>ENA-OSET01000229-OSET01000229.1-sediment-metagenome-genome-assembly--contig:-NODE-229-length-63807-cov-21.310984_pt1 | contig 63807 bp, 46 predicted proteins | sample MGYA00237882_ERZ534229 | MGnify/ENA primary metagenome ERZ534229 (study PRJEB26408, sample SAMN06266212) | sediment metagenome | isolation source: Hudson Canyon methane seep mesocosm | place... | reverse complement strand
CGTTCCTTATTAAAATATCTAAAGCGTTTTGATAAGTCATACACACTTGGTGATATTTCAGAGCAATTATTAGAAAATCTAAAAACCTACTTAAAGAAACGCGCTATTAAGAAAGATGGAAATTTATTAAGTGTAAACTCTGCAAGTGCATATTTTGATTTTTTCAAGCGATGTGTACATCAAGCGCACAGAGATAGATTTATTCTTCGTGACCCTGCTTTAAACGTTAAAAGCATTCAAACGAAAACTACCAAGAAAGAGTATCTCGAAATCAATGAGCTCCAAATCCTTATTAACGATTCCAGTTGGAAGTGTTCATTGGTAAAACGAGCTTTTATTTTTAGTTGTTATACAGGAATTCGTTTTGTTGATGTAAAGAGTTTAAGTTGGGAACAGATTAAGAAGTCCAATGACGATGGTTATTATATTGATTTCACCCATAAGAAAACGGATGAGTTTGAGCGTTTGTACATTGCTCAACATGTGTACGATCTATTAAATGAAATTAAGAATCCAGATGCTAAGCCTGTATTTGAAGGGATGATTGCACATCATAAGGATTGTATTTCTGGATGGGTGAGGGGGCTGGGAATTGATAAACACATTACTTACCATTGTTCTCGTCATACCAATGCGACCTTATTGTTGAGTAATGGTGCTGATATTTATACGGTATCCAAAACACTTGGTCATAAAGATGTTCGAACTACGGAGATATACGCCAACTTGTTGGACGAAAACCTAAGGAAAGCAGCAAGCTTGATTCCAAATTTATTGACTTAGGTACCCCCTCCCACTCTAGAACCCTATTTGTAGTAATTTGATTATAAGTGAAATACGAAATAAAGTAGGCTAGGGGACACTTATTTGACACTAACCATAAAAGAGATTTTAATAGAAATAAAAATTAATCTTCACTAATTAATAATTCTACTTTATGAGCTTTAAGTTTTCCTTTCACAAAAAGGTCATATGGATTCTGAATGTGTTTAATGGACATTTTATCATTTCCAGCATTAAACACACAGTATACAAATAGTTTATCACCTTCATTTATTTCATATAATTTTTTTGCGAATTCCCATTGAGCACCAGATAATTTCACCTTACTGGACTCATTATCTACAGTAGTTTTAACTTCGACATAACGAATAACTTCCCCTTTGAATTTAACTTCAAAGTCATACCCAACTGCAGTTGAATTTGAGTCGTTAAGATTAATCACTGTGTGTAAATTAGATGAAAACTCTTTTTCTAGATCTTTTTGAACTTGCCTCTCCCCAAAATCTCCTACTTGCTTTAAATATTTTGAACTTCTTTTACGCCTGACTGTTATTCCAGTTTTATTGGAGTTTTTTGATTTAGTGATATGATTAGTTTTGGATATTGAATTCGATTTCCAAGCTCCTAACTCAAATGGTGTAGATCTTATTGTTCTATAATCATCATTAATGATAGGGGTAAAGTCTTCTTCAATAATCTCTTCTCTTCTTTTTCTAAGAATATCTTCTACAGCTTTCCTCTCTTCATCATCTGCGCAAAAAACAATTTTCAGATTGGTATCTTCTTCAAGTTTTGATATAAGATCAACCTTATCTAGATCCACTCCTTTCAAACCAATAAACTCTACGAGTGATCTTGTATCAGGACATTTTTCATCTATATCATATAACCTGTGCAGTTCACTAATTGACAACTCATGAGCTTTTTTCCATTCACCCGAATGTGTTTTTAGCCAACTTTTATGTTTTAACTGGTCGACTAGATTAGATACAAAAGGATTCTGCTTTGGTTTTTTTCGATAAGTATAATGATGTATTGCTTGTAACCTTTGCTTAAAGCTTGAATCTCCATATCTCTTCACCATTTTGATTAAAATATTCCATAAAATAGCGGATCTTCCAACAGTTTTATATTTTTCTATCTCCCGTAGAATGTGTTGAGCCCCAAGAATTTCTTTATCGAAAAAAAATTGTTCACTTCTTTTTGCTGGGCTTGGTTTTGGCTGAACCCATCCACGCCTTTTAGCAATATTCTTTCCAGGCATGTCAACTTTCATCTCTATTATTACCGGGGTATCATTCACCTGAATTGCTTTAAAAAACCCCAATAACTCAGCTTCAGATTCTTTCGAAACAATACTTTTATAGTAGCTAAGATCCAAATAGTCAATCTTAAGTGCAGGATTAAAGTACTCTACTAACTCTGGTGTTTTAAGGTGTATCTCTTCGGGTTTTTTAAGTACAATACTATCTTTTGATTCTACTTTTAAGAACTTTAGTGATTTAAGCTCTGCTATCAGTTTTGACCTTTTCGTTGACTCTGAATTTAGATAACATTCAAAGATTCTTCTAAAATCAGCATTCAATTTCTTTGTACCTGCAGACTTTTCAGCTCTATAGAAGGGGGTGGTTTTGCTAAGGATATCATCAAAAAGATTTGGGAGTTTGAAGCCTAATTTTTTAAACAAATTTTCATTCGCGGAATTTTGAACAAACCTAGGATGTAGTGAGTTTGTCTTATTGGAATTAGCCTCGGGTAAAAACAGTTGTACACTATTGTTATTATTAACTCTAGATTTTGCTTTTCCAGATTGATTAATAAAAATTGGAGTAATTTCAGTGTTCTCTCTTAAGTCCTTTTTATTAATGTATTTGTACAACTTTAACAACCATTCATCAGATTGACTTTCAGTAATAGCACCTGATATTTTCGGAATTAAATCCTTTCCATTGACCTTATTGTCTACAATTTCACGAATATACTTGAGCTTGTCAGATTCTGCTTCCTTCAATATTTCAGGGTAAACAAAGCATGAAGTTTCCTTTCTAAGTACTTTTGATAAAAGATCGTCTGTAAATAGTTTTATCAACTCTGTATCTTCAGTCCAATAAGCGGATGACAGACAAATGTTTTCACCATTGGCATCATTAAGTATTTTATTTTTTTTAAATCCATCCAAGAGTTTATCATAAAACATTGAAAATGGTAGAGTGTCGTAATCATAATAAATTGTTTTTAGAGGCACTATATCTAAAATAGTGTAGTCTATTTTCACCTTATCAATCTTCGTACTCAATAAATGAACTGCCTCTGCAGCTAATTTTGCCAAAGACTTTAATCGAGATAAATTCCAATCATCTTTTTCTTCACTATACATTAAACGCTCTCTATTATCAATCAGTTCAAACGGAGCGTTAATAATAAAGTTTAGAGATGTTTCATGTTTGGTTTCAAAGAAGCAAAAAGCATTACTTTTCTTAGGGACAATCCTTCTGGTAGCTTTGTCATACAGAAAAACAACCGAATCAAATAGTAATTTTTTCCTTGGTACAGGTTTTGAAAACTTAAAATATAAATTTGTATTTGTTTGCTTATTCACTTTTGTTTTAGAGGAAATATAGTCCATCCTAATATTACTATAAGTTTCCCTTGTGAGGATCTTAATGGATTGTTCTCCCTGATCTCGTTTAGACTCCCAGTTGATGTTTTTAACATGATTAAGGAAGAGTAGCGTTTCTTTAAGATGCTTTAGTTTGTTTAGAATTTCTTTATAAGCCATTTGTGGCTTCATATCATCTTTGTCGAAAGGAAACCAAAAAATAGTTTTGTTTTTGGGTGGCTTTTTTCCCGGCATTAGCTGTACGGGAACTATATAGTCTTGAATCCTAAATTGATACTTTTCATCGTAGATATGTGGGGTGTTGGTATACCTAAAGACTGATTTAAAACCTATACCAAATTTCCCAATGCCAACCTCCTTAACTTTATTAGAGCTAGCAATTGAAGTTATTGCATTAATGTGTCCCAAATTCCCTTTTTCTTTATCCTGTTTTTCACAGGCAGAATCAGGGTTTGAAAGGGTGAATCTCTCAGTACCATTATGGCTAAACTCAAGTCCATTTTCTTTTAAAACAAAAGTCACAGATCTTGCGCATACATCATCAGCATTCTGAATGAGCTCGTAAATAAAATGTGCTTTTTCTGAATATTTATTAGTTATAGAATCCTTAACCGATTTAATAGATTCTTTGGCGAATGTTATTGCACTTTCACTTCTATCATTAGTAATCTCTTGAAACCAGTTATTATCCATGTGTTTTATCTTTTTTTTATAGTAGTAAAGTGTAGACCTATCAAATCTAAGGAATTCACAATATATAGATCCTAATAAATATCACTTATTATCTTATAAAGAAGTCACTCAATTGAGTGGCTTCTTTATAAGATTTAGATTTCACATACAAATCATTCCCACAAATATTATTGTTGGTAATTAATAATTAGTCCGATCTGTAATTGATTTGAATAAGTCGAGAGCACATATCTTGAATCAAATCTCAACCTATCTGATATGATGTATTGAGTACCAGTAATGCCACCATAATCCCAATCATCTCTATTGCCGTCAATGTAATTTAAATGTTGGACCAACATAAAGATTATTTACTAAGCTATAAGCTGATTAGTCAAGCTACAGCAATAGAGCTTTAAAATGGGCAGTTGATAATCAAGATTTAGAGAAGTTTGTTGATAAAAGAAATACAAGGTACAAGTATGTTGTTTGATTTTTTTCTACTGAATTTACTTTTTGAAGGGAAATGGAAACGATGGTAATTTTTACCATTGAAACATGAACGAAGGTAAATAATCGATAAATTTACCTTCGAATGAATTTTATTTGAAAATGATATGAAGAATGCTATTTATTGGAACCATTTATGGCTAAATGTAACAGAGTGTGCAGGTAAGGAGTCAAACTTATCTGAGGATATAAAGGTTATGTTCTATGACCTTATTGAGCCTGTCATTGTCTATAAGGGAGAACATTTTCTTACTACTGAAGATTTAGAATCTGAGTATATTAAAAATGATTCTAAGTATGCTAAACGTCATTATTTCGAGGTTAAACATGGTGTAAGGTATGAGTTGGAGTTCTTCTGTTCTAATCACAATCTTTATGAGTACAATCAAGAACTTATCATTTCATTAGAGGACATCGATGAGTCGGAGTATGTGTTTTTAGTTCTACTATATTATAGCTTCAATTCTAAGACCATCATTGACGTTGAAAGTTGGTTTGAATCGCATAATTCTATTCTTGGCTTTGGCAAAGACAAGACCTCAAAGTTTAAAGAGTTTTTGAACAATTTAATGCATTACAAGGAGCTCTTTTCAGACAATTTGTATAAAGGGTTAATTCGACAGCTAGGAGGTAGTTATTTGTTGGGTAGTGATGTCTATAACACCAATATTCATGTTGAGCAGAACAACTTAGCTCTTATTCAAAACAATAAGGTGGAGGTTACGGAGGAATTTCATACTTATAATGAAACAGTTCAGAATTTCTACCCAGACCAAGAAAAGATTGTAGAGCTTAAAGTTATTAATCTAAACGATTTTATTCTCCATAACTCAGAGCCTTCTTTTAGAAAAAGCATTAAAAATCTGAGGGAAATAGGTTTTGCAGACAGTAAAGATGTATGGCAAAAAGAACCACTTGATCTTATCGCCTACTTTGGTTTGATAAGGTCATTGGATTGGTGTGTAAATATTGGCAAAAATGCCGCTAAGACTAAAAAAGAGTTTGGTTGTTTTTTGTCAGATTATTTTGGTGAAAAAAGTTCAACGATCTGTGGGTATATGAAAGAAGATGATATTAATAGAGCTATCGTAAGTCGCGGATATCAATTTAAGAACGTTTTCACTCAATTAAATTGGAGGAGCCTAAAGAAAATTCATCCTGAAATAGATGTTTAACTAAATCTACAACTAATAGTACTCTCTAGGGAATAGTTTTTATGAAATCATAATCGTTAATACTTTGCTCATTGTCAATTGGTTGAGTTGTGTTTCGGACTCTCTAGCCACTCTCCAGACACTTAACGTTATAGTTGTTCCCATAATTAAATAAGCAAAATTTGTCCTGTCGCCCAAAGTGGGTGTGACGAGGCCTCGTCCATTTTAAGGATTTAAGATTTACTTAAATGGATTTAATTATTAAAAAGCTCGATGCAATCGAAAAGAGAATGATTGCATTAGAGGGTAAACAACGAATGTACAACCTCTATAACAAGGAGTATTGGACGGTGGAAGAATTGGCTTGGTATTTAAACGCTAAGATGGTAACTATTTATAGTTACACTCACAAGCGCTTAATACCTTACCATAAAGCCAATGGCTTTAACCTTTTTAAGAAGGTAGATGTGTATGCATTTATCGAGAAGAAAAGGCTGAAGTCGAGAGACGAAGTTGGTGGAGATATGGAGGCACTAATGCTTAGTTAACCTTCAGATTGTATTTGAATATTAAAGAGCTCCTTTAGGAGCTCTTTTTTTGGTTAATAAATTGCCTTAGCTGTTGTTTTTCTTGATGATTGTAGTAGAGATAAATCCCTGCTGATACGGCTGTAATTATTCCTAATTGTAGAAGTAGTTTTTTATTGAATGTTACAGAATTGCCTACTGTGTTTAGTGGCATTTGTGGTGATCCTATTTCTATAGCTTCCATAAGGTTATAGTTTGGAGATTATGAATTTTTGATTATCTAGTACCTCGATTAAGTATTCGTATGCAGCATGAAATTGTTTTCCCTCATGATTGTAGTTCTGAGTGTAATACGAAAAGTTAAAACCGGCACCAAGAAGAAATTCTTTACTTACTGTCTTGTTACCTCGTTCGAGTAACTTTTTTAAAACCGATCTATTCGTATTTAGCTTCGTGTTTGGAACTCTAAGAAGTTCTCTTTTTTTTCTAGCCAACATGTTGTTGTAGGCAATCTGGTTAGCTCTGCAAGCAAATCGTTGGTTGTGCCTTTTTGGAGTGAATTCTTCACTCGTAAATGGATCTATTTTATTCATAAAACATGGTATTTGTTAGTGCAATATTGCTCTATAAATTTACGGATCTTTTAGCTTGTTTGTTGGTTAGTTAAGTCTTGTAAGGTTAATGTGGTGTTGGTTTTGTGATGTACTTGTTAAAGTTTTTTTGATATAGTTTTATCCGGTTTAATTTTTATGGATAATTTACATTTACACTGTTGATAAGTTTGTAGTGTTCCGCTACATCTTATTTTTATCTCTGATGTACGTTTTATCTATTGTGATGTACATTAATTTGGCAAAAGCCTCTTTTTATTTTGAAATAGTACGATTTGTCTTTATTTCTTAGATTTTATAGAGAATAAGTTTTTTCGTTGAGAGAGTGATGTTTTTTATTTGAATTAACCTCAAAACGTCGTGCAAACCTAGTCGGCTGTTTAGTTCGAATACACTTGTTTTCATTTAAAGCTCTAGTTGGATATTTTGGTCTAAATGTGGAAACTTCGTACGAGGTCTTGTTTCGCTTTGTGTTCAAAATAATCTATATTTGGTATAATAATGTGACAGAACCTACTAATTTGTTATGAAAAAATTTGATTGTACGGTTTCTACTGGCATACTAGAAACAAAACGCTGTTATGTTTATGCTTCTTCAGTATCTGAGGCTAAGTCAAAGATTTCTGCTTCAGGATATCGCTTACTCTTTTCAGACCCACGTGAAGATATTCTTACTTTAAATGGTTATATTGATAGTGAAGAACGAGCTGGGAAAATTATAGTGATTAGATAAGATTTATCAAGAAGTAAATTTTGCTTTTTTTTGGCTCATATATATTCCGATTATATTGATGATTAATTCTAGTTTCATGCAACCATGAACTCCTTATTTAAAAGATATCAAAAACAGCAAATATTAGCTTTATCTTAGTTCTTTAGTTTCTATAGACTTCTCAGAAATAATCTCAAACACTAAACATATTTTTAAATGAATCACATAGAGCCAACATATTTACGTTTTGTTTATGACAAACTTGAAAAGGGAATTTTAAATTCAGAAAACCCCTCTTCATTACCTGATGGATTTGTTGGAATTTATGAGCAAGAGTTCGTGGCAAATATGCCTGTCAATGAAAGACAAAATACCCTATTGAAGTTTGGTCTATGGTCTTTGTTTAAAGCAGCAGTATCTTTAGAAACATTTTCTTTAATTTTTAATATTGATCAATCAGAGGCCAGAGTTTTTATTGACACCTATTCCAATTGGTTTAATAGTCCAGAGCCAGGAAAATATCAGCTTTATCATGATAGAATAAAAGTTTTTTTCCTTCAGAAGTTAAAAGATGATGAAATAAAAGAGTTAAATAATAACATAATAAACACTATAATTAAATATCTTGATTCTACTGAATCAGATATTAAACATAGTTATGGATTGCAATTTTTAGGCTACCATCAATTAATTGAAGCAGGCATTAATAAATCATTTCAGGATTTTATAAATATTTGTTTAGATCGAAATTTCATTGAACAACAAATTAAAGTTTCCAATTCATATGTTTGGTCTAAAGAACCCATAAAACAAGCACTCAAACTTGCTACGTTTCATCAAAACAAGAAAGTTGTTTTTGAATTATCTAAATCACTAGTAAATATAAGTTCAAAAGAAAAAGATGATTTATCTGACATATTGACTCTCATAGATAATTCTGAGGATCAAATAGTAATTGAAAGATTAAATTCAATTATAGATGGTAGTGATGATAACCTTCAAATAAGTTATATACTCCATATTTTAACTATTTATTCTATACTTGAAAACAACAAAACATCGTCCTCAACTGAAAGAGTTAATTTATATATAAGAAACATTGAAGATAATTTTACTGAAAATCATGATGTAATAGATCAATATATGTTGATTTCAGGTAATATCACATTAAAAGTAATTTATGAATTATACAAAATTAGTGTTGAATCTGATTTTATTTTTAAAAGATGTTCTGAAATTAAAGTAAATCCTAAAAATTTAGCCCAGTATACTTTCAAAGAATTGAAGATTTTATATGATTTAATTCAAAAATTCTATGGTCAAAAAAGTAGTTTATCTATTTTGTGTAATATTATTGAAGCAGGATATGATGAAAAAGATTTCTTTTCAAAAGAGGTGTTAAAAATAATTGATTTAAATCCAGATTTAATAAGTTCCTTAAAAAGTCGAAGAATTCCTTTACCTGAGAAATTAATTCAACTTACGAATGATAGAAGATTAATAAACTATTTTTATGAAGAGTATTTAAATAAGGGTATCAATGAAATTCCTCGATCATATTACAAAAGTAAATTTAAATTTAAGGGTGATTCTAATTTAAAAGACTTATTGCCTTTTCCTTCAGGATATCAAATCACTGATATATCTAAGATTTATACTTCAAAAGATTGTCTCACTATATCTCGAAAATTATCTAAGTGGTTCTATCAATATGATGAATTTGAGCCTGTAAGTGATGAAACTAAAATTCTTGATTTTAATAGTGCAGCTCAATTATTAATTTTAAGAACTTTAGTTAATAAATATGATTTAAACGTATCTTCATTTGACGAACTATTTATTCAATATAATTTTCATTTGTATGAAGTAAATAAAATATTTGAAAAAAATATAATTTCTATTTCTGATGAAAAATGGTTGATGAATTTTATAGATAATATAGATAATCAATTATTATTAAATGGTGATACTCTAAACAAATCACACTCTATAATGAATCATAATTTGTATTCTGAATCAATTTCGGAAACAAAGTGTCACTTATTAATAAATCAATTTTATCGAAATAATGTTAACGAGCATGCTTTTTATAAAGATTTAATTTCCAATATATTAAATTGTGATGAAATAGACAGGGTAAGATTTTTATATAAAATACGTGATTGTTTAAACTATAAAATTGCTGTTAAAGTTGCTGAAAAAATTGAATCAAAAAAATATAAATTAGATAGTTTAAAGAGAACTATATTCTATCAAACTATAGAAGCTTATTTTATTGAATCGGATTTTAATTCAATAAATAAAATTATTGCTAATGAATTTGATAAGCTAAAACCTAACTTTAGGTACGGTTTCTTGAGCTATTGTATTTATTCTGTTAGAACTATTAAACAAGCAGCTTTTTTATTAGAAAAATATGAAGAGATAAAACAAGTAAAATCTGATTCAGATCAATTTAAAGAATTAAAATGGCTTGTTGACCTACTACTCAAAATTCAACACAATAACAGTAATCTTAAAGAAAAAATAATTTTTAAAGTCAACAAAAAAATTGAATTATTTAAACACCCATCATGGATTTATATGTCCATTCAGTACTTGTCAGAGAAAATTGATTTTAACATTAAAGATATTTATAGCTATTATTTTAAATCTTTTAAAATAAAAAAAGATTTTTCACATGACTTAAATTCATTTTTGATGAATCATAAACTTTTACCGTTTGAAAGTATTGTTAATTTTACAACTAATAAATCAGTTTTTATCTATTGTATAAAAAATAATTTAGTTAAATATTTTACTGAAAACCAATTAAATAATCTAGTTGATTTTTCAGATGAAGATTTGATTAATTTAACAAGATACTTATGTAATCAAAATGTTGAAATTTTCATATCACTTATTGACTCAGTAGAAGATACTTATAATCAATTAGAGTTCAAAAATGAAATATACTATCAACTAACTCAGGATTCATTAAATACTTCAGTAATAGATTTTGAATATGAAATTTCAAAAGAAGATTTTGTAGAGGAAGGACAAGAAAGATATGTTGTTGGAATAATTATTAAGTCAATTAAAAGTATTGAAAATAAAAGTGAGTCATTTAAAATTTTAAATCAATGCATTATTGAATTAGATAAACTCGATGAAGATGTTATTGACATGGATACTGGAGAAATATTGGATCCGAACTATGAAAAAGTAAAAGCACTTTTCTTCATCATTAATAACTTATGGAAAATAGGTGAGAAAAATATAGCTAGACAACAACTTAAATCAGCATTTGAATTTTATAATAAAATAGATGGGATTAAACCACGCCATTGGATAAATAAACTCGAAAATATATCTTTATTTGTTCTAGATAACAGTGAATTAAAAGAATTTTTAAAGGAAAAAATGAATGAATTACAAATAGTTTCGACACGTTTTATAGAAGTTGTTTATACTAAAAAATTCCATGATTTAATTTCATTGTGGGAGCAAAATCTAATATGTTTATTGAAAGAAAAGATTGAAAGAGATGTCATTGATAGTGAAGTAAGAAAATACATAAAGTATAATTCTCTCGAAAGAGCTTTTGTGTTCGGTAAGCAAATTAAAAATCAAAAAAATTCAATTGAATGGAAAAACATTCTCATTGAATATGTTGATGCAAGGAGTAAGGCACTTAAAGGAGATTTAAGTTTCGATAATTATGAACTTGTTTATAACTCAATTGAATCTACCAAGGTTTTAGAAAACATGTTGATATACGAGTTGTTTAGAGACATTACATCAAATATTAAAAAGAAGAAAATAACAAATAAATATAGCGGCTATGCTACAAGTCATGATATTGATGAAATTTTTAATACGATGAAAAGTTTACAAGCAAAATAAAGTTTATGAAAAACGAGTTATTAACCAAGTTATATAAAAGCAATACATTACCCTCAAGTATTAAAGAGGGTATTTATGAAGTTTTAAATGAACAGGAGGAATATGCTGCTGATGAACTTGTTTCTTTGAGTGAAATAATTTTACTTAACCTATCTGCTTTAGCAATAGCAAGCTATTTAACTCAAAAGAATCAATTACCACCTTACAATGATTTTTTACTTGGTTTGTTCACCTCAAAAAGTCATTCCTATAATGCTGGGCCGATCTATAGATGGGCAGCAAATATGATAAAGGACTTAGATGATGATACATCAAAGAAGCTTGCACCATTTTTTTGGTCTAAAAATAAAAATCAATTTGAGTTAAACTCAGAAATACATTCTTTAGCATTACTTAGAAACGAGGTAATGCATGGCTTTTTTATATTACCTGCAGAACGAAATCATAAAGAAGCGCAACATATTGCAGAAATTTTAAATGATCTTATTAAAAACAAGGTATTTGAACTTTATAAATTTGATGCATTTCATTTCTTATCCTTTGAAAAAAAACTCACACAGTTCAAAGGTGAATGGGGTATTGATGACAACAATTGGAAAATATTAGAAAAGTGTAATTCCTTTGGATTGTTATCAAAACAAATAAAGTATGAGCTATCCAACGAATTTGATGAGGCACAAAAAAAACTAGTTGATGAGCACGCTGATGATATGATTGATAAGCGGGTAAAAAAGTTTATTAATGATAATAATCAAGGAGCACTTGCAATTTGGAGTAGACCTAATGAAAATAGTTTAATAAACTTTTCAAATACAGTAAAGTATATAGAAAATCAAGAATTATATCTACCTATTTTTTATTCTTTAAATCCTCAAGGACTTAATTTTACTGATATTTTTCTGTTAAATAAATTGGTTAAACAATTGGCAACCGATTTAAATATTGAGAAATATAATAAAGACCCTAAAAAGGCGCTAAAACAATTATTAAAAAAATCAGATAAAAAACCTATAGTAATTATTAATAATATTCACTTATGTTTATTTGCTTCAAATCACTTAGTAAATCTTGTAGATTTTCTATATCAAAATAATATTCTTCTCATAAGTTTCGGTATTCAATACAGGTGGTTAAATCAATTTTTTAATGATTCTATTTCCTTTAGTACTGATGCGTATATCCCAAATAATAAAATTTGGGAAGCGGATATTAAAAATTACCTTAGATATAAAGTATCGATTAAAAATATAAATTCTCAGGAAAGTTTCATTGATTCTCTTTCTAATGTCATCAAAGACATATTGAAAGAATTTAAAAAATCAGATAAGATTTTTGCTAGAAGATTTGCCGATGAACATGGTTATGCAATAGAATATGTCCATGAGGCTTTTAATTTTTTATTTCCTTATTTAAAATTTACTAGGGAGCCTTTTGAATTAGATGAAGTAGATGATTTGTATGGATTTCCTAAACAAATTAATGAGTCCTCTAGAGTTTATTTTTCTATTGGTAGAAGAGATGCTAAATTAGAATATCAACATTTAATATTAAGTAAATGATGAAATTGCCACAACTCCTTTCAATCCATGTAACTAGGTTTTATGAACAGCACAGTGCATTAAATTTATCAGATATAAGTGAAAACCTTTTGGTGAGTATCATCCAAAACAAAAAAACAGAATTAAATAACTTTTTTATGGTCGGAATGGGGACTTGCTCTCTATTGTTAAGGCTTGGTGCGGTAGTGCAATTATCAAAAAAGTTAGAAGAGGGTTCAGAAGAAGAAGATGCTTTGTTAATGAAGCAAGTTATTGAGAACCTTCGAGAAAATCTACCTAGCGATTCAAACTGGAAAAATATTTGGAAAATAGCCTCTGAAAATAATAAGAAATGGGCTGACTTTGTAATAGCTGAAAAAGGAAAAGTGTCAATAATTGATAGCTTTATAACATTCAGGAATAAGTTTGTGCATGGAATTATAAAAATTGATTTGAGTCAATCAAAGGAAATTTACAATGGTATCATTTTATTAAGTGATATGATTGCAAAATCAAGCAAGTTATTTGAAAATACATCAATTATTGAAGAAAAGGATAAATACTTTTTTGTAGAGAATAATAGTAAAATATGTTTAGATCCCTTTGTTAAAAAAGGAGAGTCAAATGGACTTCCCTATATTTTTCAAGGCCTTTATAATAATAAGAAAACAGCAGAGTTAATCAATACATTCTATGGAGATATAGAAAAAAAAGATGATTCCTCTGATTTTGATTCTGTTTTCCAACCGATGATAAATGTTTTAAATAGTGGGTATAATCAAGTATTTGATCATAGTAATAGAATCAGTTATTATTCAAAATGTTTTGTAGGAAGAGAAAAGGAATGTCAATCTATTATTGATTGGGTAACCTCTATTGAAAAGTGTAACATACTTCCAATTTATTCTGACGCTGGTATGGGAAAAGGAGCATTGGTTGCCAACTTAATAAGTGAATTTCAAGATGAGAGTATTCCAGTATTAGTTCATTTTTGTGGTAGTGGGCTACAAAATAATCTTCAAGCGGTCATCGTTCATTTAATTCTACAAGCTAAAAAACAGCAATTATGGAAAATAGAAGACCAAGAAATAGAAGATAAATTAAGTCGAATTCCTACAAAGTTTCATGAACAAATAACTTTACTGCATCATTTACTTGATCATTGTTTTGCGCCATCTAGAAAAAATACGCATAAAAAACTAGTAATTATTGTAGACGGATTAGATGAAGCTTCAATAGCATACCCATCATTAAATATATCAGATTGGTTTAATAATTATGATAATAATGGTGAAGTTGTTGATAGTTGGAAAAGTTCAGATAATATAAAATGGGTGTTTACCTATAGAAAAGGCTTTTATAATTTCCCTAAATTCAACAGTAGCTATTCATTAGAACTGTTACAGCCATTAAAGGGACTAAATACAAAATCAGTAGAAGAAGCCTTAAACAGATTTTCACCTTCCAAAGATTTTATTACTGAGGTCATACAAAGAGGTCAAGTATTGTAAGCGATTAATCCTGTATTTTTTAGTTGTGATTCTATATCATTTCTTAAATTAATTGAGTCTCTTACATTGAAATTCATTTCTTTAAGAGGTATTCTCTCATTTTTAGCGTCATCTTTAAATTCGATAACTAGATGTTTGTATTTATACTCAACATAATTTATGTTATCTAAAATGAATTCATTTCGTTTATTATTGTTTTGATATGATAGAACACCATTATTGATTTTTACAAAATCTTTTCTATCACGAACTAATCTGTATATACTGTAAATGTTTGGCATTAATAAGTTTATTAAAATGTAAGCTAGTCCAAAATAATACTCTGAGGAACCATAAATGCTATTTGATGTCAAAAATAAGTAGAGATATACCCCTATTAAAAAGTAAATTAGTATTCCAATAAATTTAGGCCATTCTTTAGGATTGTAAATAATTGCATTGTCTATCTCAGATTTCCCACTCCCGATAAAAGAAATAAATGGACCAGCAATGAATATACTTGTCATGGTGAGTATAACTAATCTTTTGATTCCAAAAATCTCCCATGCATTAATCAAAGTGTATACGTAAAGACCTAAAATTATAATTAGACTTAGTATGGCTATGCCAAGAATATAATTGGAGCTTTTAGTTGTAGATGTTATTGTCATTTTATAAGTTATTCTGTTAGTGTTTCTTTACAATAATTAAATATATAGTTTTTAAAAAATATTCTTCTGAAAATTAAATGTAAAAATTATCAATAGTTATGTCTTTGAACTCAAAAACAAATATTATTTTAGAGTCTTAAATTTTAAAAATGAACAAATTAGAAAAAATAGTTTCATATTTTCTTTTGGTATTTTCTTTATTTATGTGTGGCTTGGTGGATGCCTCAACTGACATAAATCAAAAAATAAATAAAGAACTAAATCATGCAAATTCATATTATTGGCTAGCTAGAGGTACTTTTAACCATCCTTATTATCTGGATATATCTTTAGATTACATTGAAAATGCCAGACATATTGCAGAAAGTAATAATGATGTTTTGGATTCGCTTTCTTTCTTGAAAATTTCTAATAAAATTCAATTATTTAAAACTGAAGTTCTTAATGCAATAGCTGTTTCAAGCGATAATTTAATTGGAAAATATAGGTTGTATCAAGCTTTATTTGGCGAATCTAATTATTTTGAAGAGTTTGATGATCCTATGGAGATAGCAGTTGAAAAATCTCTAGATAAATTAATTAACATAAACACAATTTCGCCTTCTAAGCCTTTGCGTGATTTAATGAATTATTCAATTATAAAAACTATACCTGAAGATCCTAATTTATTAGAGGTTAGCACGCAATTATTATCTTCGTTTACGAATACTTATGTTATTTCTCAACATGAACAGTTTGATATTCTAAATAAAATAGATGGTCTCAAATCAAACATTAATTTCAAAGAAATAGCAAGATATTTTAATGTTGAAAATGTTGGTGAGTTTAAGATAAAACAGTTAGACAACATAAATAATTTATCTTATGCATCATCTAGTTTTAAATTATTTAACCCGCAAACAAATAAAGTAAAATCTTATACTAAATCTGAATCAATAGTTATTGATAAGAGAGGTGTTAGTTTTTTGTCATTATTTAATTCTATTACATATTATTTTGTTACATCATTTGTTCTAATATTCTTGGTGTATTTCGTTTACAGAAAAGAAAAATTATATTTCTTATCCTTTCTTTCTTCATCTTTTTTAAGTGTTGTTTTTTCATTTATTTTAATACACATTTTAAGCCTTGTTGCTTTGCCATTAGATTCGTTTAGTGACTCAGTAAATTCTAAACTATTTTCTTTTCTTGTCTCGTTTACCATAAGTATTGTTGGTTTTGTTTTAACGATTTTGAGTTTATTGTTATTATTTAAACGACTTTTTTTGAAAGACTCTATAACTGCCACTTTATTTTTCTTTGGAGCTTCAGTTGGCGGTCTTTTAACTTTAAATTACCACCATTTTTTATTTTATGAATTTAATTTTTCATCAGTTAATATTATACTTCAGTTTTTAGTTCTTTTTATTAGCTCAATATTTTTTTCTAAGGATTTTATAAAATTTGATAAGCAATTAGATTACTCATATTTGATTAAAAGCACCTTAAGTTTAGTACCCATTTTTTTGATTTATGAGAATACACTTCTCAATACAGAATTAATTTCATTGTTCAGTATTTTATCATATTCTCTTTTGTTTTTTGGTATCTATTTAATAGATAAATTTTACTTGAGTTTTATTAAAACAAAAAAAACAAATATTTTAAATACAGATCTCGTCGAGAGTTTTGAGGATAAAGTTTATTCTTATCTAAAAGCTGAAAAGTTTTTGAAATTAGATTATACAAACACTCAATTAGATTATTTTCATACTTTTTTAAAACAAAACGAATCTTTAAATGTTTTGTGTGTTTCAGGGAATGAAGGAATTGGTAAAACAACTTATTTTAAAAGTTTAAAAGAGCATCATGGGCAATTTTATTACTGTGATTGCGATGATATAAATGATGATACTTCTTCAATTCCTTATGAACCTTTTTTAGAAGCTTTTAGTCCTTTTATCGGAGAAGGTATATTTTACAACGCGGACCGTCACTCAAAAAACATTTTAAAACGAGTTAGTCCTATGATTGAAGATTCTTTAGTTGGCGGAAAATTATTAACTAAAATAATAGATAATGAGAGTTCTTTCATAGGAGCAAATATTGAAGAAATTCTTAAAGAAATAGAAGATCATTTTGTTTCTTCAATTAAAGTCAATGGGATAAAAGATTTTGTTTTTTGCATAGACAACTATCATTGGATTGACAAAGAATCCAAAGAATTATTACAACAATTTTATGGTTTATTATCAAAAATCAAAAATCTGTATCGAGTAAATTGTTCAATTATAATTATTTCAGACAAAAAAATTATTCTCGATGATGAACTTGTGAAAAACAAGCTATTCGAAATTTCTAATTTTAACATTGAAGAATGTGATTTATTTATTGGTGAAGATTTTTATGAAAAATTATTCAACGATTTCTCATTTGACTATAACTCAAAAGCTGTTTTAACAGATTTCTTTAAAGATCTTAACTTTAATTCTCCAAAATATATTCTTCAATCGTTATTATTTTTATCAGATAATAGTTTTATTGAAAATAAAAACAACCGGCTAGTATTATCATCAAATAAATGGATAGAAACTCTTCCTATTCCTGGTGTTATGAAGGAGGCCTTCCATAATCAATTAGCTGATTTAGACAGAAAACAAATGAGGTTGGTGGAACTAGCGTCTTTTATTGGTTACAAATTTGAAGCGTCTATTATATCTTCCGTTTGGAATATTGATAGATTAGAGGTGATCGATGATTTAAGGGAACTAGAAAACAATAAAATTATAATAGATATTAGTGAAGAAAATGATTATTATAAATTTTCTTCTAAATCGCTTTATAAATTTATTTATAATTCTGTTTCCACTCACGGTGAGAATAATTTATCTCAAATAGCAAAGGAATACCATATCCGTATTTGTGATTATATTTTAGAAGATATAAAAGCTGATTTAGAAACATACGATCTTGATATCCTTATTCAGATTGCTAATCGTTATGAAGTATTAAAAGAGGATTATCCAGTAGAGTTTTTCAAAGTAAATTATTTTGTTGCAAAAAGGCTTTTTGAATCTAGTGGAACCTCGACTCAATTTGTAATTCATATAACTCGATTATATGATCACAGATCATTAAAAGTAGATCCTGAGCTATTAATAAAATCATTTTGCTTATATCTTAAATACATTGTAATTATAAAAGATTATAATGATAATACTGATGAAATTTTCTCTTTAATCAAAAGTGTTATCTCTCATTTAAAGAATTATGGCTCCAAAAATATTTTAGACTCTCAGATCACAAAAGAGTTTTATCTTGATTCTTCTGAGTATCTATTTCAAAACAATAAAAAATCATCTAATGCTGATCAGATTAATAGACTACGTTTATTACTTTCAGGAATTTTCAATACACTTGAAGATAAAATAATTCAAGATTTTTATCAGTCATTAGAACATAATGAACCCATCTCAAAATATATTGATTTAAGACAGCAAATGATTGATGATAATTCATCTACATCAATTATTTATGGTAGAATACTTAATCAATTGTCAGCTAATTCTAAATATCCAGATTCCTTGACCTACTATTTTGAACGAATAAATCAAATTCTAATTAGTACCGATGCTTCAATAATTATTGATGATGAAAATTGCATTGAAAAAGTTAAAAACCAATACAATTTATTAAACATTAATAGGAGGGAAGATATTAATTATTCAATTGGAGGCATTTCTTGGGCTTATTTCAAATCTAAGATTTATCACACGTCATTTGATTATGCTCGTTTAGCCTATGAGTTAAATAAAAAAATGAGAAGTTCTCAAGGAGTAAGTATTTATGGAGTTTTAACAGGAGATTGTTTAGTAAAAATTAAAACTTCTGCTGATAGTGAAATTGAAAATCATTTCGAAGAACTATTCTATACATTAGACTCTTATGCTTCAACTTCAATAGAATCCTTGTTATTAGTTATTATTAAATGGATTAGTTTTTATGAGTCTAATAATTTGAAATCAGATAAATTAAAGTATGTAATCGATAATTTTGATACAAAATATTGTGTAAACAACATAATAAATATTCAAACCTCGTTTTTATTTAGAAGAGATTCGGATAATTATAAATTATTTTCAGAGCTTCAATCAAACAACTCATTCATTAATTTTTTAACTAAAATTGAAATTTTTGAATAACTTTTAAATCATCATGTAAGTTCAAGTAATATGTGCAACACGAGTCATAAAAAAACAGATGGTGCAAGTTTAACGTGTTGATTATATTGTCATAAAGTTTTTGTAGAATCATAATTTTATTAAAAAATTGACAAAATATCATTAATGCGTCAGAACTTTTTAAGTTTGTTTAAAACAAATAAATATGAGCAGATACTCCCTTTTTTTATTAGCATTATTCTGCTATTACTTTTCTTATTCACAGTCTATTGTAAATACTGAAAAATTATTTATAAATAATGATGATGGATTTGCTGTTTCATCGGAACTTATGGGTAGCTCTATACAAGGTAATGCAGATATATTTTTATTAGAATATTCACTAAATTTTTCTTACAAGAAAGCAAATAATTCATTTAAATTGTTGAGTGGTGGAGAGTATATAAACGAAAGTAAACAGAACATATCTAACACTTTGTTTAGCCAATTGAGATATAATTATAATTTTTCACCAAAAAGGCGCTTATTTGCCTTTACTCAGATACAGAGTAATGCTATATTATTATTGGAACATAGAGCGCTTTTAGGTGCTGGATTTAGACAGAATATTTTCGAATTGAAAAAAGATACTTCTAGAGTGTTTAAAATTGACATTAGTGCTGGTCTAATGCAAGAAGAAGAACTCCTTAATCGTACCGATTTACCTTCTACCGAAAAACACTATACTAACTATACAAGAAGTCTTATTTCTTTATTTGGAATTTATGAGCTTACCGATGTTTTTACTATTGTCAATACAACCTATTTACAGCAATACATAAAGAATGTTTCAGATTATAGATTACTTAACGAAACTAATTTAATTTTTGCTATCAATAAATGGTTATCTATGAGTTTAGATATGGAGTACAGATTTGATAGCGAGGCTCCATCAATATTGAAAAGTAGTGATTTCAATACTAATTTTGGCTTTGTTTTAAGTTTATAGTTTTAAATATTACTAAACGAGTAATTAAAGGTGCAATATATTCTAAGTATCGACTTTGTTAGTTGATTTAGTATTTTTCAAAAATTCAAGCAATTTAATTACTGTAGTAGATTAAGAAGTATAACCTGGTTTAAATAGTTAAAATTTCCCCAGTTTTTATTTACATCAATACTGTGTTTACTTAAATTACTTTAACTTTTTTTGATATTTATTTTGGATAAGATCTATTGAAATTAAACTGAAAATAACAAAGTAAAAAGTCGTTTTACTCATTTGGGTTATTGGGTTGTTGAAAATATAAATCTTTGCAAGGTATCCGCCTTCACATAGCAACATAATTCCAACAATGAATAAAATAAATAAACCAAGAACTTCAAACATTCTGTTCTTTTTTAGAAACTCTGCTACCTTATCTGCAAGAAGTATCATTATTACACCACTAATTATAATTGCCAAAACCATTAAGAAGAATATATCGGTAATAGCTATAGCAGCTAGGATAGAGTCAAATGAGAAGATTAAGTTCATGAGAATTATAGATAGAATTATTCTTGTTGTATTTTTTTGTTTTCTATCATCTATATTTTTTTCATTAAAATTTAACATGTGAATGATTTCATTGGTTGCTGTATACATTATGAAAACCCCACCTATTAAAACAATTAAGCTATGTAAGTTAAATTCTCCTTTGAATATCTCACTATTAACAGTAAATAGGTTTTCTTGGAAATATCCAATCATTTTAATTATTAAGAATAATAAGACAACTCTAAGTAAGATTGCAATTCCAATTCCCATTCTTCGAACCATTTTTTGATCTTTTTGATTCGCTCTTTTTGATTCAATTGCTATGTATAGTAAATTATCCAAACCTAAAACAGTTTGTAAAACTGTTAGCATAAATAATATTAGTAAGTTTTGTAGAGTTAAAATTTCCATTTTTAATTAAATATTTTGCGTGTTTAACTGATGAAAAAAAGTTAATCTCTTTATTTACAATAATAAACATATATTTTTTTATTTTAGTATTATGATATTACATAACTATTTTTTTATTGGTGATTTCTCTAAAATTGAATATGGAAGCCCAAAAGGATTGAATTTATTTATAAAGCTTGGAGATTTCAGAATAGGGTTTAGTAAAGGAAAGGATGGGTTAGTATATCTTAAGAATTCAAAGAAATACAATAAGGTTATTCACTTAAATATTTCTTTTTTAAATCTTCAAGTTAAAAGAATTGATCTTAATCCAAGTTCTTTAATTGAAAAACAAAATAGAACAATAGAGCTAGGGTTTAAACATAAGTTTTTAAGTGATGAAATTCACTCTAAACCATCTAGGATTTTACTAAAAGATAATATGAGGAATTCTCCAAACTTCAGTATTTCTAGATATAGTGACACCTTTAAAAAGCACACATCTATTTTTTCTATTAAAAACAATAAAACATTGATTTTTAATAATCAAATCTTCAAACTTCGAACTCTAAAAAAAACTCTCTAAAATGACACAAGAAAATATAAGTTCAGATAAAAAAAATGATGATCAAGTAACTACTAAAAATTATTCTATAGATCTTTCAGATTATTTAGAAAATGTTAAAGTTTCATTTATCACTAAATTTCTTTGGTGGTGTTGCGGCGCTGATTCTATGATACTACTTAAGGCGACTAATTATGACCGAGTAAAATATGCAGGAATAGGAGGTATTGTTTTAGTATGTGGAGTTTTAGCTACCTTTTCTGGAGGCTTAGCATTTAATACGGCCTTTTCAAAAAAAGAGTTTGGTGCAGATAAAATGATAGATTCTTCAGTTGTTTCTGATGGCATTGAAAGTTACCTTCCTTTTATTAATTCTATAGATTCATTAACAATTGCGACAATTATCTTTGCTCTTATTTGGGGTTTAATGATATTTAATCTTGATCGCTTCATAATTTCTTCTACTGGCAAGGGAGATGGTACAGATAGGATTACTTTGGGTGAATTGGGCAAAGCTGCTCCTAGGCTATTTATTGCTTCTGTTTTGGCTTTAACTATTTCAAAGCCTTTGGAGATTAAAATATTTGAATCTGAAATAAATGCTGAATTAGAAGAAGAGCAAAGAGAGTATTATTCTGATTTAGATGAAAAAACAAACGCAAAATTTCAAAATGAGCTTATCCGTCTAGAAAATAATAGAGAACCTTTACTTAAGAAAGATTCTGATATAGATAGAATTCTTGAAGAAAGAAGACAAGAGATTATTAAACTTAAAGAAGAATTACAATATGAAATTCAAGGTAGAGTAGCTGGTTTAAAGGGTAGTGGAAGATCTGGATATGGCCCAGCAGCCAAAAGAATAGAAGATAATATAAGTTCTGCTGAAACATCTTTACAATTGCTAAGGGCTAAATTTACTGAAGAACAAGCCACTATTAAACAAGAGTTGTTTGATATTAAAACTCAAATCTCTTCTATTAATGAACGTAGATCAAAAGAAAGACTAGATAATGAAAAGCTAGCTAAAGGTCTTGATGGCTTGCTTAAGAGAATACAAATATCTGATGATATTAGTGGTTGGATCGGTAAAATTTTAATGATATTATTGTTCTCCCTTGAAGTAGGCCCAATTTTGTTTAAAATGATGCTTACAAAGGGGCCTTATGATTATATGGAAGATAATTTAAAACATAAGATTATGGCTTATAATGGGATTGTAATTGAAGGAGAATTTTATGGTGATGGTAAAGAAGGTAAGTGGGTCGACAAAAAAAGGTTTATCGAGGTTGAAAGTGAGAGTGAACTTGCTAAAAAGAGAAATAATGATCAATTAGAAGTCAATCAAAAAATAACAGAGGTGTCAAAGAATCTAGCTTTAGATGATGTAGTAAATAACCCTTCAAAGTACTCATCAAGTGAGGAATCTTAAATACTTTTTGCTTTCAAAATTATTAGGCATTGATGAATATATAATAAAAAAAACAAAACAGAGGACTAGTCTTTTGGTTGTATTTTCAACTTTAGTTGTTGTATCCTTTCCAGTGATTCTTTTCTTAGTTTTTGATTACTTGTTTTATGATATTGCATTCGCTTATCTTTTGTTAGCTGCTATTTTTTGCTCACTTCCTTTGTACAACATATTTACATTTTGCTTTATTTCTTGGAGAAAAAGTTCCCTATTAAGTAAGTATAATAATGAGTTTAAAAAGTCTCGTGATTATTTTTTGACCGGATTAATTAGGGCTGTTTTTATTGGTCTAGTTATTTTATTTATTAGCTCTACCACTTTTACATTTTTTTTAGATGACAGCCTTAGTAGTGAAATTGAACCTTTCAAGACAGAACTGATAAATAATTTTTCTAATAATGCCTCCAATAAAATTAATCTTGCAAAGATCAATTTCAAAAAAGAAACAAATATTATCAAAAAAGAGATAGAAGAGTCTAAAAAGACCTTGTCTGAAATTAATGAAAATGACAATAGTTATATTTATTATTCTAATAGGTTATTAAGTTTAGATTCAATTAAAATCAACAATGAGACAAAGTTTAATTCATTAATTGATAGCTTAATTTTTGAAAAAGAGAAAATTGTTGAAACTTATAGTACAGGAGTCTTAAATAATCCATATTTCTTTAAAAGGATGAGCATAGCAACAAGTTCAAATTTATTTGTTTTGTACTTATTACTTATAACTACCTTTTTTTTAATTTTTTCATTCGTTTTTTATACTACTGTAGTTAGTGAGAAGTCAGCATATTTCAATATTGATATTCTTGTTCAAAAAGAAATATTGATTCTTCAGAATAACCCTATAATTAATCATACATCCAATTTTTTAAAAGAAAAATTCAACCATGATTATAAATTAATGCGAAATGGATTAAATATAAAATTTTATGAGAACCTTGATAATGGTCTAAACTCAAAAAAAATAATTTCATCTGTTCTTGAAAGAAATAAATTAATCGATAGACTAAAAAATGGCTTATAAAATTACCATACATAAAGGTTATTATGAAGGTTTTTTTAAAGCTAAACTTAAAGATTTACAAGTACCTAATAAACTCAATGAAATTGATTTTTATGATATTGAATTAATAGACTATAAAAAATTTCAAATAAAGGAAGTTATAGATATTGAAGAATCTGACGAATCTAAATTTACTTCTAATAAGTTTTCAAAACATGTTAATATTAGAGATGTCGAGACACACTATTTAACAAATAATGAGCAGTTTAATCCAAAAAATAAATATTGGGATAATTTAACAATAAATAATCCTGAATTTCCTGATGGTTTTTTGTCCAAAGAAAGTGATGAATTTTATTACGGTAAAATTCAAGGAGAAGCAGTTTCCATAGAAAAAAAACCGATTAATAATCCTTCAGAAGAAAAGACAATAGTATCAAACATAGTAAAACCTAATACTATTTCTTCGTTTCATCAAAGCAAAGGTTGTTATGAGTCAAGATTTGATAGAGATGGTTGTTTTTCCACAACAAGACCACTAAGTCAAGGTTGCTTTAGCTCAGGATGTTCTCGTGGATGTTGTTTTCCTTCAAATTCTTCATGTTATGGTTGTGGTTCTGGGTGTTTTAATGCACAGCCAAGCCCATGCTTTAATACGTCATGTTTTGGTTGTTTTAACGGTTGTTTTCAAATACCCTTATTAAGAGTCCTGTTTAATTTATTAGGGATTTTAGGTTTGCTGTATTTATTATTTTTGTTATTATGCAACTTAAACTTATCATCTTCACTAAAACCTACTATAGATCCCCAGAGTGATGATGAATTGATTGTTGAAGAAATTCCTGTAGAAGATGAAATAATTTTAGATCCAATCGAGGATTCTGACACTCAATCTTTAAACACTGGAACTGGTAATAAGATTTATTTAACTGTTGGTGATTTTGATTGGGAGGATAATGATCGTGTTAATCTATATTTTAATGATAATTTGCTTGCTTCTAATTATGAATTAGTTAGTGACCCTCTCCAAATTGAATTAAGTAGTTTATTAGTGAATCAAATCAATACTCTTCGTATTGAGGCACTTTCAAATGGTGATTTAGGGTCTTGTACGCCTATTTTATTTGCATGTAGTGTTTGTGGAGGTGAAGATGATTGTCAGCCTGCTATGCAACTTGAATTAAGGGCTGAAGACCCAAAAAGAAAGTTTGGTGAAATTTATTTTTTTGTTGAAGAAAATGACTGCTTAGAACAATGATTGATAAACGCAACACATATTCTCTAATTTCAAACATTAATATTAATGAGTGGATTAATCTTGTAGATTCCTCTGATAGTATTAAAGTATTAGAGGTACTTCCTGTAACTGAGAATGAATATATAAGGAATTCAGTAAATGTGATCACTTGTAATAAAATGCTCTCTCTCAGCTTTATTGAATTACATAGTAATCGAAATGGGGAATATTCTTTAAAAGAATTTTATGTTTATGATAATAGTGTTTACTTAAAATGTTTGAATGATAGAGCGGTTGGTCAGAGTGATTATCTTAGATCTACTGATAACTCAAACCCACATAAACTATACTCTTCAACGCAGTTTTCTCCACTTAGTTCTAATTCAACTTGTGGTAGAAATCCATGTTTTATGGGCTGTTGGTCACTATTTTCAATTTTCGGCTTTATATTATTACTGTCAACCATCTTATCTACCTGTTCAGGTACTGATAATAGTTTTTTTGGAAACAATTTTAATGGATGCATTAATTGCTGGGATAAATTTGTAAAAGAATCACAAAGTGATTCTCTGCCAGTTAATGATTCATTGATAACAATTGATCCCAAATTAGAACCACTAAGATATATTGAAAGTTTGAACTTAATTAAATCTGATTTTATTGATGTTTCTCTTCTTTGGAATTCTAAAAATAATTTAGACATCATAGCTGTTTCCCCAGAAGGTGAATTACTTTGGAAAAACAATACTATTTCAACATTTGGTATTTGCGATGTGTTTTCAAACGAATCTCAACTGGATTCATTAAATAATTATGCACATGAAACTTCTTTAGATTCAGCTAAAAGTGTAGCCATTGAACATCTTTACTTTCCTAAAGGCGCTCAACTTAATAAAGGTAAATATCAGTTTTATGTTCTTAATAGTGATAAAAGAATGAATTGCAATAAAGCAGATAATTTTGTGGTTAGCTTAATTCACAATAAATCATCCTATAATTTTAGTGGTCATAACAAAAGAGCTCTAAATAATTGGTGTGCTAGAGAAGAAATGAAAAAGCGAATATATTCTGTTGAAAGACTTAATTTTTATGTAAAGAATGATGCTGCTCAATTAATTTTTGAAATAGAGATAGAATGAAAGTCTCACACTTTATATATGGTAGGGTTTGCGGGTCTTTTAAGACAAGTACAATTTCTAATGAGTCTGCTTTTTCTACAAGAAGAGATATTGAGTATAATTCAATTGAGTTGAAAGAGCCAAATATTGAAAAAAGAATAAACATAAAATTAGATGAATTTAAAGTTCATCCATTTGCAGAACTGAAAAAACATAAAATAACTTTAGTTTATGAGGCGCTTACTTATGATCTTGAATTTGACCAAGTAATCCTTAACGACTTAAAAATAATTAAAACCACTAAAGGAGAAGACGATAATTACTATAATGAATTTGAAGCTGATCTTTATACATCTATTGACTATTTAGAAGACATTCCAATTGTTGTAGATGATCCATTACCACATATCAGTGATGTTGTTACAAATGATGTTGTTAAGGAAGCACCTAATCAAAAGTCTAATACAGGCTGTTTTCAATCAATTCCCCAAAAAACAAAACCAGAAGGAGGTTGTTTTTCGCCTAAATACTCTGAATTTTATCAACTTAATAAGAATGATTTAACCACTAAAGTTTCAAATTACAATCAACATTCACAAACTTATTGGTCCGAACAAAAAGCTAATGTAAATTCATATGTGTCAAAGAATCATAATGCATTTAGTGGTTTTGGGATGTCTTTTTTTAGTTGGCTTTCATTTGCGATAATTTGTCTAGCAATATTATTATTAATAGTTGGCTCAACTGACATATTTAAATCTATGATATTTGTCGCATTGATGTCTTTTACAACCTACTTCTCATTTGCTAGAAAACCATTTTGTTACACTTTAATTGCAAGGATAATTAGATTTATATTATTACTATTCTCTTGCTTTATTATTGCTACTTACTTGTTTAAGTTCGTTTCAATTCCAGATTTTGATTATGACAGAGATCGAGTTGATGACACAGAAATCATTGAAATCCCTGATGAAACATCCGAAACGGATAGTGGAATACTTGATTCAACTAAAGTTGATTTTAAAAAAGCAATTAAAAGAAATCATCATTGGGAAGACTTTAATTCAAACAATTACCGAGAGGAATTTATTACATCAGTTCAGGACTATTCGTCGGGTAAAAAATTTATAAATAATATGAATTTAACCTACAATGGCCTTGATTTTTGGGGTAAACTGTATAGTAGTGTTTCGAAATACGAATTTGATAGGAACGAGCCTGTTTTTAGTATGTACAAATCATTGCTTAATGATTCAAAAGCATCTCTATCATCAATTGAGAGGTTAAATGCAATTATAACTTCCATCCAAACAATACCTTATTACTTAGTTCATGAAGGATCTTGTCAAATGTCCATGAGTGGGAGTGATTTTTCGCGTCAATATCATTTCAAAGGAGAACCTTGTGTAGCTAATGTAAAGTATGGGTTAGCTGCTCCTTCTCAATTTATGGGTAACTTTAAAGGCGACTGTGATACAAGGGCATTATTTTTATATATAATGCTTAAGAAGTTAGGGTATGATGTTGCTGTTCTAGTTAGTGAGAAATATGGTCACGCCATCCTTGGTGTAAATATTCCTGGTAATGGAAAAAGTGTTAAATTTAGAGGCAAGCGTTATCTTACTGTAGAGACTACATCTGAAGGGTGGAGAATTGGTCAGCTACCGCCTAATTGTCAAAACACTCGCTATTGGCGAGTTGCATTAAATTAAAAGAATAACTATGGAAAATCTATTTGTAAAAAACATCTTATTGTTCGTGATTCTAATTTTTGTTGGAGTTATTTTCACCTTAATTGCTATAAAAGTTATCAATCTTATTTTCAGCAAGAAAGCTTCTTTTTCGGAACTATCAAAAAACCTTTCGTATTCGATTGTTTCTTCAGCTTCAGTTTTATGTCTTGGGATTATATTCTCCAAAATTTATAATCCCCTTCATGAAATTTTTAGAATTCTAAGTAGTGGGGAAAATTATATTTGGAGTTCGATAAAATACACCTCAGCTTTTCTTGGTATGGCATTTTTATCCTGGGTTATTGTTATCGGTATTTCCACTACAGTAATATCTGTTTTAACAAAAGACATTGATGAGTTAGAAGAATTAAGAAATGATAATTGGAAACTTGCAATTCTATTGGCTAGCTGTATTATTGGACTTACCCTTATGATCTCAAATCCAATAATAGGTTTGTTGGAATCAATTATCCCTTATCCAAATATTCCTAATTTATTTTGAAAGAAATTTTCAAACTTGTCATTAAATTGTATTGGAAAATAGTACCTGATAAGATAAAGGGTGTCTGTCTATTTCATGAGTCTTGTTCAAGGTATGTTTTCAGAAAATTAGACGAAAATGGATTTACCTCTGGACTTAAAGCTCTATTTTTTAGATTTAATAATTGTCGAACACCATATTTAATACGTAAAATTCCTAAAACTAATGAATATGAACTTCACCTTAGTTCAGGTATTGTACTTAAAGATTCAAAAATCAATCCTATAATTAAGAAAGAGTGTGAATATTAGTTAATCCTATTCAGATTTGAATCACATAGAGCCAACATATTTACGTTTTGTTTATGACAAACTTGAAAAGGGAATTTTAAATTCAGAAAACCCATCTTCACTTCCAGATGGTTTTGTTGGAATTTATGAGCAAGAATTCATGGCAAATACCTCTGTCGATCAAAGACAAAATACCCTATTGAAGTTTGGTCTATGGTCTTTATTTAAATCAGCAGTTTCTATAGAAACATTTTCTTTAGTTTTTAATGTTCAGCAATCAGAGATTAGAGTTTTTATTGACTCCTATTCTAACTGGTTTAATAGCCCAGAGCCAGGAAGGTATCAGCTTTATCATGATCGTATAAAAGTGTTTTTTCTTCAGAAGTTAAAGAATTATGAGCTCCAAGAATTAAATGAACGGTTAATCAGCTCACTCCTTAAATCTATCAAGGCAAAAAATGGAGACTCTACTGAAAAATATGCTTTAGAACACCTATCTACTCATATGGCTCTTGAATCTATGATGGGGCATGAATATGAACGACTTCATCAATTTGTAAATAATGAGTCAATATGGACACGTCAAATAGATATTTCAAATGGTTATGAATGGTCTCAAAAAGCTATTCAGCATGGAATTAAAGAAGGTGCTAGGCGGCAAGATGAGCTTAATACATTAAGATCTACTGTTAACAGTGTTAAGCTCATGCAACAAGAACAAAATAGTGCTGAATATATTCTTAAATTATTAAATCGAGGTGATTATCAAACTGCACTCAGAAGGGCAGAAACATGGGAAGGAGAAAGACAGTTCAAGCTGTATTTACTAATGATTCATGAATTGACTATAGGAGATTGTAAAGATGCTAGTTTTAAGATAGAAGCACTTGAGCTAATAATTCAAGCAATAGATGATACACCCATTGATCATACAATTTTAGATTGGTCAAATTTTTATCCGGAAATAGCAGTTTTCAAATATATTTATGAACTCTATGAAATTGGTATTGATGGATCTCTAATATGGAAAAGAAATAATGGACAATACAGCCTAATTGATGTTTTAAACTCATGTAGTACAGAATTAGATGAGTTAATAACTTTTGCGTGTTCTGAATTTGGATATAAAATATTTCTTAATCAAGGAGATCAAAACTCTGTTACATCAGAGTTGATTAAAATATGTGAAATTTTACTTCAAAAAAGGCAACTAGATGAATTAGATAAACTATTAGATCTGATTATTGAAATCGCATCTAATATTCAAATTGAAGATGATAAAATCTATTCTTTTGAGCAAATAGGATCTTTATTAGTTAAGGTCGGTGAAAAAGATCTTGCTTTACAGTTAATAAAAGAATTAGATTTTACTGAGACTAATACATCACGCTATAATAAACAAATTGTAATTTCTTTAATGGAAAATGATTGTGAAGAAATAGCCTTAAATCTGACATTAAAAATTACAAAAAACCTTCAAAGAAATCAAGCGTTTTATGAGCTTGTTAAACTTTTCTTAAAAACTGGAAATACAGAAAAAGCAATAGAGCTTGCTTCAAAGATTGATAATTTCGATATAAAATTGTCATCATACAAGGAGATATCTGCAGAAATGTCAAAACTCGGATTGATTGATGAATTAATATTCGTTGGAAGTAATATTGAATCTATAAAAATAAAAAGTTTTATTTATATGTATTGCTGTCGTGCACTACATAGATCGAATACCAAAGAAAATGCTTTAATATTAATAAATAAAATTAATTCTCTAGCTAAAGAAATTGATTTTGATGGTGGGTGGTCGAATGAAGATGAAATTTTATCTATTATTTCAAGTTTGTATTTTAAAGCAGGAAATAAATTATTAGCGAATAATACATTAGCAGAAATAGAAGATGGGTATTATAAAGATCAAACCTATAGTTTAATATGCAATTTCCTTATTCAAGAGAAAGAAATAGATGAGGCAATTAAAACGACTAAAAAAATCAATGACATACATGAAAGATGTGACACTCTCAAGAGATTATCTATAATTGCGATAAATTCATGGTCTATTGAAATCAGTTTAAAATTAGTCAATGAAATAGCAAGTATAGATTTATATAGTAAAGATACTGCATTAGTTAATGTTGCGTTAAAGTTAATTGAAAATAATGATTTTGAAAATGCATATAGATTAATTAAAAAAGCTAAAAATCAAGAGGTTACAGATGACTTTTATTTGACTTGTTCAGAAATATTATTAAGTCAAGGACATGAAGAAAAGTGTATTGATTTTATATCAAATATTCAGAATCCTGATTCACAAGTATCAGCAATTACAGTATGTTTAAGATTCGCTCTGAATAAAAATAATATATCTTCAAGGTCATTTTTGAATGATTTAATAAAATTAATTCTTGAATTTATAAAAAGAACTAATGATGATTGGATAATAAATTATCATTTAAAAGAGATTTTAACATTATGTTATGAATATTCAAGACATGATTTAATTGATTTCTTTGTAAAGCAGTCGTTATTTATTAGAACAAAATATGATCTTTTTACCATTCCATTTAAAGGTTTATCATCTAGAGACAAAGATCAGCTTTATCATACACCTATAGAATTATCATTTATTAATGAGATGATAATGGGAGATTATTTAGATCGCATTATTTACTCTGTAATGCAGATTAATGATATTTATGAAAAGGAATCAGTATTAATTGAAATAGCTAAGTTATTAGTCAATAATAAAAATATAGATACTGCTTTGAGTATGAGTGATTATATAGAAACAGAACTCAATAAAAATGTATTATATCAGGAAATATCAAGAATTTTATTACAAGAAGGTGATATAAATAAAGCCTTGAATGTTTCTAATAAAATTGATAATGTTGATTATAGTTGTCCTATGAAATCCGAGATTTCTATTAAGTTGTTAAGGGAAGGTAGAGAAAAAATGGCATATGAAATAGCTGATACAATTAATGATGCCTATTACAAAGACGATACTTATGTGAAATTGATTGAAATTTATTTAGAAAATAATAAAATACAACTTGGACTAAATTTGATTACAAAAATTTACACCTCTGATGAAAGAGATCAAGCGTACACAAAAATCATTGATAGATTAATCAAAAATAAAAACAGTGACCAAGCAATTAGTTTAATATCAAAATTTGAAGATGCATTTCAAAGAGATTTAGCTCTTAGTAATATTTCATATTCATTAGCAAAAAATCATCAATTAGATATGGCTAATGAAATTCTTAATAAAATCGAAGATGAGTATTCGAAAGACGAATCATATTATAAAATTTCTGAGATTCTTCTGAAAGAAAATGAAATAAATGCATCTCTAAATTTAATAATGAAAATTAAAGATACTGATTTAAGAGACAAAGCATTAGTAAATCAAATAGACTATCTATTTAGTATTCAAAAAACAAATGACGCTATTAAACTAGCTAAAGTTTTTTTTGAAAAGGATTTGGCCTTTTCTGAAATTTCAAAAAATATGATAAAGTATGGTTTATTAAAAAAAGGTAAAAGTATCATTGAAAACATAAAAGATGAATATTATAGGGATTCTACTATTTCAGATTCTATAATTATGTTATTTGATAAATCTAGAATAAATGAAGCATTTAAGTTACTTGAAGAAATAAAAATAATAGAATTAAAGGATGAAACATTAATCAAATTATCAGAAAAATATATTCTTCAAGAAAAAAATAAAGAAGCGTTAGATATTGCAATAAAAATAACATCTTCAGCAGAAAGAAATAAAATAATTACATCTATCGCTAGAAAAAGCCAATTTAAGAATAGTTTATCCCTAGAAAATAAATTGATTAACAAAAAAAATAAAGAAGCTTTTATAAAAGGAATTTCAGAACAACTAAGACACAATTTAATTGATTATAGTTTCATTTTCCCTTATTTATATAATTTTTCTAGTTTTTCTAATCTTCTTCCTAACATATTAATCTCTGAAACAAAAAATATATATGTCGAAGGTTTTGATTCAAATAAAGAAAAATTAAAGATATTAAGGGAAGTGGTCGTAATCTAGAATAATATTATGAATCTCTACACAATTGCTGGAGATTCCGGTGATGTTGACCACCCTTACCGGCTCATGTTGACCAGGTAAAATAAAGAACGATTTACTTAACTATTGCAGTCTTAATTTTAGAGGATAAAACCCTTAAAATTATGTCTGGAAAACCAATAGAGATGAGTAAATTAAGAAAAGTGGTTCTGTCGCATTAATTTGACCTCTATCTAAAAATTGAATTTGAATTAGAGATTATGCGACTAATGATAAGAAAGTTTTGAAATAGGATTTCTTAGAATCAACGATTTGATTCTTTCTAATAATGCTGACTACTTCAATTCCCGCTAGTGTCCCTGTGCGGATTCAAATTCTTTAAACCCAGTATCAATAGCAATCCTTCGTTTTATGTTTCTGTGATCTTGTTCAACACAATTATTAAGGTATTTACACCTCCTAATTTTGATGTTTTTATTCCAAAAATCATTTCTGTTAACCGCTCTAATAGCAGTAAAATTAGAACCACTTTTATCAATGTTGATAATCCTTGGGTTCTAATTATTAGCAATGGCTTTATTGAAGAACTTTTGAGCAGAACCTTTCATTCTTCTTTTTGTTAGAAGGAAGTCAACGGTGTCTCCAAATTTATCAACTGCACTATAAAGATACCTGTCTTTACCAGCCACCTTAATATAGGTTTCATCCATCCTCCAACTAGTACAAACTCTATTTTTTCTTTTGTGCATGGATGCTTCAATCACAGGTGCATACTTAAACACCCATCGTTGAATAGTAGAATAATCAACCTTGACACCTCTAATCTTCATTAGCTCTTCAATGCATCTATAGGAGAGTGTATGTCTAAATTTAAAGTAAACATCTTGAAGAATAATGAATTTAGGATATCTGTGGTACTTAAACATAGGAAGTAATTTAAACTCAAAACTAAATAATCTATATTTGGTATATTAATGCGACAGAACCCTAAAGTCTCTCTTAACATAAGAGTCATTTAGTCTAAAAGGGTCTAACGTATTACAAATTATAGAATATGAAAACTAAATTCGAAACATCATTATGAAAACCAAACCTTTAATCGTTCCAGAAGGATCATTTTCTCCATTATTAATTTTTGTAATACTGTCGATAATTATTTTTTTAATACTGTGTATGGAATTTTGGGGTGAAGTATCATCTTTTTTTGATTTATGGTTTCTCTCATTATCATTAGGAACTTCAACCTTCATATTCACTTTAATGAATATTTGGGGTATGATACCTTTACCTTCAAATTTTTATAAAACTGATGGTAATAGATTTTTGTTTTACAATAACAGAATTGGCTTTTCCATTAAGATAATTCTATTAATTTTTTCTACACTTCTATTTAGTTATGCGATGTATTTTGAACCTGAAAATTCGACCATGGGCGAATATGGTTTTTATTGGATTGACCTAATTTTAAGCATAATACTGTTTCTGGTGTTCTTTGGCATTTTTTATTCCTTTTTCACTAATTGGTTTAATAACAAAAATGACAAACTAATTCTCGATGCAAACAAAATTCATTCTTTAGATACTGAATATGGTGAAAAAATGATCAAACTTAATACAGTTCAGGAAATAGAGTTTGTTGATAATATAATTAATTTTAAAGGCAAAGAAGATATTCAAATCAATTTATTTGAAATGAATCTACACGTTTTTAAAGATAAAATTAAACAAGAACTTACTAGGCTTTGTCCGAAAATTATAGTCACAGAGATCTCACCAAATGATGAGTTTTTTGATGAAAAACGAAGAGATTTAATTAATTAAACTCTTAGATAAATTTATAAGACAATTTTTGGAAAATTTATCTTTTCATTCAATATTTGGAAACTAGATTAAGAGTCAAACTTATTGAATTCCACAATTTCGAGTTCGAACTTTTTTATTTTATATATTTAAGTATTGAAAATACTTTAGTATGAAAAAATCGATTATAATACTTTTCATCTTGATAAACATAAATGCATTTGGTCAATATTTGCATGCAAACGCAGATGTCATTCATATTCGAGAATCACCTAATATAGATTCGCCTATAATTACTTCATTGACTGATTACAAGGGAAAATTTGCGTATAAAAACGAATTTGATACTGGATGGATTAAAGTAGAAGTCATGACAGAATGGGAATATATGGGAGGTAAATGGAAAGATGGATGGGTGTCATCTAATGACATAGATGCTCCTAATTTTAAGTCAGACATTTTATCTGCTCTATCATATAATGAGATTAATTATTCACGTGGTGATGCTCTTTATTCAAGTACTCAAGGAATTATTTTATATGATTCATTTGGAGATGTTATTGTCAAGGTAAATGGATTAATTCATAAGCTTAAAACATCTAAAAGCGATGTTTTTACAACGTATTATAATGATAATATTAAAATACAATCATTTAATTTACTCAAGAGTCAGGGATTTGAGTCAAGTTGGTATCAGGGGTTTTTAATTATCACATATAATGACTTAGAGGAAGTAATTTTTGTTAAGATGCATAATTAATTACTGTATTTAATATTTGCACTAACCTTGAACTTTTTCATTCTCTAAACTTTTTTAAATCTTTCCAAAAGCGGTTCGAACGAGAACCTACAAGGGGAGCCTTACAGGTCAAGCTTGATCTTTTTTATTTCATAAACTTATAATGCAAGCGAAATAATCCAAAATATCAACAAGATTACTCCTCCAACAATTATATTATTTGCAGTACTCATTCCATCATAAGTTCCATCTGAATAATTTTTAAAAACCCCATAAATCAATAATATGATAAAGATGAAAAGTAAAAAATGCATTATTTAATGTTTACGATTATCTTATTAATATATATTTATTTCAATATTTAATAATAAATCAACTTAATAAAAAAACAATTAATGCGACAGAACCGTGAACCGTCTGACTAGTACAAATTTTTAAACTTTAATCAATTTATTTATATTTTTCCCTAGACCAGCAAGATATTTACAATCATATAAATTTTGCATGGAGATAAAATCAACTTCTTCTTTTGTGTAATTATAAGTTGTCTCTAATGATATTACTTTATTATTATCTCCACAGCTAATATCGACATCGCTCATTTTGATTTGACATGGATGTTCATACCCACATGCATGAACTATTTGTAATGTCTCTTTTCTCAGAGAGTTAATATAGTTTCCAAACCGAAATGATTTCAACGTTGGATCTAGTCCTCTTTGTAACCATTTATTTTGAGTAGCAATACCCGTTGGACAATGATCTGTATGACACTCTTGAGATTGAATGCACCCAATTGATAACATTGCTTCTCTTGCGATATTAATTAAATCTGCGCCCATAGCAAAAGCTTTTAAAATTTCTGAAGGAAAGCCTAATTTCCCAGAACCGATAAATACAATTTCATTACATAAATCTTTTTTTTGAAATACATTATAAACTTCTTGAAAAGCAAACACCCATGGTAGTGCAACATGATCTGCAAATGACGGTGGTGCAGCACCTGTTCCTCCTTCACCACCATCGATAGTAATAAAGTCTGGGCCTCTATTTTCATTTTTCATAATAGCTGCGAGTTCATGCCAATGAGATAAGTCTCCTACAGCAGACTTTATTCCAACAGGTAATCCAGATTTTTCGGCTAATTTTTCTATAAAATCAACCATTTCTCGAACATTACTAAAAGCTGAATGATAATTAGGGGATATAACATCTGTATGCGGTATTACTCCTCTAATTGCAGCAATTTCTTTAGTGTTTTTTTTAGCCGGGAGTACACCTCCTTTTCCAGGCTTAGCTCCTTGAGAAAGTTTGAGCTCAATGGCTTTTACTTTATCGGGGTATTTTTTTAATACTAACTTGTCAAATGTTTCATAATCAAAAATTCTGTTACCGTTCTCATCATACTTACCACAACCATAATAACCTGTTCCAATATGAAATATGACATCAGCTCCTTTTTGATGGTAAGGACTTAATCCGCCCTCTCCCGTATTATGGTAACACCCAACCATTGCTGCTCCAATATTTAATGCAGACTGAGCATTTTTAGATAAACTACCATAACTCATAGCAGAAATATTTACAATTGAATAGGGTCTAAATGGATTCCTTCTATTGTGAGACTTTCCTATAACCTTAGCGCATGGAATAAAATAGGGATCATTCTTATCATGATTTATATGATTTTCATTTACTTTAAAAGGAAACATTTTAGGATTAACAAAAATATGTCCAGGATGATATAAGTCTTTATCTGTACCAAATCCTTCGTAATTATTTTCTTTTTTAGATGATGAGTCTATCCAATTTCTTTGACTTCGATTAAATGGAAGCTCTTCTCTATTACTAGCAATAAAATACTGCCTAATAGCAGGGCCTATAGAAATAAAAACAGTTCGTAAATTCCCAAAAAAAGGAAAATTTCGTTTAATGGCATTTTTCTTTTGAAAAATATCGTGTAAAAATATAATTGAAAAGATAATGGAGAGTGTAGTCAAAATAAACATAATACAATTGATATATTTTTGGTTAAGAATTTTAACAATATACTATATTTAAATTTGTTTATTTTATTAACATTAGGATTTAATACAGGTGTTCCTTCCAAGAATATAGATATGAAATGAGTAGTCAGATTAATCATGAAATTCATACGACTAGCAGTCAGAGAAATATTTTTACATATAACATTAAAAAAAAATAGTGCATACACGAAATCATCACTGAATGATTAATTAAATAAATTGTACTTTTATTTAATGAAGAAATATATCCTGATACTATTATTATTATCTCCATTGTATTCTTATTCTCAAAAGGTATTTTCTGTTGATTACTCTAACCAGTCGGACATTAGAGTTTTTGTAGTTGAATATGAAAATCAATCTGATTTAAAGGTTTATAAAGTTGATTATCCAAATCAGATAAATGGGAATAAAGGTCACTGGTGTTTTGTTGATTATCCAAATCAGTCAGATAAAAAAATATATTTTGTTGATTATCCAAATCAGAGTGATTTAAAAATATATTTTGTTGATTATCCTAACCAGTCAGGATGGAGAAATAAATCAAAACAACATCTGATGTATTAGTATACTCCTGTGTGTGGAGACGGTTCTGTCGCATTAATTTAAAAACTACTAAATTTACGTTTTTTCACAAATGCCAAAAACCATAACGTATTGATTTTATTGCGATTAAGTTTTTTGTAGAATCGTAATGTTATTAATAAATGGTCAAAAAATAATGCGACAGAACTATAACAATCTTCTCTCGAATAATTTTTTGAGTATTGTAATTTTTTTTAGAAAAGAATTCAACGGAGCTCCAAGTTAAGGACGTAAATAATCTTATCTAAAATATAATACTATGAATAGATACTTAACGAAATCCCGTTTTAAGCAAGCATTGGAATGTCCAACGAAGCTCTTTTATACTAAGAAAAAGCAATACCCAAGTTCTAAAACTGAAGACACCTTCTTACAATCTTTAGCAGAGGGTGGGTTTCAGGTAGAAGAATTGGCAAGGATGAATTACCCCAATGGTATTGCAATTTTAGGATATGATTGGGATTATAATGAGTTAGCTACACGTACTTCAAAGTTAATGGAGCGGGAAAATGTAACCATATTTGAAGCTGCTTTTTTGCACAATGGTTTGTTTATCCGAGTTGATATACTTGATAAAAAGGGGGATGAAATTCAATTAATTGAGGTGAAAGCAAAATCAATTCGTAAGTCCAGTCATACTGGTTTTTTCGGTAAACGAGGGTCTTTAGTAAGCGGATGGATTCCCTATCTGTATGATGTTGCTTTTCAGAAATTTGTTATAGAAGAATCTCACCCTTCTTTGACGGTCAAAGCTTTTTTAATGTTAGCGAATAAAGATGCTTTATCAACTGTAGATGGTATTAATCAAAACTTTAGAGTTTCAAAGAATTCTAATGACAGAACCGGAATTGTAAAGCCTAAAGATCTGTGTTTGGAAGATTTAGGTGATTCTCTTTTAGCAACAATTAGCGTGGAGGATGAAATAGATTACATCCAAAATAATAACCCCGTTGACGAATCTAGGAGTTTTATAGAGTTGGTAGATTACTATAAAGACCATTACAGTAAGGATGTTAAAATTTTTGCTAAAATAGGTAAGCAGTGTAAGCAGTGTGAATATAAATGCGAAGAAAGTAATGATTTAAAAAGTGGTTTCAATGAGTGTTGGTCTTCACAATTGAATATATCATCTGAGCAAATAAGAAAACCTAAGGTGTATGATGTTTCAGGTTTAAGAGCAAAAAAACTAATGGAGCAGGGTAAGTACTTTATGGAGGAGCTTACCGAAAATGATATAAATCCACAGCCAGTCCCCGATAAATTCTCTTCTTCGGAACGCCAATGGATTCAAGTAGAAAAGACAATAAATAATGACCCTACTCCAGCTATTGAACTAGATGGTTTACGTGATGAAATGAACTCTTGGGTTTATCCTTTAAATTTTATTGATTTTGAAACTTCTGCTATTGCCCTTCCTTTTACAAGTGGTAGAAAACCTTATGAGCAATTAGCTTTCCAGTACTCGCATCATATCGTTTATGAAGATGGACGTGTAGAACATGCTTCTGAGTATTTAAACGTGCAAGTGGGTGCTTTCCCTAATTTTGATTTCATTAGAGCTTTAAAGCAGTCATTAGAGTTAAATAGTGGAAGTATTTTCAGATATCATAATCATGAAAACACAATTGTTAATGCTATCTATAAACAACTCTTAGCTTCTGCTGAAGCTGATAAAGATGAATTGATAGCCTTTATCCATGCAGTAAGTCACAATACTGGAAATAGTACAGCACAATGGTGTGGAGATCGTGATATGATAGATTTATGGAAAGTCGTGAAGGATTATTATTACGACCCGTATACAAAAGGATCAAACTCAATTAAAGATGTTCTGCCTGCTGTTTTACATTCAAGTGAATTTTTACAAAATAAGTATCAAAAGTCAATTGTTGAGATTAATTTAACCACTAAAAACTTTGATAATAACGATGTTTTCTTAAAGTTGGAAAATGACATTCCAATAAGTCCTTATAAATTATTACCTCCCTTGTTTGAGGGGTGGTCTCCAGAAGCTTTAGGTGCTAACGTAACCGAAATGGAGGGAGTGAGTGATGGAGGAGCAGCCTTAACTGCTTATGGGAAATTACAATTTGAAGAGGTTAGTAGTCAAGAGAGAAAAGAAATAGAAAAGGCATTGCTTAAATACTGTGAACTCGACACTCTTGCTATGGTAATGATTTATGAGTGTTTTAATGAGCTTATTAAATTAGAGAGTGTAGGTTAGCAATGTTTTACTAAATACCATAATTTAGACAATAGAAATGTTCAAGGACTTTAGCCCCAATTATCTTATTAGATTTTCTAATAATTGAGACGAAATTGCCATTATAAAGTTTCTCTCTGTATCACAGTAGGAGTAAGGGATTCGAAAATGAGTTCGAGTCTCGTCCAGACCTGAACCTTAAATTCAGTTTATTTTTTCTTAAAAATCTTCAAATCATTCCAAAAGCGGTTCGAACGAAAACCTACATGGGGAACCTTATAAATCAAATAATATTCAATTATGATTTGACTTTTTTATTTATCTAAAATTGGTTTTATCAAAGAGGTCTCAAATGAGTCACAAACTTTTGTTAAGTATTGCTATCATTGAGTCTATAGGTCTTGTATCGGAAAGTAAAACGACTTATATTTATTTTTATATACTTCTACAATCCGCTTTATTGCGGGTTTTTTTTGTTTTTAACTTTTTACCGTTAACTAAGTAATTCCTACTGTTTATCTAGTACTATTTATATTGTTCTATTGGCAGTTCAAAACTAGAACCTAGAAGCATATACACACTAGATAAGTGTATTAAATACGTTAAATATGTGTATATTTGAACTTTAACTAATAAAATCATTATGAGAAAGTTTTTTAGTGTATTACTTTTTGGATCATTGCTTCCTGTATCTAATCAAGTTTATGCTCAACTTGATGTCGGTTTACCTATTGATTTCGAGATGTCAGACAATTTATTGCAAATAGATTCCTCTTATTTTGTTGATTTTAACGGAGGTACTGTCAGTGTACTTGAAAACCCATATCAAATCAATATAAACACTAGTAAGTATGTTGGTAAGATTGTAAGGGATGGTGGCGATGTTTGGGCTGGGAGTAAAATTCAGTTGGATGAGAACTTAGTATTTAATGAGTATCCTTTCATTTCCATGAAGGTTTTTACAGATGCCCCAATAGGGACTTTAATTAGACTCAAGATAGAAGACCCTTTATATATCGATTTGGGTGATCCAAGCTTTGAAGTAGATGTATGGACAACCACAACAGGTGACTGGGAAACACTTGTGTTTGATTTTAGTGACTCTCCACCAACTTATAACAATATTGCTTTTATGTTTGATTACACCAATATTGGTGATGGATCTATTCAATCTACTTTTTACTTTGATGATATTGTACAAACAGTTTCTGCTGATCAAGAAGTAATTTCTGGGTGTACTTACATTATAGCATGTAATTATAACCCTGATGCCACTTTAGATGACGGCTCATGTTTCTTCTCGGAGTTGTATTACGATTGTAATGGGTTTTGCATAAATGATGCTGATAATGATGATATCTGTGATGAAATAGATAACTGTATATTAGTTTCTAATTTTGAACAGATCGATAGTGATAATGATGGAGAAGGTGATCTATGCGATTATGATGATGGACTTGGACTAACAAACCTCGAGGAATCTTCTTGTACTGTAATTAAAATGATTGATGTTTTAGGAAGAGAAGTCACAGTTCATACTGATGGTATGCTCCTATTCTACATCTATGAGGATGGTAGAATAGAGAAGGTGTTCAAGAAGTAGATTGAGTTTCGAAATATTAGAAAATTACTTCTTTTAAATCATTTCAAAATCGGCTTGAACTTTAATCTACATGAAGAGCTGCCAATAGTAGGATTCATAGATTTATAACTTATGAACTTTTTCTGTACTAGCAATTTGCACATATTACAGGCTGACTATTTTCAAGGTATTTATACCGACGATATTGATTTAGGGGAATTAGGTAATTGGAATAACTTTCTTAAATTTGAAGTGTACGATTAATGTAAATACACACCTTGTAGTTAGTTTATTCTAAGTTTAGTTTATTTTAAACGTACAAATTCTCCAAAATATTAATACGTACAGAGTTTTAGCTATGTCAAATATAAATATATCCGTGGATTGTGTCGTTTTTGGCTACGATTCGGATTTAGATTTAAAAGTCTTATTAATTACAAGAAAAGAAAGTTCAAATTCTATTGATACCGGAAGAGATCATGTATCCTTACCTGGAGACTTAATAAAATTTGACGAAGAATTAGATCCTGCAGCTACAAGAATTCTTAAGAATTTAACCTCTATTGATAAAATATACCTTAAACAATTTGCAATATTTAGTGATCCAAACAGAGTAAAACACCCTAAGGATCAGACTTGGCTGAGAACTTATAGAGCACATCCTGATGAACGCGTTATCACAATAGGTTATATCTCATTGGTGAACATTCCTGATTTTAAACCTGATGCAACGTATTTTGACGATGAGGTCGTCGGTGAAAGTACACGTGGTGGGTATTATGAAAAATGTTGGACAAGTATAAATGAGATTCCTCAATTGGCTTTCGATCACAATCAGATTGTAGATACGGCTTTGGGATTCTTAAAAAAAGAATTAAATCACCAAATATCGTCTATTCTTCTTCCAAAGAATTTCACATTACCTCAACTTCAAAAGCTTCATGAAGATATACTAGATAAAAAAATGGATAAGCGGAACTTTAGAAAACAAATTCTAAAAGAGGGAGTTATTGTAAAGACTGATAATACCACTAAAACAGGTAAAAAAGGTAAACCGGCTACCTTTTATCAATTTAACGAGGACAATAATTCGTAGTTTAATTCTTGAAATCCTTCTGTATCCAAGAACCACCTACTGAAATCACATTGTCTAAGGATAAGAATTCAAGATGATTATCGTAGTTTATTCCTCCTGTAGGGCAGAACTTTATTTGTGGGAATACCTGTGAATAGGTTTTAAGAGCGTCTATTCCTCCGGCAATATGGGCTGGAAAAAATTTCAGCGTATCCCATCCCAATCGTAGGGCCTCCATAATATCGCTTGGCGTCATGACTCCAGGTAAAAATGGAATGTTTAGTTCATTCAAAACACTCAGAAGATCCTTTTGAACGCCCGGAAAAACAATAAAATCCACTCCGGCCTCAACAAGTTCTGTAATCTGTTTTGGATGAATGACTGTCCCTGCCCCAATAAAAAACGAGTCATCACAGTGTTGTTTTGCTAGTTTAATTGCATCTATGGCACAATCAGTGCGCAATGTAATTTCTATGCAGTTGATGTTATTTTCTTTTAAATAATCGAGTAATGGAATTACTTCTTCCAGAGACTGAATTTTTACAACAGGAACAATCGGGTTGTTAAGGAGTAACTTTCTAATGTGATTCTGACTCATGAGGATTTAATATAAGATTGAGGCACCATTTTCGCTGGACCCCACTAAGGTTCTTAAATTTGTAAACAACTCTCTACCACAGCCCACCTGTGAAATCATAGGCGCTTTTACTGCTTCTCTATATTGAATTTCTTCTTCATTAAAACAGATGAGTTCTCCTTTTTCAGCATCCAATCGAAGTAAATCACCATCCCTCAACTTTGATAAGATTCCTCCATCAATGGCTTCGGGAGACAAATGAATGGCTGCAGGGACTTTACCCGAAGCTCCCGACATACGACCATCAGTAACCAAAGCAACCTTATATCCGTTGTTCTGAAGGATGCTCAATATAGGAGTTAGCCTGTGTAACTCAGGCATTCCTTTAGCTTTGGGTCCTTGATAACGAACCACGGCAATAAAATCTTTATTTAGTTCTTTTCGATTAAAAGATTCCAGAATTTCATTTTGATTTTCAAAAATAATCGCAGGAGCTTCAACAATCCAATTTTCCTTCTTTACCGCAGAAATTTTAATGACGGAATTCCCTAAATTTCCCTTTAGTATTTTTAACCCTCCGGTCTTTGAGAACGCATTTTCAACGGAGGTTAAAACCAATTCATCAAGAGACGACTCAGGTCCCTCTCTCCAAATCAATTCCCCATCTTTTAAATAGGGTTCTTTTGTATACGATTGCAGGCCTTTTCCAAGAATTGTGTTTACATCTTCATGGAGAAGACCATTATTTAACAAAGTTTTTATTAGATAAGCCATTCCCCCACATGCTTGAAAATAATTTACATCAGCAGATCCATTCGGATACATTTTCACCAAAGATGGAATCACAAGAGATAAATCCGAAAAATCATCCCAGGTAATTTGTATTCCTGCAGATTGAGCTATAGCGATTAAATGTAAAGTATGATTGGTAGAGCCACCGGTTGCTAAAAGCCCAATAATGGCGTTTACGATTGATTTTTCAGAAACGATATCGTAGAGAGGTTTGTAATTTTGATCCAGCTTGGTTGCTTCAGCAGCAACTTTTACCGCAGATTCGGTTAAGGCATCTCTGAGTGGAGTATCAGGATTTACAAAGGAGGAACCGGGTAATTGCAAGCCCATAATTTCCATAAGCATTTGATTGCTATTTGCTGTACCGTAAAATGTGCAGGTACCGGCAGAATGGTAGGCTTTAGACTCCGATTCTAATAAGGCTTTTCTATCAATCAGTCCGGAGGCAAAATCTCGTCGAACCATTGCTTTTTCATCATTGGAAATACCTGTCTTCATTGGACCACCCGGAACAAAAACAATCGGAAGATACCCGAATTTTAAAGCACCAATTAATTCACCGGGTACAATTTTATCACATATTCCCAGACACAAACCTGCATCAAACATATTGTGAGAAAAACCTATAGTCGTAGACAAGGCAATAACGTCTCTACTAAATAAAGATAAATCCATTCCGGCTTCGCCTTGCGTAACACCATCACACATGGCAGGAACTGCACCTGCCACTTGAGCAATGGCACTATACTTATGGGCATACTTCTTAATTAAAGCCGGATAATGTTCGTAGGGCTTATGCGCAGAAAGCATGTCGTTGTAGGCTGTAATAATTCCAATATTTACTTGGGTTTCGCCTATTAAACCTTCTTTTTCTCCATCTGAACAAGCTGCCATAGCATGCGCTATGTTACCACAAGACAATGCAGAACGCGAAACCTTATCATCTGCTAAAGCTATCATTTGAGTTAAATACTCTGTTCGAGTATTCTTACTCCGGTCTACAATTCTCTGTGTAACTTCTACAATCGTTTTATTCATAATAATATATTTTAAAAAGTCCAAAAGACTTCCAGTAATCTCTCCTGTTGGTGAATAAATGAAGATATAGGTGTCGTTATAGGGCGATTATACGTTTTTGCAGCCGAAAACACCTTCATTTTTTCATCTCCGGTAAAATATAAAAACAGTTTTTTTGTTTTTAAAAGTTGCTCAGTTGTATAACTGATTCTTACCCTTGGTTTTACCGGAGCATTGGTAACGATTAGTGGTTTAGAGTTCTTTTTTTCTTCTAAGCCATCGATGGAGTTTTTATCATTTGGAAATAGTGAAGCGGTATGCCCATCCGTTCCCATGCCCAACAAAACACAACTGGTACCCTCGAAAAAAGGTTTGTTTTGCTCCAATGCAAGCTCTAGATTTTTATTTAAGTCATGAGCGTCATAAACCAAACCAATAAATTTTGCCTTTGACGCCTTACCCTGAATTAAAGAATTTTTAATCATCCGTTCATTGCTGTGCAAATCATCTGCTGAAACAAAACGCTCGTCAACCAAACCTATGGTTACTTGTTCCCAATTTATATCAAATTCAGACAACCGAGTATATAAGTTTACAGGGGTGCTTCCTCCGGATAGAAGAAGTTTTGCCTCCTGATATTCTTTTATATCTTTATCTAAGATAGAGATTATTTCCTGAGCTAATACTTCCTCTAGCTTTCCAACTTTACGAAAAATTCTTTTACTCAGATTCGAAGCGTTTTTATTTATTCCAGGTGTGCCCATCTACTAATATTTTATCTCCGGGTCCTGAACTGCCGGAATTGTATAAGTTGTTTTCCATTTTAGTTAGTTTCCAATGTTTCGTTATAGAATCAATCCAAACCCAGGATGCTTCTACTTCGTCTTTCCGCATAAATAGGGTTTGATTTCCACGAATCACATCAATTAACAAACGTTCATACGCATCTGGAAAGCGTTCTTTAAATGAGGAACTATAATCAAGGACCAACGATGTTGGTTTGTACCTATATCCACCCGGGCCGGGTATTTTAACGGTTTGGACAAGTTCAATTCGTTCTTCCGGTTGAAGGCTTATGATTAATTTGTTATTTACGATAGGTTTTTCATTAGGAAAAATGTTGTGTGGTATGTTCTTAAAATTGATGACAATTTCAGAATATCGCTTCGTTAATCTTTTACCCGTTCTTAGATAGAAGGGTACACCCGCCCAACGCCAATTGTCTATATCTGCACGAATTGCAACAAAAGTTTCCGTATCAGAAGTAAAATGGTTGATATCTTCCAAATAGGATAATACTGATTCGCCTTTTATCTTACCACGTGTATATTGCCCTTTCACGGTCTGATCCAGAACCATTTTGTCATTAAATAATCTTAAAGCATTTAAAACTTTAAGCTTTTCGTCTCTTACATTGTTTGCTTCAAGAACACTTGGAGGCTCCATGGCAACCAAACACAAAAGTTGAAGTAAATGGTTTTGAATCATATCCAAAAGAGCACCATATTTATCATAATAACCACCACGTGTACCCACACCCAACTCTTCAGAAACTGTAATTTGAACATTTTCAATGTTTTGAGAGTTCCATGCGTTCTCATATAAGTTGTTGGCAAAACGCAATACCATTAAATTTTGAACGGTCTCTTTACCTAAATAATGATCTATTCTAAATATTTGAGATTCATGAAAAAATTCTGAAATCTCACTATTGATTAATTTAGAGGAAACAGAATCATGACCTAAAGGTTTCTCTAAGACAACTCGAGATTGATCGGTAATTAAATTTTTTGAATGAAGATTTTTCGTAATACTACCAAAAATAGAAGAAGGGACAGAGAAATAATATACGCGAATGATATTCTCATCATTTCTCAGATGATTTTTCAATACAGATAAAGACGATTCTTTGGTCAAGTCAGCTTGCACATAAGTGCAAATTTTTAATAGCTGACTAAAGGTTTTAGCATCTTGATCCTCTATGCTATGTGCAAGTTTTTCTTTAAGTAGCGTTTTGAATTCTGATTGACTTTTTCTACCTCTTGAGATTACAATGACCCTGGAACTTGTATTAATTTGGCCCGCTTGCAATCGATAATATAAGGCTGGAAATATTTTTCTAATAGCCAAATCCCCGAGGCCACCAAAGATTACAATGTCAGCGTCCTTCAATTCCGATGTTTTATAATTCTCACTCATCATCTATGTATTTATTGCTAAAAAGACTCTCGTACTCTGTAATCTTGCGTTTCATTTTTGGATACTTAATAAACCTCAGGTTTAGATATATTAACAAAATTAAAACACTTATTAGTGTTAATATGCCATAAGTCATAATTTATGTGTCTTTAATTAATCTTGTTTTATAGTGTAAATTAGTAATCTAAATGATGATTTTACATCTAAAAATAATGACGCAGAACATTAAGTGTCATATATACGCAAATATATGATTTTTTAATAGATACAGTGCAAGTTTTAAAATATATATAATTCTTATAGATCATAAAATCTGTAAAGTGAGAATGATATATCATTTCATTATACCATAGATTTTTTTAAGATTAAAAAACTTAATATCTATTATTTCCAATTTTCTTGTCTTTACAAAGACTTTTACTAACTTTTGTTCTATTCATGAACTAATAAATATGCCTGATGATAATCTTGATAGGCTTGGGGTAGGTTAACACTCTATTAATCCACCTTAAAGCTAATAGCTGATTAGTATATTAACTTAATTTTATAATATTTTAATAGGGGTGGAAATTACATATTATGTAAAAACACTCCTATCTTATATGGTCAATATCTCTATTCGTAGATAAAATAAGTAAATCAATATGTGTACTATTTACGCAAAAATATATATTTTAGCTTTTTGTAATTGTCTAACCACATTAAATTATTAGATAAGTGAAAAATAAATCACAAATCGTATCCATCAGCTTAATTGTCGCATTAGGTGGATTTTTAATGGGATTTGATGCTTCTGTTATCTCGGGAGTAGTCAAATTTCTGGAGCCTGAATTTGGTCTTACAAAACTGGAATTAGGCTGGGCTGTTAGCTGCCTTACATTAACCGCAACGCTCGGAATGTTATTGGCAGGGCCGATAAGTAATATTTACGGTCGTAAGAGCGTATTATCGGTGTCAGCACTTTTGTATGCTATTTCTGCTATCTACTCTGCATTTGCACCTGATTTCACCAACTTGGTAATTGCCAGAATGATTGGTGGATTTGGAGTTGGAGCTTCTCTTATTCTTGCTCCTATGTATATTGCTGAAATTTCTCCGGCACATCTTAGGGGTAGATTGGTTTCATTCAATCAGCTGAATATTGTTATCGGTATTTCAGTTGCTTTCTTTTCCAATTATCTCATATTAAATCTGGGACAGTCTGACAGCAGTTGGGCAAAATCTCTGATGTTAAATGAACACAATTGGCGCTGGATGCTTGGTGTTGAATTTATACCTGCCATTTTATATTTCTTCGCACTTTTTACTGTACCAAGAAGTACACGATGGCTGATCATGAAAGATCGTCTTGCCGAGGCAAAAGAAGTTTTTGAAAGGATCAATCCTGAAAAAAATGCTGAGGAAGAAATTAACATGATAAAAGAAAGTTTAGTTAGTGAAAATAATAAGGAAAAAACTTCAATAAAAGAATTATTCAGACCTAACATGAAAAAGGTTTTGGTCATCGGAATTGTAGTTGCGATCCTTCAGCAAATTACAGGGATTAATTCTGTTTTCTTTTATGCCCCAATGATTTTTGAACAAACCGGAATTGGTACTGATGCTTCCTTTTCACAAGCTATTCTCATTGGGATCATTAACCTGGTATTTACAATTTTGGCCATTGGTCTTATTGACAAATTTGGTCGTAGACCGTTATTAATATTTGGTGTTGGTGCAATTGCTGTATTTATGTTTATCCTATCATCCAGCTTTTCATCAGCAACATACCGTATAGATCAAGCTGATCTGACGGAATTACCTGTAGAGATCGATAGAAACGAACTTAGCAGCATGTTAGGTGTTACATTTGATGACGATGTTGGTTTTAAAAATGCTTTGAAAGAAAGTATTGGAAACGATCTTGCCGGAAAATATGAAGGAGATATTATTAAAAATGCCATAAACGCCAATTCCACCCTTATTCTTATTGGAATTCTTGGTTTTGTTGCTGCATTTGCTATTTCACTTGGACCGGTGATGTGGGTATTGCTCTCTGAGTTATTCCCGAATAGAATAAGAGGTCTGGCAATATCCTTTGTGGGTTTAATTAACTCGGCGATTAGTTTTATTGTTCAGTTAGTTTTCCCTTGGGAGATGGCAAATTTAGGATCAGGAACAACCTTTATGATATACGGTGTGTTTGCAGTTTTAGGGCTGATGTTTGTCATCACGAAAGTGCCTGAGACAAAAGGAAAATCATTAGAAGAACTTGAAAAAATGTTAATTAAGTAGACATGCCAAACGGAATAGACTTAACTGGAATTAACTGGAAATTTTCTAAGGAAAATGACGGGTCATTCTACGTAGAAAATGCCAACCATTTACCTGTTTTGTATTTCCCCTTAATGAATACAGCAGGAATGAAATCATATGTTACTCCTGAATTGAAAGGAGATGTTTGTAAAGATTTTCATCATTATTTAACTACACCAACAGTAACTGAAGAAATTCATAGAACCCTCTCAAGTAGAAACTTTTGGATCAAGGTGAAAGACAAAAACCCTTGGTCAGCTACTGGGCAGAGTGTTTTCCAGAAAACACATAAATGGAATGGTTCAAATGATACTTATTCACTTTCGGTAAAAATAGGAGCTTTTACCACCATAAGGAAACAGCCGGAAACACAACTGGAAACAACAATAACGACGTTTATTCCAGAGGGAGATGACTTTGTAGAGTTACTTAAAATATCTGTTTGTAATAGGGGTGAACACGCACAGACTTTCAACTCCTATTATTCCTTGCCACTTTTTGGTCGCTCGGCGGACAATGTTAGAGATCACAGGCAAGTGACAACCATGTTTCAAGAAAATTTTATTGAAGATTATGGCGTGCGTATTAAGCCAAAGATTATACACGATGAGAATAGTCATTCTATAAACCATACGAATTATGTAGTTTTAGGTTTTGATGAAAAAGCTGCCAAACCTGAGAATATATGGGTAAGACTTCACGATTTTATTGGACAAAGTGGCTCGCTTGATAACCCAGAAGCGATTTTTAAAAATCTTACCCCACCCGATTTAAGTGATTCAGAGCTTCACGCAAAGGAGGCTATTGCCGGGTTGAAATTTAAGGAAAGAACACTTCAGCCGGGTGAAAAATTTGAATATACAATACTACACGGAATTACAGATGATTTAGCCGATCTGAATACTTGGAAAAAGAACTATTCCGAAGTTAAAAAAGTTGACAAGATTCTTAAAGAGACACTATGTTTCTGGAATAAAAAACTCAGTAGTGTTGAAGTAAAAACCGGAAATACACACTTTGAAAACTGGGTTAAATGGATTGAATATCAGGTAAAGTGCCGACAGATCTTTGGGAATTCTTTCTTGCCTGATTATGCTTACGGACGTGGAGGAAGAGGTTGGAGAGATTTGTGGCAGGATTTATTGTCCATCTTTTTAGTAGACCCAAAAAGCGCTCATGATGAAATTGTGAATTGTTTCAAAGGAATTCGTGTTGATGGCTCTAATGCAACGATTATTGGAGAACATCCCGGAGAATTTAGAGCCGACAGGAATAATATTCCTCGTACCTGGAGTGATCATGGTGCATGGCCTGTATTTGTTTTAAATTTTTATATTAATCAAACAGGAGATTTCGATATATTATATAAAGAAATTACTTACTGGAAAGATAAGTTTATTTATCGCAGTAAAAGAATTGATAAAAGATGGGAATCTTCCAAAGGTCATTTTCAAAGAAAAGCCGATGGGAAAACTTATACCGCTTCAATTTTTGAACATCTTCTTATTCAGCAGCTCACAGCATTTTATAATGTGAACAATCAGAATGTGTTGTTGTTGGAAGGTGCTGATTGGAATGACACTTATGATATGGCCCGTGAAAATGGGGGTAGTGTTTGTTTCTATAATTTCTATGCCAACAACTTTATTGTCCTTACAGAAATACTCAAAGAACTAAAAGCGACCGGAGTAACTTCTATGCCATTATTAGAGGAGATAATTAGATTGTTGGATTACCTTCCGGGGCAGTACAGAATCAATTATCAGGACCCTAAAGCCAAAAGAGAACATTTACAACGATATTTTGAAAGTGTAGAGCACACTGTTTCAGGACAGAAAAGTGCAGTTTTAATTGATGATCTTATTATTGATTTAGAGAACAAATCGAAACATATTTCAACTCATATACTAGAGAACGAGATTGTAAAAACAAAAGAGGGTGATCGTTTTTTCAATGGCCATTACGACAATCTTGAAAATAAAATTGGCGGTGAAAAGGAGCAGGGACTTATGATGGATCTCACCTCACAGGTAATACCAATTATATGCAATATTGCCGATAAAGAGTTGTCTGCTGAGGTCTATGAATCAATTAAGAAGATTTTGAAGGATGAAAATAGTCCTGGTATCCGGTTGACATCAGAATTTAAAAATATTGATCTTAATGTGGGGCGTATCACCGGGTTTGTTTATGGTTATAAAGAGCACGGAAGTAAATGGGTGCAGCAAAACATCATGTTAGCTTATGGCCTATACAAACAAGGTCTTGTAGAGCAGGGAAATGAAATCATGCTGGAGGTTTATGAAATTTCAAACCACAAGACATCAGCTCAAACTTTCCCTGGAATACCTTCCTATTTTGACAATCAGAACAAAGGAGCATATGCTTACCTTACAGGATCTTCATCTTGGTTTTTACTTACACTAATTACAGAAATATTTGGCGTAAAAGGACTCTATGGACATCTTCACTTAGAACCAAAACTCTCATTAAATTATTTTAATAATGATGATGATTGTGCTGTGATATCAACAAATTTCTCAGGGTACAAGGTAAAAGTAACTTATGTTAATGAGAAGAGATTAGAGTATGGTAAATACGATATTAAAGAGGTTAAAATAAATGGACAAAACTTAAAATTACCGACAACAGATAGCCAGAAATGTTCTATTACTCTATATAGCTTTAGACAATTATTTAACAATTCAATAAATGAAATTCGTATAAAGCTTAGTTAACTAATTCATTTAGTTTCAATCTTTTAAAATAAAAGTCATGAAAAAAGAAATTTTACTTTCATTATTGCTTGTTACTTCAAGTTTGATTTTTGCTCAATCGCCATTAATTGTTACGACAACGGTATGTGTTGAAGCTAGTTCTGTAAGGATGACTGGTCCCTGGTGGGGTTGGAGTCCATTAGGAGGCCCGGAAGCTTCAAATAACGGAGACGGAACATGGATCTTTACTCTTGATCCTCCACCAACTGCAGATATGGAATATTTGTTGGTTGTTGATGGTTATATGGAAAACTTAATTCCAGGAAATACTACTACGGGCGATTGGTCGTGTACACCTATTACAGATCAGGCGACTTATGCAAATAGACAGTGGACTTATGAGGATGGATATACTATATCAAACGTCTTTGGTACCTGCAGTACCTGTGAAGATTTGATTGTTTATGGCTGTACAGATTCTGCCGCAGCTAATTATAATCCTAGTGCTACCGAAGATGACGGTACTTGTGTTTTTGGTATAAACCTTCCAATTGATTTTGAAGGGGGACCGTATACTTTTACTGATTTTGATGGTGGATCTTCCGCTGTTGCAGCAAACCCATACAATACTGCAGAAAATAGTAGTGCAAACGTTGTAGAGCATGTACGCAATGGTGGTCAATTCTGGGCGGGAACTTATATTACTACTGAGCCTATAGATTTTAGTTCTGGTTCGGTGATAAACATGAAAGTTTATACTCCTGCTGCTAATATTCCGGTATTACTTAAACTGGAAGCTTTAACCGGAGAAAATGTAGAGTTAACTACCAATACATCAGTAGGAAATCAATGGGAAGAATTATCGTATGATTTTGGCACGCAACCATCCGAATTATATACCAGAGTTGTTGTTATTTTTAATATGGGTGTTGTTGGAGACGGATCAGCGAATTCTACTTATTATTTTGATGACATCGCATTTGCTACAGGTGATATTTCAGGTTGTACAGATCCTTTAGCTAATAATTACAACCCTAATGCAACAATTGATGATGGTAGTTGTAGTTACGGAACAACAATACTTCAGATAACCACTACAGTATGTTCGGAAGCTAGTGAAGTGAAAATGACAGGTCCTTGGTGGGCTTGGGATCCAACAGCAGGTCCTGAAGCTGCAGATAATGGTGATGGAACCTGGACATTCACTTTTGACCCTGCACCCGATCAGGATATGGAATATTTATTGGTTGTTGATGGTGTTCAAGAAGACTTGTTAACTGCTAATACTACAGAGGACAATTGGTCTTGTACACCGGTTACAGATTTCTGGTCATACGCAAATAGATTGTGGACTGTTAGCTCTGGAGATGTTTCGGATATCTATTATGGTACTTGTGGAACCTGCGATAATCCATTTAGTGTGATTGAAGCAAAAATGAACCTAACAAATTTCTATCCAAATCCTGTTTCAGATTTCATTCATCTTTTAAACTCTGAAGCACAGAGTATTGCAATTTTCAATATCAGAGGTCAACAAGTTCTTTCAACAATTATGTCGGATAAACTGATAAATATTTCTAACATTTCTAGTGGTATTTATACAATTAGAGTAGCTGATGATAAAGGAAACTTTACTTACAGTAAGCTGATTAAAGAATAACAACAGAAAAAATAAAGACTATCCAAATGCAATAGGTATTTGGATAGTTTTTTTAAAAAAAAATGACATTATGAATATCAACAATTCCATTCGACTACTATTTAACCTGATTGTTCTTCTTGCATTTTCACACTGTTATTCACAGGCAGTGAAAGTGGAGGTGGATAAAGTGAATGGTGAGTGGGTGTTGACAAGAGGAGGAGCACCTTATTATATAAATGGTGCCGGGGGCGATGGATATCTTGAGGAATTAGTTGAGGCAGGAGGAAATTCTATTAGAACCTGGAGTGTTGATGGGGCAAAAGAAACTCTTGATCGTGCGCATGAGCTTGGTCTTACTGTTATGTTAGGCCTTTGGGTACAGCATGAAAGACATGGGTACGATTATGATAATGAAGAGGCCAATAAGGCACAACTTGAATACTTTACCAGGATGGTAAAAAAATACAAAGATCATCCTGCTTTGTTGATGTGGTCTATTGGAAACGAAGTTGATCTTTTCTATTCCAATACAAAAGTATGGAATGTAGTGCAGGAGATTGCGAAAATGATTCATGAGATTGATCCAAATCATCCAACAAATACTGTTACCGCTGGACTGGATGAAAAAGAAGTTGCGCTGATACTCGAAAGAGCTCCTGATATTGACATTTATGCCATAAACACTTACGGTGAAGTAGGTGAGATTGCTGATAAAATTAGAAGATCAGGCTGGACAAAACCATATATCGTTGCCGAGTGGGGTCCCGACGGACACTGGGAGGTAGCAAAAACTAAATGGGGAGCACCTATAGAGCAAACAAGCCATGAAAAAGCCCTGAGTTATTATGATAGGTATAACGACCATATCCTTCCGGATAAAGAAATGTGTATCGGGTCCTATGTATTTTTATGGGGGCAAAAACAAGAAACAACAGCTACCTGGTATGGCCTTTTTTCCGGCAATGGACAATCAACGGAGGTTGTAGATTATGTTACAAAATCATGGACTGGAGTCTGGCCTGAAAATCGAGCACCATCTCTTGATAGCGTTCGTTTGAATAATCAAAAGAAAGGTGACGACATCTTTTTAACTGCTGAAGAATTGTATTCTGCCAGTGTTTTTGCTTCAGATGATAAGAATAAGCTGGAGTACGTTTATAAAATCTATCCTGAGAGTATGAATACAAAATCTGGAGGAGATTTGGAAAAAGAACCGCCACCATTGAGTGGATTGATAAAAAAGAAATCAGGGAATACCGTCAAGTTTAGAGCACCTAAAGAAGAAGGACCCTATAGACTTTTCGTCTATATAGATGACGACGTAAATAAATTGGCCTACGCGAACATACCTTTTTATGTAAATCCCAGAAAAAAAGGCATGCCTCAAAGTTCGCTAATTAAAACAAAAACACGTCGGTTAACTATTCCGGAATAATACATTTATTTAAAGCTTATGTACAGGCAATTGAAAAAAATACCATTAGTTCTTACCTACCTTTTGTTTTGTGGAGTATTTGGTTATGCTCAGAATAACAATTCATTAAGTAATGAGGGAATTAGTGATATTGGCTTATTTCCAAAAATTGAAGCTCCACAACTTTACACATTTAAAATTAATGGAGAATATCGGTTTCTTGGTACTTATACGCACTTAAACGATCCGTATGGGTTTAATAAAGAAAACACTCTTTTTATTGGAGATGATAGTCAAATGCCTTCACTTACTCTTCGTATTTCGGGGAGACCTTCTAAAAGGACATCTTGGGGCTTTGACCTCTATACCTATCAATTTATGCATGGTGATATTAAACCTACTTATGGTTTTATGATTGCCGAGATTGATCGTCCTACTTTGTACGATCCTATTAACGGAAACCGCTTGGCGAGTAGTCTTATAGTTCATCTTGGAATTAATTTATATGCTAGCTTCGACACTAAAGTTGGCTCTTTCCTTCTAAAAGCCGGAGGGATCCATTGGACTTCCATGAGTGATCTTACCCTGGCATCCTTTAAAGGATACAACAGATTTAGTCTTTTCGAAAGAGCCCCTTGGGATCCTATACAAGCAAATGTTGAAAAACGATATTTCGACTTTTTTAAAAGAGGAAATATTACGCAAGACAAAAGGTGGGGAGAAAGAGCATTTACAGGATTGCTTATTGAAGGGGCAAACCTGCCGGCTGACATGAGTTTTAAAGGTTTGTTTGGGAAAACTGATTTATATGGAGGGTTTTTAAATATTCCTAATATTGCTTATGGTGGACAGCTTCGCAAAAAATTTGATACTGGTGCATTTATTGGCGTAAATACATTTAACAACTTAACATATAAAGATAGCCTCAATACAGAAACCATAGGTTTTAACATCGCAACAGTTGAATCTAATTTTCAACTGGCAAAGTTTGGTGTTAAGTTGGAAGCCGGACTAGGAAGATATATAGCTCCTAATGCTTCAGGTGACTGGGGTGAAGCTATTCATGCAAAAATAAAAACACCAAGTATAAAAGATAAGTTTACACTGGAAACACATTTTTTCAGCATAAGCCCTAAGGTTATCAATAACAATTCTATTTTCATGAATACTGCCATTCTTGAAGAAAGCAACAATGAATTGCCCGCCGGAAGTATTGGAAGTACTCAAGCATTAATGCCTTTTGCTAGTTCTATGGTGCCTCTGGGCATGATGACCAATAATCGTTACGGAATTAATGTCAATGCAGAATTAGATTTAAAAAACTTGAAATTGTCTGTAGGGATCGGTTCATCTGCAGAAATAGATGCGATAAGCAATAAAATCACATATGGTCATCCAATAAATGGCTTGACACGTTCTCGTTTTTGGAGATGGAATTTTCCCGCAAATGTAGGACCGTATGAACGCTACTCGGTAACTTACCGTGACGTATATGAAACAGTCAATTTAGTTGATTCTGTTGTGCAACAGAAATATTTTAACGGTATTGAATTTCAAGCCAAGTATCACCCCGATTTCTTCGCTAGAAAATTATACATCTTTGGATTAAGCAGGATTTCAACAACACAGAATTTCTTATCAGGCTTACCTGTATTTACAGAGCAGGCATATATAAGGCAATACAGTAACGAATTGGAAGCATACTTCGCTTTGAACAGCAACATGGTGTTAAATGGATATGCAGGTGTTGAAAGAACGATTGCGAATTATGACACGGAAATTGATGTTGATAGTAAACGTCCGAGAAATCAGTTCGGACATGGTTATGGACTAGGTATAGACTATACGATAACAAAAAATACGGCTTTATTTATCAGACATCGTTGGTTTAAATTTGAAGACAAAAACTTCGAGTTAGATAAATTTAAAGGAACAGAAACGATTTTAGAACTTAAAATAACATTCTAATGGCAAAAAATATAGTATTAACCACACTTTTATTACTTTTTTCAGCTTCTGTTTTCTCTCAGGAGAATGAAAAGAAATTTTGGGTATCCGGTGCTGCTAGAGGTATGTTTTATCTTGATGAATTAAATAGTGAAGATGATAGCCTTACAGCTCCAAAAGCTGAATACGGCCATACCTTATTGGATCTTTCTGCTAATATTCGTCCAAATTCAAACACCTTTATTCGTACTACGCTAAGAGTAAGGAATGAGTATGGAGGATTTTGGGGGTCGGGGATTACCTTTGATGTACGTGAGCTCTATTTAAAAGGGCTTATTGCAAATTCTGTTCGTTATCAAATTGGTGATATGCAATACAAACTTACTCCCTTCACATTTTACAACAATGACGAAGATATGTATGAAAATTCACTTGATATTTTCAAGTTGTATTCTGATATACTTCATTATGATCTTTTTTATGATAACAACAATACCTGGAGACAACAAGGTGCTGCCACAGATTTTGCTTTAACCTTTAAAGAGGGAATTGAAGAGTTACAATTTAACCTGTTTACTTCAAGACTTCATCCAAGCGACTTTAACACAGTTAGCGATCGAGTATTTTTTGGAGGGAACTTGACCCTTATTCAAAGCAAATTATTTTCTGCCGGATTTAATTTTATAAATCTTACAGACCTTAAGGGAACTTCAAATGACACAACCTATTACAAAAACCCTGTAATGACAGGTGCCTATTCGATAAGCAAAGAAGTAAATGATTTTAAGCTAAAACTATCCGGAGAAAGTGGTATATCACAATGCACAACTGAAAATGATGAATTAGCACCATTAACAGAAGATTTCTTTCACTATGCAAAATTTCAAGCTGACTATGAACCCTTAAATCTAACTTTCGGTATAGACTATAGAAACGTGGGGCCTGATTATAGAAGTGTAGGAGCACAAACAAGAAGACTGAGACATACAACCCAATCTTCTATGTATACGCGATACACCAGCAATCAAATTGTACGACCTATAGGAATCTGGGATTTTTATAACGATGCATCTATTTATAACACAAAAATTCAAACAGGACTTGAGGATTATTATCCGCAGTATAATAATGTGGATCCTTATGGATTGGCTACGCCGAATAGAAAAGGATTTAATTTCTCTTTATCGCGTAACGATGATGGAGACCGGTATCAGATTACTTTAGATTATGGAATGCTTTCTGACATTGTAGGGCAAGGTGTTGAAGAACTTCGTAAATACAATTCACTTTCAGCTCAGATGGATCTTAATTTACAAAACTTTACTAAAGCTTTTGACCGAAAAATTCACTTTCAGTTGGGATACATTAATAATCACACAAGCAGAACAATCGAAACATTTGATCAGGCAAACGTCGATCTAAAATCTCAACGTGTTAATACGGGAATTACGATTCAATTAACCGGCAATCTTGATTTTATGGCGGGTTATGAAAACTATTCCTCTTTTGGCTCAGATTTTATTGCTAAAAGAAATGAATTCGATGAGGTGATTGAATATGTAGAATATGAAGCTGATTTGAAAGAACAAATGCTTGGACTTGGCTTACGATATCTATTCAACGATAAAAATGATCTACAAATCCTTTGGCAAAAATACAATTGGAGCAATACAGTACTACTTGTACCTGATTATAATTTCAATCGTGTTGCTGTTGCTTATAAAATGAAGTTCTAACAAAAAAAATACGACGATGAAACGCATACTTTCGATACTATTTTTTGCAATGGTAATACTATCTTGTGAACGTGATGTAATTACTGAAGGCCCTTCATTATTTGATCAATTTGGTCCTTTTGAACTGCTCGAAGAATTAGAAATCAGCAATAGAGATGTAGATTTTGCCCAAGGTGAAAACACCTTTTTCACTGCTCAGTTTTCAAAATCAGTAGACTGGAAATTAACTATTTCAGGACATACCTCAGGAGCTCAAAAAGTTATTATAGGTACTTCCATAGAGTTAAATGCTCAAAATGCTGTTTGGGATGGGTCTACTACTGTTTTTCCGATGTTTAAAGAAGAATATTGTACCGTAGATTTAAGTGTAAGCACTAGTACTGATAATGGAGATACGATTATTTCAATTGTCGATTCATTAGTTTCATATGACAACCTTACGATAGCCTCGATCAAGTCAAATGATGGGCTTTTGATCTCAGATTTCGAAAATGGTTTCAATCCGAACTGGGATTATTTTTACCAATCCGGTGTTAATTTTAATGTCATTAGCAATAATGCACCACAAGGAAACTCCTTTTACAATATGGCGGGGGCCTGTAGCTGGGACTGGTTGATTGGAATGGCCATTATCCCAGCTACAGCTTATGGTAGCCCGACCTTTGATTTAAACGAAAATGCCGACAAAGTTTATTTCAATGTATTACTCAATCTTCCGGAAGGAATTACGAATGCAAAACTCTTAATTCGATTTTTTGAAGACGATGACAATGACGGCATATTTGAAGATGCTACAGAAGATACATATTCTTTGTGGCTGGATGATCTGGATTATGGTTGGCAAAAGGTTTCTGTAAAATATTCTGACATGACTGCTATTGTTGACGGAAATCCTGCTGATGCTAATGGGAATAAAATTCACAATCCGGATCTACTGAACTATATGGATGTACTATTGCTCGCTGACCCGGCGACCGGATTTAGTCAAGTACAAATGGATTACATGATATTTACAGAAGACGAACCCTTAAATCCATAAGAGCATGAAGGCTAAACTACCTATACCTTTTCTGTTTTTTACACTCTTTTTGGTTTCTTGTTCTACAATGAAACAGCAAGCTCTGTTTGATGCCCCTGCTGACCAAGAAATCCCTGAGGGAATTGAGAACTTTTATGCACTTAATATTTTTGATGGAAAAATGAATGGAGAACATTGGTTTAGTAAACCTCCGGAAATTTCTACTAAAAAATGTCTTGACATAACCAATACTTATTTTATATCTCCGGAATTGATTGCTTCAAATGATGTTGAAGCAAAACCGTCAATGCGGTGGAAGTGGGATAAAAAAGCAGGCGATTGTTCCTGGATGGGGATGGGTTTTGGCTGGGATGGCTGGGCCGGAAAAGATATGAGCCAGATTATTGATAAAGCTGCCATTCAATTCAAAGTTCGTTCAGCGAAAGGTTCACTAAAATCTTTACCTCTTGCGGCTTGTTTTGAAGATTATGCAGATAATCAAGTATGGATTGGGTTCCATCCTCAAGTTATTGAGAATGGTATCATCACAGATGACCAATGGTCAAATGTAACTTTACCACTCGCAGAATTCGAGTGGGAAAATGCTCAGGACATAGACATGACTAATATCAAGCAGATGATTGTTCAATTTGAAGCCGCTGGGGATATTTATGTAGATGAAATCAAAGTAATTCCCTTTAAAGGGGGTTTTACAAAAAGAATTGAAGTACCACTTGCCGAAAGATTTACAATTAACCTTGATGGAATCGCAAATGAAAAAAGTTGGGGACATGCCAAGGAAGTTGAATTTTCTTCTTTCAAAGTAAAATCTTTAGCAGATAGTGATAATTTATATTTCTTATTAAGTTTTACTAGCAAGACTTCAATGAAAAATAAGAATAAAGATGGAAGTGTTTGGAATGGTGATGCATTTGAAATTGCATTTTCTACAAATTACGAATTGAGTAGAAAAAGAAGTTTTATGCAAACTACCGATAGACACATTGGTATTAATTTGGAAGATTATTCTGTTTGGGACTGGAGAGAACAAAAAGCAGTTAAAAACGTGACTGTTTCACAACAAAAGAATGAAGACAATTACCAATTTGAAATCAAAATTCCACTGAAATCTTTGGAATTGGAATCATTTAAATCAGATGTGAATTACAATATTGAATTTGCTGTTAACCAAAGCTCAGACGATGGCAGTAAAAGAGAAATTCAGTATCGTTGGAATTCTCCTAGTAAAGAAGGGTTTCATGTGAAACCGTCTTTATGGGGAGATCTAACATTTATAAAAATTAAATAAAGCAAAATGCCGCAATCTATACACCGAAAAAGAGTTATTATCATACTTTTATTACTACCACTAATTTGGTTGGCATGCGAAGAACCCACACCACCTTCTGGTTGTACAGATTTGACGGCATCAAATTATGATGCTTCATCACTTGTTGATGATAGTAGCTGTGTATATGATCAGGTGGGTGATCTTATTTGGCAGGATGAATTTGATGGAGCAACCTTAGATGGTTCAAAATGGTTGCACGATATTGGAAATGGCGATTGGGGCTGGGGTAATGGGGAACTACAATATTATACACCTGAAAATACCATCGTTAGTAATGGAACCGTGAAAATATTTGCTCGAGCTGAGGAGATAAATGGATTCAATTATTCCTCCTCAAAAATTAAAACTGACGGGAAGTTTACATTTAAATATGGGAAAGTTCAAGCTCGAATTAAAACAGTTAATGGAGAAGGGTTTTGGCCTGCCTTCTGGATGTTGCCTTCCGGGGGTAACTGGCCCTGTGATGGTGAAATAGACATTATGGAACAGTGGGGAAATAATGGAAGCACATATGCAACTACTGGTGCTGCACATTTAGGATTTTGCCCATATTCGCCTAGTACTCATTTTTATAATAGCTTTCATCAAAATATTCCTATGGGTTCTTACGCAGATGATTTTCACATTTATGAACTAAGGTGGGGGCCTAATTATATCGTCTGGTACCTCGATGGAGAAATCATGTATGAGTTAACACCAGAAATGTATCCATCAAATTTTGAGTGGCCATTTAATTCCAACCAATGGTATTTAATACTAAACTTGGCAATTACAAATTCAGGACCTAACGCTAATACCCCTTTTCCTTCTCAAATAGAAATTGATTGGGTTAGAGTGTATAATAATTAATCGATTCTAATAATAGAACGATGTTTGAGTGAGATTAATTTTCTCTTCTCATTTCCCCTTTAATTTAGCAACAAATTGTGTTAGAATCTATTTCTAGATAGCCATAAATAAGTCTGGATCTATCTTACGAAATGGCATATTAGCTTATAATACATTGCTTTTGGTATAAGACTAAGAGTCAATGAAATAAAATCAATTTTAGTATATAGTGTAAAATTGACGCAAAATTATTATATTGAACAATATTAACTAAAAACACACCCCAGATGTTCACAAAAATTAAATTAAAAATGATGGCTTTTGTCATGATTTTAAGCGTCTGTTCTGTGGTCGCACAGGACAATCAGGCACTTAATCTTACCACAACGGTATGTGATGGTGCAAACTCAGTAGCGATGACCGGCCCATGGTGGGGTTGGGATCCTAATGCCGGTCCGGTAGCAGCCGATAATGGTGATGGTACTTGGACCTTTATTTTTGACCCAGCTCCAGATGCAAATATGGAGTACTTATTAGTTGTAGATGGTGTTCAAGAAAACTTAATCTCAGCAAACACAGCTTCAGAAGATTGGTCGTGTACTCCTGTTACAGACTATTGGTCTTATGCAAACAGATTATGGGAAGTAGGTTCAGGAGATGTATCTAACACTTATGGTGCCTGTGGTGCTTGTGAAGAACCTACAACAGACATAGTCGGTTGTATGGATGTAAACGCATCAAACTACGACGCTTCGGCCACCGTTCAGGCAGAAGATCAATGGGGCAACTTAGTATGTATTTTTGCATCATGTGATGATGTACCAGAATACGGATGTATCTATGCAGATGGATTTGGACCTTTCAATGCTGAGTTCGGAGCAGATTTATGTATTTCTTACGGAGGAACACCTTGTGAAGAACCTACAACAGACATAGTCGGTTGTATGGATGTAAACGCATCAAACTATGATGCAACTGCAACTGCTCAAGCTTTTGATCAATGGGGCAACTTAGTATGTATTTTTGCATCATGTGATGATGTACCAGAATACGGATGTATCTATGCAGATGG
>ENA-OSET01000228-OSET01000228.1-sediment-metagenome-genome-assembly--contig:-NODE-228-length-64516-cov-16.599699_pt1 | contig 64516 bp, 61 predicted proteins | sample MGYA00237882_ERZ534229 | MGnify/ENA primary metagenome ERZ534229 (study PRJEB26408, sample SAMN06266212) | sediment metagenome | isolation source: Hudson Canyon methane seep mesocosm | place... | reverse complement strand
AAACAGTAATGCCAGATACCTCTCCCTACTCAATAGAAGTAAAGAACCTTTCGTGTTTTCGTAATGAACGATTGCTATTTTCAGAAATCAATTTCTCAGTAAATAGTGGTGAGATATTACTGATTGAAGGTTTGAATGGTAGTGGGAAAACGACACTGCTGAAGATGTTATGTGGTTTAAGAGGCTATGATGAAGGTACTATTAACTTCAATCAGCAGAATATCACTCAGCTGGATAGTGACTATACGGATAAGTTAAGCTATTTAGGACATAAGAATGGTAATAAGGCGGCTCTTACTGTTAAGGAAAACCTTAGATTATCAAGTAACTTAAACGACAATATCGATAGCGATTTTAATGCGATTATAAAACAAGTTGGACTTGCAAAAGAATCTGATCAGTTAAGCGCTCAATTATCAGCAGGACAAAATCGGCGGTTGGCGATTGCAAGGCTTATAATCAGCCAGCATCCACTTTGGATTTTAGATGAACCTTTTACTGCACTTGATAGTAAAGGTATTACTATGCTGAAAGAGTTGATGATAAATCACCTTCAGCAAGGCGGTTTGGTTATTTTAACATCGCACCATGACTTTGAATTAGCACCTTTTACTGTGCGTAGACTTCAACTGTCAAAGCAAGAGACTGTTTAATGTCAGGTTTCTTTTTACTGTTAAAGCGAGACTTGATTTTAGCGAATCGTAATCGCAGTGAACTATTTAATCCACTCCTCTTTTTTATTTTAGTCTCAACGTTATTCACCATGGGGACAACAGCATCGCCCGAGTTACTGAGTAAAATATCGGCAGGTATTATTTGGGTTGGGGCGTTACTTGCAAGTTTATTATCTATAGATAGTATCTTTCGCAGTGATTATGAAGATGGTTGTTTAGAACAATGGCTATTAAGCTCACATAGTTCATCAGTTTTAGTATTGGCAAAAATAGTGGCACATTGGATAATTACAGGCTTGCCCGTCATTATCATTACGCCGTTATTGGCTTTGATGCTTCATTTGCCTACGGAAAGTTTAACAACATTAATGCTAACACTATTATTAGGCACCCCTGTATTGAGTTTGATTGGTTCAATTGGTGTTGCATTAACATTAGGACTTAGAAAAGGGGGAATGTTATTACCATTATTGATTTTACCGTTTTATGTTCCTGTACTTATTTTTGCAAATAATGCGGTGCAGGTGAGTGCTTCTGGATTGGATGCCAGTGCCCAAATAACAATGTTAGCCGCCATTTTAGTGTTAGCCATAACGTTAACACCTATTACTGTTGTGGCTTGTCTTAAATTGAGTGTAGAGTAGCTATTATGTTTCAGTTCTTTTTTAAATTAGCTGCAGCGCCAAATTTTTATCGGTTTAGTTCGAAATTATTACCTTGGTTAGCCGTCAGCACATTACTTGTTATTGTAGTGGGACTTTATCACGGCTTATGGTTAGCACCTGCTGACTATCAGCAAGGTGATAGTTACCGAATTATGTTTGTTCATGTGCCGGCCGCTTGGATGTCAATGTTTATCTATATCATGATGGCTGGCTCAGCGGCGATTGCTTTAATTTGGCGAATTAAACTGGCTGATTTATTTGTTATATCCAGCGCGCCAATAGGTGCTTCTTTTACCTTGTTGGCATTGGCGACGGGTTCAATATGGGGCAAGCCCATGTGGGGAACATGGTGGGTATGGGACGCTCGCTTAACGTCAGAGCTTATTTTACTGTTTATTTATGTGGGTATTATCTCACTTTACAATGCGATTGAAGATAAACGTTCAGCTGCTAAGGCGATAGGGATTTTAACGTTAGTTGGTTTAGTCAATATTCCAATTATTCATTTTTCAGTTGAATGGTGGAGTACGCTTCATCAAGGTCCAACGGTGAGCAAGTTAGATGCACCTTCGATACATTTAAGTATGTTGATCCCATTACTTGTTATGGCCGTTGGTTTTAAACTGTTTTATCTCACGATTGTTTTACTACGCATGCAGAACCATATTCTATTACAAGAAAAAAATAGTACGTGGCTGGCGAGAAAGGCGGATGAATTATGACGTTTGAACAGTTCTTATATATGGGAGGGTATGGTGACTATGTTTGGAGCTCATATTCCTTATGCTTTATTATATTCTTCGCGAACATCGCTACCGCAATTTTGAATAAGAGAAATACGATCAAAATGATTAAAACAAGATTGGAAAATACCTCTCATGACACCTAAACGACAGAAACGTCTTATGCTTATTATTGCGATGGTTGTTGGTGTTTCTATTGCTGTAGGCCTAATATTAAAGGCATTTAATCAAAACCTTATGTATTTCTATAGCACCACAGAAGTGCAAGAGGGGCTTGCGCCACAAGGTCAGATGATTCGATTAGGTGGTCTCGTTGTCGAAGGGAGTGTTAATCGACCTAAGAATGATGTGATGATTGAATTTAAATTAACTGATAATCAATCTGAAGTAACGGTGCGCTATTCTGGAATCTTGCCTGACCTTTTTAGAGAAGGCCAAGGCATATTAGCTCATGGACAATTAAATCAGCAGCACATATTTATTGCAGATGAAGTGTTGGCGAAACATGATGAGAACTATATGCCACCTGAGGTTGCAGATAGTTTGCAGCAAAGCCAATGATTATTGAATTAGGTCAGTTTTCACTGATATTGGCATTGTGTCTATCTATCATACAAATGATTGTGCCGTTAGTGGGGGCTCAGAAAGGTAATAGCCGCTTAATGTCGGTGGCTAAACCTGTTGTTTGGGGACAGTTCTTCTTTGTTAGTCTAGCCTTTGCTATTTTGACACTTGCATTCATAAATGATGATTTTTCAGTTCGTTATGTAGCTCAGCATGGCAATACTCAAATGCCCTTATTGTATAAAGTATCAGCAGTGTGGGGAGCACATGAGGGATCGTTATTATTATGGGTGCTGCTACTTACCACTTGGGGAGCGGCATTAACCTTATTTACCAAGAGCATTCCTATTGAAATGATGTCTCGGGTTATTGCTGTAATGGGAATGATCAGTATTGGCTTTCTAGCCTTCATGATTTTTACATCTAATCCTTTTGAACGCTTATATCCCTTGGTGATGGAAGGACAAGGACTAAATGCTTTATTACAAGATCCAGGTTTAGCACTGCACCCTCCCATGTTGTATATGGGCTATGTTGGCTTTTCAGTTGCATTTAGCTTTGCTATTGCCGCTTTAATTGGTGGAAACTTAGATTCAGCTTGGGCGCGAGTATCTAGACCTTGGACCATTACAGCATGGATCTTCCTGACTGTTGGGATTACATTAGGCAGTTGGTGGGCTTATTATGAATTAGGCTGGGGCGGTTGGTGGTTTTGGGACCCGGTTGAAAATGCCTCTTTAATGCCTTGGTTATTAGGAACAGCGTTAATCCACTCTCTTGCAGTGACAGATAAACGTGCAGCATTAAAACGATGGACAGTTTTATTAGCCATATTGACTTTTTCTGCTAGTTTATTAGGTACATTTATTGTACGTTCAGGCGTTTTAACATCGGTACATGCATTTGCAACAGATCCTGAGCGAGGTGCTTTTATTCTGGCATTTTTACTTATAGTGATTGGTGGTTCTTTAATACTTTATGCATGGCGAGCCCCGAGTATTTCATTGGGCGGGCGTTTTAACTTTGTGTCTAGAGAAAGCTTCATTCTCAGTAATAATGTATTGATTCTTGTGATTGCTGCATTTGTATTATTAGGTACTTTATATCCATTGATTTATGACGCAATGGGCTGGGGGAAAATTTCAGTAGGATTCCCGTGGTTTAATCAAATGTTGTTATGGTTCTCACCTTTATTATTGATATTGCTTGGTATTGGCCCTGTGGTTCATTGGCGACACGCCAAACTGAAATATGTGTGGCAACAAATCAAAATTCCATTGGTTTTAACAATAATACTAACAAGTGGTCTCGCCAGTATTTTTTCCTTAGGATTTAATAATTCTTTATTGGGTTTATTTTTAGCCGTGTGGGTTTTGACTAGTCATTTTTCCATTTGGTTAACACCGTTAGTTAAAGGCAAAACAGTGAACAGTTTAGTGAACCGTTCGCTAGCTTATTATGGAATGTTAGTTGCTCATATTGGCGTGGGTATCCTAGTGATTGGTATTACATTTGTCTCATCACATGAGATAGAAAAAGACTTACGCATGGCGCCGGGCGATAGTTACCAAATGGCAAGCTATCGCTTTACATTTGAAGGGGTCAATGACGTTATTGGCGAGAATTATGTAGCTCAACAAGGTCTCGTAAAGGTTTTTAATGATATAGATGTTCTGATTGCAGAGTTACGACCTGAGAAACGCGAATATAGTACGCAAACCATGCCAATGACGGAAGCTGCTATTGATGTGGGGATTTGGCGAGACCTGTATGTCTCACTAGGGGATGAAATTACTGGTGACGCATGGAGTCTCCGACTTTATTACAAGCCTTTTGTACGTTGGATCTGGGCGGGTGGCTTACTCATCGCTTTAGGTGGTTTCTTAGCGGGAATTGATCGGCGCTATCGTTTTGTACAGCAGCGTAGGAAAGATATTTCGTGAGTCGTTTTCTACCAATTAGTATTTTTATTGCCTTAGCCATATTGTTATTTGTAGGCTTGTCTAAAGATCCTAAACAAATACCATCTCCACTTATCGGCAAGCCCGTACCAGAGTTTCAGCTAAGCTTACTTGATGACCCTCAGCGGAAAGAAGACCACACTATTTTTAATCAACACATAACATTAGTAAATGTATGGGCAACGTGGTGTGCATCTTGTCGAGCAGAACATAAGCAGCTACTTCAGCTAGCAAAACAAGGTGTCAGAATTATAGGACTGGATTATAAAGATGAGAGAAGTAGTGCGCTTGCTTGGTTAAATAATTTAGGTAATCCTTATGTGATGACCTTGTTTGACCCTGATGGGCGAGCATCGATTGATTGGGGTGTTTATGGCACACCTGAAACCTTTATTGTCGATCAGTCGGGTATTATTCGTTATAAACATATTGGACCGATTAGTAAGCAAGATGTGGAGCAAGTAATTTTACCTTTGATAAGGGAGTTGCAGATATGAGTCGTAGCCTTCTTTTATTGGTTGGGTTATTTTTAACATTATCAGCTATCGCTGGAACAGAGCAGTTTGAGTTTGAGACGAGTGAACAAGAGGCTCGGTTTATCAACTTAAGTACAGAATTGCGCTGCCTTGTTTGTCAGAATCAATCACTGGCAGATTCCAATGCAGGTTTAGCCCAAGATTTACGACAAGAAGTCTATAAGCTATTAAAGAAAGGACAAACTAACGAACAAATTGTCGACTTTTTGGTAAGCCGTTATGGTGATTTTGTTTTATATGATCCACCCTTAAAGTTGGCTACATTCGTGTTGTGGTTTGGTCCCTTGGTAATATTAATCTCTATCGGAGTTGTTGTATTTGGCATGATTAAAAAGCAATCAACAAAAACAGTGACAGAGTTGTCGGAGCAACAGCGTGATAAGTTAGAGCAGATCTTATCTCAGCACGCTGATTCGGGAAAAAAATGATGACATTATTTATAATAATAACGGTGATTATGTCCCTAGCGACGATTGCTATTATTGCCGTACCTTTTTGGAAAACGAGTACAAAAGTAGCTACAAATAACATTAATATTGAGCTATTTAAGATGAATGAAGCTAGTTTGAATCAACAATATCAGACCGGTGGGTTAAATGATAAAGAATATAAGCAAGCATTGACGGAGTTACAGTTAACGTTGCTGGATGATGCTAATAAAGTGCAAAATTCAGTAGATACTAATAAAACTGGTACAGGCTTAATTATTGTGTCGATAATGTTTGTATTAATCACCTCGCCTTTACTTTATTTTTCTTTGGGAAACCAACAGTGGGCAGAGGCTGCTAATGTACGTGATGAACAACAACATCAGTCTCTTTCAATGTTGGTGGATAAGCTTGCAATCAAGCTAGAGCAAGAACCGGATGATATTGAGGGCTGGGCACTATTAGCTCGTAGTTATATTAATTTTAAACAATATGATAAAGCCGCTAATGTCTACGGCCATTTACACCAGTTAGTTGGGGATGAACCTACCTTATTAGTAGAGTATGCTGATATTTTAGTGATGGTGGGAACACCTGATGCACTATCAAAGGCTGAATCATTATTAGATGATGCTCTGGAGAAAGTCCCTAATAATCGAAATGGATTATGGGTAATGGGGAATGTGAAGTTTAAACAACAGGAATATGAACAATCATTAGACTACCTGACTAAAGCTAAACAACAATTTATAGTAGAAAATGAATCACATAGTGAGTTGATTAAACAAATAGAACGGGTTAGAAATAAACAACGGTAATTAATACTTTAGCCACTTTTAATTTCTGTGGTGATTTTGGGAGCAAGCCCTTTAATTATCAGAACCGGCTTGTTTCTTGCTCTAATACTAATAGTACGCATAATTATTTTGTTCCATAAGTAAGGTTATTACCATGAATCCTGCAATATCGTTAATGAATAAATTAACATACACTAAAAAAATGCTATTAATTTCAATTGTATTTTTAATTCCTATTATTTTACTAATAAGCTTACTTTTTAAACAGTTAGGAGCAGGGATATCTAATGCAGAGGCTGAAATGCGAGGGCTTGAGTATATAAAAACAGTACGTCAATTGTATCAACACCTTCCTCAACATCGTGGAATGACGAATGCATACCTAAATGGTTCACGTGAATTTAAATCTAAAATTCTTGAAAAGAGGCAGGCAATTGTTGCCGACATTGAGGCAATAGATGCCGTTAATGATCGTTTTGGTGATGAGTTTGCAACACATGCATTGTGGGCTGATATTAAACAAACATGGAAACAATTGGAACCACGCGCTTTTAATGAGCCAGCTAAACAAATTTTTCAACAGCATACCGATTTAATTTCACAAGTTTATAGTCTTTTCGAACAAGTTAGTAATGAATCTGGTCTTGTTTTGGACCCTGAATTAAATACATTCTATATTATGGATGCGCTTGTATACAGGCTTCCAATGGTGACTGAAAATTTGGGTAAATCACGAGGTATGGGCTCAGGTATTGCTGCGAAAGGTGCTATTAGTCTGGATCAACGTATCGCTCTAGGAACCTTACTTGCCAATATAGAAAGCAACGCTCAAACAGTAAATGATGGAATGGTGATTGCTTTGCGTGAAAACCCTGAGCTTAAATCTGAATTATCAGCCTTATTGGCAGATTCCAAATCTGCTACAGACTCGTTTATGAAAAAAGTAAGTAATGAACTACTTACAGCAGAATTTATTACGAGTAACTCTGCAGCTGTTTTTTCTTCAGGTACCGCAGCTATAAAAGCTAACTATCAGGTTTATGATACGTTAGCTCCCGTGTTAGAACGTTTATTTCAAGATCGTGTTGATGCCTTTTCTCAGCAACGGTTTACGATTCTATTAGCAGTATTTATTGCCTTATTTATTGCTGTTTATTTGTTTGTTGGCTTTTATCAGTCAATGATTTCTGCAGTGCATAAGCTACGAGATGCAACACAAAAAGTGTCAGATGGAGACCTCACGGTGAATGTTGACTGTGGTACGGAAGATGAACTGAAGGAAGTTGAAGATTCGTTAAATAGTATGGTTAAACACTTAAATGAAACGGTACGCAGCTTAGGTTCAAATGCCTCATTATTGGCTTCTGCATCAGAAGAGTTATCAGCAACCACAAGCCAAGCAAGGGCAGGTGCTACTGAGCAACAGCAGCAAACAGATCAAATTGCCACGGCTATGAATGAAATGACAGCGACAGTACAAGAAATTGCTAGGAATGCTGAGCTAGTTGCTGGAGAATCTAAAAATGCTGATAGAGAAGCAAAAGAGGGTGGGGATATTATCACTGAAACTATTGGCTCTATTACAAACTTATCAGGTGAAGTGGGTGAAGCCGCTGAAGTTATTCATCAGTTAGAGAAGAATAGTAATGATATTGGAACAGTACTGGATGTGATTAAGAGCATTGCGGAGCAAACAAATCTATTGGCTTTAAATGCTGCGATTGAAGCTGCGCGTGCTGGTGAGCATGGACGTGGTTTTGCGGTTGTTGCGGATGAAGTGAGAACCTTAGCTAGTCGGACTCAAGAATCGACAGAGCAGATTCAGAATATGGTAAGCAGTCTGCAGGCTCATACTCATGAAGCTGTTCAGGTTATGGATAAAGATACTAAACATGCTATTACTATGGCCGAATCAACAGGTAGTGCTACTGAGTCATTAGGTCGCATTGTAGAGTCTGTTACCAAGATTTCAGATATGAGCATGATGGTAGCAAGTGCGTCAGAAGAGCAAAGCCTGGTATCTGAGGAAATTAACCGAAATATTGTACGAATTGCCGATCTGTCTACAGAAAGTTTAAGCGGCTCAGAACAAATTTCTTTAGGCAGTGATGAGCTGGCTAAGTTAGCTGCAGATCTTGAAATGGTTGTTGGTCATTTTAAAATTTAAGAATAATCATTTCTATAGGTAGTAAACGTCAATGCAACAAGAAATATTAAAGCCTGAAGCGGTTAAAGGCTTTGCCTTGTTTGAATTGGGGTTTAGACCGTTCTTTTTATTAGCGAGCCTATTCTCTATTATCGCTATGATAGTTTGGATGGCAAGCTATACATTTGGCTGGTCTTTACCTGTAAGTACGGTTACTCCCATTTCTTGGCATGGTCATGAAATGGTCTTTGGTTACAGTACCGCTATCATTGCAGGTTTTTTATTAACAGCGGTACGAAATTGGACAGGTGTTCAAACCATTAAAGGTTTACCGCTTTCTTTATTAGCCTTAACGTGGTTACTCGCCAGAACATTACCGTTATCTAACTCAGCAGCTATGTTTGAATGGGCTATGATTTTTGATTTGGCCTTTCTAGTTGGTTTGATATTGGCTGTTCTACATCCTATTGCTAAGGTAAAACAGTGGAGACAATTACTGATCATTGCTTTGCTTGTCATGATTCTAGCTGCAAATGTTCTGTATTATCTCGGTGTATTTAGAATCGTTAATCAGGGTGTCTCATGGGGATTATTTTCAGGTGTTTACCTGATTATGGCACTGGTTTTTACGCTTGCTCGACGAGTAATGCCCTTCTTTATTGAACGAGGTGTAGGCTATCAAGTTCAATTAAAAAACTGGTCGGTTATAGATTCAACCAGCATCGTGTTTTTACTCGCATTATGGTTGGTCGATGTATTCTTCAAACAACCATTATTAATCGCACTGTTTGCAAGCATATTAGCCGCTTTACATAGTATTAGACTATGGGGCTGGCATACAAAAGGGATCTGGACCAAACCTCTTTTATGGGTGTTATTCCTTGGTTATAGCATGTTTATATTAGGATTTATTCTTAAAGCACTCAATTTTTTCACATTATATCCAACAACAATTTCACTTCATGCGTTTACATATGGCGGCATTGGCATGATGACGCTCGGTATGATTTCTCGAATATCATTAGGACATACAGGACGAAACATCAATCAGCCACCTAGCGCGATAAAGTGGGCTTTTCTAAGCTTATTTTTAGGTGCCTTGGTTCGTGTTTTATTACCTATTTTTGTGCCAAATGCTTATCTGCATATTATTGGTATATCTCAAGTACTATGGATAGCGGCCTTTGTTATTTTTATTTACCACTACTTCATGATTTTTATTCAACCTAGAGCAGATGGTCAGCCAGGCTAACAGCTTAGAGTGTTACTAAAATAGCGTGGCTAATTAGCCAGTAACGTCCGAATTTTCCAATTGTCACTAGTACTATAAATAAGGCGAAATTAACCTTTAACATCCCAGCAAGAAACGTAAGTGGATCGCCGATAATAGGCACCCATGCAAATAACAGGCTCCATTTTCCATAACGATTAAATTGTTGTTCAGCCTTATCTGTTTGTTGCTGTGAGAGCTTAAACCAACGATGCAGTATGGAATCTGCACCCCAACGCCCAATTAGATAATTAACGATTGAACCTAATACATTACCGAACGTTGCGATGATAATTATTGTTAGTGGGGTTTCACCCGCCAGTAATAAAGCTGATAAGACAAGTTCAGAACTAAGGGGCAAGATTGTGGCAGCAAGAAAGGCTGATAAGCCAAGCCCCCAAAGCCCCAATTCAGATAATAGTTCCATGAATTAAGAACCACTACAGAGTGATTGATGCGGGTGAATTAACAAAATAATCATTGTATAGATATGGCTGGCTGGTTAACTTCATTATGAGATCTTAATATAGTGTAGTTTACTTGTTTATTTAGCAAGTACCTTAGCTAGTCATTCACTACTTAATGTATAGTTGCTCAGACTTAAATTGAACCATAAGCTAGATGTGATCTGACGGGTTTTGATTGTGGATTCAACCGGTCGATACAGCACCTGTATTAAATCTTTGTACCGACGTTTCAAAATAAATGGCCGTTGCCGAGCCAAAGCAGGCATCATATAGTAAGTCTTAATCAATCCGGAATGTTTATCTATGTCATTTGGCTCTTTAGGTTTGTGCGATAATTTGCTAAAAACCGTTGAAGAACAAGGTTATGCAATCCCATCACCGATACAGAGTGAAGCTATTCCGGCCGTGCTTAGTCAGCGTGATGTTATGGCGGTGGCACACACGGGCACAGGTAAAACGGCTGGTTTTACGTTACCCATGGTGCAGCTATTATCTGGAGGGCCTAGTCCCGAGAGTCGAACTGTGCGTGCGTTAGTCATTACGCCGACCCGTGAGCTCGCTGCTCAGGTTGTAAAGAGTGTTCAAAACTACAGCCGCCATATGAATATTTGCTCTGCGGCCGTGTTTGGTGGTGTGAGGATTGAGCCACAAATATCCCAGCTGCAAGGTGGTTTGGATGTGCTTGTTGCTACGCCCGGCCGTTTGATTGATCTTTACAATCAACAGGCTATTAACTTTGATCAGCTTGAGATATTGGTCTTGGATGAAGCTGATCGTATGTTGGATTTGGGGTTTATCGATGATATCCGTCGCATTCAAATACTGTTACCTACTAAACGTCAAACCTTGATGTTTTCAGCGACGTTTTCTAAAGCAATTAAATCACTTGCTAAAAACATGCTAAATAATCCATTTTTGATTGAAGTGACTGCCACGAACAGCACTGTTGATAGCATTAAGCAGAAGATATATCGTGTAGACAACGTGCGTAAGAGTGAGGTGTTGATTCACCTGATTAAAAAGAATAAATGGCATCAAGTTTTGGTCTTTACGCGTACCAAGAAAGGTGCGGATAGTTTGGTATTGCATCTGGGTAATACTGGAATTAGTGCCGCATCTATCCATGCGGATAGAACCCAGCATGCACGTACACATGCCTTAGATGGATTTAGAAATGGGGAAGTTGAGGTCTTGGTCGCCACTGATATTGCCTCTCGGGGCATTGATGTAAGTCAACTGCCTTGCGTGGTTAACTTTGATATCCCTTATATACCAGAAGATTATGTGCATCGAATTGGCCGAACGGGTCGTGCTGGCACCTCTGGTTTAGCCGTCTCATTATTTAGTGAGGGTGAATCTAAGCAGTTACAGTCAATTGAACGTGTCATTGACCGTAAGTTTGAGCTAGAGACCATCCCAGGTTTTGAGCCAAGTGAGAAGGCACAAGCAGAGTCATCAGATGATGAGGAATATGGTAATTTTGAGGCAGATCCGAAGCCCGGCCGTCGAGGCCAATCTAAGCGTCGCAGAAGCCGTCGCAGTTACTAGTCTAATCGAAAATATCATCATTTTGAGTTACTATCATATCCCTCCAGACCAACTATCAAAGGCACAACTGTGATCCCACTGGGCCTACCTGTTGAAGATATATTAGACAGCCTTAAGCTGCACTTATCTGAGCGGCATGAGGTTGTGCTGGAAGCACCACCAGGTGCTGGTAAAACCACCTTAGTCCCGCTTGCGCTGATGGATGAGCCTTGGCTAAGGCACAGAAAAATTCTAATGTTAGAGCCACGCAGAATCGCCACTAGATCTGCTGCGCATCGCATGGCAAGCCTTTTGAATGAAAGTCCTGGGCAAACGATTGGTTATCGTATGCGGTTAGAGACTAAGGTCACCAAGCAGTCAAAGGTGGAAGTGATTACTGAGGGTGTTCTTACTCGAATGTTACAAAATGATCCGTCGTTAGATGAGGTGGGTTTAGTGATATTTGACGAGTTTCACGAACGCAGTGTAGATTCTGATCTGGCGCTTAGTTTGTGCCTTAAAGGTCGCGCTTTGTTTAGAGATGATCATAACCCGTTAAAAATACTGGTCATGTCAGCCACACTCGATAGTAATGCCACATCGGAATTGCTAGGGGGGGCACCCGTTGTGAAAAGTCAGGGACAGGCTTATCCTGTCGATATTATTTATGGCAGTGCTATGCAAGCCAACGATCGCATCACTGACCGTATGGTTGTCACCATTAAACAGGCTCTTGATGAGAATCCAAGGAGTAGCCTTCTGGCTTTTTTGCCTGGGCAGGGAGAGATTCGACGCATTGCAAGTGAACTTTCGAATTGGATTTTTGATAGAAAGTTGCAAGGTATTCATCTGCATCCACTCTATGGCAACTTATCGATTGAAGAACAACAACAGGCCATCGAGCCACTAAGGGGCCAACAATCAAACGATCAGAAAATTGTATTGGCCACCAATATTGCGGAAACCAGCCTCACCATTGATGGTGTTGATGTCGTGGTCGATTGTGGCCTTGTGAGGGAAGCAAAATTTAACCCGTCGATTGGTATGATGGGGTTACATACTGTCAAAATTTCGAAAGCATCCAGTGTGCAAAGAGCAGGGCGAGCAGGGCGGCTACGCCCTGGCAAATGTTATCGGCTCTGGTCAGCCGATCAACAACTTCAACTTGCAGCACACGGCAGCGCTGAAATTCTAAATGCCGACCTAGCACCGATGGCGCTGCAAGTATTACAATGGGGTGTAGATGATCCAACGGAATTAAGCTGGATCGATCCACCACCAAAAGGGCTATGGCAACAGGCCATAGATTTACTCAGATTGCTCGGTGCGATTGAACGTGAAGCCCATGGCTGGCTGCTGACCGAACATGGCAAGGCAATGACGTCTCTACCTGTACACCCGAGGCTTGCACATCTATTACTGTGTGGCACCGCGGTCGGTTTTATTAAACCAGCGGCCTTACTCGCCAGCCTGATATCTGACCGTGATCCTTTTAGTCATGACAATGCAGATATTGGCTACCGCCTTGATATTTTGAATGGCAAGTCACATTGTCCACCAATGCATAAGGCGTGGTTTCAACGCACTCATCAGTTAGCACAACAATTCGAACAACAGGTATCTAAGGTAAAGAGGCCCAGTAAATTATCGAGCTTGATAAGCGCTGAGCAATTGCCAGGTTATCTACTCGCCTGCGCCTATCCAGAGCGCATCGCGCGTCAAAGGCACTCAGGGGGATATCAACTTGCCAACGGCCGTAGCGCTAATCTGATGGGGCATCATCACCTTGCGAGCAATGGCTGGCTCGCCATCGCTGAAGTTTCAAGCATGAATAGGGGGAATGGCGATATTATTCGATCAGCCGTGAAACTTGATGAAGGCCTGTTTGATTCAGCCCTTAGCAATTCGATTCAGCTAGAAACTATTGCCGAGTGGGATAAGCAAACGAATCGCTTTATCGCTGAAGAACAACAAAAAATAGGCATGCTCATTCTTCAAAGCACCCGTTTAAACACCGTACCCACACACGCCAAAAGTGCCGCATTGATTCAGCATATCCGCAAACAAGGGCTCAGCCTTCTCCCTTGGACCGCAGAGCTTTCGCAATGGTGTGCAAGAGTATCACTGCTGCGCTCCATTGAAGTGGATAATAACTGGCCAGATGTGAGCGATGAAGCCTTGCTTGCCACGCTTGAGGATTGGTTGGCGCCTTATCTGAACACGGTGAATTTATTAAACGATTTCAAAAAAATTAAGTTAGCTGAGATCCTGCATGCACTATTGCCTTGGGACAAACAACAGATACTCAACACACTGGCACCAACCCATTTAAAGGTTCCATCGGGTTCTAGAATTCGCATCGATTACTCCCAGTCCCCGCCCGTGCTAGCAGTGAAATTACAGGAAATGTTTGGCTGCGAGCAAAGCCCCACTATTATCGGAGGCAAGGTATCTCTGTTGATTCATCTCTTGTCTCCCGCAGGAAAACCGTTGCAAATCACGCAAGACCTCGCCGGTTTTTGGCGCTCCTCTTATCACGAGGTTAAAAAAGAAATGAAAGGGCGTTATCCAAAACATCCTTGGCCCGATGATCCGTTAGTTGCAATTGCGACACGGAAGACTAAAAAGCGTATTTGATTGGGTGTGGGGTTGAAGTAAAAACTTAGTGACAATTTGTGGAGTCAGACAAATAAATAAAGGGGTCATAACTATGTCAAAGTTTAAGCTGTATATCCTCCCCAGCTTGGACACAGTTCTTTTATATTATTTCACGTCGATCTGATGTGATAGGTTTGTCATTAATGCTCGCGATTCGCTTTTTCATCAAACCATTATCTGCAAATTCCCAGAGCTCATTACCATAAGATCTGAACCACTGGCCTGAGTCATCATGCCATTCATATTTGAACGTGACAGCGATTCTATTATCATCAAAACACCACAATTCTTTGTTGAGTTGGTAATTGAGTTCTCTTGCCCATTTTCGAGTAAGAAATTCAATTATCTTTTCACGACCTGAAAAGGTTTCGGCACGATTTCGCCATTCACAATCAGTAGTATAGGCTGAAGCCACTTTTTCAGGGTTGCGTGAATTCCAAGCGTTTTCTGCTAACTGAACTTTTTCTTGAGCACTTTTCTGGCTAAATGGGGGGAGAGGTGGTCTGGTATTCATAGTGTTTCTCGATTTTATGGTTAAGGGTAAATCCTTCATAGCAGGAGATATGCCAAGGAGATGGTTAGGTGAATAAAACAAATAAAAACAGATGGATAGAGATGTTTTTATGATAAGGAGTATGTATGGTTGCATTTGCTCTGGATACGATATATCGTGGAATGACGATATATTAAATGAGAGAGCCTCTATGAGCATTAGTGACCAAATAATGAAACGCTATGAGTTGATATTAAACTCTGCTGGTGAAGGTATTTATGGCTTAGATGCCGATGGTAAGGCGACTTTTGTAAATCCTGCAGCTGTGAAAATGACTGGGTGGAGTGTAGAAGAAACCATTGGTGAGGCTGGACATGCACAACACCATCATACTAAGGCTGATGGCAGTCCGTATCCCCATAAAGAGTGTCCCATTTATGCTGCATTGCAGGATGGTAAGGTTCATCATCAGGTCCGTGATGAAGTGTTTTGGCGAAAGGATGGAACGAGTTTCCCCGTGTATTACACCAGTACTCCTATCATGGGTGAAGGGAAAATTATTGGTGCCGTGGTGGTATTTCAAGATGTGACTGAGATAAAAGAATCGGAAACTAAATTAATAACAGCCTTAGATGAGATAAGTCAGCTTAAAGAACGAATTGAAGCAGAAAACATCTACTTACAAGAAGAGATCAAGCATAACAACAATTTTGAAGAAATTTTAGGTCAGAGTACAAAGCTGAAAAAAGTATTTCATCTGGTAGAGCAAGTTGCTCCAACTGATACGACTGTTTTATTGTTAGGTGAAACGGGTACGGGTAAGGAATTATTTGCACGTTCTCTTCATAATTTAAGTCAAAGAAAAGAACGACCATTAGTTAAAGTTAATTGCACAGCATTGCCGATTAATTTAATAGAGAGTGAATTGTTTGGTCATGAAAAAGGTAGCTTTACAGGAGCTGTATCACGCCGAATTGGTCGTTTTGAATTAGCTGATGGAGGCACTATTTTTCTAGATGAGATTGGAGAGTTATCACTTGAACTTCAAGTTAAGTTATTAAGGGTAGTTCAGGAGGGGGAGTTTGAGCGTTTAGGTGGCTCTACAACTATTTCTGTTGATGTTCGTATTATTGCTGCCACACATAGAGATTTAAAAGAAATGGTTAAAAGTGGGGAGTTTAGAGAAGATTTATTTTATCGCTTGAATGTCTTTCCCATCACTTTGCCACCATTAAGAGAGCGAGGAAAAGATATCGCAATGATTGTTCAATCTTTTGTTGAACGCTTTGCTTTAAAAACAGGCAAGACAGTTGATACTATTCCTCAGAAAGTAATGGATGAGTTGAGTCAGTATTCTTGGCCAGGGAATGTACGTGAATTAGAAAATATTATTGAGCGGGCCGTCATTCTCTCGAATAATAATGTGCTCCAATTACAGGATAAATTAGTGAGTGATAGTGGGAATGTTGATGTTAGTTTGAAAACATACTCTGAAATGGAAAGAGATTACATTATTCAAGTACTTGAACATACTCAATGGCGAGTATCAGGTGAGCAGGGAGCTGCCACACTATTGGAAATGCATCCGAATACCTTGCGATCTAGAATGAGCAAGCTTGGGATTAGACGCTCTACAGCTTCAGTATAAGAAATAGTTTTTCAGTTAGTGACTCTAGGACTTTTTATATTCATTAATTGATTCACAGTATATCAACTATTTACGATATATCGTAAATAGTAAATAGTTTGAATCTCAGTTGGTCAGGGATTTATTCTATATAAGTAGCTGAATAATAACAGATAATATATTTTCCATTACCTTGGCACACCTTCTGCAATAACCTGAACACCATTTTGGTCTTTTCAGGAGATTCACATGAATCAAGTAACAATATTAACGAGTCCTACATGCAGTTATTGTCATGCCGCTAAAGATTTGTTGAAACAACAAGGTATTTCATACCAAGAAGTTGATGCAACAAGTAATAGTCTAGAAGTACAACAACTTTTAGCTAAAAGCGTACAGCGTACTGTTCCTCAAATTTATATAGATAAACACCCTATTGGTGGCTTTAAAGAATTATCTAAGCTACTTCAAAGTAGGGCCGGTGATCTATCCACATTTAATACACAACTTAAAACATCTCACTAAGGAGAATCATAATGAATATTCAAACATCAAAAGTTATCAAGTTGGCCTTGGCTGGAATGGCTCTTAGTTTTGTAGTTTCTCAACCTGTTTTTGCTTCAGAGTCTTTGAGTGATGTGAAATATAAAACAGTCACTATTGAAGGTCAGGAAATCTTCTATCGTGAAGCAGGTGATCCTAATGCTCCCACTATTTTATTACTGCATGGATTCCCTACTTCTTCACATATGTTTCGTGAGTTAATCCCAGAATTGTCAGAAAGGTATCACTTGGTGGCACCGGATTATCCTGGTTTTGGGCAAAGTTCAATGCCATCTGTTGAACAGTTTGAATATACCTTCGACAACCTTGCCAATGTGGTCGGGAAATTTGTTGATACAGTCGGTTTGGATAACTATAGCTTGTACTTAATGGACTATGGTGCACCGGTTGGTTTTCGTCTGGCCACCAAAAATCCAGAACGTATTGAATCATTGATTATTCAAAATGGTAATGCCTATATTGAAGGTATTGATAATAATTTCTGGGAACCTATTCAGGCGTATTGGGAAAATCGTGATGCAGTAAACAAAGGGCTAGATAATGACTGGTGGAAAAATATTAAGGCAGCCTATAAAAATCCCAATATGACCAATGATGAAGCACTACGCTTTCTAGTAACTGAAGGTGCAACCAAATGGCAGTATACAAATGGTGTTCGTAATGCTGAAAATATTAGTCCTGATACTTGGGATCATGTTCAGCCATTATTGGATAGGGAAGGCAATACGGACATTCAACTTCAGCTTTTCTATAGCTATGGCTCTAACCCACCCTTATATCCACAGTGGCAAGCTTATATGCGTGAACACCAACCACCAACATTGATTGTGTGGGGAGATAAGGATGAAATCTTCCCAGCAGCAGGTGCTTATCCATACAAACGCGATTTGAAGAATGTAGATTTTCACCTACTTAATACGGGTCACTTTGCATTAGAAGAGGATGTGGATGTTATTGCTGATCATATTAAACGTTTCTTAGGTGATAAAAGTTTGCTGTGAACACCTCAAAATGATGTGAAGTTTACAGGAGGTCAAGTGGCCTCCTGTAGCCTTATTGCATGCTAGGAGTACAATAATTATGAATCAAAACTTCACACAATTTGCCTTCACCGATAGCGTAAAAGAAGCACAGGAATACTACGGTACACGACAATCATATGCCCAAATGGAAACGTCAGGTGACAGGTTTATTCTCACCTATAATGAAATATCATTTATTGAATCCCGAGATAGTTTTTATATGGGTACAGTAGGCGATAATGGATGGCCTTATGTGCAATTTCGAGGTGGTCCGAAAGGGTTCCTCAAAGTAATAAATGAAACGACAATTGCTTATGTCGATTTTAGAGGTAATGGGCAATACATCAGTGCAGGAAATATTAATAAAAATAACAAAACATCGTTATTTCTTATGGATTATCCATCACAAAGACGTCTTAAGCTTTGGGCCGAATCAACAATAATTCAAGCAAACGATAATGAGGAATTATTGCAACAACTTCAGGCTGATGGTTATAAGGCGCGTATTGAAAGAATTGTAATATTTAAGATTCAAGCCTATGACTGGAATTGCCCACAACATATCACTCCACGTTATACTGCTGATGAAATTGCAGTTATGGAATAAGAAGGACTTATTCACACTTTAGGCTGGGTGGCAGAATGTTTATGCAGTGGCCTGCAACGTCACTTATGTTGGTTCAAATCCAGCCCCAGCCTCCATCTTGAAATAATACGAATAGGACTACTTGGCTTAGAACTTTATTGACCCTGATAGGGTGGGCTTTCGCCAGAAAATACTAGTGCTGATAAGTTGAGTTAGGAACTGAGTGATAAGATCGTTGCAGTGATAAATGATGATAAACCAAGCCCCCAAAGATCAAATTCAGATAATAGCTCCATGAATTTAAGAAAAGCTGTCGTATGATTGATTTGTTTGAAGTAATAAAATTATCATTTTATGTATAAGTCGCCTGTTGGATTCATAATTCTATTTCAATACAAAGTAGTTTACTTGCTTTGTTAGCGCTTACCTTTATTGTTGCTGAATCAGTTAAGGCAATGGCATCTCTTTTCTGTAGAAGCTCTCCACCTAGCTCTACTTCTCCATCGATGAGAAATAAATAGCATGAGGCGGATTCAAAATGAGTGTTGTAGCTAATTGATGCACCTTCATCGAGGTGTGCTAATGAAAGAATGGCATTTTGCTCAATTGATACTGCATCTATATCTGTACTTAATGACGATACAATAGCTAAGAAATGATTATTCATTTTATCTTGCTCATAGGTCGATTGAGCATAGCGAGGCTCAATATCAAGTGTTTTGGGTAGTATCCATATTTGTAAGAAATTAACGACAGTATCTGATGATGGATTATATTCAGAATGATTAATACCGCTACCAGCAGACATTATTTGGATGTCTCCCGTTTTGATAATATGTTCATTACCTAAAGTATCTTTGTGTAGCAACTCACCACTTAAAGGAATGGAAATAATTTCCATATTTTTGTGATGGTGCAAACCAAAACCTCTTTTAGCTTGAACAATATCATCGTTAAGGACGATTAATTTTCCTAGTCCAGTTCTATCTGGATCGACATAATCGGCAAAGGAAAATGAATGTTGACTATATAGCCATTTATTTTCTGATATTCCTCGTGAATCAGCACGATAAACTTGTTTCACTAAAATGTCTCCTAATGAGTTTCGCCTGTGACACTATTATTAAAATCATGTCCGCTGAATTAGTTCAATTTTATATCCATCTGGGTCGGTAATAAATGCAATGATTTCATTACTTCCTTGCAATGGCTTGGCCTCAAGAGTCACGTTGCCACCTTTTTGTTTAATTTCACTACAAGCAGCAGAACAGTCATCAACACTGATCGCAATATGCCCATAAGCATTACCCATTTCATACATAGAGACACCATAGTTATACGTCAGCTCAATAACACATGTTTCTGATTCATCATCAAAACCAAGAAATGTAAGCGTATATTTTTCGTCTGGCTGATCCAATGTACGTAATACTTTCATGCCTAGAATATCGGTATAAAAATCTATCGAACGTTGCAAGTCAGTGACGCGTAGCATGGTGTGTAATATTCTTTTCATATCATTAAATATCCATTATGAGTAGTTTGAGTATGTAAACGATACTTTAACAGTATTTTTTCAAACTATAACTAAAAGGGTATTTAACCCGCTTAGTTAGCTTGTTTAACCTTTCGAAATGGCTATTTCCAGTTCACCATTAGTCAGTGCTTGGCCATCGAAATTCCATGTGCCATCAATCGTATGAATTACGTTGAAATAGATGTTATCTCTTGGTTGTTTTCCTCCTGATAGTTTATGGACGATGTCCGTTGATTCTTTGGCAATAACAATTTGATATAATTGATATGAAAAATGATAAAAGGGCCTACACAAATTTATAAAGGTTACTCCAACCACCAAAAAGTGTAGCTCGTTAAAAATACGTTATGTGTCTCCCCATTCTGGTAGCAGACAGATACATGTAATATCTGAATTTACAAATTATGAGGTTCACTAATGACTAAAATTGATGACAAGGTTGAAGAGTTACTCGCTAAACATCCAAATTTAACGAAACTTGAGGCAATCAATATTTTAACTGAGAAAAATGAGCGCAAGAAGAAAAAGCGTGAGGAAAAAACAGATAGAAGTAATGCCAAAAAGCTTAGAAACGAAGCAAACCGCCCAGAACGGGATGACGCTGACTCTTGATCGCATAACACACTGTTGTATAGTCGATTAGCTCCCGCACTTAACGAATATCAGAATTAGATTTTGTGCAATCATGAACCTATTTGATTTAGCCATTAACAATAACTACAGATATTTATCATTACTTGTTGACTATGGGTATATTCAGACTGCTTTCATCCCCAAAGATGACAAGCTCCCAGAGCTTAAATTATGCTGAGGAGATAACATGGTCTGTTTTACAATCGCTATATTACGATTAACGCGTATTACCAAACGTCTGACTCTTTCTGTTACCAACCTTTTAGTGCATTAAATTGAAATTTGATTAGGTATATTTTAAGGCATGATGATTTATGGAATATGAATTTCAACGTAATAACTTAACGGGTACCTTGCTTGCTGATTTTAGTGTGGGCCAAGAAGTATTAGGATTTTGGTTTGTCGAAGAACTAGGAGAATGTTCAGAAAAATATGAAGAACTCTGTCAAATTATCGATAAATTGCAGAACAATCAGCTGAAAGACTGGCGTATGGTAGGTAAAGCGTTATCAATTGAACTCGATGATGAGGAAGTTAGGGTTTATGCCAATGAACTTGAAAGTGGTGAAGAATTTGATCTTGAAGATGCACTGTCTCTTTACGATGGTGAATCGAAGGCTTTCTGTGGCTTAGAGGATTTCCATGTTGCACTACTGAGCTGGCGTCTCTTTATAGATAATGGCTGTTAAGTTAACTTCTTATACACAAATCAATTCAAAATGCAGGATAGAGCATATCCAGAAGTGACCGAGTTCACGGCTATGAAATAATCAACCCTATTGATTCACGAATAACAAATAAAGCCTAAACAGGTGACTATGGTTTTGAGTTTCTCAAACCAATGACTACTTTTGGTTGTGGATTGCATTTGACGCCTAATAGGGCGTGCTATTAAAAGGCTCCATTTGTCATAAGGATTGAACTGTCGTTCAGCTTTATCGGTTTGTTGTTGTGTCAGTTTAAACCTATTGATGTAATAGGGTATAAGCGCCCCAATGCCTAATACATTACCTAGTGTAGCAATGATAATGACTGCAAATGGGCTTTCCCCTGTACGCAATAAATCTGTTAATACCAGCTCAGAACTGAGCGGTAAGATCGTTGCAGTCAAAAAAGCTGATAGCCAAATTTTCGTGTAGTTACTGGTGGAGCTTGACCACATGAAATGAGCATCAAAAAAGAGGTGATAATTGGAAGTGCCTTCGGGTTTAGGGTGATGAGAAGCCTTCATCTGGGAAGGTTACGCTTAGTGCTCGCCTAGTTACTGGTCAGCAAACATTGAAAAGGATAAGATGATTACAATTTGAGTTATTTCTTAAATAAGTTGAACTATAATTATATGAAATTTTTTTTTATTGCTTTATTGCTTCTGGTTCCACTCACCTCTACGGCCAATGTCTTCGGGAAAGATACTCGAAAGAAATGGGATGGCTGGCCTAGCATACCCCACCCTCTTGATAGAGTTGGGGCATTAAAGCATCCAAGTGGCAATCGCTGCACAGCAAGCTATATTGGCAAGAACCTCATTTTGACAGCCGCTCATTGCATAATGAAGGAAGATAAGGATGAGTTAATAAAGGGTGACTACCTGTTTGAACATATAAGGCTTCCAAACGGAGAATATTGGGACTCAAGAACAATAAAACGCTTTCATTTTATAGAGCTTAAACAGATAGAAAATGGGGGCTTATCTGCTGCAGAAAATCACTGGGCAATATTAGAAATGAGTTCACCTATACATCCTGACAGCCGCACGTTTGGAATGCGTTACCCAGGTGATAGTAAATACGACGTTTATCACGATTCAAATTACAATTTGTCAATTGTTGGCTTTTCACCATTATTTAATGACGACTCATTAGAGCTTACATTTTCTGAATCTGGTTGTGAAATAAGGCAGCACCTCAGAGATGGTAAGCTTGCTCTACACACTTGCGACTCGGGACCTAGAGACTCAGGCGCACCCTTGTATAAATGTCTGGAGGGCGAATACGGAGAGTGGAGTAAATGCTATATAATTGCCATACATGTAGCGGCGTATTCAGAAGATGGCATTCATTTTCCAAGGTATTTAATGGAACACGCTAACTTAGCGGTGACAATGAGAAGCTTTAAGGATGTTTGGTACTATTTAATGGCTGGTGGACCAAAACCTGACGACCTAATCAGCGTTGACAATGACTAAATATCTTTATTTAGCGAGTTCTTCCCAGTTTATTTCATTATCACTTTCAAGATCTTTGATTAAGTTTGCAAGATGAATAACTCGTTCATCGTCTGGATGAAGTTGGCTTGCTCGTGAGAAATAACGTTTAGCTCGGTCGATATAGCCAATATCCCAACCAATCTTTTGCATGAACAGCATGAGTGATTGTGCAGCCATAATATTTGCTGTGAAATTATCTGGAAGTTGTTTTGCAAGTGCTTGGAAATGACGAATTGCTTGCTCCACTTCACCATATTCAAACTCTTGTGAGGCCATTTCATAAAGAAGTTTCAGTGTGGCGTGATCAGCAATTTCATTTAAGCCAACAAGATCAACCTGGCGACCTATAAAGAGTGTTTTTATTGATGAAAATAAACTACCTGAATTATCGGGTAGTTTCGGTGGGGCTGCGAGAACCGCTTTTTTCCCTGTTTTATTTCGCATAACAAAACCATATAAAGGGGGAATAAGCACTAAGGTTAGTACTGTAGCAAAGCCTAAGCCCCAAACAATGGCTGTTGCTAAAGGCCCCCACATTAACGATTTCCCCCCTAAACCTATAGCTAATGAAAATAATCCGGCCATTGTTGTAATGGTGGTAATAAGAATGGGCATTACGCGGCGTTGAGATGCAAGCGTTATGGCATGCACTAACTTCATTCCTTTGGCTAGATTTCGGTTGGCTGTTGAGATGAGTACAATGGCATCATTGGCAACAATTCCAGCAAGTGCGATAACGCCATAAAGCGTATACAAACTTAAGGGGTTATTGCTTACGATAAGTCCGATAATGACACCCGTAAAGGCCATTGGTACGGTAGCAAGAATCAGTAATGGTTGCGTGTAGCTTCTAAATTGGGTACCAAGAATCATATAAATCAAGCCTATACCAAATAAGAACAGTACGCCCATGCCTGCAAGACTTTCTTTAATATCATCCATCTCACCTGAAAAATCTAATGTTACATCTGGGTAGTTAGCTGCTATTTCTAGCCATTTTTCAGCAATTTGACCATTAGCAGTAATACTATCCGTTATCGATGTATCAAGTTCAGATTCTAAGGTAATGGTTCGTCTGAAATTACGATGATGAATGGTCCCCTCGGCATAAGATGAAGAGTAGTGAAAAAGCTGGCCTAAGGCAATTTCACTACCATCTGCTAAACCAACAGGATGGTTTAGGAATGATTTTATATCTTGCAGTGAACGTGGTTTTGCAAGCACGCGAACATTCCATTTTTCACCCTCAAAACGCATATTAGCAACCGTACTACCATCGACATATAAACGTAAAATTTCGGCAATATCTGCAGGGTTTAACTGGGCTCGGGTGATGGCATCAGCATTGAGTTTGAGCGTTAATTGCATGCCTGATTTTGCATCATCATTGTGTAAGTCTTTAATGCCAGGAAGCGTTGCAATTATATTTTCTAAGGCGGCGGAAGCTGAGCGAAGTTGTTCTATATTATCGCCACGAACTTTTACACTGATCGGACTCTCACTTGGCGGTCCTGTATGACGGCGTAAAAAGGAAAGCCGTTCGGGACCTGGAATGTCTTTAACAGCCAAGCGAACTTGTTCAATTAAACTATCAACAGAGAGTAAACCGTCTGTTCTTGCCGGCAAGCTAAACATAAGCTGACCAATGCTATCACCAAAGAGAGGGTCAGTTTCCGTTAGAAGCACGCCGGCTGTTGTTGATATAGATCGTAGTTCTTTTTTTGCAATAGTATTACGAATTTTAAGGTCTAGTTTTTTGAGTGTTTCGTCTGTGCTGTTTAAAGATGTGCCTGCTGGCATATGCACATTTAGATAGAATAAGCGGATAGGATCATTGGCAAAAAAGTCGACGCGTATAAAATTACTGCTTACGGCAAATACAGCTAAGAAACAAAGTAATAAACCAGAGGAGATACTCACTTTGGGATGACGCATTACAGGGACAATAGTTTTAATATAACGGTGCCTAATCCAGCGTGTCATTTTATTACGAATGCGTTGGATAAAGCTCAGTTTTACAGGGTTAGCATTTGAAGAAATAATGTGTGCAGGTAATATCCAAAATGCTTCAATAAGGCTGACAATTAACGCGACAGATACAACTATTGGAACGACACGCATAAATTGACCCAAAATACCGGGTAATAAAATGAGTGGTAAAAACGCGGCAATAGTGGTGAGTGATGAGACCATTACAGGGACCCACATTTCATTTGCAGTACTTAATGCTGCATCGATGGCTGTCATGCCTCGTTTCAAATTTACATACATCGATTCAACAACTACAACAGCATCATCGACGAGCATTCCGATCACAATGACTACGCCCAGAAGCACCATTATATTTAAGGTTTCCCCCATCGCAGACAAGATCCAGAACGAACCCATTAATGAAAATATAAGCCCGAAGCCAGTGAATGCGGCAATTTTCCAACCAAGAAATATGGCTGTTACTAAGATGACTAAAAATAGGCCAATGACTGCATTCTTTTCCATCATGCCAATGGCAGTACGCGTTGCTACGGTTTGGTCATCGACAATATCTAGCTGAATGCCTAATGGTTTTAGTGCAATATTGCGTTCTTGTACGTAGGCTTGTATATCTTCTAATAAGTTGAGACTGTTGGCATTGCCACGTTTAAATATTGAGATCATTGAGGCAGGTTTGCCTTCATATGAAACAAGTTGTGTGGCTTTTTCTTGTCCTCGCACAACGCTTGCAACACTACGAAGAGGTAACTCACCCTCGATAGTTAAAATGGGGAGGTCGGCAAGGTAACTAGGATCATTACTTGTCCCGTTCAGACGCACTTTCCATTGTTGCTCACCTAGTTGAATACTTCCTGCAGTAAGATCTCTGAAATAGGCATTAACGGTACTGGCCAAAACGGTTGGAGATACACCCAAGCCGACTAGTTTTTCTGGATCAAACTGTATTTGTAATTCTGGTGATTCGGTACCCCAAGTGGTGGCGCGATCGACACCTTTGATTCGTGCTATATCTTTGGCTGTATTTCGAGAGGTTTTGCGTAGAATTTCATCATTTTCAATACCTGAAACAGTCACAACTGCGCTTGGGTAAGAGTTTGAACTTGATAGTTCTGTAACTATAGGCTGCTTACTATCTGGCGGAAGATTATCAACAGCGGATTGAATACTACGTCGAAGCTCCTCAACACGCTGACGAAACAAGCTTGGCTCCATATCTGCAAAGCGAACCGTTATAAATGAAAATGCGACACGACTGCTACTAGACACGCGATTCACATCGGGCACATTTTCTATTTCATCTTCAAGTGGATTTGTTATCCGGTTTTCAACATCTTCAGCTGTCGCACCAGGCCAGACGGTATTAATGACTACCCAATTAAAATTAACATCGGGCTCTTGCTCCCTTGGCATATTGGCATAACTAATCCAACCTGCAATGATAACGAGTAGGAATGTAAGGTTAACTAAAACCGTATTGGTGAGCAGTTTACGATACATAGCTTAGTTACTAGCTGGAATAATATTGATTAGCTGACCATTAACAAGTCCATATCGACCTGTTGTAATTATTTTACTGTTAGCTGGCAAGTCAATTGGGGCTGGCAAACCGTTGCCTATACCTTCTAAGTGATGAAAGTATGCTGAATTATTATCAGCAATAAACACACCTAATTGTCCATTGCGTTGGACAAGATAATCGGCAGGAATATGAGGCAGGGGACTCGTCCAATGAAGACGTCCTGCAGCCCCTGTAGATGACGCATTGCCAGTAAATTCTAATCGTAATTCATAACTACGAATTCGACTATCCACTAAGGGCACAATGGTTCGAAGCTTGACTGGATAGGACTTTCGGTCAACAACAAAGCTGATTTTTTCAGCTGCTTTTAAGCTATCAACATCTTGTTGTTGTATTTTACCGCTGACTTCTAAGTTATTAAGATCGAGTAATTTGACGAGTGGGGATCCAGGTGTTGTGTAATCACCAAGGCTGGCTAGTCGTTCAACAACAACAGCGTCAAAAGGTGCGGTAATTTTACATTTAGATAATTGACGAAGGGATTCTTTCAAGTCTGCGTTTAGGACGCCTGCATCAGCAGCTATGGCATTGGCTTCAGAGTTTCGTAGGTTAAGTTCATCTGTTGAAAGAACGCGACGTTTTTCGAGATGTTTTGCATCATCGAGACGTTGTTTTGCATATTTTTTTCTTGCATAAGCTGCATTAAGAGCAGCACTGGCTCTTTGTTTTGCTATTTGATATGACTCACAGTCAATTTTTGCGAGTAAATCTCCTTTTTTAACCTCAGAGCCTGTTTGGATCGATAACTCAATAATTTGACCTGATATTTCGGCACTTATTTGACTGTTGTTTAAGCTAACTACTGTTGCTGGTGCTTCACGAGAAGGATAAAAAACAATTTCATCTAGTAATGTCATTGAAACAGGGTGAGGCGATTTTTTTGCCTGTTCAAGTGAGAGTGAATCTTCAGATTTTGCCACTGTTGCAAAGGCAATAAAACAAAGTGAGAGCATTATTAAAAATGCGTCTTTGACTCTTATATTCATTGAATATCCATATATATAATGATTGAAACCACTGACCAAACTACTTGAATCGGCATTTTTCAGCAAGTAGGAAGTTTAGGTTTTAATTTTCCCGCCACGTATAAAAGTAAGCGTTATTGTGAGAATTTAATATTTTTAAGTAAGTAAATACTTTAGACTTTACAGTGTAACTTAGACAATGATTGAAAAAGCTAGATATAACTCACACTATTTAAACGTGTATATTTATATTATGAAGTTTAGTTATTTACATACGTATTAACATTGTTAGATTAACACGTGATTTATTTATATTTTAATGTTAGTTTGGAATTCTTCACGATGTGTTTTAAGGAAGATCATGATGATGAAACGGACTCTTATAAGCTTGATATTCTACCAAGCAATCTCTCTTTCAATGATGGTTCATGCTGAAGAAATTACCAGCGACTCTAGTGCATTAAGCCTAGATGAAATGGTTGTTACGACGCGTAAGCGAGAAGAAATGCTACAAGAAATTCCAGTAGCTATTACTTCTTTTTCAGCAGAACTAATTAATGATGCAGATCTTCAAAATATTGAAGATATTGCCATGCTGACCCCTGGGTTTACGTTTACCCAGTTATTTGGATATGTTGGTAACCCCGTTATTCGAGGAGCGAGTACTACAATCGGTGAGCCGAATGTAGGTTTTTTCTTGGATGGTGTTTATCAAAACTCACGTACTGCAATGGAAGCGATGTTTGGCGATGAACTTGAGCGTATAGAAATAGCAAAAGGCCCACAAAGCGCATTGTATGGTCGCAATAGCTTTTCTGGAACAGTTAATTACGTGACGAAGCAGCCGTCTAATGACAATGAAGGGAGACTCGAAGTTACGATTGGTAACGAAGGTAGAAAAGATGCACGACTTTCTTATAGTGGAGCAATAACTGAAGATACATTGTTTTACCGAGTCGGTGCGATGCATTCTGGCTTTGATGGTTTTTATAAGAATGACTTTGACGGTAGTGATCTAGATGATAAGCAAAGTAATATTTACTCTTTGTCTTTAGTTGCATTGCCGACAGATGAATTAGAAATGGTATTTCGAATTGGCGTTGAAAATACGAATGATGGTGATGACCCTGTACAGTTTGTTGATAATAACGCGGCCCCACTTAATTTAGGACTTTTTGGTATTTATAATGAGCTTCTTACGGGTGATGTTCCTAGTTTAACAAATGGTTTTAATGTGATGCCTGGCCATAATGAACGTGATAGCGTTTCAAGCTCATTTCGACTTGACTGGGATCTTGAGCAAGTCACATTCACCTCAATCTCAGGTTATAACGATCTAGAATTAGACTTAGCCCGCGATACAGATTATTCATCTGTGAATAATGAGTTTACAAATCAACAAGTAGATCAAGAAGAATTCAGTCAGGAATTTCGTTTAACGTCAGTTGGACAACCTATTCGTTGGATGGCCGGTGTCTATTTTTATGATCTAAATAGAGATAATGTTGTGACCAGTCCAACGGTATCCATATCTGAAGAAAATACGCGTAACTGGGCTGGTTTTGGTTCGATAGCGTTTGACTTAACGGACCAACTATCACTCACATTAGAAGGCCGATACTCCTATGAACGCAAAGAGTTAATGGCGATAGAGGCCGCTATTGTAGATTTTGATGGCAGCCAAACCTTTAATAATTTTATGCCTAAAGTGGCTTTAGACTACCAATTTTCTGACGATTCAATGATTTATGCAAGTGTTGCAAAAGCAGTGAAATCTGGCGGATTTAATGTCACCATTAATGCCGCTCCTTTAGCAGATGAGCGACGCTATGATGAGGAAAAGAGTCTTAACTATGAGATCGGACTTAAAAGTTCGTGGTTAGATAATCGACTCACAACTAATTTAGCCGTCTTCTATATCGATTGGACTGATCAAATTGTACGGTCATTGGGAAGTACAGGTGCATTGCTAAACGATAATGCCGGTGAGTCATCTTCTCGTGGTTTTGAGTTAGAAGTGGCTGCAAAACCAGCAGGAAATTGGGATGTAGCTGCTGGATTATCGTATACCGATGCCCAATATGACAGTTATACGTTTGATGCGATTGCTCCAATAGGACTTGAAACCAACTTAGATGGAAACAGAATGCAATTTGTTTCAGAATGGGCAGCCAACACATCAGTGCAATATGTGCGCCCTTCTGCTATTGCAGGATTTGACTGGAAATCTCGTGTCGATGTTATGTATCAATCTGATCAGAAAATTCAAGCTGTAGATGATATCGGAACGCTTCCTTCCCGAACCATTGTCAATTTCCGAACAACATTAGAAAATGAAAAGTACTCAGCTAGCCTGTGGGTGAAGAATCTATTTGATGATGATTCTGCATTAGGTGCTGTTGTTATTCATGATCCTGCCGGCTCTCTTTTTGTAGGGTTTAATGGTTTGGTACAGGCACCTGCCGAGCGTAGTTTTGGCGTCACGGCTAGCCTTAAGTTCTAGTTTTAATAGCATTTATACTCTTTAAAACGGTATAAATGATTTTGTTTTATGTTCCTTAAATAAGTGATTAAATCATATGGATAATGATGATTTTTATGAACGTGCTTTCAGCCGCAATCGAGGTTTAATTAGTGATGCTGAGCAACAAACATTAAACAATACTCGAGTTGCAATCCCTGGAATGGGTGGTATGGGTGGTGTACATGCGGCAACACTTGCTCGTGCGGGTATAGGTAAGTTCACTATTGCCGATTTTGATCAGTTTGATGTTCACAATATCAACCGTCAGTATGGGGCTATGAACAGCACGGTCGGTAAAGAAAAAGTATACGTCATGGCTGACATTATTCTGGATATCAATCCTACAGCCGAAGTAAAAATTATTAATGAAGCTATTGGTCCTGAAAATTGTGATGATTTTCTAGATGGTGTTGATGTGATGCTTGATGCATTAGATGTTTTTATTATTGATGCTCGTCGATTACTATATAAAAAATCGCAACAAAGAGGGATTCCAGTAATTTCTGCTGGGCCTCTTGGATATAGTGCTGTCGTTAATGTGTTTGCAGCAGATGGCATGAGTTTTGATGAATTTTTTGATTTAAATGACAGCATGTCAGATAAAGAAATGATGGTTTCTTTTTTTGCCGGAATGCCTTTGGGTCCTCATATGAAATATATGGAGACGAATGATATTGATTCTGTAACGGGTGCGGCTCCATCTTTAGGATTAGCGTGCCAGTTAGCTGCTGGAATGGCTTGTACTGAAGTGGTGAAGTATGTACTAGGGCGCCCAAAAACTAAGCCAGTACCGTGGTTTAGGCAGTTCGATCCTTATGCCAGATATTATAAGCAACACTACCGTTGGCTTGGAGGAAAAAATCCATTATTCAAATTTAAAAAGCGTTTAATTAAAAAGATGGTTCCTCGTTTAGTTTAAAAAGGACAAGTTTATATGGATTTAAATGATTTTTATAATCGTGCGTTTAGTCGTAACCGAGGACTAATTAGCAATGATGAACAAGAAATATTGAGGAATGTGCGTGTTGCTATACCAGGTATGGGCGGTGTGGGCGGTGTTCATGCCGTAACGCTAGCTCGTACAGGGATCGGTAAATTTACAATCGCTGATTTTGATCAGTTTGATGTGCACAACATTAATAGGCAACGTGGTGCGATGACAAGTACTGTCGGTAAAGACAAAGTATTGGTTATGCAAGGTATTATTAACGATATTAATCCAAGTTCTGATGTTAAGGTTATGAAGGAGGCCATTGGGCTTAGTAATGTTGATGAGTTCTTAGCCGATGTTGATGTGATGATTGATGCCTTGGATGTCTTTGCTATAGATGCTCGTCGAGTGATCTTTCGTCGTGCACATGAGTTAAACATACCTGTTATTTCTGTTGGGCCAGTGGGATTTAGTGCAGTAATGTTTGTTTTCTCTCCCGACGGAATGGATTATGATACCTTTTTTGGTTTGAAAGACGGCATGAGCAAAGATGATATGGTCCTAAATTTCATGGCGGGTATTGCAGGTCAAGGACCTCATTTGAAATATATGGACGTGAAAGGGGTTGATCCTTCTACAGGGGCTGCACCATCACTTGGCTCAGCATGTCAGATTGCATCGAGTATGGCTGCAACAGAAGTTGTGAGTATGATGTTAAATAAGCGTAAACCTAAGTATGTGCCTTGGTTTTCTCAGTTTGATACGTATGCTGGTCGTTATAAACATCGTTATCGTTGGTGGGGTGCCCAAAACCCTTTCCATCAATTAAGAATCAAGATCCTAAAAAAAATGATTCCTGCCTTTGCTGATAAGTAAAAGATAGACATCATGCTAGCAACTTTATTAACTAATATATTCTTATCGCGGTTTAAGTTACCAAGAGATGTGCATCGGTATGCGTTTAAACATTATTCGTCTCGTATATTGCTGCAGACAGAAAATAGCATTATCACTTATGCAAGTCTACAAGATCGTGCTTATAGACTAGTGTCGGCATGGCAAGACATGGGGTTGGTGAAAGGCGATATTGTTTTTGTACAAGTAAAAGCAGATGAGGAATTATTTGAGATACGAACCGCAGCATTAGAGCTCGGTGTGTTGTTAACATCATTTCATGAAGCCCACCCTGCGAGTTTTCTCGTATACGCAGCGGGAGAGGCGCCACCAAAACTATTTATTGCCAATCCTGAATATGGTCAAGGATCTACCGATGCCATGCTGTCGGAAAGACCTGAAATACCGGTATGGAAAACAGGAACAAGTGAGCGTTATGAGTTAGAAATTGACACTCATGAGCCTATCGATATAAACACAATAATTTCACCATTGGATCCAATGGGCTTGGGATTTACATCAGGAACAACCGGTAAGCCAAAATGTCTTATTTCGACTCACGGCGCTGCAATTTCTAGTTTGAAATTAATGATCAGAAACATTGAAAAAATCCCGACCAAGCTTGAAAGAGAAATAAATTTAACGGCTATCCCTCTTGTTGGTGCAGGTTATGGTTTTATCATGCCTACGATAATAAATGGGGGAACGTTGCTTACTTTGGATGAATATAGTCCAGAAAAACTTGTTAATTCCATTAATAAATTTGGTGTGACGAGTTTATTTATTACACCTAGCCAGCTAATTGATCTGCTAGAAATATCCACCACAGATGATCAGAAATTGACTACTGTGAAACAAGTCATTTATGGTACTGCACCCATGCCAGCGGCTAAACTAGAAGAAGCTATTAAACGCTTTGGTCCGATATTTCAACAAGGTTATGGCCAAGCGGAGGTTTTACCTCCTGTGAGCATTTTGGGTAGTTCTGAACATATGCAAAATGGTCATATTGCACCACGGACAGTGTTAACTTCATCAGGACGGGTTGTTGATGGTGTTGAGGTTCGGATTTCTGGCCCCACTGGTCAACATTTACCAAGAGGAAGTGTCGGTGAAGTGCAAGTCAACACGCCAACACGGTTTAAATCATATCTAAATCCTGAACAAAATAAAGGTGTTATTTTAGAAGATGGTTTTTTTGTTACGGGCGATCATGGTTACCTTGATACTGATGGGTATTTGCATATTTTAGATAGGCGGGCAGATTTAATCTCGACACATGAAGGGGTGATATACCCTCGTTTAGTTGAGGAAGAAGTACATGACTATCCCGCAGTGCGAGAATGTTGTTTAGTTGCTGTGGCCGGTCAGCCAGTATTGTGCGTTTCTATTAGAAATGCGTACTTAGATATGGATAAATCTGAGATTAAAACAGGTATTTTAAATTTACTGGATTCACGTGTTTCATCATGGCAAATGCCGGTAGATATTGTATTTGTTGAACAAATGCCTCGTAGCTTATTAGGCAAGGTCTTACGCCGAGAAGTTCGAGATAAACTCAATACTAAATTAGAGGACTAGGAGTGGCGCTAACCCATAGACTTCCTGTTCGTCAAAAACTAGCTTATGGTTTTGGTGCAATAGCATACTCAGTGCCGAACCAGATAATGGCCAGCTTTTTCTTATTTTATGTCACGGTCATTTTGCATATCTCACCGATGCTTGCAGGTATTATTATTGCTATATCTGTGGTGTGGGATGCACTCACTGACCCTTGGGTTGGACACGTTTCAGACCGAACATACTCGAAGCGCTTTGGTCGGCGGCATTTATATTTACTCATTGGCTGTATCGGAACAGCAGTTGGAACTATATTTCTATGGTCGATTCCTCCACAAGCCAGTGAGGTGTACAAAGTAATAATGTTATTGATTTTAGTTTTATTTACTAAAACAATGCTTACATTTTATGGGGCTCCTTACTTTGCCATTAGCGGCACAATTAGCAATAATTATGATGAACGTTCAAGCATTCAAAGTTATCGGGCGACGTTTCATATTATTGGAATAATGATCGCTATTATTGGAACAACGGTAATCTTTTTTAAATCAACACCAGAGTTTCCTAAAGGGCAGTTAAACCCTGCTGCATATCCTGCTATGGGGATGACCATTGCACTGATTACATTGATTGTTGCTTTGATCGCTGTGGTCATTATTCCTAAAGATAGAAAACAAGCTACTCAGGATGACGATGAGCAAAAAATAAATGTTTGGACATTAGCACTTGAGAGTTTAGCCAATACAAACTTTAGAGCTATGATTGTGATGATCTTTTTACTTGAAATAGCCTTTCAAGTATCGATTAGTATTGGCTTTCACGTAAGTACTTTTACATATAATTTAACGGGCCCTCAAATTGGCATTATTGGTATTACTGTTCTTCTTTTCTCCATACTCTCACAGCCACTTTGGGTTCACCTGAGTCGTCGGTTTGAGAAAAAAACAGCACTTATTTGGGGAATGTTCCTTGGTATTATTGGTTTTTCTGGAATACCAATGGCTTTTGTTTTTCTAGAATGGTTTCCATTAAACCACCCCCAAACCGTTTCTATTATGATTGTCTTTAGTATGATATCGGGTATCGGTAACGGTGCCTTTATGTCATTACCTTTTTCTATGGTTGCTGATGTGATTGATCAGGGGGAAATTAAGACGGGAAAACGTCAAGAAGGACTTTATTTCGGCTTATATACGTTCTCTTACAAAGCGGGTATTTCTATTAGTGTATTAATTGGCGGTATTACACTTGAATTGATTGGCTTCGATTCCAAGCTCACAGCTCAATCTGTTGAAACTGCTTATAATTTAGCAATGGTACCTGCTTGGCTATTACTTGCTTTATCGCCAATGGTTTATTGGTCTGCTTCTAAGTATCAGCTAGATAGAGAATCTCATAATGAAATAATATCGACATTAGAGCAGCGATAGCCAGGATGAAATGTTTAAGCATTGAGCACTAATAAGCTTCCAAAAATCATCACAGAGCTAGCAGCAAGTCGTCTTAGCAGATGTTTTTCATTAAATATCCGATAACCGAGAAAAACCTGTAGCACCATGCCCAATTGAAACAATGCTAATGAGTAAGCGATAAGTAACTGTGAAAAAACAAGCATTGTCATATATTGCATCAAGAAAATTAGTATGCCTAAGTAGAGAAATTGATATACATGATGGCGAGACTGTTTAACATCTTTGCTAAAATTGTCTTTTAGAAAAAGAGTATGGGCAATAACTGCAAGTGGAAATCCTATTAGACACCAAAATACCGTTGTGGCAATAGCATCACCTTCGACAACAGCATTTTTGAGCGGTAGGGTGCCAATGGAAAATAATAAAATAGATAAAAAGCGATACTGTACGCCCCGTTCTAATAGTAAATGTAATGCCGATTCTTTGATTGATTTGCTGCTAGCTGGAAATAGAAAATAACTCCCCAAAACAATAATCCCGACACCGACAAAGCCCTGCGTACTGGGAATTTCACCAATAAAGAGCATTGCCAAAAACATCGAGATAACAACTTTGTAGGCATTTAATGGCCCAAATACGGAGAGATCAGTTTTTGATAATGACATCACCAAAAATAAGGTGCCAGCCATATCGAGTAAGGCTGCAAAGACTATATTGAGCCAGAAAGTTGAGCTGAGTTGGACAGGGTTAAATGTCCATAATAAGGGGATGCAGATAATGGAGAGTACAAGATAAGAGACCATTACAATAAAAAATGGATGGAGGCCATGATTGGCTAGTTTTTTCTGGAAGACATTGGCAAACGATGAAAAAATTAATCTGCCAAAAACGATCAGTAACTCCACTTAATGATGTTCACTCGAGTGCTGATGAATATAGTGATTGTGTTCATCTACTTCGTATTGACTGAACACACTGTATGTATCCTGTTTATCGAATTGAAATACAATAAAGTTATCCTTACGTTCTCCCATTTCCATACCGGGAGTACCAACGGGCATTTGAGGTACGGATAGTCCGGCTATTTCGGGTTTGTCAGCCAATAAGCGGCGAATGTCACTGGCAGGTACGTGACCTTCAATAATGTAACCATCAATAATGGCAGTATGACAAGACGTCATTGGTTTAGGGAGATTTACAGCATCTTTAATCGTGGCCATATTAGGCGTAAGCATATCAATAACATTGAACTGGTTTTGTTCAAGATGCTCAATCCATTTATGACAACATTGGCATGTAGGACTGCGGTAGACCTTAATGTCTGTTTGAGTTAGTTCATCAGCCCAAGCGTTTAATGAGAGCAGAAGTATGGTAAGTAATAAAAGGATATTTTTCATAGCGTACAGTCTACTACAGATAGGCTTTATTCGTACTCACCTAAAATTAAGTTCATTTTATTAAATGCATTTTCCAATTCTTCAATACCTTTGTCAGGTATAGTGTTTGGATTATCAGCTGCTAATTTATTAGCAATGAAATGCATTGATTCATGGACTTGCTCAAGCTTATCTAACCATGATTGATCAAAGAATTGTTCTTTTTTAGCCCGGTTAATCCATGCACCATGATGACATTTAGTATGGTTCATTAATGGCCCTCGATCATTGTCTTTGAATACTGACTGGTTTTTTAGTTTGAACTCATCAAACCAATGCTGGGTCGTTAGTCTTAAAAGTTTTATTTTTGTTTCTTTTTCTGAATGATATTTACTACCATAGCTTATCCAATCTGCATTTGGCGTATATTGACTTAACCATGTCGGGAAGTCATCAGCAGGCATTGGCCGAGATATACCGTAACCTTGGGCTTTATCACAGCCCATGAGAAGTAACATTAAGCCATGCTCAGTGGTTTCTACACCTTCAGCAATGACTTCTCGATTAAACGATTCAGCTAAACCGATAACACCATCAATGATGGCAAAGTCATTAGGATCATCCAATACATCGCGAACAAACGATTGATCAATCTTTATTGTATTAGCCGGTAAATTACGAAGATGAGTTAATGAGGAATAACCCGTACCAAAGTCATCAAGTGCCACGTTAACACCTAAGGCATCTTGGCAAGTCTTAATAATATTACTAATGGCAGCAAGATCACCCAAAGCACTGCTTTCTAGTATTTCGAGTTGCAGTAACTTTGAGTCAATCTGTGAATAGTTTGCCAAACTAGATTCAAGCTGCTCAAAAAAACTGGAAGATTGTAAATGCAATGAAGATATATTGACACTGACTTCAATTTCAATCCCTTGTTGTTGCCATAAATCGAGTTGTTTTAAGGCTTCATTAATAACCCAATTACCAAGTTGAACTTCTAGGTTTGTGCCTTCAATGACGGGTAAAAATTCTAAAGGAGGGATTAAACCTTTTTCTGGATGTATCCACCGAATTAATGCTTCTGCACCAAAGATTTTTCCTGTCTTCATGTTTACTTTAGGTTGGTAATAGAGGACGAATTCATGATTAGTTAACGCTTGCTCAATGGACGCTAAACGAGTTTGTATTTGTATAGATTGTTGATCATGTTCGCGATCAAACAATGTGAATTGATTTCGTCCAGAAAGCTTCGCTTGATACATAGCTTGATCAGCATGTCGTAATAATGTATCTAAATCTTCTTGGTCATTGGGGTAGAGTGTTACGCCAATAGAAGCACTAATCTTGATAGAATTATTATTTATAATATAAGGTTGAGCAATAGCAGTGTTGAGTCGTTTCAACATAAGCTCACCTTGGAAAGGTGACTCTATATCGCCAAGTAAAATAGCAAATTCATCACCACCTTGACGAGAAACGGTATCCTCCTCTCGTATATTTTCTTTAATTCGTTCTGCGACCTGAATCAGTAACTGATCGCCAATATCATGGCCATAATTATCATTAACAGGCTTAAACTCATCGAGATCAAGAAAGCAGACTGCGAGTATGGTTTCACTGCGTTTACTATGTGCAATGGCTTGATTGAATCTATCGGTAAATAAGCTGCGATTTGGCAGTTGGGTGAGCACATCGTAATGAGCCATAAACTCAAGTGCTTTTTGCTGTTCTTTATTTAAGGTAATGTCAGAGAATGAGCCCACATGATGTGTTGTATTACCATTATCATCTTGTATTGATGAAACAGTAAGAAGTTCAGCGTAAATTTCGCCATTCTTTTTACGGTTCCATACCTCACCTTGCCAATGTCCTGCTTTCTTAAGGTGATTCCACATTTCAGCATAAAATTCAGGACTGTGTTTACCAGAGCTAAGAATTTTTGGATTTTGACCAAGTACCTCATCTCTTGCGTAACCGGTAATCTCAGAAAAAACTGGGTTTACATCAACGATTTCGCCCTTCATATTGGTGATGGCAATACCTTCATGAGTTTGCTCATAAATACGAGATAATAATTGTAGCCTTTCGTCAGCTTGTTTACGTTCAATAACTAATGTGACCAATTGAATTATTGATTCAATGAGTGCCAAATCAGAGAGTTGCGGTGTTGTGGGAGTATGGTGATAAATTGCAAATGTGCCAAGAACATTATCATTATGATCGAGAATAGGTTCTGACCAACAGGCGGCTAGATTAGCTTTGGCGGCAAGATCTTTAAATGGAGTCCAATAGGAGTGAGTTTGAATATCTTCAACAACAACTCTCTTTTTAGTAAATGCCGCGGTACCACAGCTGCCAATTCTGTCGCCTATTTGGAGGCCATGAACTGCCTCATTATAAAAAGTAGGTAGGCTAGGTGCAGCACCAAACGTTAAATGTTTAGCCTCACTATCGAGCAATAAAATACTGCAAATTCCCGAAGACATTTCTGCTTCAATAATGTGAATCAGAGACTCTAAAATAGTCTGGAGAGATTCACCTCGAGCAAGTTGTTCAAGTACATTGTTCCGAGAGTTTAGCTCTAAAGTTTGCAGCTGAATTATACGGTTTAAGCGGTTTGAAACTATGCGAATAGCAATGAAAACAAACAGTTCAATGATAAGAAAGGCTGCAAAAGCATAAAAAATATTGATTTGAAGGTGATTGTTAAATACAGCATACGTATCAGTAATGTCTTGCCAGATAACAATTTGGCCCGCATCAGAAATGCTTAAATCTTGTGTGCCTACATAGTCGCGCAATGGCCTAGAGGCATAAAGATAGGTCAGGCCATTAACTTCGATGACTTCTACAGTTATATCTGAATCTTTAATAAAAGGATGAGAATGGCCTGTATTATTTTCTACAGCCTTTCCACTATGTGCAGCTAATTCGTTTATTTGTTCACTTGTTGTTTGTTCCAATACTAAATTATTGATAGCAGGCGTTTCTTTTAATCGTTTTGCTAAGTAGTCAGGCCATACATTTTCACGTAGATGATCTTCATATAATAAGATTGCAGCATTAATATCCGATTTAGCGATTAAGTTTTTTAGAACTAAGCCAAATGAAACCCCAGCCTCAACGGTACCAATATGCTCAGACACCCCATTTTCATTAATAACAGCAACAGGGCTAGTACCTCTAATACCAGAATAAACACGACCTGTTTCAAAGCCCATAACGGCTTGTCTTAGTGCATTTGTATCAACAATGGTATGGCGAATAGTATCCATATTATCGCCAAATTTTTGTGGCTTATGTACACGTAAAAAAGAAGTAGAACCCGGACCTAGATGAAAATGTAATTGGCGGGCTAAAAATCGCTCACTAAATTGCTGCCAATTATCTTTAACGGCATCATATAGGGCATCTCGAGCTATTTTTGATTTGATGCCGCCGGCACCACCACCTTCTAATTCAACTGCTTGCTTGCCTTGAAGGAATAGCTGCTGATAAGCGGGGGTGTTAGCGACAATATTTGCCACTTGCATCATGTTTTCTTGTGTTGCTTGATAGGCAATATCAAAAGCAGCAAAGTGATTAATTGCTTTTTGTTGTTCGTCTATATGTAGATTATGTTTGGCCTGAAAATAAGTTAGGCTAACAAATGCACCATCAATGATGGCGATTAATAAACTAATAACTAAGAATAGGCGATGTTTTTTGAATAGAGCCATTGAGACATATATCTAGTTTGAACATCCGTGTGTATAAGTAATTACTTACATTCTATATGTGAATCGAGTTACATACAATAATATTTACCCTATTTTAGGGGGGGGGGCTTAAATATATTCAATTAATATTTCTGCGTCAGAATTTTGCTCTTCAATAGGTTTTAATGCCTGTAATATTGCTTTTTCATTACTCCCATCTACGAGTTCAGGGAATACGTGGAAATTAACTTTCGCCTGACGGAGTTCAACCATTTGTTGATCAGATAAGAAACCAGTATTTACCCATAATTCTGCCTTATCTGTGAGTATGGAAGGTTTTGCTTCTGCAAACCCTTCTTGGCTAAAAATAAGATAAATTATCATTATTTTTCAATCGCTAAATAAGCATTTTCAGAAATATCTGACCACGCATCATTTTGACTTCGGAAAGCTTGATAAGCATCATAAACGTGTTTGAACTTAGGATCGTTGGCAGCTGCTTCTTCGAGTGTTTCGTCAGTTAATGCCCTTAATGTAGCCAAAACATCTGCTGGGAACTGGTGAATTTGAACATTTGGTCGATCTTTTAATTCTTGTAGTGCAGATAGGTTCTTTTGTTCCATCTCAGACAGCATTCTTACATTCTCTGCCATTGCAGCATTACTGACAATGGCCTGTAAGTCAGCAGGCAAGGAATCCCATGCACGTTGATTAACGGTCAGTTCTAATACCGTACCTGGTTCATGCCAGCCAGGATAATAATAATGTTCTGCTGCACGATACAAGCCTAAACGCTGATCATGGAAAGGACCAATCCACTCTGTAGCATCAATGGTGTTGCGTTCTAAAGCTGTATACACTTCGCTTCCCGCTAATAAAACTGGATTACCACCGGCTTTAGCAAAGACTTTTCCTCCAAGACCAGGAATACGCATTTTCAAGCCTTTGATGTCATCAAGTGAGTTGATCTCTTTATTAAACCAGCCGCCCATTTGAACGCCTGTGTTACCAAGAGGAAAGGGAACAACATGAAAAGGTTTATACACTTCACGCCATAAGTCCAAACCACCACCATCATAAAGCCATGCATTCATACCTCGAGCAGTCATACCAAACGGAACGGTTGAGAAGAACTGTGCTTCTGGTACTTTCCCTGCCCAGTAGTATGCACTGCCATGTCCCATTTCTACCGTGCCTTGTGAAACAGCATCAAATGTTTGTAATGCGGGAATGAGTTCGCCCCCAGCATATACTTTGATATTTAACCTGCCATTTGACATCGCTTTAATATTTTCAGCAAAACGTTCAGCCCCTTCTTGTAGAACAGGGAAGCCTGGTGGCCAAGTAGTGACCATTTTCCAGTTATATGCTTGGCTAGTATCTATAGTGTCCTGAGCGTTGTTAGATCCTACTTCTGCTTGGTTACACGCTATAAGTGATAGGCTAAGTAATGTAATGAGTAATCCATTAGTAATTGTTTTCATACGTTTTCCTATTTTAATTATTTGCCTAGCTTGGATTTTAATCCAACAACAGAACAAAAAATAAAGTGTGTCATCCTCGCGTAGGCGGGGATCTATGGGCTGTGAATCTAGCTAATATCGTTAGATTCCCGATAAAAGATCTCGGGAATGACGATGGTTTTATTAAGATGAAAATATTATAAAGTATTTAGACCTTTTCTAGTTTGGCATAAGCAGTAACTAACCACTTGCTACCAGCATGTTTGAAATTAACTTGGACGCGTGCACTTTTACCTGCGCCTTCAGTATCTATCACTGTTCCTGCCCCAAATTTATGATGGTGAACTTGTTGGCCAGGATTAAAGCCGGTCTCATTAATAGCATTTGTATGTTTGGGTGCAGCAAAACTTGAACTGCCACTACTAACGACATTTTTTCGAGCACGGATCTCTTCAACACGATCTTTAGGAATCTCTCGTAAAAAACGAGAGGGTGATGGTGACATTTCCTGACCATATAAAAAACGTGATTCCGTGTGCATTAAGTAGAGTGTTGTTCTTGCTCGTGTCATGCCCACATAACAAAGGCGACGCTCTTCGGCGAGGCGAGAAGGATCGTCACTTGTTTTTTGTCCTGGAAATAGACCTTCTTCCATGCCGACCATGAATACGATAGGAAATTCCAAACCCTTGGCAGAATGTAGTGTCATTAATTGAACACAATCCTCCCATTGATCTGCTTGGTTTTCACCGGCTTCTAACGCTGCATGAGATAAAAATGCATCCAATAAAGGCATATCATCTGCTTCTTCTGGTCGTTCGAATGTACGTGTTGCATTGATTAATTCATCTAAGTTTTCAATACGGCCCTGACCTTTCTCTGATTTATCTTTTGCGTGATGTGCACGTAAACCACTTTCATCAATGACTAAAGTCGTTAGTTCATGCAAAGGCATGGTGTCATCTTCAGGTGTTAATGAATCAATTAAGGTTAAAAAACCTGTCAGGGCATTACCCGCACGTGCCGTAAAGAATTTTTCAGCAAGCAAATCAACACAGGCTTGCCACATGGTTTGATTTTGTTCACGAGCATATTGGCGAAGCTGTGTTAGTGTCGCGGCACCAATGCCTCGTGTAGGTGTATTGACGACACGTTCAAAGGCGGCATCATCATTTCTGTTAGCAACAAGGCGTAGATAGGAGAGAACATCTTTAATTTCAGCACGATCAAAGAAGCGTAATCCCCCATACACTCGATAAGGCATATTAGCTTGCATTAGCGCTTCTTCAATAACACGTGATTGAGCATTTGAGCGATATAACACGGCATGATCAGCACGTTTTCCACCGGTACTTACTGCTGTTTTAACTTGTTCGACTAAATAGCCGGCTTCATCACGTTCGTTATAGGCATTGTAGATCTGAATTAATTTACCATCATCATCATCTGTCCAAAGCTCTTTGCCAAGGCGATCACTGTTATTAGCAATAACGGCATTAGCACCAGCCAAAATATTACCGGTCGAGCGATAGTTTTGTTCTAAGCGAATAGAGCTAGCATCATCATAATCATGATGAAACTTTTGAATATTCTCAATTTTGGCACCACGCCAACCATAAATAGATTGGTCATCATCACCCACTATAAACAAATGACCTGAGTCACCAGCAAGCAGACGAAGCCATGCATATTGAATCGTATTAGTATCTTGAAACTCATCAACGAGTATTTGTTGAAACCGTTGTTGATAGCTGGCAAGAATATCAGGACGTTTTAGCCATAATTCATGACAACGTAATAGGATTTCGCCAAAATCAATAACGCCTGCACGTTGGCAAGCTTGCTCATAGGCTTGATAAATGGCCAACATCTTTTGTGAGTAGGGATCATTACCAGCTTGAATATGCTTAGCGCGCAGCCCTTCATCTTTTTGAGCGTTGATGAACCACTGAGCTTGTTTTGCAGGCCATTGTGCTTCATCTAATTCCATGCCACGAATAATTCGTTTTAGCATGCGAAGTTGATCATCACTATCTAGAATTTGGAAACTTTGGGGTAAGTCAGCTTCTTTCCAATGCGCTCGAAGTAAACGATGAGCTAAACCATGGAATGTACCCACCCACATACCGCCAATTGGATAGCCAAGACTATCTTCAATCTTGGCTCGCATTTCTTTAGCTGCTTTGTTGGTAAATGTAACGGCAAGAATATTAGCTGGTGACAGGCCTTCAGCCTGTATAAGCCATGAAATACGATGAACAAGAACACGTGTTTTACCACTTCCTGCACCGGCTAAAATTCGGGCATGGCCTAATGGCGCAGCAACAGCTTCACGTTGGGGTTTATTTAGACCATCAAGTAATTCAGAAACATCCATTCAGTTATTTTTAATCTTAGAGGTTTAGAGACAGAAAAACACTGAACATGATAAACATGCCCAGTGTTTTTTGTAATGTGTTCAATAAGGTTTTCGAAGGAAAACCTTAATAAGATTTAGATATTACTATCTAAAAATGCAGCAAGTTGTGATTTAGTTAATGCGCCAACTTTAGTTGCTTCAACTTCGCCACCTTTGAATAACATCAGGGTAGGAATACCGCGGATGCCATAACGAGGTGGTGTTTCTGCATTTTCATCAATATTAAGCTTGCAGACTTTAATTTTTCCAGCGTATTCAGTACCGATTTCTTCCAAGATTGGAGCAATCATTTTGCACGGTCCACACCATTCAGCCCAGTAGTCTACTAATACAGGTAAGTCAGACTGCAATACTTGGCTTTCAAAGTCGCCATCAGTCACTTGGGTGACATTTTCGCTCATGTTCTTTTCTCCAGTGGTCTATATATAAGGAAATAAAATGTAATAATTTCACTCCTATGCTATTGAAACGCTATACTCACATTCCAATATTGATTAACATTTTTTATCATCATCAAAGGTAATGCAAGTATTTCTATGAGTGCACATCTAACAGAGCAAGCTTTTTCGTCTTTACCTTTACATGAAACACTTCAAAATGGTCTACGTAGTGCGGGGTTTGAATTTTGTACACCAATCCAAGCCCAGTCACTGCCTCTATTACTTGCAGGGCAAGATGTAGCGGGGCAGGCGCAAACAGGAACGGGTAAAACAATAGCCTTTTTATTGGCAACATTTCAGCGACTATTGACCGTAGAACCCCCTAAGAGTTGGGATGGAAAGCAGCCTCGAGCGTTCATTTTAGCCCCTACTAGAGAGCTCGCGAATCAAATTGCTAAAGATGCAATCCTATTAAATAAGGATGCTAATTTGCGCATAGTTGTGTCATATGGTGGTAAAGATTATGACAAGCAAAAAGAAGACATTACAAGTGGTGTGGATATCTTAATAGGCACACCTGGTCGATTACTGGATTATCATAAACAACGTGTGTTTAATTTGAAGTCAGTTCAGGCTGTTGTATTAGATGAAGCAGATCGTATGTTTGATTTGGGCTTTATTAAAGATGTACGTTATTTTTTACGACGCGTTCCTGCACCAACTGAACGTTTGGGTATGTTGTTCTCTGCTACATTGAGTTTTAAAGTATCTGAACTTGCTTATGAGCATATGAATAACCCTGAAAAGGTTGAAGTTGCAGCAGGGAAAGTAGCAAGTGACCGCATTGAAGAAAGTGTTTATTACCCAGCAAATGAAGAAAAAATCCCTTTATTATTGGCATTAATTAAGCGTATTCAGCCACCGCGGGGTATTATTTTTGTTAATACTAAACGGGCAGCAGATCGTGTTTGGGGATTCCTAGAAGGTAATGGCCATAAAGCTGCTTTATTGTCTGGTGATGTGCCACAAAAGAAACGTGAGCGTTTACTGAAACATTTCCAAGATGGCGAGTTCCCTTTTTTGGTAGCAACCGATGTGGCGGCGCGAGGCTTGCACATTCCTGAAGTGAGTCATGTCTTTAATTATGATTTACCACAAGATGTTGAAGATTATGTACATCGTATAGGCCGAACTGCACGTGCCGGTGCAAGTGGTGTTGCGATTAGTTTCGCTTGTGAAGATTATGCATTTTCATTACCTGATATCGAGCAATACATAAAACATAAACTACCCGTTTCAACGACATCAGATGAAGTATTAGAACAGCCTCAGCCTGCAAAACGTCCTGAAAAACGACCACCCTTACCGCAGCACAAAAAACAGGGAAGTGGCCATAAGCCGAAACGTTCACATTCTCAACGTAACAAGCCTAAGCACGCTAACTCGGGTAATAAGTCCGGTAGCTAATTAATGCAGATTAATGGTGCCCATCTTGCGACTGTATTTGCTCCGAAGCCATTAGAGCTTCAGGAACAAACGCGTAAGCCGGTTACTATTGATGCAAGTTCAAGTTTTAAAGTTGAGGATGAACCGTCATCACGCGTTAATAGTGGTAGGCCTTCGACTCAAGCTGACATAAGAGCAAATGATAGTCAGCAATCACGGTTTGTCCGGTTCTTTGCTACAAATGATGAATTGTCGACATCGACAAAGGGACCTTCACAACAATTACCACAGGGTGTTCAGCAATATATTCAAGTAGCTGATTTACAAGGTGCCCCACCAGAAGCCACTATCGATGAGATTGTTTAAACTTTTTCTTGTTAGTACGTGTTTGCTTCTTGTCGCTTGCTCAGGCTCTCAAACGAAGCCGAAAGTCGTTGCAGGTGATCCAGAGGATGCGGGGATTTCACGTTTAGCTAAAAGTGATATTAATGAGGTTGTAGAGCTTCATCAGAGAGCCGTTATTCGTGACCTTAAGGTGTTGATGTCAAAATTATATCGCCGTAACCCTACTGGACGTCACGATAAAGAGCAGCGCTCTATTGAAGACAGTGTTGATTTGTTTTTTTCGACACCGCATAACCAAGGGTATCCACAATGGGAAACAATGTTACCTAATGACATTGTGAGAATTTCTTTAGATGAAACCTATCAAGGGCAAGATCGTATTTTGCCTTTTATTTATGGCTTACGAAAAATGCTGATGTCATCTTATGATGATCACACTGAGTTTTATTACCTAACGAGCATTAGTGAACAGAAATTGTATAACAGTGCACGTAATATAGAGATTGCAGCGTGGATGTTGGCCGAGAATAGGACTGTTCAAGGTAAGGTACTTATTTTGAGTGATAGCCTTGAAAATGAACACAGGAACCTAAGCTATCAACGTTTAATTGGCCGAATGATTGCGACTCAAGATAATTTGGCGGAAATTGTTGCTCAAAAATCAGGAAGGTTAATTAAAACAGTTGTGGTTAAAGCTGCTTCAATGGTTTTCCTACCTATTTAAGCTAGTGTAGTGCGGTGAAAGCTGCAAATGGAGGAATTCATGAAAGGTGTATTTTTAACGATACTATGTGGACTACTATTGTCTTGTTCTGATACAGATAAATCTCAGAAAGCTGAGACGGACCATGTATGGAAAGAGCAGGTCGAGGTGCTTGATAAAGCGAAAGCAGTTGAACAAATGCTCCAAGATTCGGCAGCATTACAGCAACAGAAAATTAACGAACAAACGCATTAGCTAAAATTTACTTTGTTAGTTTCGGGTTTCCAAAACGATGTCCTGATGCTTGACGCATAAACAGTTTCTTCAGCAAATCATGTTGATTAACCGTTTTCAAACCAAATCGTCTCGCCCAACGAAGTGGTGCTAATTCACTCCCAAATACGCGTTTAAATACATCCATGGTCATTTGCATGGCAAGGTTGTCACCTTTTCTTCGGCGTTGATATTTGTTTAATGTATGTAGGCTAGCAATATCTCGCCCTTTTTCATGAGCGCTCAACACGACTTCAGCTAGTGTCGCAGCATCAAGTAGGCCAATGTTAACGCCTTGTCCTGCTAGTGGGTGAATGGTATGTGCAGCATCACCAACGAGGGCAAAGCCTTTTTCAACATAGTGATCGGCATGGCGTAGCTTTAGGGGAAAACGTGCACGTTCACTTATCTCAACAAACTTACCTAATTTATTGCCAAAGGCATTTGAAATGGCAGTATTAAAGCGTTCATCATCTAATTCACACAGGAGCTCTGCTTCTTCAGTTGAATTAGACCATACAATGGAACATTGATGGGTGCTGGCTAAAGGTAAAAAAGCTAAAGGACCTTCAGGTAAAAAACGTTGCCATGCGGTGTGTTGATGTGACTTTTCTGTGCTTACAGTACAGACCACTGCTGTTTGTTGATAATCCCAACCATGGGTATCAATCTCTGCCCAGTCACGTAATAAAGAACGTGCCCCATCAGCGCCGACAATTAAATCAGCGGTGAGGGTTTGACCGTTTTCAAGCGTGAGCGATTGCTCTGAGCGTGCAAGTGGTTTTGCAGGACAGAGCAGTGAAATATTATTGATCTGCTTGCAGCGAGCAAGACAGGCTTGTTGGATGTGACGGTTTTCAACAATATAGCCGAGTAGTGGTTCACCGATATCAGCACTATCAAAATGGAGTGTGCTTGTTTGTGTTTCCCATACTTCCATATCGGTAAATTGACTAATTCGCTGGGGAATAAGGTGTTGCCAAATACCCAAGTTTTTGAATAAGTTTTCACTCGCACGCGTGAGTGCACTAACACGTAAGTCTGGTTTGTCTAATTCTGAGAGAGGAGTAGGCGTGTGAGCTTCGACAATGGCAACTCTTAACGGTGAGTGTTCTGCAAGGGCAACGGCGAGTGTTGCGCCGACCATGCCTCCACCAACAATGATGACATCATAATGGGTGCTCATAAGGGAATTCCTCGTCCAAGCCGTGGTTGTTTTCTACTTAAGCCCATACTTTTTTGAGCCAAAGCATGTTTAGCTGAGGGTAGTATATCTATCAATGTTAGCGCTGCGCCTCGTAGGTGGCCAAGAACCGGGTTGCTATTACTAAATAGAGTCACAAGACTGCTGGTATTATCAATAGTGAGATCTTGGTCGTCTTGTCGCCATTGTGCGTAGTCATGTAATAGACGAGGATCGCCACAATCATCACCACTAGCTGCAAGCAAGTCAGCTAAGGCAGCAATATCTCGTAAGCCTAGGTTAAAACCTTGTCCTGCAATAGGATGAAGACTATGGGCTGCATTGCCAATTAATACAGTACGGTGTTGAATTGGCTGGTCTGCTTGCATGAGTTTTAGGGGATAGCTATTTCGTTGACCACTCTGTGTTAATTTACCAAGCCGGTAACCAAAACGATCTTGGAGTTGCTCTAAAAATGCGCTGTCTGATAATTGAAGCAAGGCTTTCTCATCGCCTGTTTTTACCGTCCAGACCAAGCTGCAACGATTATCAGACATGGGTAATAAAGCAATGGGGCCCGAATCAGTGAAACGTTCAAATGCACGGCCATTATGGGCACGTTCAGGCGTAATATTGGCTGTGACAGCTGTTTGTCCATAATCGTGCTCTAAAGCACCTAAATTAAGTAGCTGGCGGATTGTAGACTGAGCACCATCGGCGGCAACGATTAATTGTGCGGTGATATGACGGTCATCATTAAGTATGAGTTCGACGCTGTCATCATGCTGCTTTAAGTTGACGACGCTAGCGGGACAAATGATGTCTAGATTGTGTTGTTGGCTGAGTGCTTGATTAAGTACTTGTCCCATAGAGCGGGCGGTAATAACGTGTCCTAAGGCAGGTACATTTTCATCTTGTGCTGAAAGACGTGTTACACCAAAGTGACCGCGGTCTGAAACATGGATATCATCAATGGCAGTGCTATGGACAGCAAGTTGCTCCCATAATCCTATTGATTCAAATATACGTTGTGAACCATAGGCAAGGGCTATGCCACGATCATCATAACTCGCTTGTTGTTTAGAACTGGGTTCAAAGGCTTCGATAATAGCAATGTTTAATGAGGTGTTTTTTAATGCACAGGCTAAACTTGCGCCCACCATGCCGCCACCAACAATAATAATATCAACGTCTATGTTTGCCATGTTACTTTGCCTTTGCCATTAGCGCTTCAATGTCATCGACTTCTTTTGGAGCAGCATCAGTCAGTATTTCATTACCTGTTTTTGTAACTAAAACATCATCTTCAATACGAATACCAATAAAATGCCATTTTTTATCAATATGTTTGGGATCGCGAACATATAACCCAGGTTCAACAGTTAACACCATGCCGGGTTCAAGTACTCGCCATTCGCCACCGACTTTATAGTCACCGACATCATGTACATCCATACCTAGCCAATGCCCTGTTCGATGCATATAAAACTCACGATATTTTTCTTGTTCAATCAGCGTTTCAAACTTGCCTTGTAGTAAGCCAATATCCAGTAAACCTTGCGTAATGACCCGCACCGCTGCTTCATGCGGTTGATTCCAGTGATTACCTGGTTTTACTTCTGCTATCGCTGCTTTTTGTGCATCTAAAACAATCGTGTATAGCGTCTTTTGGCAGGGAGTGAACTTGCCATTAACAGGAAATGTTCGGGTAATGTCTGCTGCATAATAATCATATTCAGCACCTGCATCGATCAATAATAGATCATTATTTTTTAATTTATGATCATTTTCAATATAGTGAAGAATACAACCATTTTCACCGCCACCAACAATAGAGGGATATGCAGGTGAACGGCAATCATTTGTCATGAACTCATGAATAATTTCCGCTTCAACTTGATATTCCCACTTGCCAACTTTCGTAAATTGCATTGCGCGAATATGAGCTGCGGTTGAAATATCAGCTGCTTTACGCATGGCTTTGATTTCATAGCTACTTTTATAGAGACGTAGTTCATTTAAACTATGTTCTAATTCGATGATTTCACTTGGTGAATGCATACCTTGACGTGATGCATTACGAAGATGATTGAGCCAGCCGACTATTCTTTGATCAAAAGAAGGCACGCTCCCCATTGTGTAATAGACTTTTTCTTTGCCTTCTAATAAGCCAGGTAAAATATCATCAAGATCAGAGATAGGGTATGAATCATCAGCCCCAAATTTCTCAATAGCCCCTTCTTGGCCTGCACGGTAACCATCCCAAATCTCTTTTGAAAGATCGCGTTCGCGGCAAAATAAAATATATTCACCATGAGGGCGACCAGGAATGATAACAATGACCGACTCTGGCTCATCAAAGCCACTTAGGTAATGAAAGCTACTATCACTACGATAACTATAATCAACATCTCGGTTACGATTGGCTACAGGGACACTGGGTAGCACTGCAATGCTATCTGAGCCCATTGTTTCGATTAAGTGCTGGCGACGTCGTGCGAATTCTTTTTTATTCATAATGACTTAACTATATATTCAAGTAGTTTGGGTATAAACCTTAATGTTCAGTTTGGTCTGTCGTGACGGGTGGTTGAAGTTCGCCAAATAATAAGAACAGGCCCATACGAAGATATTCTACTAACTCTTCAAAGTTAGCCTCATCCTCACTGTCATCAGAGTCTTCAGCACTGATTTGGCTAATACCAATGACATCACTAATATATTCTTTACAATCAGGTGATAATTCAGTCTCATCCGTTAAGCCCGAAGCGCCAAGACCAAAAGTAAGTCCCTGACACCATTGCGTCATCGCATAGATGCGTGAGGCAATCGGTGCGTCATCTGCTGGCAATTCAAGTTGAAGGTCAAAATCGAGGCTGTTCAAAGCTTGGACTGTATCGTCAAATAGTGCTGTTAAATCGAGTACTTCATCTTCATCTGGGTGAAAGTCTTCAAAAATACTTTTATACCAGTCTGTGCGACTTGCTTGAGAGTTTAAGCATAATAATCCACATAATGCGCCTTGTAATTCAGCTGTGCTTTGTGGTCCATCACCGTCAGAATTAGTGGATGAAAGAGAAGGAAAATACAATTCAGACATGATGATACGACCTATATTTAAAAAATAGTTTAAGACAATTGTTGACCCAAATGCTCGGGCACGCTTATAGTTAGACTTTATTTTCGCACAGTAAGAACTCATATTAATGGAAAAAGATGCGATCCAACAATTAGAAGTACAAGTTGACGACCTACTTCGTGCTAGTCGACGTATACGTGAAGAGAACATGCTGTTGAAATCTCAACAGGCGGCATGGCTGGCTGAGCGTACACAATTAGTAGAGAAAACAGACTTAGCTCGCTCGCGAATTGAGACTATGGTTGGTCGTTTAAAAGAATTGGATAATGAGCTATGAGTTCCCCTGTATCCGTTAATATTTTAGGTAAAGAATATCAAGTTGCCTGTCCAGATGAGGAAAAGGATGCGCTAATTGCATCTGCTCAGATGGTTCATAACAATATGGAGCAGCTTCGTTCGACGGGAAAAATCGTCGGATTAGATCGAATTGCTGTGATGACCGCACTTAATTTAGCGCATGATTTGATTAATTTACAGAATAGTGACGATGGCGGCATGGAAGAAGTAAATAAAACTATTTTGCAGATGAAAGATAAAGTTAGCCTCTTTTTAGAAGAAGCTCGCCAGCTAGAATTATAAAAAAAACTATCACCAGAAAAAAATAGGCGTATCATTATCAACAGTCCCTGCGGTGTTCGATAGTGACGTTAGTTTCTTGACCCGATAAGCATTTATGCACGGGAATTGACTTGAAAACGGGAGTGCATACTCATCTTGAATGAGCAGCCCAAAGTCTCTAAGACATTCCCACTTGAACCTCAAAATGGTTCGAGAACACTGTCGCAACGGCACTGCGGGGCATTTCATAAAATACACTCCCTAAAAAAACTAACGCAAGAGATTCCTCTTGAACTCATTTACTGTTTTAATAGTGCACTCTGTTTGATTAGCAGGACGCAGTAATGATTCGGTTCGCCATAATTTTATTTAGCTTTTTTGCGCTATCAGCGACAACTAGTTTTAGTTTCGCGGAAGATACAGAGAGTATTGACCGAGTGAAAGTACTGCTGAATCAAGTTGATGACCTTTGGCGTGGTGAATCTTCCTATGCAGTAACCTCAATGCAGGTTAAGACCGAACATTACACTCGCACAATGCGTATGGAAGGATGGTCGAAAGGAAAAGAAAAGACCTTATTCAAGATCATTGAACCATTACGAGAAAAAGGGACTGCCACCCTTAAATCAGGCAATCATATTTATACCTATCTTCCTAAAACCGATCGTACTATTAAATTGACTAGTGGCATGATGATGGGAGCGTGGATGGGGAGTCATTTAACCAATGATGATTTGGTTAAAGAAGCTCGACTTGAAGAGGATTATGATGCCAGCATCACATTTGAAGGTGAGCGTGATGGCCATAATATTATTGAATTCACACTGATTCCTAAATTTGATGCTGCTGTGGTTTGGGGCAAATTAACACTAATCATCTTAGCTGATAGTCATATTCCTGTTGTTGAGTATTACTTTGATGAAGATATGATCTTGGCTCGAACAATTAGTTTTAGTGATATTAAACCATTAGCTGGTCGAGATAGACCAACAGTATTACGAGTAGTACCAGCAGATAAACCAGATGAATACACCGAGTTTGTTTATGAACAACTTGAGCTGAATATTACTGTTAGCGATATCCTGTTTTCTTTATCAAGTTTGAAAAAACGCTGATCATGAATTTTGCCAAACTAGCTGCACGTAATGTTTATCGCAATAGTCGTCGTTCTGTTGTGACGATAGCCGCAATGGCTTTTGCTTGTGCCATGATGATTGTATTTTCGGCATTAATGGAAGGTGTTATCGCGGGTAGTGAGCGTAATGTGGTGGCAATGAACACCGGTGATATTCAAATCCACCAACAAGATTATCGCGATGATCCTGATATTTATAAGATGATTACGTCATCAGCCGAACTCAGTAATGCGATTAGACAAATAGGCTTTGTTGCTAGCGAACGTTTATTTGCATTTGGTTTAATGGCTAGTGATAACAGTTCATCAGGCGTGCAACTTCGAGGTGTTGATTTGTCGTATGAATCAACTGTAACTGAGATTCATCAGCATATTATGCAAGGCACTTGGTTAGAACAAACTGACCCTCATGGTGTTGTTATTGGCAAAAAACTAGCACGGTTATTAGATGTTTCGCTAGGAGATGAGCTGATCTTTGTTGGTCAAACTGCTGATGGTTATATGGCAAATGATAGTTTTAATGTACGAGGAATTTTAAAATCGGTAGCAGCAGGGATTGATAATTCTGCTGTCTTAATGAGTAATAGCATGTTGCGTGAATTGATTAGCCTACCTGAACAAGGCGCACATCAAATTGTAATTATGCGGGTAGATAAAAAACAAGCGTTATCACAAGCAAGCGAATTGATTAAAAGCCTAGTTGGACAGGATTTAGAAGTGATGAACTGGCGACAACTGATGCCAGTGATTAGTCGCTTTTTAGAAACGGCACATGTGCAAACACTGATCATGTTGCTGTTCACTTATATTGCTGTGGCATCGATAGTATTAAATGCGATGTTGATGAGTGTATTTGAGCGAATTCATGAATTTGGAATTATGAAAGCCATTGGTGTCAGACCGTTGCAAATAGTGAGCTTGGTTTACGCTGAAACGATTATTCAAACATTGTTAGCAAGTATTGTAGGCTTGTTTTTGGGCACGGCTTTAGCGTGGTATTTGCAACTATATGGACTAGATATGACATCTCTTGCTGATGGAATGTCATTTGCTGGTGTAGCACTGGATCCCATTTGGTATGCGGAGTTATCAATCAACTCAGTGCTGACACCGATAGCCTTTTTATTTGTGATGTCTGCCATTGCAGTTATTTATCCTGCTACTAAGGTGGCAAGATTAAGTCCACTTGAAGCAATTCATCATCAATAGGGGCCAGTAATGAATTTAAATACACTTGCTTGGCGAAACCTTTGGCGACATAAACGACGTACTTTAATTACAGCATCTTCAATTGCTTTTGGTGTGTTATTAGCTGTGACATTTACCGGTGCAGGTGATTATTTTTATACACGAATGATTGATGCTGGGGCGAATATGGGCATGGGGCATATTACACTTGCTGCACCTGATTTTAATCGTGCGCCTAGCAGCAAAAAAGTTTTAAAAGATACTGATAGCCTACTAGCTCAGGTCGAACAAATACCTGAAGTGAAAGATGTGATGGCAAGAATTCAAGGTCAAGCAATGTTTGCTAGTGCTCATAAAAGTATCGGTGGAATGTTTTTTGGCGTTGATCCTGAACAGGAAAATCCCGAAAGTAATCTATTCATTAAAGCAATGATTGAAGGTGGAATGCCAAAATCAGCATCAGATAAAACGATTGTTCTTGGTGTCGATTTAGCTAGAAAGCTCAAATTAACGATGGGTAAAAAAGTGGTTTACACCACAACTGATATAAATGGCGATATTGTCAGTGCTATAGCTAGAGTGGGCGGCCTATTTCAAACTGGCTCAAATGAAATTGATAGTGCAGTGGCATTATTACCGATACAGAGTGTGCAACAAGTATTGGGTTATCAGCAAAATGAAGTCAGTGTTCTTGCAGTGATTTTGCACGATCAACGTCATAGTCATCAGCTACGCGACAGGATGCAAGCCATGAGTCAATTTTCACATATTGAAGTCTTAAATTGGCAACAAACACAGCCTGACTTAGCGGGCATGATTGCTGTAGATAAAAGTTCTAATTACATTAGCCAGTTATTGATTGCCTTGCTGGTGGCAGCAGGTATTTTAAATACAATGTTAATGAGTGTATTAGAACGTAAACGCGAGTTTGGTGTAATGATGGCATTGGGCATGTCACCTCGAAATTTATTTTTACTGGTCATGTTGGAATCATTCTGGCTCGCAGTATTGGGATTAATTATAGGCACTATTGTGACAATACCGTGGTATCTGTTTATGTCACAAACTGGCATAGATTTATCGGCAGCATACGGTGATGGCTTTAGCTTTGGTGGTGTGTTGTTAGATACCGTATTTAAGATTCGATTATTCAAAGAAAGCATTATTGCTATTTTAGTTGGATTATTTACTTTGGCATTATGTGCCGGTGCATATCCAGCATGGCGTGCAGGACAAACACCCCCCGTCGAAAGTTTAAAAACTATTTAGTAAGGTTTTATACATGGAACAAACCATTGTTGAATTACAAAATTTAAGCAAGATTTACCAGCAAGGTGAACTTGAAGTGAAGGCTGTAGATAATGTATCACTGACGATTAAAAAAGGTGATTTTGCAGCTTTATGTGGACCTTCTGGTTCAGGAAAAACAAGTATATTAAACTTGATCGGTGGTCTTGATAATCCAACATCGGGTGACGTGTTTTTGGATAATATTGAACTTTCTAGCCTAACGAATAGTGATCTTGCTGAGCTGAGAAAGAACCGAATTGGCTTTGTATTTCAAGCCTATAATTTAATCCCTGTTATGACCGCTTATGAAAACGCCGCCTTTGTATTAGAGTTACAAGGTATTGATAAAGCGCAGCAACATCAGCAAGTCATGCAAACCTTAAAAGAGGTAGGTTTGGCGGGGTTAGAGCATCGACGTCCCGATGAAATGTCTGGAGGGCAACAGCAACGTGTTGCTATCGCCAGAGCTATTGTAACAAGGCCGACTATTGTCTTAGCAGACGAACCTACTGCGAATGTAGACTCTCACACAGCAGAGGCCTTATTAGATTTAATGCAAAACTTGAATCAACAACAAGGTATTACCTTTTTATTTTCAACCCATGATCAACATGTCATTGACAGGGCAAAACGTATTATCAAAATGCATGATGGCAAAATAGCTGCGGATGATTACCGGGCTTAATGATGTTGCTAAGATTTGCATTCATCGTATTCATACTGTGGATTCCCACTCAAAGTCAGGCTTTTTATCAGTGGCAAGATGATAATAATGCATCGTTGGAGCTGCGTGGCCTTGTTACTGGGCTAGGCTTAGCTCTTAATAATACTAATGATGAATTGTTATTTTCTGATGATAAGCTTATTACCGGCGGTGCCAGTGGACGATTGATGTTGGATGCTAACGTTTCATCATTGAGTTTTGAACTTCATGCTATACAAAGTATTGTTGATAAAGAGTTACGAACAGGGGGGAGTAGGTTTTCTTCACCCATAGCGGTAGAACGCAGTGATGCTTTACACTGGCGTTTTGCTAATGAACATGCTGACTTCTCGGTCGATAGGTTGAACGTGCAATATTCTACTGAAAAGATGAACATCAAAGTAGGACGTCAGCCTATTAGTCTAGCAAGTACTTTTTATTTTACCCCCAATGATTTTTTTGCTCCTTTTGCAGCTCAGACATTTTTTCGACAATATAAATCAGGTGTAGATGCGGCACGATTAGATTGGCAATGGGGCGCATTATCACAATTATCCATGATGACGGTTCTCAATTATAAAAGTGAACCGAGCAATAACACCGCTTGGTCAAATAGTCCCGATTGGAGTGAAACCTCTTATTTAGCTCGCGCATCAACTTTAATAGATAATTTTGAATGGGCGGCAGTACTCGGTAAAGTCAATGGTGATGATATTGTTGGTCTAGATTTTCAAGGTGAGTTATTTGACTGGTTAGGTGTGCGAGGAGAAGGTCATTTAAGATTCCCTGATGAGCAAGGTCAGTCACGTGATGTTAAATTTTCTTTAGGTTTAGAACATCGCTATGAAAATACGCTGAGCTTGAGATTAGAGCAATTTTATCAACGTTCAGGTGTTACAAATGAAGATGGCTACACTGTTTCATCTATTACAGATTCAACTAGTTTTTACCTCGCTAGGAACTACACTGCTCTCGGTGCGAGTTATGAGTTCACACCTTTGTTATTAGCAGATGCAGTGTACTTGTTTAATCACCATGATAGTTCTAGCTTATTAGCCCTTTATTCAACGTATTCATTATCGGACGAATCTGAATTATCGATGGGCTTAAATATTCCTATTGGCGAACAGCCTGATAGCGGGGTATTGAATAGTGAATTTGGCAGTTATCCTCAATCAATCAGTTTTGAATATAGGCTTTATTTTTAATTGCAAAAATAGTTTATGTATTACGGTATTAAAATATGAGCTAGATTATTCTTATAAGCGGTATAAGTGTGTAAACTGTTAAAAGTAAAGGATTGCATAATAGATGGGTATACTTAACCATCTGATTTGAGAGGTTAAAAATGAATAACACGCTACTTCCTCCTAAACTTGGGGCGACAGTTGAATTTAAAGGTATTGCAGATCATTCTCCCGCACTCATATGGATGGCAGGATTGGATGGCTTGTGTAACTGGTTCAATAAAGGTTGGTTGGACTTTACTGGCCGCACATTAGAACAAGAAATGGGTAATGGCTGGACGGAAGGTGTTCATCCAGATGATTTTGAGCCTTGTGTTAAAGAATATCTTCAGTATTTTGAAGCCAGGGAACATTTTCTTATTGAATATCGCTTACGTCGTCATGATGGAGAGTATCGTTGGATATTAGATTCAGGTACGCCTCGATTTAATGCTGAGAATCAGTTTGAAGGTTATAACGGTGTCTGTTTTGATATCACCGAACGAAAACAAGAGGAAGAAGACCTTCGTATTGCTGCCGTCACCTTTGAAGCGCAACAGGGAATGCTGGTTACAGATGCGCATAAAACGATAATTCGCGCAAATCAAGCTATGACTCGTATCTTAGGTCACTCGACAGAAGAGCTTATTGGTAAAAATCCTCATATGTATAGTGCAGGTAGACATGATTCTGGTTTTTATGATGCGATGTGGAAGGATATTACTACAACAGGCTATTGGCATGGAGAAATCTGGAATCGTCATAAAAATGGAAGTTTAGTTCCAATATTATTAACGATAACATCGGTTAAAAATGAAGCTGGTATCACGACACATTATGTGGGCTGTTTTACAGATATAACTCAACGCATTAAAAATGAGAATGAATTACACGATTTGGCATTTTATGACCCACTAACGGGCTTGGCAAACCGACGACTAATGATGGATCGATTAAATGTCGCATTTTCTAAAAGTGCCCGCAGTCAGAATTATGGTGCTGTTTTATTTGTTGATCTCGACCGTTTCAAAGAATTAAATGATGAACATGGGCATCCACAAGGTGATGTAATACTTGAAAAAGTGGCAGATCGTCTGATGGTGAGTATGCGGGAGGGGGATACCGTGGCACGATTTGGTGGGGATGAATTTGTAGTGTTATTAGAAGATTTATCTGATAATTATGATAATGCATATAAGTCAGCATTAGATATTGCAGAAAAACTGCGTGTTGCCCTTAATCACCCTTATACATTGCATACCCCATCAATGATTGAATGGACTATTTCACCGAGTATTGGTGCTACTTTATTTTTAAATCATGAAAAATCGGTGGAAATAGTGTTGAAAGAAGCTGATTGCGCTTTGTATCAGGCAAAAGATGCTGGCAGAAATACAGTGAGCGGTTTTGAAGCCTAAGATTAAGACTTAGTACACTTTAAATACTTTTGAACAAACATCGATCCAGTTGAGCGCCATTCCCAGACAGATGAATGGCGCTCCATATACCTTTATTTAGCTTAGGTTTGGATAATCGGTGTAGCCTTTTGCATCTCCACCATAGAATGTATCAGGATCAGCTTGATTGAGTATGGCACCTTGTTTGAGCCGTTCAGGCAGATCAGGGTTGGCAATAAATGGCACACCAAAGGCGACAAAATCACTTTGCTTATCATTTAAGCTTTGCTCGGCTGATTCACCTGTGTAGCCACCATTAGCAATATAAGCACCATTAAAGTGTTGGCGTAAGGCAAAAAAATCAAACTCTTGAGTAGGTGCATCACCAAAGCGCTCTACGACATGAACATAGGCAAGGTTAAATTGGTTTAATTTATCGACAAGATAATTAAATAAAGCTTGTGGGTTGCTATCGGACATTGAGTTGAATGTTCCAGTGGGTGAAATTCGAATGCCGACACGACTTCCTCCCCATACAGCAGTCACTGCTTGAGCAACTTCTAGTACTAAACGAGTACGATTTTCAATTGAACCACCATAAATATCACCGCGTTTATTAGTGCCATCTTTTAGGAATTGATCGAGCAGGTAACCATTGGCCGCATGGATTTCAACACCGTCAAATCCTGCTTGTTTGGCATTAATAGCTGCTTGTCGATATTGTTCAACGATACTAGGTATCTCACTTAACTCTAATGCTCTAGGTACTTCAAAGTCGAGCATGCCTTGTTCGGTAAATGCTTGGCCTTCGACTGCAATGGCTGATGGAGCAACAGGAAGTTGATTATCAACTTGCAATGCTGAATGCGAGACTCGACCAACATGCCAGAGCTGCATGAATATATGACCATTCTGAGAATGAACAGCATCAGTCACTTTTTTCCAGCCTTGGATTTGGTCTTGAGAGTGAATGCCTGGTGTAAAGGCATAACCTTTGCCTTGTGGATGAATGTAAGTCGCTTCCGAGACGATTAAAGCGGCTGATGAACGTTGTTGATAATAGTCAGCATTGAGATCATTAGGGATATCTCCTGGTTGAGATGAGCGGCACCGTGTCAGCGGCGCCATAACGATCCGGTGGGATAGGGGAATATCACCTAATGTTGCTTGACTGAAAAGAGATTTGAAATTCATCGTTACGTCCTTAATAAGAGTGATTAGGTATAAAAATCACTTATTGTTTATAATTGATATTTAGTATACTTTTGTAACTATAGAGCTTATGTTCTCTCTTAAGCAAGTACGCACAAATTAGATAGTTAGTTTCATAGAGGTGCCTAATGGCGGATTCAAAGGCTCACAAAGCAGAAAATAATTTAGAAAAAGAATCATCAATAACAGAATGTAGTGATATGTCTGTCTGTCCGGTATCGACTGCTATTGATGTGATTGGCGGAAAGTGGAAAGTGATTATCCTTTATCAGCTGCGAGGTCAGACACTTCGATTTGGAGAATTAAAGCGTAGTATCCCTAAGATTACTCAGAAAATGCTCACTCATCAGTTGCGTGAACTTGAAACGGATAGGTTAATTACCCGACGTGTTTATGCGGAAGTACCTCCAAAAGTAGAATATACCTCAACTGAATTAGCAGAAAAGCTCAATCCCGCATTGGATTTGCTATGCGAGTGGGGTAGTGAATTTCAACAAGTACATCAAGCTTAATTACTAAATAAATGGCACAGCAACGAAAAATTATACATGTCGATATGGATGCCTTTTTTGCATCAGTCGAGCAGCGTGATCAACCTGAATATAAAGGCAAACCTCTAATTGTTGGAGGTCAGCCGAATAGCCGCGGTGTAGTGGCGGCATGCAGTTATGAAGCACGACAATTTGGTATTCATTCTGCAATGCCAAGTTCACAAGCTTACCGACTTTGTCCGCAGGCAATTTTTGTGTCGCCTCGATTTGAAGCCTATCGTGAGGTTTCAAATAAAATCCGAGAAATATTTTGGCATTATGCTTCTGAGGTAGAGCCTTTATCACTCGATGAAGCGTATTTAGATGTGACTTATACGCAAGAGTATGGTGGCTCTGCGACACGGATAGCGCAGGCGATTAAGGGTGATATTTTAGCCAAAACACAGCTTATTGCATCTGCTGGCGTGTCTTATAATAAGTTTCTGGCCAAAATAGCATCAGATATGGATAAACCTGATGGTTTATATATTATTAAACCCGATCAAGGTGCTGCATTTATAGCTGATCTAGCCATTGGAAAATTCCACGGTATTGGACCAGCAACAGAAGCAAAAATGAATGCCTTAGGTATTTATTCTGGAAAGGATCTACATGAGTTGACACGGGATGATTTGCTCGAAAAGTTTGGTAAGTCGGGTGGCTATTATTTTGATATCGCACGTGGTGTCGACGAACGCCCTGTGCGTAGTCAACGTGTACGAAAATCATTGGGTAAAGAAACGACTTTTGCTGAAGATGTTTTGTCAGTCGAAATATTGTTGGAAAAATTAGAACCGTTAGCTGAACATATTTTATTAAGTTTGGCTAAGCAAGAATTAAAAGCACTAACGCTGACCTTGAAAGTGAAATATGCCAATTTTCAACAAGTCACTCGAACGCATACATCAGAAAATATTTTAGATTTTGAGTCCATTAAATCTTTATTGCCGGTATTAATGGCTAAGACGGAGGCGGGGAGTTTGCCTGTTCGCTTGGTGGGGTTGTCGTTGAGTGGGTTTGATAAACCTAAATATGAAAATGTACAGTCACAGTTGGACTTGGAATGGAGTGATACTTTTTAGAGTTTGTTATTTGCTTTAACTTTAGATATTGCTGCCACGAGGGCATTCATTTCTTTTGTGAGGCCACAAATTTGTCAGGAACAAATTTGGACGCTAGGGCGCCCGAAGGGTGAGTGGCAGGAAACCACGAATCAATAAAACAGAACCAAAGAAAAGGCCCCCCGGCATTATCGCTAATCACCAAAAAAACTCTATTTTACGGTGTGGCTAAAAACTCGCTACGCTCAAACACTTAGCCACTTCATCCGTAAAATAAAGCCTTTTCGGTGGCGATAAAAATGGGATTTAAAAACTTATCAAGCTGGCTGTTCTATTGATATTTCCTAACGCCAAGCTCACTTGATGACAAAAGCGTAGCAAAATGAAACGGTGCTTTTGGCGATCAAGTGGAGTGCCTTGTTAGGTGTTATATTTTTGGATAAACCCGTCATATATAACCCTTGAAGGATGACGGCTTGTTTGTAGAAAAATTTTATTTTTTTGTGAGCTAAACATTTCAACTATTGTTTTTTTCCTTTCTGTAAAACGGTTATCTTTTCCCCAAGCAATAAGAATAATATTAGATTCTTCTATTGCTCGTTGTATTGTTTGATTGTTCTCGTTGCCTATTTGGTTGTTCGTGCCTTCAAAGTCATTAGTTTGGATAAAGGCAAATTGATTAACAATTATTAGGCGTCCAACGCCATTAAATTCTGGTAACTCTTTTTCGAATACAACCCTCTCAAGCACTTGAACAGATTTATCAGCTATTTCTACATCAGCATAACTAGGGTTCTGCATAATTGCACAGACTGTTATTGGGTTTTCTGAGGCAGAAGTTTTCGTTGCTTCTAAACGATAACGGTATAAAGGTGTATTTTCTGGAGAAAACGTAGCCTTAATTACCAAGTTTTGTCTATGTAAAAAAGTTTGTTTCATTGCTTACGAAATTGATTAATAACAGTTTTGGTTTCTGGTTTAACGTCTCGCCAAATCCGAAACGCTTCAGCTGCTTGTTCAATCAACATGCCTAAACCATTAATAGTTTTATTAGCACCATGTTGTTTTGCCCAGCTGATAAAGGCTGTGTCAGTGTCGCTATACATCATGTCATAACAACTCGCGTTAGCATTTAATATATTATCTGGTAGTGGTGGCACTTCACCTTTAAGGCTGGCTGCTGTGGCATTAATGATGACGTCATATGATGTTGATAGGTCCTCAAAGCCACCACCTTGAATGGTGCCGAAATCAGCATATAACTTAGCTAGGTCTTTGGCTTTACTTGCAGTACGGTTAGCAATAAATAACTCTGCGGGATGATATTTTAGTAAAGGTTCAATAACGCCACGAGCTGCACCACCTGCCCCAAGCAAAAGAATACGTTTTCCTTTGAGTTCTATTTGGTGGTTATCAACTAGATCTCGACAGAGGCCAATACCATCTGTGTTGTCGCCATATAACGAACCATCATCATTAAAGATAATTGTATTAATAGCGCCTGCACGTGTTGCATGGTCGCTTCTATTCGTGACGATCTGCCAAGCTTGTTGTTTAAAAGGCACGGTAATGTTAATACCGTTAAAGCCTTCTTCTTGCAGTTGTTTTAGTCCATTAGCTAAATCATCAAGCGGGATTTCTCGGGTGATGTAATCAAGATCTTGCCCTGTTTGTTTAGCAAATTCCGTATGGATTAATGGTGATTTGCTATGGCTTATTGGGTTGCCGATAACGGCGTAATGATCGGTCATTTCTCTGTTAACCATTGAGCGACATCTTTAGCAAAATAGGTCAATATTCCATCCGCGCCAGCACGTTTAAAGGCAATCATACTTTCCATGACAACAGCCTTTTCATCTAGCCAACCATTTTGAGCGGCTGCTTTTAACATCGCATATTCGCCACTGACTTGATAGACAAAGGTGGGTTTTTGGAATGTGTCTTTTACACGACGTAAAATATCAAGGTAGGGCATGCCTGGTTTAACCATCACCATGTCGGCACCTTCATTAATATCCATTGCTACTTCGTGCAAGGCTTCATCGCTATTAGCTGGGTCCATCTGATAGCTATATTTATTACTCGTACCCAAGTTGCCAGCAGAGCCGACAGCATCGCGGAATGGACCATAAAAACTAGAAGCATATTTAGCGGAATAGGCCAAAATGCGTGTGTGAATATGACCATGGTGTTCTAAGGCTTGGCGAATAGCACCAACACGTCCATCCATCATATCTGATGGGGCAACGATATCGACACCGGCCTCGGCATGAGATAGCGCTTGTTTAACAAGTACTTCAACTGTTTCATCATTAATAATATAACCACCATCATCAATTAATCCATCTTGACCATGGGTAGTGAAGGGATCTAAAGCGACATCAGTAATGACACCTAGTTCTGGAAACTCAGCTTTAAGAGCGCGGACTGCACGTTGTGCCAAACCATCAGGGTTATAAGCTTCTTTAGCATCAAGTGATTTAACATCGTCAGGTGTCACAGGAAATAAAGCGATCGCAGGAATACCTAGGCGATGAACAATTGCCGCTTCTTTTAATAATAAATCAATACTCATCCGCTCGACACCCGGCATAGAGCTAACTGCTTCTGATTGATTATGTCCATCTAAAACAAAGCAAGGATAAATTAAGTCATTAACGCTTAATTGATTTTCACGAACAAGGTTTCGAGAAAAGGTATCTTTTCTTAGTCTTCTTGGACGTTGAAAAGGGAAGCCAGATGCTGACAAGTAAGGGTTCACAGTGTGTACCTTTTAAATAAATACAAAGTTAGGAAGATATTACCGACTGAAAAGGAAAATGTCATC
>ENA-OSET01000227-OSET01000227.1-sediment-metagenome-genome-assembly--contig:-NODE-227-length-64742-cov-4.088054_pt1 | contig 64742 bp, 49 predicted proteins | sample MGYA00237882_ERZ534229 | MGnify/ENA primary metagenome ERZ534229 (study PRJEB26408, sample SAMN06266212) | sediment metagenome | isolation source: Hudson Canyon methane seep mesocosm | place: USA:Hudson... | reverse complement strand
CTTAAAATGTGAATATTGAAGTGAAAATCATCCAAATTGATATACCAACTGAATAATTTTATGTACAACTAACATTAGCCAAGTAATCAAAACACACAACTATTTTTATTATTGAAAATTATAAAAATGAATATCAAAATACGAAGATTTGATATAAATTTCATAGAATAACTACAATCTAAAAACTACTTAAAAAAAATCGTGATCTCTCGTGAGAGAATGAAACTTTTTCACAAATAAAGATTGTATAAGATTTCTAATTATTTACTTAAATTTGTATGTATATTTTAATTAAGAGTTTTAACTAAATCACCTTTGGATATTATATCAACCCCAGAAGAGGTTCCTAGGCGAGTTACACCTATTTCTATATATTTTTTTGCAGTGTTTATATCTCTAATTCCTCCAGCTGCTTTTATTTGTATTTTATCTTGACCTATACCTTTCATAATTTCAAGATCTTCCAAAATAGCACCACTTGATCCAAAACCTGTAGATGTCTTTATAAAATCTGCACCAGCATTTATACTCAACTGGCTCGCCTTTTTAATTTGAGCTTTAGACAAATAACAGTTTTCAAATATCACTTTTAAAATATTATTACCAATTGCTTCTTTTATCAATCTAATTTCATTTTCCACAAATTCAAAATCTTCCTCTAACAGTTTTCCAATATTAATTACCATATCTATTTCTGTTGCACCATTTTTAATACAATCTTGGGCTTCAAAAACTTTAGATTCTGCAGTCATCGCACCCAAAGGAAAACCTATGACTGCTGCAATTTTGACATTTGAATTCTCTAATTTACTTTTAGCATAAGATACATGACATCCATTTATACAAACTGCAAAAAAATCATATGCTATGGCTTCATTACATAATCTACTGATTTGAGTTTTGGTTGCTGTCGGTTTTAATAAAGTATGATCTATATATTTATTAATTTCCATCATCTTGATTTAAAGTTTTTATTGAAAATATTCTGAAAAATGACTTTGAAATTTAAAATATAATAGTCTCTCTTTAATTTTCTTTAGTTAATAATACAATTCTTAAAGAAGCCAAAATAAAAAAGTGAACTGAGTAACTATATTTTTTAAAAATAAAGGCATAGCATATTCCTTTTATCCTAGAAATATTTTTGCCATTGTTTCAATCCTTTGAATTTTACCCGTTTTAGTTTCTACGAACTCCTTTAGAAAATAAGTTTCTTTAGGGATTTCAAATTTAGAAAGAGGTTGCATTAGTTTTATTTTTTCAAAAATAGACTTCTTAATCTCATTAGAATTATCATTCTCTATAATTAAAACTAATTTTTCTCCAAATTTTTCATCAGGAATACCTGCTACAAAAAAACGATTGAAAATAATTTTTGATAACTTCTCTTCAATTTTTTCTGGATGTAATTTGATTCCCCCTGAATTAATTACATTATCAAAACGTCCTAACCATTCAAATTGTGCGTCCGAAATTAAATTGACAACATCGTTTGTAAAAATAATTTCTTTAGTAATCTTTGGAGCTTTAATTACTAAACAATTTCTCTCATCTTTATAAATGGTTATGTTTGGTAGAATCTGATAAAAAGATTTTTCCTGCACACTCAAAGAGGAACTTAAACCAAAGTTATTGAGCTGTTTTACCGCGATGTGAGTTATGGTCTCTGTCATTCCGTAAGTTGCAAAAACCTGACTATAAACTGTTTGTAATCTACCTTGTAATGAATTAGACACCACTCCCCCACCAACAATTACTTTTTTGATTTTATCAATTTTAAACAGAGAATTTTCTAACTGCAATGGCACCATTGCTGAAAAATCATATGTTTTATGAATGTCTTTTAGAGGGCTAGAATTAGATTTAATTACATCTATATGCCAACCTAAAACAATTGCTCTAATCAACATCATTTTAGCTGCAATATAAACAATAGGCAAACATAATAAAGCGCTTGTATCTTCTTGTAAATCAAAATATTTACCAGTTGCTAATGCAGAATTTATCACCTGCTTTTTTTGCAATAAAATGGTTTTAGGTTTTCCTGTAGAACCAGATGATTTTACGGCTATTGTTTCTGTATTAGAAAACCAACTTTCTAAGAAAACGAAAATATCGTAAGAAAAAACATGAGCATATTTCAGAATTTCATCTACAGATAAAAATGAAACTCCATTAATTTTTAGATTTTTATGAAATGATTTATGATCCAAGTTCTTCTAAAACTTTATAATTATCTTCTAAATAAACAGGTTTTTTAACCTTTCCTATTAGCCTATCTTTCCAATTATTCCAGTCATATTTTTTTGCAAAAATAAATACTATAATAGGAAAAATTATAAAGACGGGTACAAAAACATCTGCACCTAATTTAGGTTCTGATAAATCTATCAAAATAGAATCTGTTTGAAAAACAGTCCAATTTGCCGTTACCAACAAGGCTGTAATTAGGTTATTGGCCGCATGAAAACCTAAAGCAAGTTCTAGACCTTCGTCCATTAAAGTTATAATTCCTAAAAAGAAGCCCGTACCTATATAATATACTAGAATACCATAACCTAACTTATCTACTTCAGGATTAGCTATATGCAGTATACCAAAAATTACAGATGTAAAAATTAATGGAAATAATTTATTTTTAGTTGCGATACCTAATCCTTGCATTAAATAGCCTCTAAAAAAATATTCTTCGAAACTAGTTTGTAATGGAATTAATAAAACACCAACCAAAGCCAACATCAAAAATTTATTAATATCAAAATTCCATTGGTAATTTTCTGGTGATATTATATAATCTAATAAAATAAAAAATGTAGTTATTATTCCCCATAAAAAAAAAGCAAAAAAGATACGTTTCCAATCTATTTTACTTCGGGATGAAGTAAATGAGGTTAAGGTTTGTTTATGAATAAATTTAACCCAAATAAATAATGCTATTAAACCAAAAACAAATGGAATTAAACTTTCTATTAAAAATCTATTTGCTCCTTTTGCAGCGATTTGATCTTTCATTAAAACCTCTAAATCAAAGTTTGGATCTAAGTATTCTAAAAAATAGAGACTTATAAAGTTCAATGCCATGAAACCAAAAAACAAGCTTGCAAAAACTAAATATTTCCACATTCCTAACTCTCCTTTATAACCTTGTTGTATGTAGTTCATTATTTTAAATTAAAATTCCAATTTATGGTATTATTATAATGTAGTGCTCCGTTTTTTACTTCTAACGGACTTTCAAAATTATTTATAAATAGGCCTCCTGTGCCTAAACCTTGTGGTAACTTACTTTGCAATTTATACGTAAATTGCGCAATTGAATTTAGCCCTATATTACTTTCTAAAGCAGATGTTATCCACCAACCAGAATTATTGTCTTCTGCAAATTTAATCCATTCTTTACTCCCATTAAAACCGCCAACCAAACTAGGTTTTAAAATGATATATTGTGGATTTATATCTTTTATAATTTTTTCTTTTTCTTTGGATGAAAAAACACCTATCAACTCTTCATCCAACGCAATTGGTAATTGAGTCTCACTGCATAATCTTGCCATTTCTTGCACTTGACCTTGTTTTATAGGTTGCTCAATAGAATGCAAATCTAATTCAGATAGACGTTGTAATTTATCTAATGCATTTTCTGGACTAAAAGCACCATTTGCATCAACTCTTAATTCAATTTCTTTAGAAGAAAATTCTCTTCTGATTGATTTTAATAAATTAATTTCTGCATCAAAATCAATAGCGCCAATTTTCATTTTAATACAAGAAAAACCCATTTTTAGTTTTTCTTTAATTTGGCTCTTCATAAAACTTTGCTCCCCCATCCAAATTAATCCGTTTATGGGAATTGCTTCCTTTCCTTGTGTAAAACTTGATGGAAATAATTCAAACTTATTTGCACTTTTTAATGATAGAAAAGCTTGTTCTAACCCAAATTGAATTGATGGAAACTCGACAAGTTCTGCCAATAAACTTTCCAATCCGTTGTTAATATTGTGGCAAACCCAAATTAATCTTTCTTGATAATTAGATACATCGTCTACACTTAAACCTCTAAAAAGTCCTGTTTCTCCAATACCAATAGCATCATCTTCTTTTAGAATAAAAAACCATGTTTCTTTGGTTCTTAAAATTCCTCGAGAAGTTCCACTTGGATTTTTAAAATTAAGGATGTATTTTTTATAATTAGCTGTAATCATTTATAAGATCATTAAAATAATATACTTTAAGTAGTAACTTATTTATTACTTCTATTCAATATATGATTTAAAATTATTTAAATAACTTTGATCTTGTGCCTTAAAAGTTCCTTTAAAATAAGGAAACGTACAAGCCATGATATATGAATCACTTCTACAAGTTGAATTTAAAGTAATTTTTGATACTCCGTTCTTTTCTTCAAAAATATAATCGTTCGTTTTAAGCATATTTTCAGCATCATAAAAAACTGTAACTTTTTCATTAGGTACATATGCTACAATTTTTTGTGTCATTGTTATTTCTTGATCATTTGCATCAATAACAATTTTATATATACTGCCGGTTTTACCCAAACTCTTAGTAATTACATTTACAGTCTTTACTTCTGGAATCCAGTTTTTAATATCTTCAATTTGATTAAAAGTTTCAAAAACATTTTCCAAAGGTTTATTCACCTCAACAATAGTTGTATAATTTGTTTCTTTAACAAATAAACCAGTTGTAAAAAAAATAAGCGTTAGACCTGAAATAATTCCTAAAATGATTTTAATTCTTTTCATATTTATACTTATTTGTTAATTTAAACTCTATAGAACTGCGCAAATTATTTAGCCAGTTTTCATCTATTTGTTTTAGAAAAAAGTATTTCCAATTCCGAAAAGGATGGCAAAAAGAAATGTACTTAACGCAACTTTTTTCAATTCGCTATCCAATTCTTCTGAAATATTATTTTTAGCTACAGTAATTAAATTTTTAATTAATGGAATAAATGCTATCAGAAATAAAAATTGATAGTATGTTTTATAATTTACAACCACGTACACGATTGCTGTACATAAACTCCCTAAAATTAATAAATAATGATATTTTTTAGCTTTTTCTTTTCCTAGCTTTACAACTAGGGTGTTTTTGTTGTTTTTTTCATCTTCTTCTCTATCTCTCAAATTATTTAAGTTTAAAACAGCTGTGCTTAAAAATCCTATAGAAATTGCTGGTAATAAAATTTCAAAATTAATGGTTTTAGTGTATAAAAAATAAGACCCTAAGACACTTAACAATCCGAAGAAAAGAAAAACAAAAACATCTCCAAAACCTGAATACCCATAAGCGGAATTGCCTACTGTATATTTTATAGCGGCTGAAATTGAGGCGATTCCTAAAAAGAAAAACAAAATTGAATATCCAAAATTTTCACTTCCAAAAGATTTATATATTAAAAGTATTGCAATAATTAAAGTAATGATTGTTGTAACAATCATAGCCATTTTCATTTGTTTAGGAGTAATTGCACCAGATGAAACCATTCTTGCTTCTCCTTTTCTGTTTTTATCTGATCCTTTTATTCCATCACCATAATCATTTGCAAAATTTGATAACACTTGAAAACCTATTGTGGTAAGTATTGCTAACCAAAATACTGGCGTCATCCAAATAATTAATCTAGGATTACTTTGTGAAATTGAATTTAAATAATCAACACCCAAATACGAACCTACAATAATCCCTGAAATAGACAAAGGTAGTGTTCGCAGCCTTGCCGCCTTTATAAAACTTTTTACATCCATGGAGCTGTGCTAGTTTCTACTTTATATAATGTGTGATTGTAAATTTTTAAGGCTTCCTTATAATGAATGCAAGGAATTTTAATTTTCCCAGATGCCGTTTGCAGAATGATATCTGCAACTTTACTTCGTTTTTGGAAAATTGTTTGTTTCATTTCTATATTTTGTACTTTAAAGATTTCTAAATAAATTAAATGTGTTTCTAGCAGGCCTCTACCAACCAACAACATATCTTCAGAAATTTTATAAAATCGTTTTTTAACTTTTTTTAATATCAAAAAAACAGCAATAGGTATAATTAATAAAAGTGAATAAAAGATTTCGATATGTGAAAAGATAAAATAAAGGCCAGTATACAAAACTGTTAAAAATAAAAAAGAGAACATAAAAATTCTTCTTTTATAATAATCGTCAGGAAAATGAATAGCACTATTTTCCACTTTTGAAAAATGAAATAAACTTGATTTTATTGTTTCAATTTGGTGTTTTTTACAACCAACAATTCTTATAAGTTTGTCCTTTTTTTTAGTATTTAATTTGCCACTTACAGCTTGTTTAAAAGTAATAAAAGAAACGCCTATTAATCGTTTTAAAGGATTTGTAGAAATAGTAATATTTTGCACTTTTTGCTTTTTTAAAACAATCGACTTTTTGGTAAATAAACCTTGATTTATTTCAAAAGCATCTTTTTTCAAATAAGTTGTTAAATTAAAATGCAGGAGAAATACTCTTACAAAAGAACTTAAAAAAGCAATTACTGTAAATCCAATTATCAAAATTAAAATTAAGAATATGCTTGCTGAAAAATTGTTTGTATTTTCTTCTATAAAACCGTCTAAACTTTCGGTTTTACCTAAACCATCAGTTATTTGTTGAATTTGGTTATAAAAACCAAATAAAACCGCAAAAAATAAAAATAAATTCTGTAGATGATTTTCAGTTAAACTAACCTTAAAAAGGGATAAAATATCTACTTTTAATAATGGTTTCTGTGCCTCTTTTTCTTTTTCTGAATTTTCGAATACTTTATTACTTAAAATTAACTCTTTTAAGGCTGTGGCTTTTAAAAAAGGTAATGCTTTTATACCTATTTCTGTTTTGGTAGAGCCTGCTGTTTCTATACAAACCTCGTAAACATTAATAATTTGTTGAATAATATTTTGCTTAAAGTTTATATTTTGAATTTTATCAAAAGGTATAGATGTATTTGATTTTTTTAAAATCCCTTGTTTTAATATAAAATGATTATTTGTAATCTTAAATTGGAAATTTTTATAAATTAAAATAGCTCTTATCAATAGAAATAATAAAATTATGCCAATACCTAAAGAAATGTATAATAACTTGGTGTTTGAAATTTCTGAAAAATCTTTAAAAATAAGAAAAATAAAAATCCATGATATTTTTAAAGCACTGTAAATTAATGAGATATAAATTACAAAAATTCCCTTTGAGGATTGTTTTGAAAACTCAGAAAAGTTAAAAGTGTTATTCATTAATTTTGGAACTAATGAATTCTTTAATTTGAAGTGCTGTCTCTTTTTTAATCCCTTTTATTTCCAAATCATCACTACTATCACCAGCTGTATATACACTTATAGAGGATAACCCAAAGATTCTGGAAATAGGTTTTTCATCAATTTCTACATGTTGTACCCTAGAAAAAGGAACTGTAGTTATTTTTTTAACCAGTAAACCTGCTTTGTAAGTGATATCTTTTTCTCTTAAAGCATATTTCCTGAAAGGAAAACTAAGATTTAATATTGTAAAAATTAAACCAAAAAATGCAATAAATAAAAGATATATAAAAATGATATATTCATTTATTTCATTTGAAAAAGAAAATTGATGTAAAATAATTAATCCCACTAAAAGAGGAATAAAAAGTAAAAAAAAGTTAATATAAATTACTTTTAAGTAACTCTTATCAATACTTTTAAAATCAACTTTTATAATATCGGGTAAATTTTTAACTTCTTCGTTTTTAAATTCTTCTGACATAAAATTTTTATAGCGCTTCTAAAATAAAAATTGGTCGATCATTTTTTAATGCCTGTATAAAAGCATCGTTGTATTCATTTAAAATTTGTGATCTAAACTCTCTGGCTTCTTGATAGGTTTCAAAATTACCTAATCTGTACTTTATTAAATCATTTTCATAATAGACCTTTATTTCATCAATATTTTCTAAATCTTCATTTTGATTTTTTAAAGCAGCTATTTGAACTGTAAAAATAAGGGCTGATATTTCATCTTGTTCATCTATTTTAATTTCCTTTTTATCTTTATCAACAGGAATTTCTGCTGCAGGGGCTTTTATTTCCTCAATCTCACTTTTAACTTCCTTTTTCCCGCAGGAAAAAACAAATAATAATACTAAAATTAAAATTGATGTTTTATTCATAATTTATAGGTTATTTGCTTCTGCAATTAATTCAGCAATATCTTTCACAAAAACTTGACCTTCTTTTTCTTTAAATTTTATACCATCTGTCATCATTGTATTGCAATAAGGGCAGCCTGTCGCAATAATTTGAGGTTTTGTTTTTAAAGCATCTTCTGTTCTTAAAATATTTACTTCTTTATTACCAGGTTCTGCATCTTTAAACATCTGAGCTCCTCCAGCTCCGCAACATAATGCAGTTTCTTTATGACGTTTCATTTCTGTGAGGTTTACACCTAATCTTCTAATTAAGCTTCTTGGAGATTCGTAAACTTCGTTTGCTCTTCCCAAATAACAAGGGTCATGAAAAGTTACTCTTTTTCCTTTTAAAGTAGTATCGTCGATATTTAAACGACCTTCAGAAATTAAATTTTGTATAAACTGTGTGTGGTGAAAAACTTCATATTTCCCTCCTAAAGAAGGATATTCATTTTTTAATGTATTAAAAGAATGCGGATCACAAGTGACTATTTTCTTTATCTCATAGCTATTCATTACCTCAATATTCATCATTGCTTGCATTTGAAACAAAAACTCATTTCCTGCTCTTTTAGCTGCGTCACCTGTAGAAGTTTCTTCTGCTCCTAAAACAGCGAAATCTACATTAGCTTGATGTAATATTTTAACAAAAGCTCTAGATATTTTTTTAGCTCTATCATCATAACTTCCTGCTGCACCCACCCAAAATAATACTTCTGGTTGTTTGCCTTGCGCCATCATTTCTGCCATTGTTGGTACGTTCATCCTAATAGTTTTTTGTTGTTAATTTTTTAAATACTCTTAAAAAAAGGCTTGTAAATTTTCGTCTGAATAAAAATAACATTTAATCTTAAATATGGTTAAAAAAAGTAATTAAATACTACTATTAAAATTAATCTTCATTAGCCCAATTTAATCTATCTTGTTGATTATAAGGCCAAGGAGCTCCATTATTTTCTACATTAGTCATCATCATATTTAATTCTTGAGGAGCAGCACTTTGCTCCATAACTAAATATCTACGCATGTCCATAATTATTGATAGTGGATCAATATTAACCGGACATTCTTCTACACAGGCATTACAACTTGTGCATGCCCAAAGTTCCTCTGGAGTGATAAAGTCGTATAATAGTTGTTTACCATCATCTTTAAAAACACCTTTATTATTGTCAATATTTCTACCAACCTGTTCTAAACGATCTCTAGTATCCATCATAATTTTACGAGGAGATAATTTTTTACCTGTTAAGTTTGCAGGACAAGAAGAGGTACATCTACCGCATTCAGTGCATGTATATGCGTTTAATAATTGTACCCAATTTAAATCGGTTACATCACTTGCGCCAAATTTTTCGGGTACAGCTTCCTCTGCTCCTTCCTCTGGCATTGCATAAGGATCTGCATCAGGATCCATCATTAATTTAACTTCGTTAGTAACAGATTCTAAATTATTGAATTTTCCTTTTAGATTTAAATTTGCAAAATATGTATTTGGAAAAGCCAAAAGTATATGTAAATGCTTAGAATAAAATAAATAGTTTAAGAAGATTAAAATACCTAAAATATGAATCCACCAAGCTGATCTTTCAATGGTGTGAAGTGCTTCTGCCGAATATCCATTAAAAAAAGGAACTATAAATTGACTTATAGGATTTCCTATTCCTGCTTCTTGAAACGGAGTATCTGTCGCGTTCATAATTAAAAACAAAGACATTAAAACCATTTCAAAATAAAGAATATAGTTTCCGTCATTTTTTGGCCACCCTTTCATCTCAGTACTAAGAAATCGTTTAATATTTGATACATTTCTTCGTAACCAAAAAACAACAACAACCGCAAATACCAAAGCCGCTAAGATTTCGAAAGTTGCTATTAGAAAGCCGTAAACTGATATTGGAATGAAATTTAAAAAAATTCGATGTGTACCAAATAATCCATCAATAATAATTTCTAGAACTTCTATGTTAATGATAATAAAACCAACGTAAACAATAATGTGTAAAAATCCAGAAAAAGGTCTTTTTACCATTTTGGATTGCCCTAAAGCAATCATCATCATATTTTTTAAACGTTCAGATTTGTTGTCTGTTCTATCTACATCTTTTCCTAATTTAATGTTTCTTGATATTTTTCTAATATTTATGACAAAGAAACCTATACCAATGATTAAGGCTAACGCAAAAAAAATGTTTGGTAAATATTGCATGTTTATCTTTTATTTTTTTAAAAATATTTTATTTGTTAAATAATAAATTTATTGACTTGTTTCATTATTCTTATTCTTTTCATCATCATAGGCCTTTGCTCTTTTTCCAAATAAAGAAAAGTGTACAAAACGTTTTGGATTTAATTTCATCTCTCTTAATAATTCCTCCAATTCTTTAGACATAGAAGTTAAATTATTATACAAAGCAGGATCATTTATTAACTTCCCAAAAGTACCTTTACCCTGATCCATACCGTCTAGCATTGAGTTTACTGATGACAATGCTTTTTCCGTAGATCTCATAATTTCACCAATATTTGCTTTGGATAATGTATCTGTAACTTTAGCCAAATCTTCTGAGATTTTACTTGCACTTTTCATGGTTTTATTAAAATCAACAGCGCTGCTATCTAATAAAGCATTTACAGATTTTAATGTTTTTCTAACATCTCCTATTGTTAGTTCCAAACCAGTGAAAGAATTTTTTAAACTATTTGTTGTTTGCTTATCTAATACATCATTAACTCTTTGAAAAAGAGTGTCTGCGCCAATTAAAACTTTTTCTAATTTAGTTTGAAGTGGGTCTAGTCTTTCTCCAATAGATGTAAACAAACTTTCTTCCATTTCGCCTTTCAATATATCTCCTGATGTAGCTAGTTCACCATCATAACTTGGAACTACTGCTAAATTTGAACCGGCTAATGGATTGGGTGAATAAATTTTAACAATACTATTTTTAGAAAACTCAAAATCATTTTCAACTGCAAAAGTAACTATTAATTGACCTCTTTTTTCCGGAGCTTCGTTAAATTCAATTTCTTTTACTTGTCCAACTTTTAAACCGTTTATGGTAACTGGGCTCGCTTCATTTAAACCTCCAATTTTAGAGTATTCTACTTTAAATTCACGCGCTTTTCCACCCAATAAATCATGTCCTTTTAAAAAGTTAAACCCCCAAAAAAAACCTATGATAATTATAACTACAATTAAACCTGTTTTTAATTCTTTTGTCATATGTGCAAATTTACTAATAATATTACTAATTATTTTAGGTTGTTAGTGCTAAAATTAATACTATTTATTCACTTCTTTTACAGATACTTTTTCATTGTTTTTAAAGGCAACCATAAAGGCAGTTTTGTATCCTTTTTGTTTAGCTATTTTTAATGAACTTAAAGCAGATTTATATGAAGAAGTTACTCCATAATAGTATTTATAAAAAGCCCCTACCTTGGCTCTTTCAATATTTTTTAAACCTTTAAAGTTATATGATTTAGTCGCAATTTTATTTTTTCCCGACTCTATTTGAATCTTAAATTCTATAATATCAATACCTTTATTCTCTATAACCTGTTCAGCAACTGTATTCAATTTAAGGTTGTTAATATAATTTTTAACAGCATCCGAAATGGCTTTTGCCATTTGTTGTTGCCCTTTTTGTGAGTTTAAATATTTTCCCTCTTTTTTGTTGGTTAAAAAACCAAGTTCTACTAAAACACTTGGCATAATGGTTTCTCTTAGTACTTGAAAATTGTCTTGTTTTACTTTTCTATCATTCCTTTTCAGTTTAAAAGCAAAATTTCGTTGAATGAGACTTGCCAATTCTAAGCTTTTATCTAAATTTTCTTCTTGTAAAAGTGATAAACCAATAACAGATTCTGCTGAATTTGAATCAAATCCTTTATATCTTTTCTCAAAATTATCTTCTAAAAGAATGGAAGCATTTTCTCTTTTTGCTATTTCTAAATTCTTTTTATTTCCTCTCAATCCTAATACAAAAGTTCCTGCACCAAAGGCATTCGATGTATGAGAATCGCAATGGATAGATATAAATAAATCTGCTTTGGCATTATTTGCAATTTCTCCTCTTTTCCATAATTCTGGATACACATCTTTCGTTCTTGTATAAATAACTATTATATCTTTCTCTTTAGACAGCTGTTTACCAGCCTCTAAAGCTACTTTTAAAGCAATATGCTTTTCTTTATAACCATTTCCTAAATTTCCAGGATCTTTACCTCCATGACCTGCATCTATAACAATAGTGTATTTTTTTTGAGCGTTTAAGGCTGATACAGAACATAAAACAACAGCAGAAATCACACAAAAAAACAAGTTTTTAAGTTTGGTATTAAATTTGTGGCTTTGTAGAAAATTCATCAATAAAATTTAACTAATTTTGGCATCATTAATTTTGTGTTTCAAATATTGAGCCATACTTTTACTCATCTACAAAAATAGTATTTATAGCATTGCAATCAAACCTATCATACTTACTTTTAATTTGCTGCCTCTTCGCAATAAAAACTGGTTTTTCTCAAGATATAAAATCTAAAGAAAAAATTGTAGTTCCTTTAGTAAAAAAGAGTCTTCTTACGAATAAAGATTCTGTAGCTTCTCCAAAAAAAGAAAAACCAATCCTTAAAAACAAAGACACAATTAATACTGACACTATAAAGCCAAAAGAATCTATTGAGGACATTATTAAACATGTTGCAAAAGATTACACAATTCAAAATGCAAAAAAGAAAACTGTAACTTTATATAATGAAGCTAATATTACTTATACTGATATTGATTTAAAAGCCGGAATTATAATTATTGATTATAAAAAAAACACACTTTTTGCCAAAGGAATTATTGATAGCACAGGATATGTGCAAAGACCAGTGTTTAAACAAGGAAATCAAGAATCGGAACAAGATAGTATACTTTATAATTTTAAAAGTAAGCGTGCTTTAATTTATGGTTTAAAAACCAAACAAGGCGAAATGTTTACTTATGGAACAAAAACAAAACGGGTAAACGATTCCACTATTTACATCAGAAAAATACGTTTTACAACTTCAGAAAAAAAAGCTCCTGACTATTACATAAGAACCAATAAAGCAAAATTGGTTCCTGGAAAAAAAATTATTGTAGGACTAAGTAATTTAGTTTTGGCAGACATACCTACTCCACTAATTTTACCTTTTGCTTATTTCCCTATGACAGAAACTAGTGTTTCTGGTTTTTTACTTCCTGCATTTGATACTGGTAGCAGCGATAGAGGTGTTGGTTTACAAAATGGTGGATATTACTTTGCGATAAATGATTATGTAGATTTAACGCTTACGGGTGATGCATGGGCAAATGGAAGCTGGGGAATTAGAACAAACTCTAATTATATTAAACGTTATCGATTTAATGGAGTGTTTAGTTTTAATTATGAAAGTACTATTAATGGAATTAGAGGATTTGATAATTTTAGTAAAAACAATAATTTTAATGTTAGATGGAATCATAGTCAAGATTCGAAAGCAAGTCCAAATTCACGATTTTCTGCCTCTGTAAACCTTGGAAGTAGTCGGTTTTTCAGAGAATCATTAAATCAATTTAATGCTGCACAAAATCAAAATAACACTTTTAACTCCTCTATAAATTACAGTAAAACTTTTGTAGGAACTCCTTTTAATATGGCAGTTACTGCATCTCATCAACAAAATACAAATACAGAAAGTATATCGATGACCTTGCCATCTTTAACTTTAAACATGAATCGAATTTATCCATTTGCTGGTAAAGGAGGTATTAAGAAAAATCCAATTCAGAAACTAGGATTTAATTATAATATGCAAGGTCAATATTTAATTAATACTACTGATGATGAATTCTTTACCCCTAAAATGTTTCAAACTGCAAAATCTGGTGTACAACATAGAACCGGAACAAACACAAATATAAAAGCCTTTAAATATTTTACACTTTCACCGAGTGCTAACTATGAAGAAAGTTGGAACTTTAATTATATCAATAAAAAATACGATGACACATCAAACGAAGTTGTAACAGATACTTTAACTGGTTTTAAAACATTTAGAACTTATAATTTAGGCGTAAGTTTATCAACTAATATTTACGGTACTTTTAACTTTAACAAAGGTAGATTAAAAGCAATTAGACATACAATTAGACCAACAATATCCTATACATACAGACCAGATTTTGGAACAAAATTTATTAGAGAAGTACAACAGAGTGATGACCCAACAGATGTATTAAATTATACAATTTTTGATCAAAGTTTATATAGAGCTCCTGGGACAGGATTATCAAATTCAGTAGGAATATCTATTAATAATGTTTTAGAAGCAAAAATGGCTCCTAAAGATCCTGATAGTGATGAGGAAGATGAAAAAGTAATGTTATTAAATAATTTAAATTTTAACACTTCATATAACTTTGCTGCAGATAGTTTAAATTGGTCAAATGTTAGTTTTAATGCAGGAACCCGTTTATTTAAAGATAAGTTAGCTTTGAACTTAAATGGATCACTGAACCCTTATCAAGTAAATGACCAGGGACAAACTATTAATAAATTCAATACAAGTATTTTCAGGTTACAAAACGCTACACTAACAGCCAATTACTCTATTTCAAGTTCAGACTTTGATAAAAGTAAAAAAGGCGATAAAGAAAATGGTAATGGTGCAAATAATCCTACTGATACAATGGGCGCAAATATAGACCCTACTAATAGACAAGGAAATATAGGACGGCAGCAAAATAACGTTAATAAAAAAGGGGAAACTAAAAAAACTGATTTATATAAAGCTAAGATACCATGGTCTATTAATTTAGTGTATGCTGTTAATTACTCAAACCCAGGAAACGTACCTGGTGAAATAAAAAATCATACAGTTGGTTTTAGTGGAAATATTGAATTATCTCCTAAATGGAAAGTAGGATACTCTTCAGGTTACGATTTTAAAGGTGGAGCCTTTTCTTTTTCTAGATTTAATTTTACAAGAGATTTAGACAGTTGGCAATTTAATTTTAATTGGGTTCCTTTTGGGTCTACATCTTCATATACTTTTTTTATTGGAGTAAAGTCATCAACTTTATCTGATTTAAAATGGGATAAAAATAAGCCACCAGATAGACTTTTTTAATTTAAGATTTAGTGTTTCATATAATATCAAAATAATGAAAAAAATAATAACAACATCTAAGGCTCCTGCTCCAATTGGGCCATACAATCAGGCAATCTTAAGTGGAAATACACTTTATACTTCTGGCCAAATAGCAATAAATCCTATTAATGGTAAATTAGTTCTAGATTCTATTGAAGAAGAAACTAAGCAAGTTATGGAAAATATGAAGGAAGTACTAAAAGCTGCTGATATGACCTTTGAAAACGTTATAAAAAGTTCTATTTTTATTGCTGATATGAATCAGTTTGCAAAAATTAATACCGTTTACGGATCTTATTTTAATGAAGAAATGGCTCCTGCAAGAGAAACTGTAGAGGTTGCAAACTTACCAAAATTTGTAAATGTAGAAATTAGCATGATTGCAATGAAATAAGTTTTTAATTTTATGCAAAACTAAAAAGCCTAATAGAATTTAAATCTATCAGGCTTTTTTATATTTTAATTATTCTCACTATTGTAAAGAAGCAGAATATTCCACTAAATCTACAAGTTTAGTTGAGTATCCTATTTCATTATCATACCAAGAAACAACTTTTACAAAGTTATCATTTAAAGCGATACCTGCATTAGCATCAAAAACAGAAGTACGAGTTTCACCAACAAAATCTTGAGATACAACTAATTCTTCAGTATACCCTAAAACACCTTCCATTTCATTTTCTGAAGCAGATTTCATTGCAGCTTTCACCTCTTCATAAGAAGCACCTTTCTCTAACTTTACCGTCAAATCTACAACAGACACATCCATAGTTGGCACTCTAAATGCCATTCCTGTCAATTTTCCATTTAATTCTGGAATTACTTTTCCAACAGCCTTTGCAGCTCCTGTAGAAGAAGGAATAATATTATGAATTGCAGCTCTACCGCCTCTCCAATCTTTATTAGATGGACTATCAACAGTTTTTTGAGTTGCAGTTGCAGCATGAACAGTTGTCATTAAACCTTCTGCTATACCAAAGTTATCATTCAAAACCTTTGCAATAGGTGCTAAACAATTTGTTGTACAAGAAGCGTTAGAAAAAATAGTATCAGAAGCTTGTAATTTTGTATGATTTACACCCATAACAAACATTGGTGCGTCACCAGAAGGTGCAGAAATAGCCACTTTTTTAGCTCCACCTTGAATGTGTAAATTCGCTTGTTCTAAACTTTTAAAAATCCCTGTACATTCTAAAACATACTCAGCTCCAACTTCATCCCATTTTAAATCAGCAGGATTACGTTCAGCAGAAATTCTTATTTCATTACCATTTACTATCAGTTTACCATCAGCAACTTCTACAGTTCCGTTAAATGCACCGTGAACAGAATCATACTTTAACATGTATGCTAAATAATCTACATCTAATAAATCATTAATTGCAACAACTTGTACATTTTCTCTGTTCACTGCAGATCTGAAAGCCAATCTACCAATTCTACCAAATCCGTTAATTCCTATTTTTATCATTATTTACTTAATTTAATTTTTATGTAGTCATTATATCTGACACACGTATTAATTCTTGATTTATTTCTGACTTTCCCTTTACAGCCTGCTCTAAAGGAGTAACTGCAATTTTATCGTTTATAAGGCCAACCATATAGTTAGAATTTCCATTGATTAAATCTTCTACTGCTCTTACTCCCATTCTACTTGCCAAAACTCTGTCAAAACAAGACGGAGAACCCCCTCTTTGTAGATGACCTAACACTGATACTCTCACGTCATATTCAGGCATGTTTTCATTAACGTAATCCTTCAGTTCAAAAACATTTTTACCTGTTTTATCTCCTTCTGCTACAACAACAATACTCGAAGATTTACCGGATTGTTTACTTCTTTTTAAAGAATCCACCAATCTTTCCAAACCTAAATCTTCTTCCGGAATTAATATTTCCTCTGCACCTGCCCCTACTCCAACATTCAATGCAATATGACCTGCATCTCTACCCATAACTTCTATAAAGAATAAACGATTATGGGATGAAGCGGTATCTCTAATTTTATCAATTACTTCAACAACGGTATTTAAGGCTGTGTCATAGCCTAGCGTATGTGATGTACCAAAAATATCGTTATCAATAGTTCCTGGAATTCCCATTACTGGAAAACCGAACTCTTCATTAAATATTAAAGCACCTGTAAAAGTTCCATCTCCACCAATAGTTACTATACCATCAATATCTGCAGACTTTAAAGCATTGTAAGCTTTTTGTCTTCCTTCTTTTGTTCTGAACTCATGTGACCTTGCAGATTTTAAAAAGGTACCTCCTTTATTGATGATGCCTTTTACACTTCTAGCATCTAGATTTGTAAAATCACCTTCTATCATTCCTTCATAACCTCTGTAAATACCTACACATTCTATCTCGTAAAAAGCACAAGTTCTTACCACAGATCTAATTGCTGCATTCATTCCAGGAGAATCTCCTCCAGAAGTCATAACTCCTATTTTCTTAATTTTTTTCATGTTATATTTTGTAAAATTACTTCTTTTTGCTCACTAAAAATAAAAAAACTACGAAATCGTTATAGACCAAAAACACCAATGGTATAGAGGATTGACAGCTAAAAATATTCGAAAACGTTTGCGTTTAAGCTTGATATCGTGTAAGAGTTAATTCTTTAGTGATATCAAATTTAATTACCTTCAAAATTCATTATACTATCTCTTTTTATTAGAAGTGTATCTTTTTTAATTAGGGTATTTTTCTTTCTACTAGATTTTTTTTTAGACCTAATTTTAGAAAATAATTCTGATAATGTATTAAAATTTACTTGATACGACAATCCAACTCCTTGCGTATAACCTTCCTCTTGTTGTGAATATTGTATTTCGTTTTGCCTATTAAAAATTGTACCTCTAAAATTTCCTTCTTTATTTAAGATTACCTCAATTTTAACTTCACCTATTACACTTGATTGTGTTTCAGAACCTACAGGAACCCCCACTTTACTGTTAATAATTACCCAATCATTTAACTGTGTACTTAAAGATAAATCTACTTGATTATCAATATTTAAACGATCAACGTCATTATCTTGTCCTTGTTGATAATCCAAGCCTAATTGAAATTTACTATCTGGATTATTCAGTAAACTTGAGAAGGCACCTGCTATTGCACTTGATGCTGTGCCAGCCAATGTATTATTTACATCAAAACTAACTCTGTCTGGGTTTCTAAAAGTATTAAAAGCTAGTAGTGATATAAATTGAGTGGTTTTCTCGTTTACATTATTATCATTCAATACAAATTCTAATTCGCTTGCAATAGAAGGGTCAACATTTGTTAACTGAATATCCAATTCTTGTTTGGAATTAAATAAGCTTCCTGTAATTCTTGTAACTAAATCAATCTCTTCACGGCGGTTCGTATTAAAATTTTGTAATAAAACCCCTGGGTTAGCCTTTGCTTTATAAATGGCTGTTACATCTAAATTAGCTTCATATGGATTACCAGCCCACGAAACCGTACCGCCTTTTTGAATAATAAAAGGTTTATTTATAATTCCTTTATACTTAAAATCATAAACTCCATTATCTATGGTATAATCTCCAAACATATCAAATTTACCCCTTGTATTGATTCGTATTTGAAGATTTCCCGAACCTCTACCTTGCAATTGACTACCATTTTCTTCATCAATAACAACCTGTGCCTTTGCATCTTTGGTTACTTCTAAATCAATATTTAAATCTAAACCTTTTATAGCTTCTTCTGCGAGTTCTCTCTGCCTTTCTTTAGTATCTATTTCATCAGTTTTAAAATGAATTAAACTATAATTATCTACAGTTTCAACATCTTTTAGAGGCACTACAAAAGTTGTATTAGGATTTGTTTTTGCGTTAACATTTATGGTTAATTGATCTGTTAAACCAGTTATTGAGGCAGAGCCATCCATAAAAGCAGTTCCATAATACAATGCTTCATCTGTGTTTTCTGTATCTAAAACTAACAAGTTATCTGTGATTATCTTTAAATCTAAAAACCACTTTTCAAAATTTTGATGCGTAATACTTCCTACAAACTTACCCCTAGAATTGTGTTTTGTATCTACAAGATTAATATCCTCTAAAATAAAAGATTGCTGATCTAAAGAAATTGTAGAATTTCCATCAAAATCGTAATCTACATTTAAATACGGAAATTTTAAACCTGCATTTTTAAGCGTTAAAGTACCTTCCATATCTGGATTTCTCAAAAAACCTCTTAAATAAAAATTACCTGTAACAGCGCCTCTTAAAGATGAAATAATATCCTGACCTAAAGGGCTAAAAGCTTGTAAATTATAATCTTCTAAGAGGACTTCTAAATCTATTAACGGCCTGATATTTGTAAAATCTAAAACTCCTTTTGCACCAATACTTTTAACTCTTTCATTTTTGATTGATAAATCTACATTGAACTTTTCGTAGGAATTATCTCCAATAATATTAATAGCCATTTCTCCTTGCTCAAAATTATTGACCTCAAAATCTTTTATGATTAAAGCTGCCTCTGGCCTGTATATTTTATCTTTTTGAAGAAAATGTAGCCTTCCTGAAACATTTCCTTTTAGAGATAAACTATCAATTTCTGGCAAAAAACTTTGTAAACTAACATCTTTAAAATCAGCTGATAAATTTTTCTCTGATTCTCCTTTCAAATTTCCTTTAAATTTAATTTCTTGATTTCCTGATACTAATTTAAATTGACTAAAATTAAAATCATTACTTTTTAAATCGAATACTATTTTATCTGTATTTGTATCGTCTGGATTGATATCCCAAGCCGTATCTTTTAAAACAAATGTTGATTTTTCAAAACCTAAAACAGATTTTTCGTCTTTGTTTATTGTGTAGTAAAAGTCTAAATTAAAGTTTTCATCATTATTTAGCCCTCCATCAAATTCAGATTTAAAATACAGGGTATCATTTTCTGTCTTATTTATTAAGTTAAACTTAGAAACTTTGTAGTATTTCGTATTGACTTCGGATGCCGTTAAATAAGAATTATAAAAAGAATTTTGCGTATCGGTACGTAATAAGATTTCTTTTAATTCGTTCCCGTAAATATCCATTTTGGGGGAGGATAAGGTTAGTTTTAACTGCTCTTTATTTGATATAATTTTGCCTTTAACTTTTGTATTGTCATCAATATAAATATCAGGAAAAAATACATTTACAATCTGATTATAAATGGTAAAATTAAAATCTAAAAATTGATTTGAAACTACTTTAAAAGGTTTATAATTTGTATACATGCTACCTAAAGCATTTTGTGCTACTTTTGAAACTTCTGAAAATATAAAGTTACCTGTTAAATGGCCTTTTGCAATATCTTCTGAAATTAAATCAATTCTTTTGATACTATCTTTTATGGATGAGGATATTTTAAATTCTTTAAAACGAAATTCATCTTTTTGATTTGTATAAAAAACGTCTTTAAACGTAGCATTTCCCAAGATATCGTCAAAAGTATTTCCTTCTATATCTAATTCAATGATGCCTTTTAAATTTGAGATGCTATCTCTAACAAAAAGATTAGTTTCTTTTAAATTTAAATATGCAATCTCAGTCTTAAAATCGAACTTATTAATTTTAGATGATAGATCTGCTAGACCACTAAAATTCATATTAAAGTTCTTGTCTTTTATTTTTAATTCACCGTCAAACTTATTATTTTGATATTGACCTTTGGCAGAAATGTTAGTGTATGAATAATTTTTAAAATCTAATCTTGAAATGTCTCCATCAAAAGAAGTATCTATATTGTCTAATTTAAAACCACTTCCGTCTACATCACCAGTTAAAGAAAGTTTTCCAAATATTGGATTATTAAAAAACTCACCAATATCAAAATTGTCAAATTTTATTTCACCATCATAAGTAGCAAAGTCTATATCATCTATATTTAAGATTGATAAATTTGAAATAGCTGAGCCTATTTCTGATTTTAACTCCACATCTGCCTGAATTTGCTCAGGAGTAATTTTTATATATCCTTTTAAAGCAAAATTTCCAAGTTTATCAAATTCTGATGGCAAATTTTTACCCAAAACATTAGGCAAAACAATTCTTAACTTTTTATAATTTGCTGATATATTATCTAAATCTCCTTCAAAAATGAAACCTCTTTCTGTATTTACTGAATTTACAAAAAACAAATCTCCTTTTATATTTAGGCCCTTTTTTGAAGATAAATTCAGTTTTTTAAACTCAAAATTATTAAGTTTTCCCGTAAAATCACCTTGCAAGGTTAAAATATCATTACCACTCAATTCATTATAAAATTTCTTTATATCTTCTATAGCAACTTTACTTTTATCAAAATTTGCTTTAATTTGGGTTTTATTATTAAAGTCTGATAAATCTTCTCTGTTGTAAGTAAAGTGAATATCTGCTTTTAGGTCTGTTTTTTGTGTTTGCAAATTTGTTTTTACAAAATGCATTCCGGTTTTAGTATAGGTGAAATCTGTGGTTAAATTTGTTACTTTTAAGCCATATTTATCTATGAAATGTAAACCTCTTATTTTTGATGAAAAATTTGGTCCTACAATTGATAAATCTTGCAGATTACCTCCTGCATTTTTAACTTCATAATTAACCGAGTCTTTATTATTTGCGTTTGTAATTCTATAATTTAAGTTTGTTACATAAACATTAGAGGTTTTTAAAACAAAAGGGGTAGCAAGAGAGTCTTTAGGTAAGCCATCATCAAATGAATCTATAAAAATAGCTAGATTATCATTTTCTTCACCTTTATATTTTTTCATAAAAAAGGATGCACCTTCTAAATAAATATTTTTTAAATTAACTTTATTATTTAAAATTCTTTTTGCGTTGAGGACAGAAGTCCTTAATTTCTCTACAAAAATTAAAGTATCTTTATGATGATCTCTAATTTCAATTCCTTTTAATTCTACACTTCCTAAAAGAGAGAAATCTACTTTTTCTATTGTTAAATTCGTACCAAAATCATTGTTAATTTTACTAGTAACATAATTACCAATTTTAGTTTGCACTGCAGAAACTGAAAGTAAAATACTAAGCAACAAAAATAAAAGCACAATGTACCCAAACCATTTTAGTATTTTTTTTCTAGCTTGTTTGATAAGAATAATATTTAAATAGATTCAATAATACAATAGAAAATATTGCTTATTATTACAAAGAACGTTCAAATTTAACAAACTATTAAATTTCTATTCTTAAAAAATAGAAACCTAGAAATATTTATACTTACTTTTGTATTACTTTTTTTATCCATGCAAAAACCCATTTACATTTTAGGTATTGAATCTTCTTGCGATGATACTAGCGCTTCTGTAATATATAACGGAAAAGTATTAAGTAATGTTATCGCGAATCAAGAAGTACATTCAAAATATGGAGGTGTAGTTCCAGAATTAGCTTCAAGGGCTCATCAACAAAATATTTTACCTGTTGTTCAGCAAGCTTTAGCGCAAGCCAAGGTTACCAAAAATCAATTATCTGCTGTTGCATTTACTCGTGGTCCAGGACTAATGGGTTCTTTATTAGTGGGTACTTCTTTTGCAAAATCTTTAGCTTTGGGATTAGAAATTCCCTTGATAGATGTAAATCATATGCAAGCGCATATTTTAGCTCATTTTATTGATGATGAAGATAGTAAAAAACCAAATTTCCCTTTTATTTGTCTCACAATTAGCGGAGGACATACACAAATTGTAAAGGTTACTAACCATTTTGAAATGAAAGTATTAGGCGAAACTATTGATGATGCTGTAGGCGAAGCTTTTGATAAATCTGCCAAGATTTTAGGATTACCTTATCCTGGAGGACCTTTAATAGATAAATATGCGCAATTAGGTAACCCAAAAGCATATAAATTTACCCAACCAAAAGTAGGTGATTTAGATTTTAGTTTTAGTGGATTAAAAACCGGGATTTTATACTTTATTCAAAAAAAAGTGCGGTTAAACCCTGACTTTATCGAGGAAAATTTAAATGATATCTGTGCATCTATACAGTATACAATAGTAGAGATTTTGATGGCAAAATTAAAAAATGCTGTAAAGAAAACTGGCATAAAACAAATTGCGATTGCTGGTGGAGTTTCTGCAAACTCTGCAATTAGAGAAAGATTACAACTGGCAGAAAAACATTTTGGATGGACAACTTACATTCCTAAATTTGAATACACTACAGATAATGCTGCAATGATAGCTATAACCGGCTATTTAAAGTATCTAAATCATACTTTTTCTGATGTTTCTGTAACTGCAAAAGCACGTTTAAAAGTAATAGAGTAAGCATGAATACATTAAAAAACAGACTTCTGTTTAATATAAAATACTTTTTATTCTGGATTATCTATTTTCTTTTTGCTCGTTTATTTTTCGTTTTATATTATTTTGACAAAGCGCAAGAAATTGGTTTATTAACAACTGTCAAGACATTCTTATACGGGTTACAATTAGATATTGCTTTTTCCGGGTATTTATCTACTATACCTTTTTTACTAATTATATTTTCAATATTTCTTAATCCTAAAAGAATTTTAAAAATTATAAAATGGTATACTTTTATCGTTATTTTATGTATCTCAATATTATTATTTATTGACGCTGGTTTATACCAAGCTTGGGGAGTTCGTTTAGACACTTCTTTACTTACATACTTAAATACACCAGAATTGATGATTGCCTCGACTTCAACTTTTCAATTAGTTGGCGGAATTTTGGGCTGGCTCATGGTTTCTTATGGTTTCATTAAAATATTCCATAAATTTTATCAAAAAAAGCTATATAAAATAAATAAAGGAACTTGGTTAGAAATCCCTCTTTTTCTGCTCATTACAGCAGCATTAATAATTCCTGTAAGAGGTGGTTTTCAAACTATACCAGTAAACCAAAGTAATGTATATTTTTCTGATAAAATGTTTGCGAATCACGCTGCTATCAATTTTATTTGGAACTTCTTTAATGCTCTGACACACAAAACTGATGGTAAAAATCCATATATTTATTTTAATGATAAAACTGCTACTAATGTTATCAATAAAACAAGAAATGAACTTTTAGAAACTCATATAGATTCTGTTTTAACTATAAAAAAACCAAATATATTATTAATAATTTGGGAAAGTTTACCTGCTAAAATAGTAGGTTCTTTAGGAGGGGAACCAAATGTTACACCAAACTTAAATGAATTATCGAAAGAAGGAATATTATTTACAAATTTTTATGGAAATGGAGATAGAACAGACAAAGCTATTCCTGCTATTTTAAGTGGATATTATTCACCACCCGTAAAAAGAATAATGCGCATGCCAAATAAAACTAGAAGTTTACCAATGCTACCAAAAAAAATGGAGCAACTAGGTTATAAAACTTCTTTTTATTATGGAGGTGATTTAAATTTTGGAAATATGAATACATATTTACGAAATGCTGGAATCAACAACTTTGTAGATGGAAGTGATTTTGATAAAAAAGATTGGAATTCAAAATGGGGTGCATACGATGATGTTTTTATGAAACGTTTGGAAAAAGACTTATCCAAAAACAAAAAAGAACCTTTCTTTACAATTGCATTAACATTAACTAGCCATGAACCCTATGAAATAAAAGGAGAGTACGTTTTTGGAAAAGATACTGAAGATAATAAATTTAGAAGTGCGCACCATTATACAGATCAGGTAATTGGAGACTTTATAAAATCTGCAAAAAAGAAAGACTGGTATCAAAATACTTTAATTGTAATTATGGCCGATCATGGACATAGTTCTCCTAAACACCAAGGACCAATTTTTTCTCCTAAAAAATTCAGAATTCCTATGTTGTGGTTGGGTGGAGCTGTAAATACTAGTATGAAAGAAGTTTCCATGTTTTCTAGTCAGGTAGATTTTTCATTTACATTATTAGATTTGTTGGGTGGAGATAAAAAAGATTTTGTTTTGGGTAAAAATATTTTTAATTCTTCAAATAAGCAATATGCACATTATACTTTTAATAAAGGCTACGGAACTTTAAACAAAAATGGTTCTTTTGTTTACGATTACATTGGTAAAAAGCCAATATTAAATGAAGGAATAACTTCTAATTTAGACTCTCTAGGTAAAGCGATTACACAAAAGTCTTATCAAGATTTTTTAGAAAGAAAGTAAATTCTGTTTATTTACCAAATTGGTTTAAATGATGATCTAAATGTTTATAAAATAAATTATTCCACTCAACTGAAGATAATTTCCCAAAAGAAAGAGACTCCTTACCTTCAAAATACTTTTCTCCTAATCTCTGTGTTTTTTTTATAAAATAAACCAGTCGTTTTGTTTCGGTTTCAAATACTTTTTCATCATTAATTAAAAACTGAGGTGCTGTTCTGCCATTTCTCACAAATGGTTTTTCTGAAACTACCATTTTTTTTACAAATCTTTTTAATACAAATCTTATAAAAATGTTTGGACGTTTATGTTTATCTGAATAAACCATTTCATAAGTTACACAGCAATGTGCTAACATTTGTGCTACCGACATTTTACCCCATTTTGGCTTGGATTCTGGAGTTAATTTTTCAATTCTTGAGATAAATTCTTTTGAAATTTCTTCATTAAAAATAGAATCCATTTTAATGTAAAATTTTAAATAAAAACTCCTTTAAAATATCACCCTGAGTTTGATTTGCACCAACTCCTTTACTTTTTAAATCAGCATCTCTTAAAAGAGTAATTATTTGTGCTACTTTTCGCAACGGATAATTTCTAGCAGCCAAGAAATAATCATCTATAAAATAAAAATTAACGCCTAATGATTTTGAAACTGAACTCTTAGATTTATCCTTTAATCCATGAAATAATAACAATTTTGTGAAGAAGCTATTCAATAATGATACAGTCATTACTGTTGGATTATTTTTTGGGTTTTCTGCAAAATAATTGATTATTCTATTTGCTTTAGAAATATTTTTAGCTCCTATTGCCTTTTGCAATTCGAAATTATTAAAGTCTTTAGAAATGCCTATATTTTCCTCAATATGTTTATCGTTAATAATAGTTTCTTGTGGTAAAATCAACATTAATTTATCCAACTCGTTGGAAATTTTACTTAAATCAGTTCCTAAAAACTCCACCAACATTTGTGCTGCTTTAGGCTCAATTTGATATTTTTTACCACTTAAAACTCTTCTTATCCAATCAGAAACTTGATTTTCGTAAAGTTTTTTACTTTCATAAATCAAACCTGTTTTAGCAATAGCTTTGTGGAGCTTTTTACGTTTGTCTAATTTCTTGTATTTATAATTAATTACTAGAACAGTGGTAGGTTGTGGATTCTGGGCATACGTAATTAGTTTCTCAATATTTCTACTTAAATCTTGAGCTTCTTTTACAATTAAAACTTGTCTTTCCGCCATCATAGGATAGCGTTTTGCCGCCGAAATAATATCTTCTATTGTTGCATCTCTGCCATACATTATCTGTTGATTAAAACCTTTTTCTGCTTCATCTAAAACTGTTTGTTCAATATAATCAGAAATTTTATCAATATAATAAGGCTCATCGCCCATTAAAAAATAAATGGGTTTAATATTACCTTTTTTTATATCTGAAACAATAGTTCTTATCTCATTCATTTATTCAGTAATTACAATACTATTTTTTAATTCAGTCTCTAGAGGAGCTTCAAACCAATTTTCCATAAATTCAAAATTTTCATTGGTCACTTCAAATTCAAAAGTTATTCCTTTTTCTAAATTTCTTTTTAAAACTCTTTGTTTTCTTATTTCTTTAGGAATGTTTAAAAAATGAACTTTTACTTCTATGTTGTTTTCCTTTGCAAATTTTCTATATTTTTCTCTGTGTTTAAACTTAGAAAGACCTACATCTAAAATACTATCAACTCCAGAATTTTCTAATTGTAAAATTAAATCTTGCATTACTTCCTCTGCCCTATCTATTCTTTCTAAAAACCAATTAACACCATCGTTTTCAGTTTTATCTGGCAAAAAAAGAATTTTGTTCCATTTATCTAAAGTAAAAATAACACCATTTATATCGAGTTTTAATTTATTGGCGTAGGTAGATTTTCCTGCTCCTGTATTACCAACTAATAAATGTATCATAACTGATTTTTATTTACATTTGATTGATGCAAAAACTGAACCTACCAACATATAATTTCAAACTCAAAAGTAGCGAAAATAAGACGCTTATTTTTGATAATCTTCGAAAAAAATATTTCATTTTAACGCCTGAAGAATGGGTTAGGCAAAATTTTGTTTGCTTTTTGATTGATAAAAAAAACTATCCAACCTCTTTAATTGCTTTAGAAAAACAACTCATTATCAACAATCGAAAAAAAAGAACAGATATTTTAATTTTTGATAAAAATGGTAAACATCATATAATTGTAGAATGTAAAGCTCCTAATATAAAAATTACTCAAAATACCTTTGATCAAATTGCGCGTTATAATTTAAAATTAAAAGCAAATTATTTGATTGTAACCAATGGATTAGAGCATTTTTACTGCAAAATGGATTTTGAGAATAAAACGTATATATTTCTTAAAGAAATCCCTGTTTATAATTAAGATAAAATTAGAATTAAACTCATTTATAAACTGTAAATTCGCAACCTTGAAAACAGCAATTGTAATATTAAACTGGAATGGTAAAAAACTATTAGAACAATTTTTACCATCAATAGTAAATTTTAGCTCAAAAGAAGCTGATGTTTATGTTGCGGATAATGCTTCTACTGACGACTCTGTTGCTTACTTGAAAAACTCGTTTCCTGATGTAAAGATAATTGAAAACACTACTAATGGTGGTTATGCAAAAGGCTACAATGATGCTCTAAAATATATTGATGCAGATATTTATTGTTTGATAAATTCTGATATTGAAGTCACAAATAATTGGCTTTCTCCTATTTTAGATGTTTTTAAAAAAGACAATAAAACTGCAATAATTCAACCTAAAATACTAGATTTCAAAAATAAAATGAAATTTGAATATGCTGGTGCTGCTGGAGGTTTTATAGATTTATTTGGTTACCCTTACTGCAGAGGTCGTGTTTTTAATCATCTTGAAAAGGATAATGGTCAGTTTAATGATATTAAAGAAATTTTTTGGGCTTCTGGAGCATGTTTATTTATCCGTTCTAACGTATATCACCAAATAAATGGTTTTGATGAAGATTATTTTGCTCATCAAGAAGAAATTGATTTATGTTGGAGAACTCAAAACATCGGTTATAAAGTAAAATATGTGGGAAATTCGACCGTATTTCATGTTGGTGGTGCAACTTTACAGGAATCAAACCCTCATAAGACATATTTAAACTTTAGAAATAGTTTATTAAATGTTGTAAAAAATGTTCCCAAACAATGGTTTCTCTTTGTAGTGTTTTCTCGATTAACTTTAGATGGCATTGCTGGTATTAAATTTATTATAGAATTAAGACCTATCCACACTTGGGCGATTATAAAAGCACATTTGAGTTTTTATAAAAATTTCTTTAAATTTTTGGGGAAACGTAAAAAACTAATAAAGAGACAAGATTACAATACACACACTAGTATTGTGTGGCAATATTTTGCTTTAGGTAAAAAGAAGTTTGAAGAGCTGAAATAACTAATTGTATAATTTTACTTTCCTTTTTACATTTTTTTATATTATAGGATTTTTCTACTTATAAAGAAGCCAAAAGAACTATTTAAAAAAAGATTTTGTGATTTATTAAGCCTGAAACTATATTTTGTTTTTCTATTATAAAACATCTAAGCTTCCCTTTCCTTCTCTAATTACTTCTGGAATATCAGCTGTTAAATCAATAATAGTTGATGCTGTATTATCTCCATAACCACCATCAATAATCAAATCTATTAGATTCCCCCATTTTTCATATATTAATTCAGGATCTGTGGTATATTCTAGAATTGCGTCATCATCTCTAATTGATGTTGACACAATTGGGTTCCCTAATTCTTCTACTAGAGCTCTAATAATGTTGTTATCAGGAATACGAATTCCAACAGTTTTCTTCTTTTTAAAAATTTTAGGCAATGTATTGCTTCCTGGTAAAATAAAAGTGTAAGGACCAGGTAAAGCTCTTTTTAAGATTTTAAAAGTTGAATTATCAATTTGCTTTACATAATCTGACAAATGACTTAAGCTATCACAAATAAATGAAAATTTTGCTTTTTCTAATTTAACTCCTTTTATTCTTGCAATTTTTTCTAAAGCCTTATTATTGGTTATATCGCAACCTAAACCGTAAACAGTATCTGTAGGATATATTATTAAACCGCCTCTTTTTAGAATTTTAACTGCTTTTTGAATCTGTCTAGGATTTGGATTTTCGTTGTATAATTTTATATACTCAGCCATATCATAAAAATACAAAAACTCAACTTGAAATACAAGTTGAGTATATTTTTACAGGAAATATTATTTCTATTATGTTTTATCTACTAATCTAAATCCTTCTCCGTGAATGTTTAAAATTTCTACATTTTCGTCTTCTTTTAAATACTTACGTAATTTTGCAATGTAAACATCCATGCTTCTAGAAGTAAAATAATTATCATCTCTCCATATTTTTGTTAATGCCAATTCCCTCGGCATCAAATCATTTTTATGAATTGCTAACATTCGTAATAATTTACTTTCTTTTGGTGATAATTTACTTGGTTCTACCTCTTGACCAATGGATAAATGGCGTAGTTTTGAGTTGAAGAAAAATGAACCAATTTGGAATTCAAACTGCTCTGATTCCGCTGATTTATCAGTTTCTTTCCTTTGTAAAATTGCCTTTATTTTATGTAAAAGAACTTCAGAATCAAAAGGTTTATTTAAATAATCATCTGCACCTGCAGCATATCCTTTTAAAACATCTTCTTTTAATGTTTTAGCTGTTAAAAAGATAATTGGTATTTCTTTATTGGTAACCCTAATATCTTTAGCCAATGAGAATCCGTCTTTTCTGGGCATCATTACATCTAAAATACATAAATCATAATCACTGTTTTTAAACATAATCAAACCTTCTATTCCATCTTTAGCATGAGTTACGTTATAATCATTTAATGCTAAATAATCTTTTAAAACGGTTCCAAAATTTGGATCGTCTTCAACTAACAAAATCTTTCTACTTCCCATTATTATATTTTTTAAATTAAAGGTAATTTTACTGTAAATATGCTTCCTATTCCTTTTTCACTTTCAACAAAAACTGTTCCATGATGTTTTTCGACAATTTCTTTAACGTAAGCTAAACCTAAACCGTGACCCTTAACATCATGAACATTTCCTTTCTGTTCTCTGTAAAATTTATCAAAAACATTTTTCTGAACGTTTTTGCTCATTCCTATTCCTTTATCTTTTATTTTTACGATAAAAAATTTATTTGTGCTTTGGGTAAAAACCTCAATAATCGGTGCACCTTCCGTATATTTAATGGCATTTTCTAAAATATTTACGAATACATTAGTTAAATGAAATTCATTTCCAGAAATTTCTGAAACAATAGCTTCAAAATTTGTTTTAATGACACCTTGTTTATTTTGTATCAATAAACTTACATGGTTCATTGCGTCATCTATAATGTCGTGAATATCTATAGTTTCCTTACTAATGTCTAACTGATTTTTTTCTAATTTAGAAATTCTGAGAACATTTTCAACTTGCTTATGCATTCTTTTATTCTCGTCTCTAATCATATTAATATACCGCAATACTTTGTCGTTATCACTAATTATCTTAGGATTTATAATAGAATCTAAAGCCAAATTGATGGTTGCAATAGGTGTTTTAAATTCGTGTGTCATATTATTAATAAAATCAGTTTTTATTTCTGATATTTTTTTCTGTTTTATCAATTGATATAGTGAACTTGAAAAAGCAATAATGATAATAAAAATAAATAATAATGATAATAATAAAATACCTGAGATTCCTGATAAAATGTGATCATTTTTAGTTGGGAACGTAACAAACAAAATGTATTCAGGTTTTTCTTTATAGTCATAGAATAAAGGATATGGGTAACTATTAGTTTTATTAATTGTATAATATCCTGATTTTAATTTAGTTGCTAAACCGTCACTACCATACACCCCATACTTAAAATCTAAATTAATATCTTTTTTTTGCAATTCTTCTTTAATAGTAGCATTTAGCTCTCTATTACTGACTCTTTGATTAATAGGATTCAACCATTTATAATCCTTTTTAATTTGAGATATTTGTCCGTCTTCTAAAGATTTCATTCTTCCTGTAAAAGAAAAACGTTTTTCATCTGCAGCATTTAATAAGTTATCCGCAGAGTTTACAAAATTAATTTCAGAAAAATCTTTTTTACTTGTAACTCTCGTGAAAATTATTTTTTCATCGTCTAAAAAATCTAACGGAATTTCAAAATTTTCCTCTAGAACAGTAGTTCCAAAAGTAATTTTTCTATTGTTTGTTGTATCAATTTGCTGAAAAAGATAATTCTTAATTCGCGCATTATCTGCAACAGAACTTGTCTTTAAAAAATCTTGGATTTGCAATTCTATTTGTTGATCCTCTTTTGCATTAATTCTCTCTGCAACACGTCCTAACGATTTTTGAACATCATTCTTAAATTGTTCCTTTTTACTTTCTACAGCATTGTTAATCCAATATAGTTGTACAGCGATAATTCCTATTAAGGAAATACTCATTAAAACTACAATAAGAACAAACATTTTTTTGCCCATTATTCAAAGTTAGACTATAATAAATTTGAATTTGATGTTTTTAACGTTGATTAACAAATCTAAGGTAAATTTAAGATTATTTTAACAAAAAAACTGAATATATTTTAACTTTTTAAGATATTTGTGTTAAAATATTATGAATTCGATGTACTTGAAGCTTTGTTTTTTCTAAATTATTATTAGAGATGATATAATTAGATTGTAGCATTTTCTTAGTGTCATTAGATTGATTATTCATTCTATCTAATATTTCTTTTTTAGTAGATTTATCTCTTGTAATTACTCTTTTAATCTTTGTATTTTGGTCTGCAAAAACGGTAATTACTAAATCACAAAATAAGTTGCTCCCACTTTCAAATAAAATAGCATTTTCATAAACAATGTATTCTTTTTGATTATTTATTTTAATGAAACTTTGAAAATGTTTTTTAACTTCTGGATGCACAATTGCATTTAATTTAGAAAGTTCTTCTTTATTTTTAAAAACTATTGATGCAATATGTTCTCGATTTAATCTACCACTAATAAAAGACTTCTTTCCAAAGTTTTGAATTAATTTTTGTTTTATAATTTCTGAGGAATTCATTAGCCTTTTTGCCTCAACATCTGCAATATAAATAACTACATTTTTATATTGTGAAAAAAAATTTGCTACTGTAGTTTTACCACTGCCAATGCCTCCTGTTAACCCTATAATTTTCATTTACTTTTGTATTAAGAAATCAATTTTAGATGGCACAATTTTAAGATTTTTAACAAAATTTGGTTTAACAATTATTCTAGGTAGTAAATAACCCAAATTATTTTTTTCAGCAACGCTGTAATCACAATCAACTTTAAATGAAGCTTCAGATACTTTTGCAAAATTTGACAATGCAACTGTAAAAATAATTTCTACATTTTTATCAAGTGTTGTTAAATTTATGTTTTCAGGAAGGTTAACAATATCAAAAGGGATTTTTAACTTGCCTTCCGTAAATTTATCAACCCTACCAGAAATTTTAGTTTTAGTAATATTAAAATTCAAATTCCTTTGACTGATTATTTTTACAATTTCTACTTCCTGATTAAAGTTTGCTTTAACATCAGAAAGAATCAATTTATTTAAACGGATGTACTTAATTGTATCTACTCTAGATTTTGGGCCTGAAATTAAAATTGAATCTGGTTCCATAGATATATCTCCCAAAAGATCATAACCAACATGATAATTAATATCTAAATTAGGTTGTAAAGCCACCTTTTTTGATGTCAACAAACCTAAATTCAAGAAAATAGTATCTATACCTAGTTCTTTTATATTAACGTCAGATAAAAGTTGGTTTTGTATTTTAGATTTTTGATTATTAGGTAAAATATAAAATTTAGATTTATGCTTTCTATTCAACTGAGAAGCATCAAGTTGTATCGTTTTATTTCTGATTTTAGTTCTTATAATTTTAAAACCAGTAGCTTTAACAGTAATATCAATTTCTTTAACTGGAGCCTCTTGTAAAAGTTGGTTTTGTGCTATGCTTTTATAATTAACGGGAAAAGTAATAACTGTTGTGTACTCTTTTGAAAATGTTATCAATAACCAAATTAAAGCAGATATTGTTAAAAAGCTAAAGAATGTTTTTGGTATTTTTTTAGAAGTTTTCACAAAAAGTATTTATTTATTGCAATTTAATGAAAAAGCATGTAAACAAAAAGTGAGCTTAATCTAACTACAGAAAAAGCTCACTTTAAAATTATAGTAATCAATTATTTTTTTGCAGGTGCCAAATATTTTTTACTCAACTCCATTGAAATTGCAGATCTTTCAAATCTTATTTTACCAGCACCCGTTTCTATGGTAACTGTATTATCTGAAGAATTAATTTCTGAAATTTTTCCATGGATTCCAGAGGAAGTAACTACTTTAGTTCCCTTTTTTATTTCTGTCTGAAATGCCTTTTCTTTCTTTTGACGTTGCATCTGCGGTCTTATCATAAAAAAATATAATACGCCAAGTGCCAAAGGCAACATTATCATATTAAAATCAAAGCCTCCAGTTTGTAATATAATTATTGAGTACATTTATTGTTTTGCTTTTGGTGTAACCATACCTTTAAGGGTTAAAACTTCTCTCCCAGACTCAGTATTTGTTATTAAAGTAATATTTTTTTGTTGTCTATTTTTCTTTCCGTTTGTATTAAATTTCACCTTAATATCTTCTGTTTGTCCCGGTTTAATTGGTTTTTTAGGCCAAACTGGCACTGTACAACCACAAGTTACTTTCGCATCTGTAATTACCAAATCAGTTTTTCCAGAATTGGTAACTTGAAAAGTAGTTTCCACGATTTCTCCTTCATTTACAGTTCCAAAATCATATTCTTTATTAGAAAATGAAATTAAAGCTGCACCTTTTTTTATGGCTACATCCCTTGATCTAGCCAAATCTAGATTTTCTTTATTTATTTTAGTAGTAGCATTTCCATTGCCATTTGAACAAGATAATACACCTACAAACAAGAATAAAAGTGCTGATAAATATGTAATTTTTCTCATGTTATTAAAATTTTTGTAAAAATAATAAATTAATTGTCAGTATCAAGAATATTAAATTAATCCTCTTCCTATTTTAATAATTTTTTTGTTTTTCATGTAATCTTTAGAAATTTTATCTAAAACACCATTAATAAAATAACTACTTTTTGTGGTTGAATAATCTTTAGCGACCTCTATATATTCATTAATAGTAACTCTAACTGGTATCGATGGAAAATTTGTAAATTCAGTTATTGCCATTTTTATTAAAATCATGTCTATATCAGCAATCCTATCAGTTTCCCAATTAGGTGTTTTATTGGTAATGTCTTCTTCGTAAGTTTTATGCTTTAATATTGTTTTTTTAAACAAGTTTGACACAAAATCTTCATCATCCTTGTCCTTATAAAGAGTGCCTAAAACAAAGGTTTTATCCAATTTAGTTTTACTTAATGTTTTTACAACCCAAGTGTTTACGAAAGGAATATCATCAACCCATGAAATCATTTTATCTTCATAGTATTCTGCTAATTTTTCGTTAGGCGCAATAATTTCTTTGAAAAAATCAATAACAAAAGCTTTATCAATTTTAAATGAATCTAAAGTATTTGCTAAATAGTTTTTATATAAATCGCTTTTCTGTAATTCATCAAAAATAATTTTAACATACTCATCATCATCTTCCCAATTATTCAACCTATTCAATTCAACATAACTTTCTAGGCTAATACTTTCTGCTATTTGATTAATGACTTTATTTTCTGTGAATTTTGTGTTAGGTTTTAGCTCTTCTTGAGTGGCAAGGATTTTCTTTTTAGAAAGCGCCATTTTCTTTGCTGCTAGTTTTTGAACTTCAATTATCAATTGAAAATTTAAAACATATAAGTCGAACATTTTTAAAATACTGTGTTTTAAAAATTTCTCTTCTCTAATAATATCAATATTATGAGATTGCTGCATAGCGTATACAGACTGCATTACTTTAACTCGAATATGTCTTCTGTTAATCATGATAAAGAACTTAAAAAGCTTTTAATTTGCTATGCAAAAGTAGTATTATTTTATTTTAACAATAGTACTTTTTTAATTCTTTTTTAAGAAAAAAAATCTTTTTGAAACCCTTATCTTCGTAGCCCATTTTAACAAAAATTTCTATTTGAAAGCTCTACGATACATTAATAAATATTTTTCTAAGTATAAATGGCGTATACTGATAGGCTTATTCATCACAATACTATCAAAATTACTTGCACTTCAAGTACCTAGAATCATTAAACAATCGTTTAATATTGTTGAGGATTATCAAAATAACAAAGTAACAGATATTAATTTCGTAAAGGACGAATTATTAATGAATGTTCTCATTATTGTTGGAGTTGCATTATTGAGTGGTTTTTTAACATTTTTAATGAGACAAACCATCATTGTTACTTCAAGATTGATTGAATTTGATTTAAAAAACGAAATTTATCAGCAATACCAAAAGCTATCTTTAAACTTCTATAAAAAAAATAGAACAGGAGATTTAATGAATAGAATTAGTGAAGATGTTGGTAAAGTTAGAATGTACGTTGGCCCGGCTGTAATGTATACTATGAATATGCTTGTATTATTTTTTGTGGGTTTTACACAAATGATTCAAGTAGATTTAAAACTTACTTTATACACGCTTATACCTTTTCCTCTTTTATCCATCTCAATTTTTATTTTAAGTAAAGTGATTCATAAAAGAAGTACTATAGTTCAACAATATTTATCAAAACTAACCACATTTAGTCAAGAGTTTTTATCTGGAATAAATGTTGTGAAATCTTATGGAATAGAAGCTTCTATAACAAAAGATTTTGATGCTATTTCTGATATGAGTAAGGAAAAAAATATCAATTTACATAAAGCAAATGCCCTCTTTTTTCCTTTAATGCTTTTACTTATCGGAATTAGTAATTTGATCGTAATTTATGTAGGCGGAAATCAATATATAAATGGTGAAATAAAATCTGGAGTTATTATAGAGTTTATCTTATATGTAAATATTTTAACTTGGCCAGTGGCTGTAGTTGGTTGGGTAACTTCTATGGTGCAACAAGCTGAAGCGTCACAAGCAAGAATTAATGAGTTTTTAGAACAAGTACCCGAAATTCAAAATAAAAATAATTCAACTACAAAAATTTCTGGAAAAGTTACTTTTAAAAATGTAAGTTTCACTTACGATGACACAAATATAACGGCTTTAAAAAACATCCATTTTACTGTTGCATCTGGAGAAACTTTAGCTATTTTAGGAAAAACAGGTTCAGGAAAATCTACAATAATTGAATTGATTTCTAGATTGTATGACACCACAAAGGGTTCTGTTTTATTGGATGACAAACCAATCAAAGAATTAAATTTGAATGATGTTAGAAGTCAGATTGGGTTTGTTCCTCAAGATCCGTTTTTATTTTCTGACACTATTGGAAATAACATAAAATTTGGAAAAGAAAATGCAACAGAAGATGAAATTATTACTGCTGCAAAAAACGCTGTAGTTCATCAAAATATCATTGACTTTAAAAAAGGATACGATACAATTTTAGGAGAACGTGGAGTAACGCTTTCAGGCGGACAAAAACAACGTGTTTCTATTGCACGTGCAATTATAAAAAATCCTAGTATTCTAATTTTTGATGATTGTTTATCTGCTGTAGATACAGAAACCGAAGAGAAAATTTTGTCTAAATTAGACAGAGTTTCTAAAAATAAAACTACTTTTATTATTAGTCATAGAGTCTCTTCAGCTAAAAATGCTGACAAAATTATTGTTTTAGACCAGGGTGAAATTTTACAACAAGGAACTCATAATCAATTGATAACTCAAACAGGTTACTACAAAGATTTATACGAACAACAACTTTTAGAAAAAGAAATTTAATCTTTAACATTGCTACGTAAAATATTTTGTTAGATTTGTAAAAACAATAAAACAAATAACTACTATTCATAAAGATTATGGCAGAGAGAGTTGAGCAAGAAGAAATTTTTTCACAAGTATTAAGAGCAGGAAGAAGAACTTATTTTTTTGATGTTAGAGCAACAAAAGCAGATGATTATTATTTAACAGTTACAGAAAGTAAGAAATTTACTCACGATGATGGTTCTTTCCATTATCAGAAACACAAGATTTACTTATACAAAGAAGACTTTACAGATTTTCATGAAATGCTTAAAAAAGCTACAGATTATATTGTTGCTGAAAAGGGAGATGAAGTAATTAGTGAACGTCATCAAAAAAATTACAAAAAAGAAGAGTATAAAGAAGAATCAGCAACTTCACAAAGCTTTACAGATGTCTCATTTGAAGACATTTAACTGAGGTCTATTGTTTATTCTTTTTTTTAAAAGGTCTAAAAACATAGATAGAAAGTAATACAAATTAAATAATCCAAAAAACAGCAAACTTAAAAGTTTGTTGTTTTTGTTTACAAGACTTTTTTCATAGTCTTGCTTTTAGAAACTGTTTCCTCCCACTCTTTTTCAGAATTACTATCTTTAGTAATGCCTCCTCCAACATAAATTACTGATTTATTATCATGGATTTGCATACAGCGCAAATTCACAAAGAGAGCTGTTTTTTGATTGATATTCAATTCCCCTAAAAACCCAGTGTAGTAACTTCTATTGTATTTTTCATTTTCTAAAATGAATTCTCTCGCCATATCTCTTGGCAAACCACAAACTGCTGGAGTTGGGTGCAAAGCTCTAATTAAAGACTTTAAAGTATAATTTTGATGTAAATCTCCTTCTACTTTGGTTCTTAAATGTAATAAATCTCCGGCTTTTATAGTTTCTTTATTGTCTACTTTTAAGTCTGATGAAATGGCTATTAACTGATTTTGTATAAAATCTGTCACTAGCTGTTGCTCCTCTAATTCTTTATTTTTCCAAACAGCTTTTTTGTCCTCTTGATAAATTTGTGTTCCTGCCAAAGACATTGTTTTAAAAGAAAGTCCATTCATTTGCAACAGTGTTTCTGGAGTTGCGCCTAACCATAAACCAACTTTTGGATGAAACCAAATAGAAACAAAAGCATTCTTATAACTTTTTAATAGTTTCTTGTATATTTTTACCAAGTCAAAATCAGATAAATCAATAGTTTCTTTTCTAGATATAACTACTTTTTGTAGTTCACTATTTTTAATTTCATCTATAGCTTTTTGAACAGCATTAATATGAAATGCTTTTGATTTAATATTAGAAATAAAACTATTTTCTTCAAAATAGCTATCTTCTAATACCAAAGGCTCTGTGTAATAATTTGATTTTTCAAAAGGGAATAAAATCGCTTTTTCATCAGCATTAAAAGGTGCAAATACAAAACCAGATTCCGTAAAAGATTCGGTATATTGCAAAGAATCATCTTTCATAAAAAATCCTGAAATATGAATTTCATTTGGCTTTTTGTAAGCTGCAAAAGGTAATTTTGAGTTATAAGATGCTATAATTTTTTCAAAAATAATCATAATATTATTTTTTATCTAAAACAATATTTGTGATTTTACAGATAGAAATTAATTGTTCATTTTCATCAACAACTTTTATTTCCCATAAATGTGTAGTTCTACCTTTATGGATTGGTTTTGCAATACCAAAAACGGTACCTTCTTTTTTACTTTTTAAATGATTTACACTTAGCTCAATTCCTTTAATAATTTTGGTTTCAGTATCCACAAAAAGTGCTGATGCACAACTACCTACAGTTTCCGCTAAAGCCGCAGTTGCTCCTCCGTGTAATATACCATATGGTTGATGAACAGTTGAATTTACTGGCATTTTAGCAGTTACAAAATCAACCCCAACGTCCACAAACTCAATTTTTAGAGTTTCCATTAATGTATTTTTATTAAAACTATTGAGAGTTAAAAGCGTTTTTTCTTTATCCATTTAAGAGAATTTTATCTATGTAAAAATACGCATAATTTATCGTATTTTTGCAGTACAACATTTAAGAAATCTATGTACAAAATACGAGTTATTTTAGACACCAAAGAAGATGTAATAAGAACACTTTTAGTTGAAGATAATGTCAATTTAGAAAGTTTACACAACTCAATTTCTAAAGCATTTGGTTTTGAGGGGCAAGAAATGGCTTCTTTTTACAAAACAGATGACGAATGGAATCAAGGTGAAGAAATTCCGTTATTTAATATGGCTGAAGCCGGTGAGGAAATCTCAATGCAAACATGTATTTTAAAGGATACATTAATACAAGAAAATGATAAACTGATTTATGTTTACGACTTTTTAAATATGTGGACTTTTTATGTTGATGTAGTTGAAATATCACTAGAAAAAAGAAATGATTTACCTAAAATTATTTTAGAGGTTGGTGAAATACCCAAGGAAGCTCCTGAAAAAGAATTTATTGCAGATAATCCTAATGAAAAAGATGATGACGACGAGTTTGATATTTTTGATGATTTTAATTTTAACGAGTATTAACCAATATTAATCTTTCTCTGCTTATTTACATCCAATTGCTAATTTTGGATTTTTAATAATTACATTTTTTTTAGTAACAAAATTGTATTTTAGTCGTCTTACAGATTATAACCGACTAAAACAATTTCTTTGGAAACAATCTTATCACTAAAAAACTTAGATAAAAAATACGGTGCTGTCCACGCAGTAAACAACCTTTCTTTTGATATTAAAAAAGGAAATGTTTATGGAATTTTAGGACCAAATGGAAGTGGAAAATCAACCACTTTAGGTATTATTTTAAACGTTGTAAACAGAACTTCTGGAGAGTTTTCTTGGTTTAATGGAAAATTATCAACCCATGAAGCGCTAAAAAAAGTAGGTGCTATTATTGAGCGCCCTAACTTTTATCCATATATGACAGCAACTCAAAATTTAGCTTTGATATGCAAGATAAAAGGAATATCAACGGCAAAAATTGATGAGAAATTAACTACTGTAAATCTTTTTGAACGCAGAAATAGTAAATTTAGAACATTTTCTTTAGGGATGAAACAACGTTTGGCAATTGCATCTGCTTTGTTAAACGACCCAGAAATTCTAATTTTAGACGAACCTACAAATGGTTTAGATCCGCAAGGAATTCATGAAATTCGCCAAATCATCAAAAAGATTGCAGCAAATGGCACCACAATTTTATTAGCATCTCACCTGTTAGATGAAGTTGAAAAAGTTTGCAACCATGTTGTAGTTATTAGAAAAGGAGTTAAATTATACTCAGGGAGAGTTGATGAAATGACAGCATCTCATGGCTTACTAGAACTAAAGGTTGATAAAAATGAAGACGAATTGATTTCATTTTTGAAAAATCATGAGGCTATCCTAAAAGTTTCAAAAGATCATGAAACAATAATTGCTACTTTAAGCAAAAAATTGTCAGCTGCAGATATCAATACAGAATTATTCAATAAAGGTTTTGTTCTTAGTCACCTCGTAAAACGTAAACCTAGTTTAGAACAACAATTTTTAGATTTAACCAACAACAATTAATCCAACAAAACAAAGTAATGTTAAGACTACTAACTATAGAATTTCATAAATTAAAGTACAACAGAGCCAGTAAAATTTTATCTATTATCTACTTTGGATTACTTACATCTATTGCACTAATTGCAGCTATAAAATTTGAATTCGGTGAATTTAAATTACATTTAGCTGATGCTGGAATTTTTAATTTTCCATACATCTGGCATTTTAATACTTACGTAGCTGCCATATTAAAATTCTTTTTATTATTGGTAATTGTATCAATGATGTCGAATGAATACAGTTATAAAACATTAAAACAAAACTTAATTGACGGATTAAGTAAAAAAGAATTTATATTATCAAAGTTTTACACAGTAATAGCTTTTGCTGCTATCTCTACTGTTTTTGTATTTATCGTTTCCTTAGTTCTAGGATTAGTATATTCTGATTATAATGAATTCGCAATTATAGTATCTGACTTAGAATATATATTAGCCTTCTTTATTAAACTAGTTGGTTTTTTCTCTTTTGGTTTGTTTCTAGGTATTCTTGTAAAGCGATCTGCTTTTGCCGTTGGCGCCATGTTTGTTTGGCTTATTTTAGAAAATATGTTCAGAGGATTTCTTTTTTGGCAGTTTAATGAAAATGAAAGCACAAGTAACATTGTAGATAATTTTATGCAATTTCTTCCACTCGAAGCAATGACTAATTTAATTAAAGAACCGTTTTCTAGATTGGGAGCTGTGAGATCAGCTGCCAATACAATGGGAGAAGTTTTTAATAAAAGTTATTCAGTAGATTTCACCAATATTTTAATTGTTTCTTGCTGGACTTTTATTTTTATTTTCTTGTCTTACAAATTATTACTAAAAAGAGATTTATAGATTGTATGAAAATTATGCTAACGTAAATTTTTATTTAGCGGAATAAAATCAACAATTATTTTAAACTATTTTAGATAAAAAAGGTCTAATCTTGTAATAAGATTAAACCTTTTTTCGTTAATTCTTATTACTTTTAGCAGATAATAATGATTTAAATTCGTTTTTCATTGAAGTTTAAAATCCTAGCTTTAACTTTTGTTTTTTCACTACTCACTTTGACAAATACTTTTGCTCAATTGAGTAAAAAACACTTTATACCACCTTTAACTTATGCAGAAGAAGGTAACGCAAACCCAGAAAATCAGTATTTCTATATTTCTACACCAAGTAATAAAGATGTAAGTTATACTATAAAACAGATTGGTTTTCCTAATAATGACTTTAATGGAATTGTAAATAGTTCAAATCCTGAAGAAATTTTTATTGCTACCGGAGATAGTCAACTTTTTGTAGATTCTAGGCAAACAAGTGTGGTTCACAACAATAAAGGATACATTATAGAAGCAACAGATGTTATTTATGTTTCCATAAGAGTTTTAGCTGGTGGAGGCAATCAAGCAGGAGCGTTAGTAAGTAAAGGAATATCTGCTTTAGGCAATACTTTTAGAGCAGGTATGTTCACCAATGAGAATCCTCAAACAAATTATTTGAATTTTATTTCAGTAATGGCATCAGAAGATAATACAGAAGTAACTTTTGATGATTTACCAACAGGCTTAGAAATTAAAAATTATTCAGGTACTTTTCCTATTTCTGCTTTATTAAATGAAGGCGAAAGCTATATTCTAGCCACAAATGCTTCAGATAATTCTATAAATAGAGATGGATTAATTGGCACTTTAATAAATTCAGATAAACCTATAATTGTAAATACTGGCTCTGCCAATGGTAGTTTTCATAATGGAGGAGGAAGAGATTATGGGATAGATCAAATTGTTGGAGTTGACAAAATTGGTACAGAATATATTTTTGTAAAAGGCGATGGTAGTGATGGTTGGGAAAATGTGTTGATTGTAGCTCATGAAGATAATACAGAAATAAGCATTAATGGAAATGGAGTTTCCTCGACAATTAATAAAGGGGAATATAGATTAATAGAGGGAAATCAATTTACAAATAGTAACTTATTTGTAGAAACATCAAAACCTACGTTCGCATATCAAGGTATTGGTGCCAATAATAATGAATTTAATCAAGGATTTTTTTTTGTACCACCTCTTAGTTGCGAAAACCGAGGAAAAGTAGATAATATACCAAATATTGAAACTATTGGTAACGTTAATTTTACGGGCGGAATTACCATTGTTACAAATAAAGATGCCACTATTAATATAAATTCTGAACCAATTACTAATTTTTCTAGCTCAGGACCATTTGATGTTGACGGAAACCCAAATTACGTTACTTATAAAGTTATCAACTTAACTGGCAATATTTCTATTGATAGTAGTGACGAATTGTATTGTGCTTATTTTAATCAAAACGGAGCTGCGTCATCTGGGAGTTTCTTTTCAGGTTTTCCTTCTGCTCCAGAAATAAATTTTGACACCACAGTAACTTCTCTTGGCAATTGTATTCCAAATGTTACACTTCAGGCAGCAAATACAGATTTATTTGACAGTTTTGAATGGCAATATTTTAACGAAACTACAACCACTTGGGAAACTAGAAGCACCAATTTCAATTACAAACCTCTAGAATCAGAACCCGGAAAATACAAACTAATAGGAACCGTAAATTGTACAGGTGCAACTTTTGAATCTATTGAAATTCCTGTAAGCTTGTGCCCTGACGATTATGATGGAGACTTAATTATTGATAATTTAGATCTTGACATTGACAATGACGGTATAATAAATTGTGATGAATCACTTGGAGATGTTAATGTAAGCTTTCTTAACATTAATGACGCCATTGCCATAAAACCAAATACAACTGTTGATATTATTAATATCAGTAATTATACATCTAATGAAACAAGTAACTCAATTACAGGCGACATTGTTGGAAATTTTGAATCTATTATAAACCCTGTTGTAGATTCAGAATTAGAATATGAATTAAAATTTACGCAAAACATTAATTTTAGATTTACGCAAAATAAAAATAGAAATCATACAATTTCTGAAGGTGAATTTTTTATCCTAAAAATAGGGCCAAATAATAAAAACGTAACACTTTTAGACCCTGATGATCAACTTTTAATTGACACCAATTTTGATGGAGAATTTGAAACAGGAATTACAAATGTATCTGCTTCAGAAATCCATTTTAAATACAAAAATAATTTAACAGGAGCTTCAAGTACTTTTGAATTCTTAGCAAATCAAGTAAATCAATTTGATTTTAAACATCAATCTAGTGGCTTAGCCAACACATCAAAATTTAATGGAAATCTTCAACTCACTTGTTTTTCGTTGGATTCTGATGGAGATGGCATTGAAAATATGTTTGATTTAGATTCTGACAATGATGGAATTCCTGATGTAAATGAAGCCTTTCCTCAACCAAGCTCATTGTCTGGTATTGATGATAATTTGGATGGTTTAGATGATATGTTTTCTGATTTATTAAATGTAGATTCAGATGGTGATGGAATACCAAATTATATTGATTTGGATTCAGATAATGATGGAATTTTTGACTCCACTGAAGCTAGCCATAATCTAGATAATGATTTTGATGGAATTATTGACAACATAAATGCAATTATAGGAATTAATGGTTTGGCTGATAGCTTGGAAACTACACCCGATGCAAAAGTACTCTCTCTAAACTATAACGTTGCGAATACAGATGATGATACCGATTTTAATTTTGTGGAATTAGATGCAGATAATGATAATTGTTTTGATGCTGTGGAAGCCGGCTTTACTGATTCTAATAATGATGGAGTTTTAGATGCAGTTCCGTTTGATATAGATTCAAAAGGAATTGTAATTAATAATTTTGATGGATATACAAATCCAAATTTAGACTATATTACAAGTGCACCAATTATTATCAATACTCCTTTTGAAGACGTTTCTTTTTGTGAAAATGATATAGATTCAATGACTATAGATACATCTGCTGATAGTTTTCAATGGGAAATTTCAACAGATGGTACAACTTGGAATACAATTACAGACAACAGTGTTTATAACGGCAGTACTACTACAACCTTACAAATCACAAATACTCCCTTAAATTATAATAATAATAAATACAGAGTAATCTTAAATAAAACCGGTAATGCTTGTACAGAAATTTCTAATGCAATAAACCTTACTGTAAACCCTGTTCCAATTTTAAAACCAAATCCGGAATTAAATCAATGTATAGAAGTTGCTGACACCAATACGACTGTAAATTTAACGCTTGCGGAACAAAATATATCTGACACAGCAAACGTTACTTTTGAATATTATGAAGATCTCAATGCAACAACTTTAATTACTGAACCAACCTCTTATCCAGTGGAAGTTAATATTCAAAAAACAGTATTTGTAAAAGTAATTTCAGAATTCAATTGCGCTAGTGACTTAACCACTCTTACCATAAATGTAGGACAAACAATTAGAAATAATTTTGATGAATTACAACCTCCAGTCTGTGATGATTTTTTAGATGCAGATGGTAATGATACGGATGCAAATTCTGATATGGATAACATTACTGCTTTTAACTTAGATAAGACTACTATCGAAAACGGAATAGCCCCTCCTATTAATACTGAAATCTCTTATTATGAAAGCATTGACGATAGAAATAATTCATTAAACCCTGTTGATATTACCAATTTCAGAAACGACATTACAAAGAATGCTGTTATAAATATTACAAATGGAATACAGTTTCCTATTTATTATAAAATACTCAGTACAATTAATAATGATTGTCAAGGTTTAGGACAATTTTATCTGCAAATTAATCACGTTCCAAATGCAAATGACGTTCCAAAACTAGAACTTTGTGACAATTTAATTGATGGTGATAATGCCAACGGCATTGTTCAGAATTTTGATTTAGAATCTAAAACAACTGATATTCTTAACGGACAAGATCCTGCCCTATTTGAAGTTACTTATCACTTAACTGCTGATGATGCAAATACCGGAAATCTGCCTCAAGCATCTCCTTTTACCAATACAATTCGTGATCTTCAACCTATTTTTGTGCGTGTTACCAATAAAACAACAGGATGTTTTACAGATCATACTTCTTTTAATCTTATCGTAAATCCAGTGCCTATTGCCAATTTTGTAGAAGATATAGAAGTTTGTGATGATAATACTGATGGCTCTGCTAGAAATGGTTTTTCTCAAACTATAGATTTAACCTCTAGAACTGCTGGTATTTTAGGTGCTCAAGATTCAAGTACACATACTGTAACTTACCATCGCTCTTTTGCAGATGCTCAAAGTGGTGATCGTCCTTTAGTTTCTCCATATTCTAATGAAACTCCAAATAGAGAAACCATTTTTGTGCGTATTCTAAATACAGATTCACAGTGTGTAAATGCAATCTCTAATTTTGATGTAATTGTGAATCCTGAGCCTACTTTTGTAGTTCCTACAACTTTGGCATATTGTGATGATAATTTGGATGGTGATGATGCTAATGGCATCATTCAGACTATTGACTTAGACAGTAAAATTCCTGAAATTTTGGGTACTACTCAAAGCCCAAATGATTTTACGGTAACTTTTCACAATTCGCAAGCGGATGCTGCTTCTGGTGATGGGGCTGTAGCTTCTCCTTATCAAAATACAAATGCAAACGAAACATTCTATGTTCGTATTCAGAATAATCAAACACTTTGTGTTAATGATGATACTTCTCTTGAATTAATTATAAATACACTGCCTGATTTTGAGGTAACTACACCACAAATTTTGTGCTTGAATGATACTCCGTTAAACATTTCTGTAGAAAATGCTAGAGATCAATATTCTTATCTATGGACAGATGAAAATGGCACTCCTCTAAACACCACTTCTTTAGACAATATTGATGTTGTTAAAGCTGGAAAATATACAGTTACAGCAACTACAACTAATGGAACACTTTGTGAAAGATCAGAAACCATTGAAATCAATGAATCCAATATTGCTACACTAGAGCAAAGTTTTGTAACTATTATTGATGAATCTAATAATATTGGAAGTGAAGATAATATTTCAATATCCATTGATACTCTTAATAATGATTTAGGCCCTGGAGATTATCAATTTGCAATCTTAAATCAAGATGATAATACTAGAATTCCTATTATTGGTTTTCAAGATGAACCTCTTTTTGAAAACTTAGAAGGTGGTATTTATACCATTATTGTAAATGATAAAAATGGATGTTCTCCTGATACAACTCTTGAGGTGTCTGTAATACAATTTCCTAAATTTTTTACTCCGAATGCTGATGGTAGCAACGACACTTGGATTGTAAAAGGAGCCAATCAAACATTCTACCCTAATTCAAGTATCAATATCTTTAATAGATATGGAAAAATTGTAGCTCAAGTGCCTATTGATAGTCAAGGCTGGAATGGAATGTATCAAGGAAAGCTATTGCCTTCTGATGACTATTGGTTTAATATCACGCTGATTCCTCCTGCAAACTCTAACAAACCCGTTATCAATAAACAAGGAAATTTCTCTCTTTTAAGGAGGTAAACATAGAATAACATAAAAGCTCTAAAACTAAATTTAGTTTTAGAGCTTTTATGTTAGGCCTAAAATATTTTTAAATTTAAAATAATATCGCTACTAATAGCTTACTAAAACAAAGATCTTGATTAGATTATTTTAAAAAACTACATCAATTTAAATATTCGTGTTACAACTCAAAAAATAAAAATCCCTGAAATCAATAAATAGATTTCAGGGATTTTTATAAGTTTTAATGATATTAATTTTACTACTTTAATTTCTTTTTAACTGCTACTTCACTGTAAGCCTCAATAACATCGCCTTCTTGAATATCATTATAGTTCTTAATTTGTATACCACAATCGTAACCTTTGGCAACCTCTTTAACATCGTCTTTAAAACGTTTCAATGAAGTTAAAACACCGTCATGCACAACAATACCATCTCTAATAATTCTAATTTTAGAATCTCTAAATATTTTACCTGACATGACCATACAACCTGCAATATTACCAACTTTAGAGATCTTGTATACTTCTCTAATTTCAACATTACCAGAAACTTCTTCTTTCATTTCAGGAGATAACATCCCTTCCATTGCATCTTTTAAGTCGTTAATAGCTGCATAAATAATTGAATAAGTTCTGATATCAACCTCTTCTCTATCTGCAACTGCCCTGGCATTTCCTTGTGGTCTTACATTAAATCCAACAATAATTGCATCTGAGGCTGTGGCTAATAAAACATCACTTTCTGTAATAGCCCCTACACCTTTATGCAAGATATTTACTTGAATTTCTTCTGTAGATAACTTCTGGAAAGAGTCTGTTAAAGCCTCCACAGAACCATCCACATCACCCTTAAGTATAATATTTAATTCCTTAAAGTCACCGAGTGCAATTCTACGACCAATTTCATCAAGTGTTAATGTTTTCTGAGTTCTTACAGACTGCTCGCGTTGCAATTGAGAACGCTTGGACGCAATTTGTTTGGCTTCTCTCTCATCTTCAAATACATTAAACTTATCACCTGCCTGCGGCGCCCCATCTAAACCTAATATTGACACTGGAGTTGATGGCCCAGCAATCTTTAATTTATTCCCCTTGTCATCAAACATAGCTTTAACTTTACCACTATGTTTTCCTGCTAAGATATAATCTCCAATTTTAAGTGTACCTGCTTGTACTAAAATAGTCGTTACATAACCTCTTCCTTTATCTAAAAGTGCTTCTACAACCGTACCTACTGCGTTTTTATTAGGATTAGCCTTTAATTCTAAAACTTCAGCCTCTAATAAAACTTTTTCTAACAACTCATCAATTCCTTGACCTGTTTTTGCAGATATATCTTGAGATTGAATGTTTCCTCCCCACTCTTCAATTAACAAATTCATTGAAGATAGTTGTGTTTTTACATTATCAGGATTTGCATTTGGCTTATCAATCTTATTAATTGCAAAAATTATAGGAACCCCTGCAGCCTGTGCATGAGAAATTGCCTCTTTTGTTTGTGGCATCACATCATCATCTGCTGCAACAACAATAATTACTAAATCCGTTACTTGGGCACCACGTGCACGCATTGCTGTAAAGGCCTCATGACCTGGGGTATCTAAAAATGCTATTTTTTGATTGCCTACATTTACAGAATATGCTCCAATATGCTGAGTAATTCCTCCACTTTCTCCGTCAACAATATTTGCATTTCTAATATAATCTAAAAGTGAAGTTTTACCATGATCTACATGCCCCATTACTGTAATAATTGGCGCTCTTAACTCTAAATCTTCTGGACTATCTTCTATTTCTTCTATAGATTCTTCCACTTCCGCACCAACAAACTCGACCTTATGATTAAACTCTTCAGCGACAATAACTAATGTTTCTGCATCCAAACGTTGGTTCATTGTTACCATCATTCCTAACATCATACATGAAGAAATAATATTTGTAACAGGAACATTCATCATAGTAGCAACCTCACTAACCGTAACAAACTCTGTTACTTTTAAGATTTTACTATCTAATGCTTGTGCTTCTAACTCTGCTTCTGTTTGTTCTTTATGTGCATCCCTTTTGTTTCTACGATATTTAGCACCTCTTCCTTTAGAAGATTTTCCTTGTAGTTTTTCTAAGGTTTCCCTTACTTGTTTTTGGATTTCAGCTTCTGTTGGCTCTTCCTTCTTAACTGGAGTTCTTTGGTTGCCTCTGCCTTTAAAGCCAGGTCTGTTATTTCCTTGACCTCCTCTGTTATTAGTTCTATTCCCAGCGGTTGGTCTTGAATTTGCAGGTTTAGTAATTCGTTTACGTTTTTTCTTTGCGTCTGTAGTAGCAGGTTTTTTGACTTCTGGCTTTTTCTTTTTAGGTCTTTCAAATTGTTTTAAATCAATTTTTTTACCTGTAAAGTTAGGGCCGTCTAATTTTTTATATTGTGTTTTAATAGCCTCAGCAGTTTCAGGAGTAACTTCTTCTGTTTTTGCCTCCGTTGATGGCTTTTCTGACTTAGCTTCTGTCTTAGCATCCACAATAAACGCAGCTTTTTCAATTGCAGAAATAGGCTTCTTTACTACTGGTTTTTTAACCTCAATATTTTCTTTATTCAGTTTTTCCACTTCAGGGTTATCAATCTCAGCCTTCTTTTCTTCTATTTCCTCAACTTGTGGCTTTTGAATAATCGGTTCTTTGACTGCTGCCTCTGAAGGAACTTCAGTTTCTTTTATTTCTAATTTTGGCTCTTCTTTTTTCTCAACAGCCTTTTTACCAGCATTGTCAATATCTATTTTGCCAACAGTTTTAAACTCTAACTTATCTGCTTTAGCTTTAAGAACTTCTTCTTTTTTGGCTTCTTCTGCTCTTTTCTTTTCTAATTTGGCCTCTAACTCTAAACGAATTGCCTCCTTTTCCTTGCGCTTCTCTTCGCCAACTTCCTTAGATGCAGCTTTTTTATTTGCATCAGTTTCAAAGCCATCTTGAAGAACGGAATAAATTTCACCAGTAATTTTAGTGGTTGGTCTTGCTTCAATTTCATGACCGTTATTCGCTAAATATTCTACTGCTCTATCTAAAGAAATGTTTAACTCTCTTAGAACTTTATTAAGCCTTATTGTTTTGCCTTCAGACATATATTCTTTTTAACTTTATATTTGTAAAAATATAATTTTTACTTTACTTCTATACTATATTCTTACTCGAATTCTTCTTTTAAGATTCTTTGAACATCTATAATGGTTTCTTCTTCTAAATCAGTTCTTTTCACCAATTCTGCAACACTAGTATCTAAAACACTTCTAGCTGTATCTAATCCAATTTTCTTAAATTCTGTAATAACCCAATCTTCGATTTCGTCGATAAATTCTGTTAACTCTACGTCTTCTTCTTCCAAACCTTCTCTTTGAACGTCAATTTCGTAACCTGTTAGTTCGCTTGCTAAACGAATATTAACTCCACCTCTACCAATTGCTTTTGACACTTCTTCTGGTCTTAATAGAACACTTACGCGTCCCTTTTTACCATTTTTTTCTTCCTCATACATAGTTATTTCCATTGAAGTAACTTTGGCTGGGCTTAGTGCTCTTGAAATAAATAATTGTTCGTTTTTTGTGTAATTAATAACGTCAATATTTTCGTTACCTAATTCACGAACAATTCCATGAATTCTTGAACCCTTTACTCCAACACAAGCTCCAACAGGGTCAATTCTATCATCATATGAATCTACTGCCACTTTTGCCTTTTCACCTGGAATTCTTGCTACACCTTCAACCGTAATTAAGCCATCAAACACCTCAGGAATTTCTTGTTCAAATAATTTATTTAAAAAGGCAGGTGCTGTTCTAGACAAAATAATTGCTGGCTTGTTTCCTCTTAATTCTACTGTTTTAATTACACCTCTTACAGAGTCTCCTTTTCTAAAGAAATCAGAACGAATTTGCTCACTTTTTGGCAATACAATTTCATTCCCTTCATCATCTAAAAGAATGATAGCATTATGACGAATGTGATGCACCTCTGCACTAAATAACTCTCCTTCTAAGTCTTTAAACTGCTTAAAGATGTTGGTACTATCATGTTCATAAATTTTGGAAATTAAGTTTTGACGCAATGCTAAAATTGCTCTTCGTCCCAAATCAATTAGTTTAACCTCTTCAGAAACATCTTCACCAATTTCAAAATCTGGCTCTATTAATCTGGCTTCCGCTAATTCAATTTCTTCATTATCATCTTCAGAAAAACCATCTGCAACTACCACTCTATTTCTCCAAATTTCTAAATCTCCTTTATCAGGGTTGATAATAATATCAAAATTATCATCAGAACCAAACTTACGTTTTAAAGCAGCTCTAAATACTTCTTCTAAAATAGACATTAATGTTACTCTGTCTATACTTTTATTATCTTTAAATTCTGAAAACGAATCAATTAACGCTATATTTTCCATTACATGTTTACTTAAAATACAATCTTCACTTTTGCTTCCTTAATATCCTTATATTTTAAAGTTGCTGTTTTCTGCACAGTAACTTTTCCTTTGCCTATCGGCTTTGGTTCTCTTGCTTTCCAAGTCAATACTATTTTGTCTTCATCTGCCTCTGTTAAAGTTCCTTCTAACTCTTCTTCGGCAGTTTTAACTTTTAGTATTCTATTGATGTTTTTTTTATACTGCCTTTTTTGTTTTAAAGGATGAGAAATATCTGGTGTAGAAACTTCTAGGGCAAAATCTTCATCCTCTCTATCTAAATTATGCTCTACATTTCTGCTAATTCTAATGCACTCACTTAAAGACACTCCATCATCACCATCTACAGTAACTAAAATTTTATTATTTGTTGATATTGATAAATCTATCAAAAATAATTTTTCATTTAACACTAAAGCCTCTTCTACTAAATCTCTTACTTTGGTTTGATCCATTTTTGCTTATTGTAAAATTATCAAAAAAAATACTGATTTTGAGTATAAAAAGAGGGGACTTTAAGTCCCCTTCATTTATCAATAATTGCTAAAATCGATGCAAATATACGAATACTTTACTATTAATCAAACTGAAATATATTCATTTATTTTTGTAACTTTAAATAAAACAATTGAATTTAAAAAATATAGAAAGATGAAAAAAATATTAGTCCCCATAGATTTTTCTGAAAAATCTGAATTTGCATCTAAAATGGCTGCTAAAATTGCAAAGAAATCTGACAGTATCGTTTACCTTTTACATATGATAGAGTTACCTTCTGGAATTATAGATATGGGATCAGGCAGTAATTTTAGTATACCTGAAAGCATGTTGTATTTGAGAAAGGTAAAGGAACGTATTCTAGAATTCAAAAATCAATTTTTTAATAAAAAAATTGAAGTACATTATTCAATAAAATTTCAGCATCCACATCAAGGAATATTAAAATATGCTGATAAAATTGAAGCAGACTTAATAATTATGGGCTCTAAAGGTCATTCTGAGTTTGAAGAAATTCTAATTGGTTCTAATACTGAAAAAGTGGTGAGAACTGCCAAAGTACCTGTAATTGTTGTAAAAAAAGATAGTGAAAAATTTAAAATGAAAAATTTAGTTTTTGCCTCAAACTTTAAAAATACAGATGATAAAGTGGTTTTTAAAAAGTTCCTGGATTTTGCGCATCATTTTAAAAGTGAAATTCATTTGTTAAAAGTTAATACACCTTCTCAATTTGAAAACACTCATGAAGCTACTACAAAAATTAAAGACTTTATTGAAGATTTTGATTTACCTAAATATTCAATTAATATTTACAATGATGCTTCTGTAGAAAAAGGAATATTAGATTTTTCTAAAGATATAAATGCTGATATTATTGCACTTAGTACTCATGGCAGAAGTGGTTTATCACACTTATTCTCTGCAAGTGTTACTAAAACTTTATCGAAAAAAGCTATGAAACCCATTTTAACTATTAAAATTTAACTTTTCTTGATGAATTAAATTTCTAAAAAATACTGTTTTAAATTAAACTAGTTAAATCTCCTTAAAAATGTAATTGCATAAAATGGCTATTTATCTTGGATAGCCATTTTTAGCTTTTTATACTTTGCTCAAAAGGGATTCTATTAATAATAGACCTCCCTAATGTAACCTCATCTGCATATTCTAATTCATCACCAACTGCAATTCCTCGTGCAATAGTAGAAGTTTTAATTTCAAAATTTTGAAGTTGTTTGTAAATATAAAAATTAGTAGTATCACCTTCCATAGTTGAACTTAATGCAAAAATCAATTCTTTAACCTCTCCTTTTTCAACTTTATTGACTAGAGATTCTATCTGCAAATTTTGCGGACCTATACCTTCAATAGGTGAAATTTTACCACCCAAAACATGATATAAACCATTATACTGAGAAGTACTTTCAATCGCCATAACATCTCTAATATCCTCTACCACACAAACAATTTCTGGGTTTCTTTTTGGGTTCTGACATATATTACATAAAATAGTATCAGAAATATTATGACATTTCTCACAATTTTTTACGTCATTTCTCAAATGTAATAATGCCTCTGTCAAATATTTTGTATTTTCTTTAGGTTGCTTTAATAAGTGTAATACCAAACGTAAAGCTGTTCGTTTTCCAATTCCTGGTAAACGGGAGACTTCATTTACTGCGTTTTCTAAAATTTTTGATGAAAAATCCATAGTTGCAAATTTAACTGAATCGTAGAAAAGAGAATACAGAAAAAAGATAATTTCTTTTTTAATCTCTTATATTATTTATTTTCTCCACTTCCCTCTTTATATGCTCTAAAAGAAAATCCTATATTCGTAAATCTTAAAATAACTTTATTATTTATTATGAAACCACTTCATATCATACTTTTAATTGTAGGCTATTTTTCAGTATTAATCTTTATTTCTTTTATTACAGGGAAATCTGCAAATAATAAAACGTTTTTTAAAGCTGATAATTCTTCTCCTTGGTATTTAGTGGCTTTTGGCATGATAGGCGCTTCTCTTTCTGGAGTAACCTTTATTTCTGTTCCTGGTTGGGTAGAATCTCAAAGCATGAGTTATATGCAAATGGTCTTAGGGTATATAGTTGGCTATACAGTAATTGGGTTAATATTACTTCCATTATATTATCGTCTTAATTTAACTTCAATTTACACTTATTTGCAAGATAGGTTTGGAGACAACTCTTATAAAACTGGAGCAAGTTTCTTTTTGTTATCTAGAACCATTGGAGCTGCTTTTAGATTATTTTTAGTTGCCAATGTATTACAATTATTATTGTTTGATGAATATGGGATTCCTTTTTGGGTAACAGTTACTATTACCATTCTATTAATTTGGCTATACACATTTAAAGGTGGGATTAAAACAATTGTTTGGACAGATACTTTACAAACTTTATTTATGTTAATTGCAGTAGGTGTATGTATATATACTATTTCCAATGAAATGCAGATAAGTAATATCTTTTCTTACATAAAAAATAATGAACTTTCTAAAACTTTCTTTTTTGAAGACGTAAAAACTGGGAGTTATTTCTGGAAACGTTTTTTAGCAGGTGCTTTTGTAGCAATTGTAATGACAGGTTTAGACCAAGATATGATGCAAAAAAATCTGACTTGTAGAAACTTAAAAGATGCTCAAAAAAACATGTTTTGGTTTACAATAGTTTTGGTAATTGTAAACTTCTTCTTTTTGGCACTTGGAGTTTTGTTAACGGATTATGCTCAGAAAAATGGAATCGATGCACATAAAGATGAACTTTTTCCAATTATAGCCACAAAAGGAACTTTAGGTTTAGCCACAGCTATTTTCTTTTTACTAGGTTTAATTGCAGCTGCATATTCCAGTGCAGATTCTGCTTTAACATCACTTACCACATCCTTTAGCATTGATATTTTAGAGATTGACAAAAAGAAAAATGAACAAGAGCAAGAAAAAACTAGAAAGAGAATTCATATTCTATTTTCTTTCGTTTTAATAGCAACCATTCTTATTTTCAAATACTTTATTGCAAATGAAAGCGTTATAGCTAAAATATTTACGTTTGCCAATTACACTTACGGACCTCTTTTAGGATTGTATGCTTTTGGTTTATTTACAAAAACCAAAGTTAGGGATAAGTTTGTTCCTTATATATGTATTGCTTCTCCATTTTTAACCTATTTCATCAATCTTTCCTGTTTAAAGTATTTTAATTTTGATTTCGGTTTTGCTCTATTAATCTTAAATGGAATCATAACTTTTACTGGTCTATTCATTGTAAAAAAACGAATAAGAATTATCTAACTTTATAAATATTACAAATAAAATAAACTACCATAATTACTTACATTCAAAATCAACATTAGCCAATCTTAAACTGTATAGCAATTTAAGAGATGATTTCTTTTCTAAATTAAGATAAAAGTCACTCATCTTAATATTACCGCAACTAATCGAACTAAAAAAAAGAAAGTCTTTTTTATCCTTATTTTTATTACTGTAACCCTAAGTAATTTAAATATGAATAATCGAATCTCCCTGGTATTTTCTGTTTTTTTTACACTTTTTTTTTCCAACATGTGTTTGGCTCAAGGTCCCACATCACCTGCTCTAGGGTTTAATATTTTCACTGAAAATAATGCTACACTAAATACAAATGAATCTGAAGGTTCCGTTGCAATTGGAGGAAATTTAATTTTAAAAGGAAACTACCGTGTATCAATTCATGATTGTGGATATTTTACAAACAATGGCTTAAAAATAGGACTTTTGGTTGAAGGGAAAATTGATTTCAACTCTAGTTCAAATGGTCAATTATATGTGAATAGCAATTATTACGCAAAAATTGGTAATGATAATAATACTAAAGTTTGGTACAAAGATCAAAATAATGCAACATCTCCAATAAGAATTACAAAAATTAATAATTACAATTCTTCAACAAGAGTTCATTTACAAGCAAATGCTACAACTCTTGGTAATGTAAGTGAAACCAATAACCCGGTTATAGAGTCTGGACTAATTGATTTTTCTACAGCATTTCAAACTATGAGAAATTCATCCACAAATGTTTCTCAAAACTCTCACAATGCACAATTAACAAACCCTAACGGACAATCCATTTCAAACACTAACTTACCTAATCAAGTCAAAATTAATTTACAAAATGGTATCAACTATTTAAATATAACAGGTTCAGATTTAAATAATGTAGATGTATTTACATATAATAACCAACCTAGTTCTTCTAAGATTTTAGTAATAAATGTAGACGCTTCAGGAACATTCAATTGGGATGTTTGGAATCAAGCAGGAGTATCTTTACAAAATGCACCCTTTATAATTTACAATTTTCACAATACAACAAAATTAAAAATTAAAGGAAACTCAACAATTGAAGGTACTGTTTTTGCACCTTATGCGGATATTGAGAAGATTGTTAATCAATCAAATATACAAGGACAAGTAATTGGGAAATCTTTTGTTCATTCTGGAGGTGAGATGCATTGTGCACCTTTTACTTCAGATTTAAATTCTTGCGAAAATGCTAATAATACAACATCTACAACATCAATTCTAGGTTCAGAAACAAAATCTTTAACAGGAACTCCACAAAACGGAAGTTGGTCAATAATCTCTGGAGGTGGATCAATAAATGGAAATACATATAGTCCAACGAATATAAATATCAATACAGATGTTATCATTCGATATACTGTTGATAACTCACCTTGCACCACATCTCATGATGATGTTACTTTTTCTGTTACAATACAGGAGAACATCTGCACTATTGGCGCAATTGAAGGAGTTGTAACAATAAATGATCCTGACGCAGATGGCATTAATAATATTTGTGATTTAGACGATGATAACGATGGTATTTTAGATACTAACGAGGGTTGTGACAATGCAGTTTCTACATTCCCGAATGCAACAAAAGGATATTTATTTCAAGGAAAACCGACAACTAATGTTTATCTAGTTGATTTAATTTCTGGAGAATCAACTTTACATAAAGAATTATCCTATTGGATTAATGGTGTTGCCGTTAACGAAGCTGATGGTAAATTTTGGGCTGTTAATAGAAATCAAAATAAAATTTCAATTATAGACCCAGTAACTTTTAATATTGATGAAACTTTAAATATTGCGGCCTCATCAGTATCAGGAGCATTTGACCCTATAAAAAAACAGTATGTATTTACAAACTCATCAACAGTAAAGGTTATTGATGGCGATCCAAATTCTCCAACTTACAAGACAGAAGTTGATTCTTTTGATGGGCCAGGTGCAAATATAATTGATATAGGTTATAATGCCAATGATGGAAATTTTTACGGCTTACCCGGTAATTCAAATACACTTTACAAATTTGATATATCAAATAAGCAAGCATCAATAGTTGGTGATGTAGACAATCTTCCAGTAGGAAGTTATGGAGCTATTTATGCAACAATAGATGGGAAGTTTTATTTAAGTAATAATGGTACAGGTGTTATTTATCTTTTAGAACTAAATAATGGTTATACTGCCAGTTACTTTTCAAACGGACCTGCTTCAGGAACTAATGATGGTGCCAAAGTCCTAAATGTAGATTTAACAGGAAATCAAATTTGTCTAGATACTGATAATGACGGAATTCCAAATTCTCAAGATTTTGATTCTGATGGAGATGGTTGTTTTGATGTTATTGAATCTGGAGGAATTGACTCCAATAATGATGGTATTTTAGATGGCATAGGATATGATAATAATGGAAAAGTTTTAGGCAACACAAATGGCTATAATGGTACTGATGGAGATGAAATTTTTGCTCATCAAGTAGTAATAGAAAACTCACCAGAAGATATTGTTTCATACAGTAATGAAACTGTTACTTTTTCAATTGATGTAAGATCTGACGTTGCGTCAAACTATAATGTAGGAAATCCATCATATAGTACTAACGGAAACGCTTCAAATAAATTAGAATACAAATGGTATGAAGGAGACCCTAGCAGTGGAGGACAAGAGTTAGTAAATAATGCAATTTATAGTGGTGTAAACTCTTCATCATTACAAATATCTAATACAACAGGGCTTCATGGCAATGAATATTTTGTAAAAATAACCCATTTAGATAACGCATGCATTGAAAAAATTAAAAGTGCAAAATTAATAGCAAATGAATGTGATCCAATTGCTAATAATAAAATAGATACCGATAATGATGGAATTGCAGATGATTGTGATTTGGATGATGATAATGATGGAATTTTAGATATTAACGAACTATGTAGTGATTCAGCTCCAACCTTTCCAAATGCAGACAAAGGCTATTTATTTCAGGGGACAGTTTCCACTGTTTATTTGGTTGATTTAAATACAGGCGAGTCAACACTTCATAAGAATTTATCATTCCAAGCAAATGCCGTAGCTGTAAATGAGTCCGATGGATTATTTTGGGCAGTAAATAGAACAACAGATAAAATTGTTCTAATAGATCCTAATACTTTCGATATTGTTGAAACCCTACCAATAAGCACGTCTGCTTATTCTGGAGCTTATAATCCAATAAAAAAAGAATATGTTATTACAACTTCTGAAATAGTACAAATAATTGATGCTGACCCAGCTTCACCAACATACAAAACTATTACAAATTCCTTTTCAGGAGAAGGATTTAACGTTTCAGATATTGGTTACAATGCTTCTGATGGTAAATTTTATGGGGTAGCAAACGACACTTCAAAATTGTATAAATTCGATACAGAAAATAGTACATCTAGTTTAGTCGGCTCAATATCAAACCTGCCTTCAGGCATATATGGAGCAGTATATTCTACTTTAGATGGGAATATTTATTTAGGGAACAATGCTTCTGGAGTAATTTATTACATAAACTTAGCAAACGGCTTAAGTGCATCATTCTTCTCTAATGGTCCAACCTCAGGATATAATGATGGAGCAAAAGTTTTAAATATCGATTTATCAGGAGGACAAATTTGTTTAGATACAGATAATGATGGAATTCCAAATTCAAAAGATTTAGATTCGGATGGAGATGGCTGTTTTGATGTTGTCGAATCAGGAGGAGTTGATGTTAATAATGATGGTATTTTAGATGGCAATGGAATAGACACTGAAGGTAAAATTATAGGAAGCTCAAATGGTTATAATGGGGTTTCTGGTAATGAAAATAATGCTCATCAATTAAGAATTATATCAAATTTAAATGATATATCAAAAATAGAGGGGCAAACGGCAAGTTTAACTATTTCAGCTTCTGCAGAAGTTGCAACAAATTATAATAATGGCACTCCAGAATTTGGAGAAGAAGGTAATTCGAATAATAATATTAATTATAAATGGTATTTAGGAAATCCTGATAACGGAGGAGCATTATTATCAGATTTAGGAATATATTCTGATACAAATACAGCAAGTTTACAAATAAGCGATGTAACTGGTTTAAACAATAATGAATATTATGTTGTTTTAACGCATTCAAATAATTCATGTCTAAAAGAAACTAGCTCAGCAATCTTGAATGTAAGTCCATTAGTTTGTACAAAAATCAATCCAACCACTCCTGCACTAGATTTTAATATTTTCACCTTAGAAGCTTTAGCCTTAGACGCTAATGAAACCCAAGGCAGTGTCGCAACTGGAGGCGACTTAACTTTATTAGGTAATTATCAAGTGGCAACAAGTACTTCCGGCTCTTACCAAGTAGGTAGCAATAATATTGGACTGTTAGTTGGTGGTAAAATAAATTACCAAACAGGTAATACCTTGCAAGTAAATCAAAGTGCATATGCTCAAATTGGCCAAGCTAATAGTTCTGTTGTATGGTATGCAGATCCTCAAAACGCTCCAACTCCTTTAAGAATTACTAGTAATTCTAATTATGACGCGAATTCATTTATTCAATTACAAGAGAACGCAGCATTTTACAATACTAATGTAACAAATAATCCTGTTTTTAATTCCAACCTTATTGATTTTGACTTGGCGTTCCAAAGTTTAAGAACAAATGCAATGGGCTTGTCTCAAGGTTTAAATAATGCTATATTAAAAAATACAAACGGTCAAGAAATTCAAAATACAGATTTACCAAATCAGGTTCACATCACTTTGCAAGAAGGAATCAACTATTTGAATTTAAAAGCTTCTGATTTAAATAATGTAGCTATTCTAACATTTAATAATAAACCTAGTGAAACAAAAATATTGGTAGTTAATATTGACTCTCAAGGGATTTTTGATTGGCATGTTTGGGATCAGTCAGGAATCTCTGAACAAGACGCACCTTACGTGATTTATAATTTTTATAATACAACAGAATTACAAATTGAAGGAGCTTCACCAATAAATGGAAGTATATTAGCCCCTTATGCAACAATTGCTAAATCTATAAATCAATCCAATATTGCTGGTCAAGTAATAGGAATATCCTTCACGCATTCAGCTGGCACAATTCAGTCTGCTAATTTCAATTCTTTAATTGATATTTGCGTACCTCCCAATAATGCAAGTCCAATTGCTGAATTTACAGTAAACAATAATGAGTGTTTAACCGGAAATACATTTGCATTTAGCAATACTTCAAATACAGGAGCAGTATTACAACCAAATGCTCCTATTACGTACACTTGGGACTTTGGAGATGGTACTTCAAGCACATTTATGAGCCCTACTAAAACTTATGCAACAGCAGGTAATTATACAGTTACTTTATTAGCTACAAATAGTTTTGGGTCAGATACAAAAACAAGTCAAGTAACTATTTTACCAGAAACAAGCGCAGTGATTGCTGTAAGTCAAAATAGTCAAGCAAACGGATCTATCACTAAAAGTTTCACTTTATCAAATACCAATGATTTTACTTCATATTCATGGACCCTTCCTGGACAAGGCTCAGATCTATATCCAAATCAAGATGAAATTAATATCACCTTTACAGAGGCAGATATTTATACGATATCCCTTTTAGGAGTGAATACAAATGGATGCTCAACAGAAACTAATATTTCTGTGACTATAACCTCAGAAGAAGTATCTGGTGGTAATGGAGGAGGCGTAGAATCTGAATCTTTAGGTGATGCTATTTCTAAAATATATGTAGCTAGAAAGAAAAACTCAGTACCAACCAATTTTGTAAAATCTGATGAAAATCTTTTCAACAAAAAGAAAATGAAAGCAGCTCAGCCTTATAAAGGTAAAGGACAAACTTTGTTAGATATGTTTCCTACTGAATTGGTTGCAGGTAACATAGCGAACATAACATCTCCAACAGATATCTTAGATTACACGGTAGCGGATGAAGTACTTTCTGTAGACTTCTCTGTAGATGGTAAAACAAAAGGGGTTGTTTTAGGAATTAAAACATCAGATAAAATTTACAACCATACCAAAGCATCTTGTGATAGATTAAGAGGTGCAGAAATTTTGAATATTGAAACTGTTCAATTAGAGGGTTACAACTTTTTAATGCAAGGGATCAAGCAAAGAAATGGACTTGTAGAGTATGCAATTTCTTTTGCTACTGCTAAAAACAATAATGATAATAAATACACTATTCAGACAAACTGGTATGTAAATAACTACACAAAGTTTAATGATGTATATAATTTTCAAGTATGGTCCACAAATCCTAGAGATACTAAAAAATTAGTTGTTGATGTTTTAAAGAACTTAAATTCTTTTATGCCAATTACACAAACAGAAACTCAGAAAATCCCTCAAACGTATGCAGCTAAAATAGCTAGAGATAAAAATGAATTGGTCATTTTAATGAGAAGTACAAAAGTTGGATTAAACACAGAAATTGCTATGGAAGAATTGTATTCGGAAACAGCTAATAATTTAAAACATAGATACAATCCTGTAAATACTCAATTACAACAAACTCTTAGAATAGATATTAAAGATGGATATGAATATGATGCACTCATTAAGGTAAATGGTCAAGTAGAAGATGCTTTCTATCACGCAGACGGAAACTGGGGATTGGACTATGATAAAAAATACACAGAATTGAAACACTACTTTGTATCTAATGACTTTGATAGAGTGTATAATGATGATGAGTACCCAATAAATAGAAATGTTGAAATTAAAGCTACTAGTGAGTACGATTATTTAACAGTATATAAATCTTTATTGCCTGGTACGCTATCTGCTGATTATTCTCAATACAACTATTTAGCATTTACAGCAAAAGGTTCTGGTTTAATAGAGTTAGGATTACTAAAATCTTCTATTCAAGATTGGAAAGCACAGTATAAGGTAATGGTAGATCTCTCTGAAGAAGAACAAACTTATTACGTCCCTTTTGATATCTTTAGTTCAAGTGCTACTCAAGAAAAGTTAACGGCGGAAGATTTAACAACATTAATCTTTACATTTTTACCTGTAGAAGCACAAACCAACGAATTAGATTTAGAAATCACAGATGTAAAATTTACCAAAGTAGCCATAGAAGAACAAACCGTAGACAAAATTGAAACGTTTGAAAATGAGTTTATGGCATACCCAAACCCATCTCAAGGAAATGTAAACCTACTTCTATTTAGTGAAACGGATACAGAAGCAACTATAACTTTATCTGATATTACTGGTAAAGTCATTTACAAACAAAAAACTCAGTTAAATGCAGGTAAAAATGAACTCGATTTCGAATTTAAAGTAAAAACAGGTGTAATGCTTTTAAATGTAAACTCTAATCAAACTAATTATGGAACTTCGAAAATCATTTTTAAATAAATTACTGTAGATTTGCATATAAATTACAACCTAATAATTAGGTGAAATTTAAAAAAAATCTCAAAATCTATCAATAGCCTAAATAATTTTTAGGGGTATTAATTTAAGGCTATTGACCCAAGAGAGTTGACAAAGTCAACTCTCTTTTTTTGTGTAAAATTTGAAAAGAAAAAGTGAATAGAAACTTCGTTTCTATTCACTTTTTATGATACTCTGTTTGGAATAAACCTAGTATTCTTTTACTAAACTAATTTCTTAGCATTTGCCACTTTTTGTTTGGTAAGAGCAATATTAATTACTTGTTTCATATCCGTTACATAATGAAAAGTTAAGCCTTTTAAGTAACTTTCTTTTATCTCTAAAATATCCTTTCTATTTTCATCACAAAGAATAATCTCTTTAATATTAGCTCTTTTAGCTGCCAATATTTTTTCTTTAATACCGCCAACAGGGAGAACTTTTCCACGCAAAGTAATTTCACCAGTCATTGCTAACTTATTTTTTACTTTACGTTGTGTATAAGAAGAAATGAGTGAAGTCAACATCGTAATTCCTGCACTTGGCCCATCTTTTGGAGTTGCACCTTCAGGAACATGAATGTGCACATTGTACTTCTCTATTATTTCAGGTTTTATACCAAATGCTTCCGCATTAGATTTAATATATTGCAAAGCTATTGTTGCAGATTCTTTCATTACAGTCCCTAAATTACCCGTAATAGAAAGTGATCCTTTACCTTTTGATAAAATTGATTCTATAAATAAAATATCTCCACCAACACTTGTCCATGCCAAGCCTGTAACCACTCCCGCAACATCATTTGTTTCGTATTTTCCTCTATTTCTTGGTGTTCCAAGAATTTCTTCAACTTTTTCTGATGATAAAACAATATCATATTCTTCTTCTAAAGCAATAGATTTAGCTGCAAAACGAACTACCTTTGCCACTTGCTTTTCCAATCCACGAACACCAGATTCACGAGTATAACCTTCAACAATTTTTTCTATTTGCTTTTTTCCAAGCTTTAAATGTTCCTTGGTTAATCCGTGTTCTTTAAGTTGTTTTGGTAATAAATGTCTTTTGGCAATTTCTATTTTTTCTTCAATAGTGTAACCAGTAACATTTATAATTTCCATTCTATCTCGCAAAGCCCAAGGAATTTGACCTAAGTTATTGGCTGTTGCTATAAATAAAACTTTAGATAAATCATATCCAACCTCTAAATAATTATCATAGAATGAGGTATTTTGCTCTGGATCTAAAACCTCTAGCATTGCAGAGGAAGGATCTCCTTGATGACTTTGCCCCAATTTATCAATTTCATCCAAAACAAAAACAGGATTAGAAGTACCTGCCTTCTTTAAATTCTGAATTAATCTTCCTGGCATTGCACCTATATATGTTTTTCTATGACCTCTAATTTCTGCTTCATCACGCAAACCACCTCAACACATTCTTACATATTT
>ENA-OSET01000226-OSET01000226.1-sediment-metagenome-genome-assembly--contig:-NODE-226-length-64870-cov-29.181362_pt1 | contig 64870 bp, 60 predicted proteins | sample MGYA00237882_ERZ534229 | MGnify/ENA primary metagenome ERZ534229 (study PRJEB26408, sample SAMN06266212) | sediment metagenome | isolation source: Hudson Canyon methane seep mesocosm | place... | reverse complement strand
TAAAAGTGGGAGAGCAATCGCAAAAATTACACCGCTCGTAACTCGCTTTTTTAATGAGCTCATTGTTCATCTCCTGCTGCCTGAGGCTCTTCATCGGCTTCGCGCACCGATCCAAATAAAAGCGCATTCGGTTGGTTGTTAATTCGCGCCATGATCGGTTTCATTTTATCCATTAGCTCTTGCCATTTTTGCAAGGTTGTTTCCATGGTCACGTAGCCTGAGGCGTTTGGCTGCAGGCCTTCCATCGTTGTGCGCACTTCCTTTAAGGTCTGTTGCAATGACAAATAAAATTCGCCGCCAGGTTGCACGCCTTCAAATGCTTGTTCAGCCTCGATTAAGGTTTGAGTGAGTTTGCTCAATGTCGTTTGCAACTGGATAACCGCATCATCTGCCGCACTCATGGTTTGTTCGACAGAGCCCATCGCATTGCGTGTATTCACGACAAGGCTTTCCAGCGGCAATTGATCAATCTTATAAAGTATATTATCCACTTTTGCGGCAATACCAGCGAAGCCGCCTTGTCTCGCTGGTATCACAGGGTAGGGACCAAATGACTCGACTCTCTCTATCGGTGTGCCTGTGTTGTCTAACGAAATTTTTAGCTGGCCGGTAATCAAATTACTCGATTCAACACTTGCGGTGACGCCACGTTTTATCCAAATACGCATTTGTTCTTTAAAATCTTCCTGAGACATTGAACTGCCGGCGACGCGCTCAGGCTCTATACGAATCACAACGGGTATACGGTTTTCATCGCGTGAGCCCGTGGTCACCAGTATTTCTTCATAGGTCATAAAGGGTTTAAAGACCGTACCAATGCGCACGCCTCGGTACTCGACAGGGGCACCCTTGGATAATCCACTGACTGAATCCTCTACTAACACGACGTACTCTATAAAATCGTATATGCGTCGCTCTTCGGTATCGCGTTGCGTGTTATACAAAACGAACTCGTAGTTAGATTCAACTTGGCTCCCAAATGCCTCTTCTTCCGGAACCCCAAATTCAATCCCGCCGGAGATTAACGTATCGAAGGAGGCGACATCGACACTGAAACCCTGTGCCGTGGCGGAAACAGAAATGCCACTGGCCTTCCAGAAGACCGTATTGGTTGTAATTAAGTCATGAAAGGGTGCGCGTACGAATATTAAATAGTTGACGGTGCGGGCGTTTGCATCAAACTTTGAGAATTCAACCTGCCCAACGTTTAGGCCTTTGTATACAACTGGGTCACCGGCATCTAAGGGGGTGCCGCCATCGGAGATTAAACGGACAAACAAGCCCTCAGCGTTCGGTGGCGTTTTCGGCGGCACTTCGAGGCCATCAAAGCGGTTTTCATAAACGCTCGAGACACCCGGGCTTACTTCGATGTAGGCGCCAGAAAATAGCGTACCAATACCACTGATGCCGTCTTTGTTCACACGGGGTCTAACCACCCAGAACTGACTATCCTCGCGGAGGAAATCACGCATACTCTTATCAACTAAAATATCGACAACAATATGTTGTCGGTCTTCGCTAAACGAGACCTCGGTGACGCTACCAATTTCAACATTTCGACTCTTTATCTTTGTTTTCCCAGCCTCAATGCCCTCCGCCGTAATTAAGACGATTTGTGCAGGAATACCTTGCCCTTGCCAATGCTTATAGAGCATGCCCAGACCGATAAGCAGCGCAATGAGTGGCAGCAACCAAATTTTGGAAATACCTTTCTGGATTTCTTGCTCAGCTTCTGGTGGCAAATAGTCAAGTGCTTCGTTAACTTCCTTACTCATTAAATTTGCCTTTGTCCCATATTAGTCTTGAATCGAAACTTAATGCTGAGAGCATCGTTAAAATGACGACCGTTGCGAACGAGTTTGCCGCAATACCCGGCTCAAAAGAGATCAACCCTTTTAGTTGCACCAATGCTACTAATATCGCGACAACAAATACGTCGATCATCGACCATTTGCCGATCCACTCGGTGATGTGATAAAGCCGTGTTAGCTCATGCTGCTTAATATTTTCAGTGTAGCGCACACGGTAGCAAAGCCAGAGAATTGCCATCATTTTGGCTAAGGGTATAAGGATGCTAGCAAAAAAAATGACGAAAGCGACAAAATAGGAGCCATCCAAAATAAATACCCAAACGCCACCCATAATTGTGCTTGCGCTGACAGACCCTAAAAACTGGGTCTCTAAAATGGGGTAAATATTGGCGGGAATATAGAAAATCATCGCGGCAAAAAGTAGGGCCAAGGTATGTTGGATACTATAATTGTGCCTAACCTGCAATCGTGCGCCACAATGGGTGCAGCGAGTATTTGATGCATCAAGCAGGGTTTGGCATGTTCTACACGCCACCAATCCATTGGCCGCCGCTGATCCGGATGAATATTGAGTTCGCACTTCAGGCACTTTGCTGACTCGTTTGAGGGTGTGTCAATGCGGTTTGCGTTGCACTTGCTGTGGGTTGCCGATCAACGAGACGCCATAAGCGTATGCGGTCCATGATAATTGTTAGGTGCAAAAAAATCCCAGTAAACAAAACGTAGGACCAAAAACCGAGGCCAAAAGAAATCTCGGCAATTGAGACGATTTTAATTAGCGCCACCAACACCCCAACCAAGAAAACATCGGCCATCGCCCAGGGCAGGAGCGCCGACATAAGCCGTCCGAAAAACTTGCGTCGTGAGGGTTTGTTGAACCAGCGGCTCGGCACAAGTAACAAGAACAGTCCACTCAAATAAAGCGCGGGTAACAAAATAATAAACGTCATCACTAAGCCGCCCAGCACAAAAAATTCGCGCACCCAGAGCTCAATGGATGCCGCGGCCAAGGAAATTTTTAAGTCTTGTCCTTGTGCTGTAAATATTAAGAAATCGAAGCTGTTCGCAACGATAAAGACAATGAGTGCAGTTAGACTCAACGCCGCTAGATACTGATCAGAGCGATATTCGCCGGACGTAATATTATGGTGGCAACGTGGGCAGCATACGCGATGATTAGGCGTAATAGTTTCGGGAAGGCGAACAAGTAAATCGCAATTATAGCAAGCAATAGTCGTGTGGCTTTTGATGGTTCTCTGCTGCTCAGTCATAAAATTTTTATTGAAACTCCCTACGCCAGTTCAAAGTAACGTGAAGTGTTTGTCACCGCAAGCGCTACTAACGTCATTTATGCGTAAAACTTAGCCTCTTCATTTTTTTAAATTTAAATAGCTTAGCGAGTAGTAAGTCCGGGAAGCTTTGAATCCGTTCATTATACTGTGTCACTGCATCGTTAAACCCTTGTCTAATAAGCGCCACTTCGGTCTCGAGGGCTTCAAGCCTGTGCATATAATCGCTCGTTAATTTGTCGGCTTTAAGCTTGGGATAATTTTCGACGGTCGCTTTTACATGCGTCGCAACCGTCGCCTCCGCCCGCAAATAACGTTCCGCAGATTTAACCTTACTCAGATCTTTTGTATTCGCGGCTCTTAACTTGCTGAGCGCTTGCAGGACGCGATGCTCATACGTTATGTATGCTTTTAGTGTTTTTTCGAGGCGCGGAAACAGGGTCTGTCGCTTTTTTAACGAGACCTGAATGTTGGCCCAGTTTCTCTCGGCGCGTTGTCTTAAAAAAATGATATCGTTGTAATGCATTATGGCCACAAATAAAAACAGAAAAAGCGGGCCAGTTAACGAGGCAGCGATGTAATCCGTAGGTGAAAAGTCGCCAGCTAATCCATTCATAAAAATGAAAGTAAAAAACATTGCTGACATCGCCAGCATCAAAGCAAACATCGCTTTTTGAGATTTATACAGCATGATTTCTTGTTCTTTACGATTGCTGATAATGAGCAATCCATCGCGTTTATCCTTCGCGAGCATCAGTTTGTCTGGGTGTTGTGTATCTATTTTTGCACTGCCAATGGCATAGAGTGAATCCGTACTTTTTACCATCCATTGTGTATAGCGCATGTTGCCGCTTCGTTTGGTGCGTTTGTGCCTCGTGATGACCTCGGCTTTGCTTGGATCAATTTTAAGTTGGCCCTCACGGTCTTCGCACATGAAATATATATGGTTCGTATCATCAGAAATAGTGACCCAATTCGAGCTTTTACCTGTGCGTTGTTTTTCCTTCACTAAGTAGCGATACCATACGCAAGCGGTGCCGGTTAGCGGGGCATTGAGGGTAACGTCGTCAATCGGTTGTATACGGCCCTTGATCTCCGCAAGCCCATACGTGACACCTTTCGTTTTTGAGGTAGGGATGTTTTCGATTAAGCGTTTAATTTTGGCGAATCGAAAGCCAAAGTAACCGCATAGTGCAAAGAGGCCGAGCGGGGCGAGAGCGTATAGATAGGCCCATTGTGTCGAGAGTTTGGTCGGTCTAAAGGCTTCGATACGCGCGGCTAATTGCAGCTGTTGATCGGTACCCAGTGTGTACTCCCCTGAGGGCAGGGTTGGCACAAATAGCGCCATATAGAGATTTTCAGGGAAGTGCGAAATCTGCTGCGTAAAAATGGTTTCGACCAGCGCTAAATTGCTGTTCAATTCCATTTCGCGAAGCGATGTTTCATCGCCTCCTTCGCGGCTAATTTCCTGTATCGCAAGGTCTGTTTTATGTTGCTGCAAGCGCACGAATTCAGCACCGGAGATGACATTAGTCGACATGCCCGTTAAACCGAGGGCCATTAAATAGACAAAGGTCATAGACGTAGTGATTGACAAAAACGTGATAATACGATGAATTTTTAGTAGAAAAATTAGCGCGAACATACTCACGATAATGAGCGATAGCCCGCCCCAAATATAGAGGGTTGCTGTCAGTCCGAGCTCGCTGCGATAGGCGTCTTCGCCTGCTTTCGATATTAACGGCGTATATTGGCCTTGGCTGGTAAAATCTACGCGGGTAGTTTGGTCGCCATCGAGGCGGCGGATCACCGTTGCAAACCCGACAACCGTGATGTGATCTCCGGGGCGAATAAGCCACTCTGAGTAACGCCTTGAGCCTTCTCTTATTTGGTATGAATTCGGTATTGACCAGGTAATTGCGCCGATGCCCTGATTGGCAGCGATATTAGCGATACCGCTGCCATCATCTAATATAAACGCGACCGCGCGCGATTCGTCACGGACCGTATCCCAACTTGAATTACCATCCGAGTCTTTGCGTTCGATCTCTTCTAAATAACGATAATACAGACTTTCATTTTTAGTAAATGGACTGGTCAATATTGCGCCCGCATTAGCGGCCCTGACGGTGCCATTTAGTTGTGTTTCACCATCAACTGCGCCAATCACTTTTGTGGGAACGATTCGTTCTAACTGTTTGAAACTTTGAATAGTTTCATAACCTTTCAAGCTTAAGCTGTTTGCTATGACAAAAGCCACTAAAGCGCATAATGCAGCCAATATTGACCGAAGCAATGCGTCTCTCCTTAAATAGATAACATTCTTAAGCGTATCGTGAGTTCTGGAATTTGTTAACCAAAAAAATAAATTTAAAGCATCTGCTGTTGTTAGCCTGTGCTATTTAAACTAAGCGATTGTATGAAATGGCTTACGAGGCGCGGTTAACAAGCTTATTAGAATAATAGGCGTGAGTTATAGCGTCCCAGCTAATTATTCTGTGGCTATTAGGATCGGTACTATTTACCGTTAACGGTAATAATGATGGGCGACTAATGCGCGAGTGACGGCTAGGATCTTTACGGGAAATTGAGTAATGCCTTGAATGGTGAATTAAACCGTTAATTAGATGGCGAATGAATGCGTAAATTAGCGTCGCATTGGTCTGGGCTCTTTTATAGTCCTTTACGCTATTTAAATAGAGTTTTCGGTGCGCTGTTGTTAGTCTAGGATAACGTTGAATTGGGGTGAACCTCTCAGCGCTCTGTCGCGTAAATTAAGCGTGATAAGCTATGTTAGACATGGCGAAATAGAAAAATTTTAGTGATTCCATGCTGATGTTTGCAACATAAAAATAAGTACAAGTTAAGGAGATCAAAATGTCCGAAGTGGTAAAAGAATTCAACTCACTTGCAGAATTCTATCCGTTCTATTTATCCGAACATAGCAACAGTATTTGTCGAAAGCTGCACTATATTGGTAGCACTGCGGTGCTGACTTTATTAGCGATCTCATTGATAACGCAAAACTATAGTCTGCTTTTTGTTTTGCCACTTGTTGGGTATGGTCCTGCATGGGTGGGCCACTTTTTTTTCGAAGGAAACAAGCCGGCCACCTTTAAATATCCGCTATACAGCTTTTTAAGCGATTGGATTATGCTGAAAGATGCCTGCCTTGGTCGCATAAAGTAGAGATTACTTAGGGTATTAAACCGAGCTTTCTCGTTAACAACAGACACCGAGCAAATTATTAGCGGCCATGGCTGCCGTCGCAGAAAGGGGGTGTTTGAGTGCGGGTACAGCCACACAGCGTATGCACCGCCGTCTCACCTACCTTAAAAACCAGCGGGCGGATCAATGCGCCGTCATGAGATCCATCACATAACGGACTGCGGCTGCTCTGGCCGCATTGACACCAAAAGTAATAGTGGCCTGATGTGAGCTTAATGAGAGACGGCTTGGCCGGTGGCGACTTTTTCATAGGCTATTTTCTTACAGTGAGCATCTATTTAAATAAACATCCTTTATATGGTTGTTGGCGTCGCGGCTAAACCCGCCTCACTGCTGTGGGGCGGTTACCTTATTAGGCATAACGCTAGTGTGCCGCTGCCACGAAAGCTTTGCCCGCTGCGGCTGCATCCCCCGTTTCATTGAACACATTAACCCACGCTGGGTAGTTGTGTACCACTGGAATATGTTCCGGATGAAAGCTTGGCTTGAAATAAGCGAGAAGGGGTTTTGTAAAAGAAGAAAAAACACCTTTACGACCATACATCCACCCCAGGTTTTTGGTGAAAAGTTTTAAGCGCTCCCAACGGGAAAAGCCATCGGCTTTAAGCATGGTGTTAGCGTTCGAAAACATAAACTTAAGCGTTTGAAATGTACCGTACATCATTGCCCAAACGCGCATTGCGTAGCCGACATTAGCGACATTTTGCATCACATCAAAAGCGACCGAGCGATGTTCCATTTCTTCGACAGCGTGCCAGGCTAGTAAGTTTTTCATACGCGGGTCGAAGCCTGCTACCACTTCTTTTCGGCTAAAAAATGCCTCGGCCATCAGCGCGGTGTAATGTTCAAATCCTGCGGTGAGCGCAATATTGAATTCTTTTGAGAATTTCTTCAGATATTTATTTTGGATAATGTCTTTGTGTTGATCAACGATCTCATCAACGGGCATGCCTTGTTTTTTCAGGAGTTCATTATATTGGTTATGTGCGATACCGTGTTGCGCTTCTTGTCGCATGAATGCTTTAACGTCTGCCAATTGCTTGGCATCTGTAATGTCTTGCTTAAATGGACGAACGGACATAATGAAATAGCGCTCGCCCTCCGGAAACGAAATTTGCATCGCGTCCATAATACGCGTTCGGAACGGGCAACCATCAACCCAATATTTGGCAATGGTTTCATCTAATCCAAAGTCTAGTTTTTCTCTGACATCCATTTCAGGTTGATATTGTTTTTGTTCTAACATGCCTAGTGCCTCAACTTACCGTGATAAATAGTCTTTAAATAGGAAGGTTATGCAGAGCGATTCAGCGCTTCATAATGATCTTGATTTAATAAATCTTTCATCTCCCGATAGAGATATTTATTTCGCCACTTTAATGGAAGTAACCACGATAAGAGCGAGATAGATTTTGATTGGTGACCGCAAACAATACGCTGTTGGCCTTGTTTGATGCCCTCTATCACCAGTCTTGCAATGTACTCAGGCGGGGTTTTAAGGTATTTTTTCTCAAATTCTGCACCGCCTTCTGTCTCTTTTGCGATATTTGTTTTTACGCCACCGGGATGCACAAGATGTACGCTAATAGGCGAACTTTCTAACTCGACCATGAGTGATTCCGAGTAGCCGCGTACCGCAAATTTGGAGGCGCAATAATCGGAAGCGTTGGGGGTGCCGATGAGGCCAAAAACGCTCGATACGTTTACAATCGCCCCTTCATTATTTTCGATTAACTGCGGCAGAAACGCTTGTGTACCGTGTACAACGCCGAAAAAATTCACATTCATGGTTTGTGTGATTTGTTCGGGTGACATCTGCCAAACTGGCATGCCACCACCACCGATGCCTGCGTTATTAATGAGCACATGAGCACCGCCTAATTCTGTTTTTACCGCGTTTGCGAAGCCATAGACCGCTGCTTTGTCGCTTATGTCTAGTGTTTCGCTGTACATACCTTTGTGCGGCAGATGATCAAGAAATGCCTGCGTACCGGCGAGCCCTTGGGCATCAAAATCGGTAATCGCAAGTTTGGCGCCGAGTCGCGCAAATTCAATGGCATAAGCCCGGCCCATACCAGACCCTGCACCCGTGATGACGACAATTTTATTATCAAAACTTTTCATGCTTTTTCTTCGCTCATTAATTTTTTAGTTATGCACGGTTAGCGCTGGTGCCTCGTTTCTATGATGCCTTGCGCATAGGGGTCATTGACGGCGCACTATTTTCTATCTCAGGTTTTGGCTGTATTTGTTGCTTATCAAATACGAGATTGCTATCCGTGATTGGGCCCTCCCTAAGGTTCTTTAGATCGACGTTGTAATCCATCGACATATACCAAGGCGCATCGAATCCTTGTCGGGGTAATTGGTCAATGACGCGTTTGACATAGCCTGCGCCAAAGTCGAGTAATGGTCTGGTCGGCATGTTAGGTGCGGGTAGTTCGGCGCGGCATGAAGTATGGTCAGATTGGTCCATAAAATTCAGTAAGCGACAGAAATGTTCGCAAAGCAGACCGACTTTAAGGGTCCAAGAGGAATTTGTGTAGCCAATAGCAAAGGCAAAATTGGGAATGCCGCTGAGCATCATGCCCTTGAATGCGACGGTTTTAGACAGGTCAATCGGTTGATCATCGATACGCAGCTCAATACCGCCAAAAAGCTGCACATCAAGCCCTGTTGCCGTGATGACGATGTCTGCTTCTAGTGTGTTACCGGACTTGAGCGCGATGCCATTAGGTACAAATGACTCAATATGATCGGTTACGACGGAGCCCTTGCCTTGGTCAATTGCTTTGAACAAGTCGCCATCGGGCACGGCGCATAGTCGCTGATCCCAGGGGTTATAGGGTGGATTAAAATGCGTATCGATTGGAAAATTCTTTGGCAATGCGCGTTTGTTGCTGCTGCGAATGATCTTGCGCGCGAGCGTCGGAAATTTTTTACAAAAACGCCAAACGGCACGCGCTATTTTAATGTTCTTTTTTCTTGTTAGACGGTAGGCGAGTTTGCTGGGTAAAAGTTTGCGAAGCAGATTCGCAATCACATCTTGCTGCGGCATGCTCATGATATATGAAGGTGTGCGTTGTAGCATGGTAATGTGCGACGTTTCATTCGCCATGGCAGGTAAAAGCGTTACCGCGGTTGCACCACTGCCAATGATGACGACTTTCTTATCTTTGTAATCAATGTTTTCCGGCCAATGTTGTGGGTGAATAACTTGACCGGCAAACGCCTTCAGATTTGGAAGGTCTGGTGTGTAACCCTTTTCATAGTTGTAATAGCCGGCAGCACTAAATAACCAACGGCATGTTAAATAGGTGGGGAGACTGCCCTCGCGAGTGGTATCTTGAATCGTCACTTCCCAAATTGATTTTTCAGAGCACCAGTTAGCGCGAACCACTTTTTGCTGGTAGCGAATGTGCTGGTCAATGTTATGTTCTGCTGCTGTTTCTCTAATGTAAGAAAGTATGCTTTGGCCATCCGCAATCGATTTTTTATCTTCCCAGGGTTTGAATTCGTAGCCAAAAGTAAATAAGTCAGAGTCTGAGCGAATGCCAGGATAACGAAAAAGGTCCCAGGTCCCACCAGATCGCTCTCGCGCTTCAAGGATGGCGAATGTTTTCTCTGGACAATCTCGCTTCATGTAATACGCAAGCCCTATACCAGAAAGTCCGGCGCCCATTATTAAGGTATCAACATGCTCTGCATGGTCCCACATTCTTGAAGTCATCTTATTTTAGTGCCCAGATTATTTTTCGACTTTTGCATTCTATGCCTTGAATATGCTCTCAGCTATGTTAAAACTGAACATAATTAATAATAATATTGTGCAGTTTGCACATATTTACCCGGCATTTCTTTAAGGGATCGAGATGGAATATCTAGAAAACGAGACCAAAAAATCAGTGTCCTCAGACCGAATATATGAGTTGTTGAGGCTGGGAGCGGAGGAGGCTTTGGTACTAATCTCAAAAGAGGAAGTGATTGCTCGGATGGAGCATGCTGGAATGGTCGGTATTGGTGATACCTCAGAGCAAGATGACCCTGTATTGATGGCGGCAACACGCAGAGCGATAAGGTCCAGCTTAATTCATTGGTTAAATTCCACCATTGAGAACCCATCGCGCAGAGTTGATCCTTTTGTCTCCGAAAATATTTTACTCAATGCGATTTCACTGCAAGAGCTTGGGATTCCTGAACTTATGCTGACGCTTGACCGTGCAGCGCAAAATATCGCCTGGGAATATTGGATGGAGGTCGCGTTTGGTATTTCTGATAACCCCGAAGAGCTAAGGCTTTTATTGGATGTATCATTTAAATCCATTTCTACTTTTGTTGATGATAACCGCCAACTGCTGCAAGAAATGCTCAAGGAGCACAGTGAGCAAAACCCTTCGCGTGATGCGTCTCGAAAGCGTGAGTTGGTATTGAAAATTGTGGACAGTAATCCGCGCCAATTAGAGCGCTCCGTTAGGCAGTTACGTTATCCAATGGATGTTGTGCATTGTGCTGCAATTGTTTGGTGCGAATCTGGCAATAGCACGGCTTTGACTGCATTAGAGAGCGCTGCCGCTTTTTTCATTGAGGTATGTGGCAAAAATAATGCGCTCAGTGTCATTATGAGTGGCGACATTATTTGGGTATGGACGACACAGTCAGCGCCGATTGATGAGGGCGTTTTAAAGCGTTATCTACAAAAATTGGATGGGGTAAGAATTACCTACGCTAACGCAGGACGTGGGGTTGAAGGTTTTCGAAAATCACATATGGACGCGCTCTCAACGCAGCGGGTTTTGGGGCGATTGAGATCAAATGCAAGCGTTGTCGGTTACGAGAGTATTCGTTTGGTGCAACTGTTATCGCGCGATCCAGAGGGAACCAATCGCTTTATTTCAAATACTTTGGGTAACTTGCGAGAGGCGTCTGTCGATTTAAAAACATCCCTCGGTACTTATATAGAATGTGGATGTAATGCGAACAAGGCGGCGGAGGTATTGTATTCACACAGAAACACCTTGATGAGACGATTGGCAAGGGCTGAGGAGTTGTTACCTCGGCCGCTTTCCAAGAATTTAGTGCATGTAGCGGCTGCGCTCGAGATGGACCGATGGTTATCGGTTTGATGGGCGCCTGATGTGTTCGTTTATTCGGCTCTGCGCGAGCGGAACGCTTAAAAGAGACAACGCATGATTCTGTAGGTTTGCTCTCCATCTGTGACCTGTGTGATTGGCCAAATGGCATTAGCTTGTAGCTGCAACGCATTATTACGGGCAAGCGTCTGCAGCTCTTCTGCAATGGTCGCCGTGTCGCGATCAATACCGATCGCGGTGACGATAACGTTTACCTCTGTTTGGCCGATCGCTTCGCAGCGTTCGTTTCCTTTGAAAATGATAACGTTTTCAGCACCCGGCTTTAATTCGACAAACGAGCAAGCAGCGATTGCTGCGATCATGGCTAAAACGGCAATGGGTTTATGTTTATCTCTTATCAAAGAATGCAGCATGTGGTTTTTAAATTGAGGGGGTCAAAAAGGGATCGTTCACGGCTTACTAAAAGATCGGTTGATCTTAACAGTTCTTTAGCGATAATACCGAGCTAAATCTGGTTGAGAAGGGGTTACTTATGGCTCTGAAATATAAAATTGTGACCGTGACGCCCTTCGAGCAAAATTGTAGTGTGCTCTGGTGCGCTGAAACAAACGCGGCGGCGGTAGTCGATCCGGGTGGTGATGTGCCGAAAATTATGGCTTTCTTAGCGGAGGCTGATCTGACGCTCAGTAAGATTATTTTGACGCATGCGCATATTGATCATGCCGGTGCGGTCGCTGAGTTAAGTGAGCAGCATAGTTTACCCATTGAAGGACCTCATAAAGAAGACGACTTTTGGATTCAAATGTTACCGGCGCAAGGACAGATGTTCGGGTTTCCGCCGGCTAAAAGCTTTTCGCCAACCAGGTGGTTGGAGCAAGGGGATACAGTTACTATTGGTAACCAACTACTCGAGGTATTACATTGTCCCGGGCATACGCCTGGCCACCTTGTTTTTTTCCACCGCCCCAGTAAATTAGCGGTGGTTGGGGATGTGCTATTCCAAGGATCAATTGGTCGCACTGACTTTCCAAAAGGCGATTATGAAACGCTTTGTCGCTCGATTCGCGGCAAGCTTTGGCCCTTAGGTGATGACGTTGAATTTATCCCTGGGCATGGCCCAATGTCGACGATTGGGCATGAAATTAAAACGAATCCCTTTGTGGGTGGATACGGCTAGTATATAAAGCGTTGAGTAAGAGCCGTAAATGACATTTATTTTTTACTATTGGAACATGGTATGACCCAAACCGTACGTACACGTATTGCCCCCTCGCCAACCGGTGACCCGCACGTAGGCACCGCTTACATTGCGCTTTTCAATATGTGTTTTGCAAAGCAGCACAATGGTAAGTTTATTCTGCGTATCGAGGATACCGATCAGGTGCGCTCGACGCCTGAATCTGAAACACAAATTTTGAGTGCAATGCGTTGGCTTGGTTTAGATTGGGATGAAGGTCCTGACGTCGGGGGTGAATTTGGTCCTTACCGTCAGAGCGAACGAAAAGCGGGTTACAGAGCATTCGCTGAACAGTTGGTTGACAGCGGTCATGCTTTTTACTGTTTTCGTACTCCCGAAGAGTTGAATGTCATTCGCGAAGAACGCAAAGCCGCCGGTTTAAACCCCGGAATAAAAGGAGATTTAGAGCGGCCTCAAGACGAAGTAACCGCCCGTTTAGCGGCAGGTGAGCCCTATGTTATTCGCATGAAAGTGCCGGATGAGGGTGTCTGTGTTATTCAGGACATGTTACGCGGCACCATTGAGATCGATTGGGCGCAAGTGGATTGCCAGATATTACTCAAAAGCGACGGGATGCCGACTTATCACCTAGCAAATGTCGTTGATGATCATCAAATGCAGATTACACATGTGATTCGTGGTGAGGAGTGGATTAACTCTGCGCCGAAGCATCAGCTACTTTATGCGTATTTTGGCTGGGAAATGCCTGTGCTTTGTCATATGCCGTTGTTGCGCAATCCAGATAAAAGCAAGTTGAGTAAACGTAAAAACCCGACCAGTATTACCTATTATGAACGGGCCGGATATCTGCCTGAGGCGCTGACGAACTACCTAGGTCGGATGGGGTATTCCCTGCCAGGTGAGCAAGAAAAATTTAGTTTAGATGAAATGATTGCCAGCTTCGACATTAAACGCGTATCGCTCGGTGGTCCCATTTTTGATGTGCAGAAGTTGAGCTGGTTGAATGGCTTATGGATTCGCGAGAATTTATCTCAGGAAGAGTTTATGCGGCGTGTCCAAAAGTGGGCGTTCAATGAAACAAATGTTGCACCGATGATTGAGCATATTCAGGGCAGGGTGGATACCTTTGCTGATATTGCGCCACTGGCCAATTTTATGTTCTCGGGAATGCTTGATCTTCAAGAAAATGATTTTGAGCATAAAAAGCTTGATCGTGCTCAGGTTCTCCGTGTTTTGCAGTTTGTGCTTTGGAGGCTGGAGGCGCAGCGTTATTGGTCAAAAGAGGCTATCTTTGCCGATGTAAAAGCACTATGCGGAGCGATGGATATTAAAATGGGCGACTTTATGCAGCCGCTTTTTGTGGCCGTCGCTGGCACACCTAACTCTTGGTCGGTGATGGATTCGATGGCCATGCTGGGGCCGGATATGACTCGCGCACGCCTGCGTCATGCCTTAAGTGTTTTGGGTGGATTTTCCAAAAAAGAAGCGAAAAGAGTTGATAAAGAGTACCGAGTTTTGTTAAAGGAAATTGATTAAAAACAACACCTTAAAAAAGATTGAAAAACGTGTTGACTCGGTAAGGGGGGATCATTAATATACCCTCCCGTTGCCACAGCGTGGCTTCAAGAGGGGCCATAGCTCAGCTGGGAGAGCGCAACGCTGGCAGCGTTGAGGTCGACGGTTCGATCCCGTCTGGCTCCACCAAAACACAGGTTTCTGTCCCCTTCGTCTAGAGGCCTAGGACACCGCCCTTTCACGGCGGTAACAGGGGTTCGACTCCCCTAGGGGACGCCAATTTGGCGCGAAAAGGCTTAGCTTCGGCTAGGCCTTTTTTGTTTCTAGAGAATAGTTACGCGTCACCGGTGCTATGTAAGTATTAAGTATTTTGTGTTAACCGCGCTTAGTTTGAACGTAGGGTCTAAGCATAAAAAAGCCCAGTCAGTGCTGGGCTTTTTGAAATCGCTTCAAAACTAGTCTTGTTGCGGTATTGCGATGGTTAGATCGAACCCGCCTCCCTCTCTGGGTGTGATTTGGAGTGGGCCATCATCTACCGCATAGGGTAAATTGATTTGGTCTATGCCTGGCAAATTACCGATTGAAAACGTGAGTTCTTGGCCGTCACGGCTCAAGCCGAGGTCACTGCCGACGTAGTCAAACTCAAAGTCACCTTCAGGGACGCGATAACGCTCGTCTTGTAGGATGTCAGCGACCGGCAGGGTAATCGATTCTTGATAGGTTTCAATATCGACATCTTGTGGTGGCTCCAAAGCCAATGCAACGTTCGTGTTACGCATCAGCTCATCTGATAATTCAAACGCCGTATCTAAGCCATCGAGCTGGTTTTGATTGATTTTTAGTGAGTCAATGTCTTCACCTTCTGTATCAACCGGTTCAATCGTAATGTTTGTCGCCGTGCTCTGCTCTGTTTTCGGGGCGTTTCGTTCAGGTGTAATGATAATGGTTGAGTCTTCAATGTAGGTTTCGGTAAGTTCCGAGCTACTTAAGGACTTGACCTCAGCCAGTGTTGGTAAGCTTAAAGCATAAATTGCTGAACCTACTAACCAGGGTTGGAGGTGTTTACAAGCAATGCGAAGGTCGGTCATGCTCATATGATGAATCTCTTGATGGTTTCTCCAGCTTAGATTATTCATCCGAAACCGGTGTTTTGCAAGTTTGCGCGGCGATATTCATGTGAACAAACGTAACGCTAAAATTTATTACGACCGTAGAGTAAGGAGGCAGGCGATGTTTCACTAAAACAACCGTTAAAACTCAGGCGATACTATACTGATAGTCAATCGATTTGAGGCAGCTCTTTGAGCACATTATGATGATTGGTAAATTACGAAAAAAACTGCGTGCGTTCTTGAGCTTGCGTTCAGAGCCGAGCTTAAGTCATACCTTAAGCCAGAGGACTATTTATATTTTTCCCGATGCACAAGGCTTAAGTTTTTTGTTCATGCTTTTAGTGATGCTGGTTACTGCGATTAATTATCAAAGTAGTTTGATATATTTACTACTTTTTAGTCTTGGTGCACTTTTTTTCCTGTCTATTTGGCAAAGCTTTTTGAATCTCCAAGGTTTGAGAATTACAGCGCCTGCAGAGCTCGCCTTTGAAGCGGGTGAACCCTTGTCTATGAATATCTTTATTCAATTACAATCTCGACTAAGTAGTGGGTTGGTTGCGTTTTGGCGTGACGACATCACCCCTTTTCCGATTGAAATAGCCAGCTGTTCGTCAACTAATCAACAAGAAATGGAAGGAGTGAATGATGCAACTCAGGATGAATACTGTGTCACCATGACTGGACGTCGGTTTTCACGCGGGGTTTATGAGGTGCCTGCGATAAAAATTCAATCTTATTTTCCGTTTGGTTTATTAAAAGCATGGACATGGCTTCGATTCTCAACACAAGTTATCGTCTACCCGAGACCTATCAAACCAGATTTTTCTACTTTTATGGCGCAAAGCTTAGATACCTCGGTCGGCGTGAATAAAGGTGAAGAGCTAGATGATTTAGCGGTTTATGCACCGGGTGATCGCATCAATCGAGTTGTTTGGTCAAAGTATGCCGCCAGTGATGAATTGGTTGTTCGCAGCGAGTCAACTCATGAAACGAAGCCTTATTTGCTGGATTGGGACGCTTATAAACACGTGGGCAAAGAGTTGGCGTTAAGTCATATTTGTCATGAGTTGCTGCAAGCCTGTCATAGAGACCAAATGATAGAACTTCGTATAGGCGGTCAGATCTTGGGGCCGGACAATACGCTCGCACATCACTCAAAATGCTTGAAAGCATTGGCGGAGTTTTAACCTTTTGAACGCATTCCTTTCGCACAAAGCCGGGGCGGTGTTTAGCGTGCTTTTACTGCAAGCTATATCGCTGAATAGCATCTTACCGCGTTGGGTTTGGGTGCTAGTGTTTGTGATAGCTTTTTCTCTCTTCACGGCGGTACGAAAAAATTTACCGGAGGTCTCTACGCATAAGGTTTATCGTACATCACTTCTGATTAGCGCTTTGTTGGGCTTTTGGTTTTCTTTTCAGGGGCAGTATACGGTTGAAACCGCCTCAGTTTTGTTATTTTTAGTTTTCTCAATGAAAGCGACCGAATTACATCACAAGAAAGACTTTTTGGTATTTGCCTACACAAGCCTATATCTGTCTGGTGTATCGATGCTGTTCGAGCAAGGCTTGCTTCATATGATGCTTCAGCTGTGTTGTGTTGCGGTCGTGTTTATTATGTTAGGGCAGGTGAATGGGACAACGTTAAACAGCTTTCGGTCGCAGTGGGCCAGCTTATTAAAGTTGGCAGCACTCTCACTTCCATTTGTGGTTGTTCTGTTTCTGTTTTTTCCGCGTTTAGCGCCGCTTTGGTCGATTCCAATCAAAACATCCAATGCCAGTACGGGAATGAGTGAGACCCTTTCACCAGGGGATATTGCAAAGCTTAGTCAGTCCGATGAGCGTGTGTTCCGTGCCAGCTTCAAAAACATGCGGCAACCATCAAAACAGACACTGTACTGGCGCGCTATCGTGTTGGACCAATTTGATGGCACCCGCTGGACAAAGAACCCCGATGCGCGTCGCGAAGAGCGTAAGCAAAGCAATCAGTTTTCATCGCCTGCGACTTTTGAAAAACCAAATTTAAGAATCACCGATACCGCGCACTATGACATTTTATTAGCGCCACAGGCGGCAACATGGGCCTTTGCATTAGATGGTTCATCTGCATATTCAAGTAATCTTGTTAATAAAGATATGGGTTTGTTTGAAATGCGCGCTGAAGTCGTGCAACCCACTTTGTACCGAATGACACTAAATGAAACTAGTCGGCTTTATGCTCAAAAAAACGAGGTTAGTGATGCGGAAGTTATCGGTCAGAAGTTGCCCACTGCGGTACTTGGAAAGACTATGGTGCGAAATAAATCGAATGGGCGCTTTGATCGACAGTATCCACAAAAAGGTAATCCGAAAACGCGTGCATTGATTGATCAAATGCGAGTCGATAGCGCAAGCGAGCAAGATTTTGTGGCGAGTTTGTTAAAGTATTTTGCAACGGGTGGTTTTGCCTACACCCTAGAACCTCCATTACTCGGTGACGATTTTGCTGATGACTTTTTATTTTCATCACAACGCGGTTTTTGTGAGCATTTTGCTGGCAGTATGGCCTATATGTTGCGCTTAGGTGGCGTACCTGCGCGAGTTGTTTTGGGTTATGCTGGCGGTGAATATAATGCGACTAATAATTACTGGTTGATTCGTCAATACGATGCACACGCCTGGGTTGAAGCCAATATTGACGGCAGCGGCTGGGTAAGGTTAGACCCAACCGCCTTGATTGCGCCCGAGCGCGTCAGGTTTGGACTTGAGCGAGCCATACCCATCGAGTTTGCAGCCAGAAATGCGTTGGCGGCATTGTCGTCATATTCGCAAGCGTTTTCATGGTTAAAAATGCGCATGGATGAGATAAATTACCAGTGGCAACTCTTGGTTGTGGGCTACGGACAGTCTCAGCAGCAAAGTTTGATGAAGCGTTGGCTGGGTAGTGCTAACATTATGAACGGGTTTAAAGTGGTTGGTGTATCTACTTTGCTGTTTGGTGCCATGGTGGTGATGTATTTGGTTTGGCAACGTTATGGCCGCTTACCGAATGCGACCGCGAAAACGTATATGCTTTATGTTGATTTTATGGCCATGCTTGGTCACCCGCGTGAACTTGGAGAAACACCGAATGCCTATTTGCAACGCATGTCTGCTAATAATCATTCGCTATTTGTTCGGCTCTTAGCGATGCTGACGCGAAAATTAGAGCTTGCTTTATATCATGTATAGCTAGTTGTGCTTGACCGCGGTTTAGCAATAAACATTGGCTGTTTAAGGAAATAAATGACGCTAGAAGAACGAAAAGTTCCGTGCACATGGCTGGATAAACCTATACAGCAATTTGCTGAGCAAATGCGCGGTGGTACCTTGCCTCATGCCATGCTTGTATGCGGCGCAAGAGGGATTGGTAAGCATCAATTCGTCGATAGAGTTGTGAGATTGGCGTTATGCCTCGCACCTGTTGAAGATGCGGCATGTGGTGAGTGTAAAGCGTGTCGTTTGGTAGAGGGTGGCTTGCATGCTGATCTACGTTACTTACAACCGGAAGACAAAAGTACGCAAATTAAAATTGACGCAATCCGAGCCTCTGCGGCGTTTGCAGCTAAGTCCGCATTTCTCGGGGCGAGAAAAGTCGTGGTTATTTCGCCAGCGGATGCAATGAATATAAATGCATCAAACGCTTTACTGAAAACCTTAGAAGAGCCTAGTTTAGGCACCTTGTTGATCTTAATGACAGACAGCCTGGGTGGGCTTCTACCAACTATACGATCACGTTGTCAGCGCGTTGACCTGTCAGGCCCAACACAGGATCAGGCGATCAACTGGTTGCAGCAAATGCCAGCGGCTAAAAATTTACCAGCTGATGAGTTAGCGTTATCTTTGCAGCTTTCCCAAGGCGCCCCGTTTACTGCGCTCGAATATCTAGATCAGAACTTAATTGATGAACAAAAATCGATGCTAGCTGAGCTTGCGCAGGTCCTTAAACGAACGCAGCCAAGCACCGAGGCCGCTTTACATTGGAGCGATGAATGGATTCAGTATCGCCTGTCGTGGATGATTCACTGGCTAGAACAAGCGGTGCGTTCGAGTTATTCTGGCAATGAAAAAGACATATATCTCGATACGTCGAGAAATATGTTTTCATACATAGTAAACAATGCCGGGTTACATTCATTGTTTGATTTACGCGATAGATGTATCAAAGAATTGCGCTTGCTAAAGGGGACTTCAAACCCCAACAAGCAATTACTTTGGGAATCGTTATTAAGCGAGTGGCTTCAACTTATGGTGAAGCGCCGCTGAGGGGTTTCTTTCTCGGTAATTTTCGAGATCTCCCCTATAATCAACATAACGCTCATATATTAAGGAAATTTCAGCAAATATGTCGACTGGATTCGGCGCCCGAAGTGGCATTTTAACACTTACCATTAAAGATAAGGCGGTTTTGTACGCGGCTTATATGCCGTTTATCAAACATGGCGGTTTATTTATCCCCACGGCAAAAAACTATCACTTGGGCGATGAAGTCTTTTTATTGTTAAATTTGATGGATGAACCTGAAAAACTGCCGGTGGCCGGCAAAGTGATTTGGGTAACGCCAAAAGGGGCACAAGGCAATCGCGCGGCCGGCATTGGTGTGCAGTTTTCGGAAGAGGATGAAACGGCTAAAAACAAAATCGAGACTTATCTTGCAGGCTCCCTCTCCTCGGATCGCCCAACGCATAGCATGTAGCTCCGCGTACTACATTGTTTGCCGTTTTTAAACGCTTCAGGTTCATATTGTGTTTTCTCTTATCTTGAACGTGCTTTGCCTCATAAGAATCAGTACACTTCGGTTTCAATTGTCCCGAGAGCTATGTTAGTAAGTATGTATATTGATTCGCACTGCCATCTTGATCGTCTTAATTTAGAAAAATATCCAAATGGGTTAAGTGAAGCCCTAGACACGGCGCGAGAAAATGGTGTGTCGCGCATGTTATGTGTCGCGATCGATTTAGAGCATATTGATGATGTCCTTTCTATCGCTGAGCAGCATAATGATATCTTTGCGTCGGTTGGTGTGCACCCCACCAGTCATGAAGGCGAAGAACCGAGTGTAGAGCGTCTTCTGGCACTTGCGGATAACCGTGATGTAATTGCGATTGGTGAAACTGGGTTAGATTATTATTACGGTGAAGAATCTAGAGAAATCCAGCAGGCACGGTTCATTACGCATATGAAGGCAAGTGCTGTGTGCGGCAAGCCGATAATCGTGCACACACGCGATGCAAAGGAAGATACGCTAGCGCTAATCTCGGCGCACTGTGACCCGAAGATAGCGGGCGTTTTGCATTGCTTTACTGAAGACTTAGATATGGCTCAAAGAGCGATTGAAATGGGCTTTTACATTTCTTTCTCGGGTATTGTCACATTTAAAAATGCCAAAGCCTTGCAAGAAGTCGCGCGCGCCATTCCTATGGAGCGCATGTTAATTGAAACAGATTCACCTTATTTAGCCCCGGTACCTTTCCGCGGAAAGCCAAACGAACCGAAATATGTGCCCGAAGTGGCTAAATTTATAGCCGATTTGCGGGGCATTTCTTTAGAGGAAGTGGCTGACTTGACGGCTAACAACTTTAATACGCTGTTTAAGGTTGAGGCGTGAGTAATATGCAGTTAACGGAATTTAAACAACAAACAGGGCGCTTAGCCATTGCCGGTCTCAAAAATGACGTAAGTGATGACAAGCCTTTAGTGATTGCACTGCATGGTTGGTTAGATAACGCGGCATCATTTATTCCTCTGGCGGCAAAATTAAACCAAAAGACAGAGTTAAATTATCGTTTTTTCGCAATGGATTTACCGGGACATGGAAAAAGTGAGCACCGCTCAAAATCGAGTATATACAATCTTGTTGATAACGTATTGGACGTATTAGCGTTGGTTGATAGCCTACCGAACAATGAAAGATTTACCTTGGTGGGGCATTCCCTTGGGGGAATTATTGCCTGCTTAGTCGCTGCATCGGTTCCGATGCGGGTCGAGAAGTTGGTACTACTTGACAGCTTGGGGCCGTTAACGGATCAAATTGAGCAAGTACTGCCACAGTTGCGTAAAGCTGTCTCGAAGGCGGCCTTGCTGCGCAATGCAAAGCTAAACGTTTACCCAAGCGAAGAAATGGCCGCGAAAGCGCGGATGGCAGGTATCGGTCGCGTTCATTTTGAGGCAGCTAAAACGCTGGTTTCGAGAGGTTTGGTGCCGGTAGAGGGTGGGTTTATCTGGTCATCTGATTCCCGACTCCTTGAGCCGTCCTTGTTACGTTTTTCAGAAGACCAAGTACGCGCTATTTTTGCCGGTATTGAGTGCCCGGTGTCATTAATAGTCGGCGAAAGCGGTTACTTTCGTGAATTCGAGGCGATCAAAAAGCGTTTATCCTATATTCCGAATTTGGAAAAGCACATTGTTGATGGTGGGCATCATTTTCATATGGAAGGCGATGTTCAAAAAACTGCGGAGATTTTAGATGTTTTTGTTGCATAGATTGCACAATAAAATAAGTACCTTTAGCTTAGTTTTTATGGCGGTAGTTGGATCTAGTTATGCGGTCGGGGAATCAGCCATTCCATTTTTGGATGCATCGTTGTCTGAGCAACCCGGTAATTTAGTCGAATTACAAGATGCGCCTTCAAGCTCGCAGCAGATTGTGTTGAGCACGCCCAAGCGTATAAGTAATCGCCTAGTGATAAAAAAACAAGAGAAAATTGAGGCGCCTCGTCAATCTGCTTTGTATCAATTTTCGGATACTAATGAGTTGGAACTGTTTACAGAGAGCCTGCAAAGTCGGCTAGAATTGAACGGATCTCTTTCATACGCTTGTGCTTCACGAGCATGCGGTGCAAGTAATGATTGGGCAAATAAAGTATGGGGTGTCCCAAGTTTATCAGGCAGAGACAGCAACCAAGCCTATTTTGCCGGCTTTATTGACAAGACTAGTGCCAATACAGGGCAATCAGGGTGGTTGAGTGTGTATTCGGTGTTAAACGGTCGGCGAAAAGCGCTTGCATATGTCAGTTTCGTCCCCTCGGCGATGCGTCGGAGCCCTGCATTCAGTTCACTTGTGTTCGCATTAGAATCTAAGTTTACGCAAGGTATTCAAGCGTTAGCTGACGAGTTGAACCGAGACGATGCCAAACAGCTGTATGTGCTTGCGTATTACGAGGATGCATCACAAGCGAAGAGTTTGACCGAGGCAAAGGCGCACGAGTCGCAGCTTTTGGCCTGGCTAGAGGGGCAGGGAGAGATTCCTAAAGAAAAGGTAACCGTTATAAAACTGGGTAGCCTTGGACATCGCCCCGCGGTGATTTCTGGGCCGGCTTGGTTCGAGGCTTTTTTGCGTTAACTCGAAGTAGGTTTCGCACTCCTAGCTTAATCTCTATATAATTACGCGTTTTTTTTATAGTCGGTTAAGGAAAAAAGTTTGTCGGATAGTCTGTCTACCATCAAAGATTTCATACGGTTCGCATTTTCACGCATGAACCAAGCTGAGGTTTTTTTCGGACATGGAACCGACAACGCCTGGGACGAGTCGGTTGCGCTAGTTCTTCAAAGTTTACACCTTCCTTGGGATTTTGATGTCTCAATGTGGGATGCCAAACTCACGCCAGACGAGTGCCATTTGGTTTCGAACACACTTTGCAAACGGGTAGATAGTCGAATACCACTCGCGTATCTAACGCAACAGGCTTGGTTTTGTGGCTTGCCCTTCTATGTAGATGAGCGAGTACTAGTGCCAAGATCACCGATTTCCGAACTAATTGCCAATGGGTTTTTACCGTGGTTATCACGAGAACCCGATGCGGTTATGGACCTGTGCACCGGTAGTGGATGTATCGGTATTGCCTGTGCTAATGCGTTTGAGGCATCGCAAGTGAGCCTCATAGACTTGTCCGCCGATGCCTTGGCCGTTGCAGCCATTAATATCGAGCGTCATGGTTTGGCTGAGAGAGTAAGTGCCTTTGAGTCAAATGTGTTTGATGATTTAGATGATACGCACCTCGGCCGTTATGATTTGATTGTGTCTAATCCACCCTATGTGGATCAGCGAGATATTGATACGATGCCGCAAGAATTCCATTGTGAGCCGATGATCGGTTTGGCGTCCGGTAAAGATGGTTTAGAGGTAACGCGCCGAATACTTCGTGAGGCAGAAAAGTATCTGACAGAGGATGGTATCCTAGTTGTTGAGGTGGGTAATAGTTGGGAAAACCTCGAAGCAGCATACCCCAATGTTGCTTTTGTTTGGTTAGAATTTGAATTTGGCGGTCATGGTGTATTTGCTATGACGGCGGAACAATTAAAAAATACCGCTTGGTAACGAGTGCGAGGTAGGATTAAGACATGTCCGGTAATAGTTTTGGTAAATTGTTTACGATCACCACATTTGGCGAGAGTCATGGTAAGGCGCTTGGCTGCATTATTGACGGTTGCCCACCGGGAATTGAGTTATGTGAAGCGGATTTACAGCATGATTTAGATCGGCGAAAACCCGGTACCTCCCGCTATACAACGCAGCGTAAAGAGGCGGATGAGGTGAAGATTTTATCGGGTGTTTTTGAGGGTAAAACGACTGGTACATCGATTGGCTTGTTAATTGAGAATACTGATCAGCGCTCTAAAGACTATTCAAATATTGTCGATACCTTCCGTCCAGCGCATGCGGATTATGTTTACAATCAAAAATTCGGATTTCGCGATTATCGCGGGGGTGGTCGCTCGTCTGCGCGAGAAACCGCCATGCGCGTGGCCGCTGGTGCGGTCGCAAAAAAATATCTTAAGTCTTTATTTGGCGTCGAAGTTCGGGGTTACTTATCGCAACTTGGCCCTATCAAAATTGAAAATGTCGACATGAACATCGTCGAAGAAAATCCATTTTTTTGTCCCGATGCAGATAAAATTCCATTAATGGAAGCCTATATGCAGAAATTAAACAAAGAAGGGAACTCAATTGGAGCGAAAATTTCTATTGTCGCTTCAGGCGTTTCACCGGGGCTCGGCGAGCCTATTTTTGATCGGTTAGATGCTGAGATCGCTCACGCGTTAATGAGCATTAATGCGGTTAAAGGTATAGAAATTGGCGCTGGCTTTGCCAGTGTCGAGCAGAAGGGAACCGAACATCGGGATGAAATGACCCCAGAAGGCTTTTTAAGCAATAATGCAGGAGGCGTCTTAGGTGGTATATCGACAGGGCAAGATATCATTGCACATATTGCACTTAAACCGACCTCGAGCATCCGTTTGCCGGGTAAAAGTATTGATACGGCAGGTAATGCAATAGATGTGGTCACACATGGCCGGCATGACCCGTGCGTAGGCATTCGGGCAACGCCCATTGCTGAGGCAATGTTAGCGATTGTATTGCTTGACCATCTTATGCGCCATCGTGCGCAAAATGCAGAGGTTCAATGCGCAACGCCGGTTATTCCTGCCACCACTGATTCCTCGGAGTCTTCCGCGAGTTAGTCATGAACGTATCTGAATTTGACTTTGAGCTGCCAAATAAACTGATAGCGAAATACCCGAAGACACAACGTACGGCGAGTCGTTTGCTGGAGATGGTGGGAGGGAGCGGTGATATCCGTCATAGAGGCTTTACGGATGTGTTAGACATTGTGTCACCGGGTGACTTGTTAGTGTTTAACAACACGCGGGTCATACCAGCTCGATTGTTTGGCGCAAAGGAGTCTGGCGGTAAGGTCGAGATATTATTTGAAAGAAAACTTGATGACCGAAACTTTCTCGCGCATTTGCGCGCATCACGCTCGCCCAAACCGGGCACCACCATTATCGTTGATTCTGGCGACAAGCTCGAGGTGATTGGACGCCAAGGCGCGCTCTTTGAACTGAGAACTGGAGAGCATACCGAAGTGTTTAGTCTTTTGCAGGCGCACGGACACATGCCCCTGCCACCGTATATTGATCGCGAAGACGAAGCCTTAGACGATGAGCGTTATCAAACCGTGTATGCAAAAAATCTGGGTGCGGCGGCTGCACCGACCGCTGGTCTGCATTTTGATGAAGCCATGCTTGCTGCGTTGGCTGAAAAGGGTGTAGAGCATGCTTACGTGACGCTGCATGTTGGGGCTGGCACGTTTCAGCCGGTAAAAGTCGATACCGTTGAAGAGCATGTTATGCATAGCGAATGGATTGATGTCCCCCCTGAGACGGTGGCCATCATTGAGGCGACAAAAGCCCGTGGCGGACGGATAATCGCGGTCGGTACGACAAGTATGCGGAGCTTAGAAGCGGCCAGTGAGCCAGGCAGATTAGAAGCCTTCTCTGGTGATACTAACATCTTCATATATCCGGGTTATTACTTCAAAACCGTTGATGCATTGATCACGAATTTTCATCTACCGCAAAGTACATTATTAATGCTGGTCTCAGCATTTTGTGGGCAAGAAAATATCAAGCGTGCTTATCAAGAAGCAATTAAAGAAGAGTATCGCTTCTTTAGTTATGGAGATGCCATGTTTTTGCATGCAGACCCTGCCGCGCGAGCCTGATGATGTTTACGCTTTATTCTTAACTTTTATCGTTCACGTGAGCACTTTTTAGGAGACCGCTTTGACTGACTCGAATTGTTTTATGCAGTTTGAATTGAAAACGACCGATGGCAATGCGCGACGCGGCGAACTGACCTTTCCGCGTGGAACTGTGCAAACGCCAACGTTTATGCCAGTGGGTACATATGGCACCGTTAAAGGGATGTTGCCGCGTGATATAAAGGAAATTGGTGCAGAGATTATTTTGGGGAATACGTTTCATTTAATGTTACGCCCCGGAACCGACGTGATTGAGCAACATGGTGATCTGCATGATTTTGCGCAGTGGGACGGACCGATACTTACCGATTCGGGCGGTTTTCAGGTTTTTAGCTTGGGAGATTTGCGCAAAATTACGGAGCATGGGGTTAAATTTAGATCGCCAGTAAATGGTGACCCCGTAGAGGTCACGCCTGAAATATCCATGGAAGTGCAGCGAAAGCTTGGCGCTGACATTGTAATGATCTTTGATGAATGTACGCCTTATCCTGCAACAGAAGCGGAAGCGAAAACCTCTATGGAGCTCTCGCTTCGATGGGCAAAGCGAAGCAAAACCGCGCACGGGTCTAACCCTTCTGCGTTGTTTGGTATTGTGCAAGGGGGTATGTATGAAACGTTGCGGCAACAATCATTAGACGGGTTAACTGAGATTGGGTTTGATGGCTACGCAATTGGTGGTTTATCAGTAGGTGAACCCAAAGCCGATATGGTACGCATTCTGAGCTTTTTGCAAGATAAATTGCCTGAGAATAGACCGCGTTATTTGATGGGTGTCGGAAAACCTGAAGATTTGGTTGAGGGTGTGCGCCGTGGTGTCGACATGTTCGACTGCGTCATGCCAACGCGTAATGCCCGCAATGGCCATCTGTTTACAGAAACGGGCGTTGTAAAAATACGCAATGCGACGCATCGTCACGATATGCGTCCACTGGATGAAAGCTGCGATTGTTATACGTGTGAGAATTTTACACGTAGTTATTTACACCATTTAGATCGCTGTGGTGAAATTTTAGGTGCACAGTTAAACACTATTCATAACTTACGCTTTTACCAGAATTTGATGGCTGGATTGCGTGTAGCGATTGAACAAGGTAAATTGTCGGCGTTTGTCGATGCGTTCTACGCTAAGAGAGGCTTGGAAACGCCGCCCCTGAATGGGGCTTAAATCGGCCACTCATCAACATTAATATTAATGTTGATTCTATATAAACAAATTAAATGTTTAATAAATAAGAGTATTTTTGAGGATATTGTTTTGAAATTGATGATGAAATCACTACGTGCAACACTCACGGCGTTGGTTGTTATGCTATGCAGTAACATCGCTCTAGCAGAAGGGGCAGTGCAGCCTGAAGGGCCAAGTGCGGTGATGCAACTGGTGTTTTTTGGTGGCTTTATATTAATTTTTTACTTTTTAATGTGGCGTCCACAATCGAAGCGTGCCAAAGAACACAAAAACTTGGTAGGCAGCTTAAGTAAAGGGGATGAAGTATTAACGAATGGCGGCATTGCTGGCAAGGTCACCAAAGTAAACGAAGACTTCGTGGTCGTTGAAGTATCGGAAGGCGTTGAATTAAAAATACAGAAAGTCGCCATTGCGTCAGCGTTACCAAAAGGTACGTTGAAAGGTATTTAATCACTTCAAGCTCGTAACAGTATGCTGAAGAATGCGTCGTTTGACTTCAGTTTTAGCGACGCAATATTTGTTAGACGTGCAGTAATAGTTCTAGACAACTTAGTTTCAATGCATGTGAAACAATACAACTTATAATTAAAAGTAGGAGCTCACATGCTCAATAAAACGCCCGTATGGAAAAGCGTGTTAATCTTAGTGGCACTTGTGGTTGGTTTTCTTTATGCCGCGCCGAATCTATATCCTGATGATTACGCAATTCAGGTGACCGGCACGCAAAGCACTATTCTTCCCGATCAAGCCCTACTCGATAAAGTAGAATCACAGTTAAACTCGGTAGGCATCACACCTAAGTCTTTAGAGTTGCAAGACAAATTCGTTTTGGTTCGGCTCAGCTCCAATGAAGAGCAGCTGACGGCTAAATCAACACTTCGAGATAATCTAGGTGATGACTACATCGCGGCTCTGAACATGGCCGCAACCACCCCCGATTGGCTAAGATCGATTGGGGCTGGTCCGATGAAATTAGGGCTTGATTTGCGTGGCGGCGTTCACTTTTTACTTCAAGTCGATATGGAAAAAGCACTTGATCAGCGTTTAAAAGTGTACGAGAGCGAATTGAAAAACGAAATGCGGTCCGAAAGAATTCGTTATCGTGCGTTTGAGCGACTCGGGCTGGATGGCCTTAAAATTAAGTTTAAAAAAGAAGAAGAACGCGAAAAAGCAGTGTCGCTTGCTTTCGATAGCTATAAAGAGTTTGCCCGCGCCGAAGTCGAAGATGAGGGCGATTTTTACCTCGAACTTCGCCTTTCGGAACAAAGCGTAAAAGAAATTGAAGATTATGCAGTTCAACAAAACTTAATCACCTTAAGAAATCGTGTTAACGAGTTAGGTGTTGCCGAGCCCCTAGTTCAGCGACAGGGACGTGATCGCATTGTGGTTGAGTTGCCGGGTGTACAGGACACTGCAACGGCGAAACGTATTATTGGTAAGACGGCAAACTTAGAATTTCGTTTAGAAGCGAAACCTGATGCACCGAGTTCTAAATCACAAAAGTTTGAGTTTAAAAACGCACCAGGGCGCACCGTACTGCTTGAAAAAGATATTATTGTTACGGGCAGTAATGTGTCTAATGCCAATGCCGGATTTGATGAGAACGGCGCCGCACAAGTTAACATTAGCCTCGATGGTGCAGGCGGTAAGATGATGCTGGATGTCACCAAGCATTCCATTAAGCGCCGTATGGGTGTTTTATTTATTGAGCAACGCACAGAAACGAAACGCCGAAAGGTAAACGGCGAAGAGATTATCGAACGTAAGAATCGCGAAGTTCGGCAAGTGATCAATCTTGCAACTATTCAGAGCGCTTTTGGTAACGCTTTTCGAATTACGGGATTAGATTCATCTACTGAAGCGGCTGAACTAGCCCTTTTATTGCGCGCCGGCTCGTTAGCCGCACCGATTTATTTCGTCGAGGAGCGCACCGTTGGTCCAAGTTTAGGGCAACAAAATATTGATGCCGGCTTGTTATCTGTACAAATCGGCTTCGTGTTAGTGCTGTTATTTATGCTCGTCTATTATCGTGTATTTGGCATCATTGCGAATATTGCGTTGGCCGTTAACGTAATTCTTCTATGTGCACTGATGTCGATGATTTCCGCGACACTGACTCTGCCGGGGATCGCTGGTATCGTATTAACGGTTGGCATGGCGGTTGATGCGAATGTTTTGATTTTTGAACGAATTCGTGAAGAATTGAAGAACGGCTTATCGCCACAACAGGCCATTAATGCAGGCTATGGGCGCGCCTTTGTTGCGATTGTCGATGCAAACATTACCACTTTAATTGCGGCGGTTATTCTATTTGCCGTGGGTACGGGGCCAGTAAAAGGTTTTGCTATTACCTTGTCATTGGGTATTTTAACGTCGCTATTTACCGCGATTATTTTGAGTCGATCTTTAACGAACCTTATCTATGGTTCGCGAAAAGTTTCTAAATTATCCATCGGTTAGGCGCGGAGCACATAACTATGAATACCATTAATTTTATGGGAAAGCGTCGGGTTGCGGCGGCGGTTTCTATTATCTTGTTAGTTTGCTGTATCGCATCGTTGGCGTTTAAAGGTTTACAGCTGGGTCTAGATTTTACGGGCGGCACCCTAGTAGAGCTTGAATATACGCAAGCGCCTAATATTGAAGAAGTTCGTGGTCAATTAATGTCTGCAGGGTATGAAAAACTTGTGGTGCAAAATTTTGGCGCAGATACGTCAGTGCTTGTGCGTTTATCTCAAGGCTTCAATGATAAGGTTGGCTTAGAAGTGTTGAACACTTTGAAAGCTAGTGGTGATGAGCTTGAGTTAAAGCGAGCCGAGTTTGTTGGGTCGCAAGTCGGCGAGGAGCTGCGAGAGCAGGGCGGATTGGGCCTTTTGTTAGCGCTCGCTTTGGTTATGTTATACGTTGCGCTACGGTTCCAACTTAAGTTCTCGGTGGGTGCGGTGGCCGCGCTGGTCCATGATGTGATTATTGTCATTGGTATCTTTTCGATTGTGGGGTGGGACTTTGATTTGACTGTGCTCGCGGCCCTGCTTGCTGTGATAGGTTACTCACTGAACGATACCATTGTCGTGTCTGACCGTATCCGAGAAAACTTCCGTAAAATTCGGAAGGCAGAGGCAGAGGAGGTGATTAATATTTCATTAACGCAGACTCTCTCTCGTACATTGGTCACCTCATTAACAACTATCTTGGTGTTGCTCGCACTGTATTTGGTCGGTGGGGAGATGATCAACGGTTTTGCTAAAGCATTATTGATTGGCGTCGTGGTTGGAACCTATTCATCTATTTACGTTGCAAGTAATGTACTGCTTACGATGGGTATCACGAAGGAAGACCTTATGGCGCCTGTGGAAAAAGAGGGTGAAATGGATGAGGGCCCGAGCGAAGAAGATATTCGGAAACTTGAGCAGCAATCGCCTACCGAGTGAGCGAAACGCGAGTTTCGGTCATAAAAAAAGCAGCGAAAGCTGCTTTTTTTATGACTAGTTTTAAACCAAGTCCTTGTTTATTCGGCAAGCTTTGGCGCGTAGGTCCCATAACGCTGCACAAGAATCTTAAAAAGTTTCGAGTTAGCCGCAATAAGTGTACTTTGATTTTTGCCAAGCATACCCCCGTCCAATTTGCCGGTTAACACACCTGACTCTTGACACATTAGTAACGCGGCTTTCAACTTATCTGGCTCCGCTTCACACAAGATTGCCGCATCCACTTGGCCTGACGCAACCATTGCTAGATTAAGTGTATTATTGGAATTTATTCGCAGTTCTGCGCAATCTTTAGCAAGCGCGCTTGTTAATTCAGTGAAATATGGGTTTTGTGGGTGTTGACCAATCAGATTGAGTACATCGGTTGCAATATAAGCTTCGGTTAACGCCTTACAGCTATTTGTGCGCATTCGTCTTGCATTGAGTGTCGCCCCACGACCGCGCGTTGCCGTGAATTCCTCGCCTGTGAACGGATTTACCACAATTGCATTGGAGATTAAGTCCTTGCTTCGATGGATAATCGCATAGGTTGTGCCAGGCAATTTACGTACGACATGCGCTGGCTTATCAAAACCAACAATTTCCCAGCAGTCGTCCTTATCGTTGGGTGCGATTTCGCCAGGCTCTGCGATATAGTGTTCTGGATAACCTTTTTTAATCGCATCCATAACATTACCAAAAATGATTGATTCTAGGTGCGTGACTAAGCGCTGACTTGCATCATTATCGGCCACACTATGCTCGTGTTTATCAACGGTAAGGACAATATATTCATTTGCCTGACGCGCAGCTCTCAAGACAATGTTCATAACAGGTAGCATAGTTTTCTCTCTCAGGGTTTCATACGCGCGCATCATAGCAAAAATAAACGTTAAATCATTAAAAAGATGAGTTTGGTTAGATGGATATGGTTTTGTCTCCTTGAATTTATTATCGATGCGTTTTTTTTAGAGCATCTGTTCTGGTCGGCGCATTCAGGAAAAATTAAAATGTCTAGCCTTCATCTTGGCTTTGTAAGAGAATTTGGTGTCGGAATATGAAACTGTTACGACGGTTTTTTGAAAACTACTGAGGATATGTCGATTAGCTTTATTAATGCTTTGTCTGTTTCGGTTACCGTTGTATTGATAAAAACATCCCATTCAGGAAATATTGGCGCCGTCGCGCGCGCGATGAAAAATATGGGTCTTTGCAAACTGCGTCTCGTCGAGCCTAAAAACTTTCCGAGTGATGAGGCAACCCGCCGATCCTCTGGGGCTGAGAATATTTTGAATTCGGCCGAGGTCTTTGGGTCTATGGATGAGGCGATCAATGATTGTCACTTCGTGGTGGGCGCAAGCGCTCGGTCGAGGAGTTTGGCTTGGCCGCTGTTTAATCCACGAGAATGCGCGACAAAGGTATTATCGTTGATTGCATCACAGTCAGCGTTGGTTGTTAACGGGACAGAGCAGCTCGCAGAGCCTGTGCGAAAAGTTGCCTTGGTGTTCGGTCAGGAGGCCAGTGGTTTGACCAACGAAGAACTCCAGCGTTGTAATTATCACGTGAATATTCCTGCGAACCCAGAATACGCCTCACTTAACTTAGCAATGGCTGTTCAGGTAATTGCCTACGAGTTGCGTATGGCTGCGTTGTTAGAAGAAGAGAGTGATTTGTTGTCCGGCACAGAGTGTGCGGGTGCTGAAGAGTGGGAAGGTGAGCTTGCCAGTGTGGGAGAAGTCGAGGGGCTGTTGCAACATACTGAAGCGACTGCAATTAAACTTGGATTTCTCAATCCAGCAAAACCCGGTATGTTGATGCCACGACTGAGAAGGCTTTATCAACGTGCAGCCTTGGATAAGATGGAAGTGAATATTTTGCGCGGTATACTTAAAGCGACACTCAATCAAATAGGAAAATAAAGCCACATGTTCGAAGGTGTTAAAGAAGATATTCAAAGTGTTTTTCGTCGCGACCCTGCGGCACGCAATACATTTGAAGTATTAACGAATTATCCGGGCTTACATGCACTGTGGATGCATCGTTTGGCAAACAAATGCTGGCGAGGTGGTTTTTTTTGGCTGGGTCGCACAATTTCATCGGTGAGTCGCTGGTTAACCGGTATCGAGATTCATCCCGGTGCGAAAATTGGCCGCCGTTTTTTTATCGATCATGGTATGGGTGTCGTGATTGGTGAAACCGCAGTAATAGCCGATGACGTGACACTTTACCAGGGCGTAACATTGGGTGGCACGAGTTGGAATAAGGGCAAGCGGCATCCATCTCTTGGCAATGGCGTCGTGATTGGCGCGGGTGCAAAAGTACTCGGGCCGTTTAACGTCGGAGAAAACGCGAAAATCGGGTCGAACGCTGTGGTGACGAAAGAAGTCCCCGCTGGCGCAACGGTGGTGGGTATTCCCGGACAAATCGTATTGAAGGCGGTTGAAACAAAAGTAGATGTGGACGAATCAAAACGCAGAAAGATTGAAGAAAGCTTTGGTTTCGATGCCTACGGTTTGAGCGAGGAAATGCCAGATCCGGTCGCACGCTCTATACGCAGTATGCTTGATCATATGCATCTGGTTGATGAACGTATGAATTCAATGTGTAAAGAACTTCGAAAGTTGGATGCCTCTTATCAAAAAGAGGATGTGCCGAGCCTTGATGACAAAGACCTAGACTGTTTCAAAGAGGCAAACTGAGACGACAGGCTTAGTTACCCAAAATGCGGATAGTTGATTAAAATACTCAGGTACTAGATAATTTCGGGTAGTTTTGTAAATGGCACGCTTGCCAACTGTCGACATCGAATTATCAATAGTATTTAGCCATGCGATTAACAACTAAAGGACGATACGCGGTTACCGCAATGCTGGACCTTGCTTTACATTGTGAGCAGGGCGCTGTCGCATTAGCCGATATTTCGGATCGTCAAGGCATTTCGCTCTCTTACCTTGAACAGTTATTCTCAAAGCTCAGGCGACGCGCGCTTGTCGACAGTATAAGGGGCCCGGGCGGTGGTTATACCTTGGCTGAGCAAGGCCGCCTAGTTTCTATTGCCGCAATTGTCGATGCGGTCGACGAATCGATAGACTCAACCAAATGCCAAGAACAGGGTAATTGTCAACAAGGTGAAAAGTGCCTAACGCATCATCTTTGGTCTGACTTAAGTGCGCAGATACATTCGTTTTTAAATGGTATTACCTTGCAAGACCTGATGGCAAAACGAGAGGTCCGAGAAACCGCTGACCGTCAAGACATGACTGTCGGTTTAATCTACTCCGAAAGCTAACCCGATTTTTTAAGAAGGCTTAATGATTTATCTTGACTATGCGGCGACGACGCCTGTTGACCCAAGGGTTGTTGAAAAAATGCTCGGCTTTTTAGGTCCGGATAGTTGTTTTGCCAACCCAGCTTCGCGATCGCACAGGTTAGGTTGGCAGGCGGAAGCAGCAGTAGAGTCTGCGCGTAAGCAGGTCGCCAGTTTAATCAACGCCGACGTACGAGAAATTGTTTGGACTTCTGGCGCGACTGAATCAAACAACCTTGCTATTAAAGGAGGGCTTGCAGGATTGAGAAAACAGGGCGGTGAGCTTGGCGAACGTCGCCATATTGTGACGTCACTTACCGAGCACAAAGCTGTTTTAGACTGTTTTGAGTCCCTCGAGAGTGAGGGCTATGAGATATCCTATATTCGGCCTGATACGTCAGGTGTGGTGACGGTTGATTTGTTGTCACAGAGTATACGAAAAGACACTGCGCTCGTTTCTATTATGCATGTAAACAATGAAACGGGCGTTATCAATCCGGTGATGGAGCTAGGGGAGCTTGTTAAACGGCAAGGCGCTCTATTTCATGTGGATGCGGCACAAAGCGCTGGAAAAATACCACTCGATGCGCGAACCATTCAGGCAGATTTACTCTCGGTTTGTGCACACAAAATTTATGGACCAAAAGGCGTTGGGGCATTGTTTGTGCGTCGGACATCTGATTTTTCCGTGGAACCGCTTATTCATGGGGGAGGCCATGAGCGAGGCATGCGTCCGGGCACGTTGGCGAGCCATCAGTTAGTCGCATTAGGTGAAGCATTCGCAATCGCACAAGCGTCTCAGCGTCACGAATACGAAAAGTTAACGGAACTGAAAACGAGATTCCTACGGCCTCTTCTATTACGTGACGATGTGAAGGTGAATGGTGACCTAATAAATTCGGTACCGGGCATCATAAATTTGAGTTTTTTAAATAAAGACGGGCAGTTACTACTCGCTGCGATGCCTGATTTGGCTATATCGTCAGGTTCAGCGTGTACGTCTGCAAACATGGCTCCGTCGCATGTTTTAAAGGCGATGGGCGTCACCGATGAAGCGGCGCTTGGATCTTTGCGGTTTTCTTTTGGTCGTTTTACGACGGAACGAGAGGTCGATCAAGCCCTAACGCGATTGACCACGGCTTTAGATAAGTTGTAAAAGCAGGAAAATTTACAGCGATTTGCGTGTAATTTAGTCTAATCGGGCATATAATGCCGCGGCAAAATTATCAAGCGTCGGTCGTCAGTTAGGCGCACTATTCAGATATTCGGAGACAAGATCATGGCGGTAGAACGCACTCTTTCAATTGTTAAACCAGATGCAGTTGCAAAAAATGTAGTTGGTAAAATATATGACCGTTTTGAGTCAAATGGTTTGCAAATCATTGCTGCGAAGATGGTTCAACTTTCTCAAGAGAAGGCTGAAGGTTTTTATGCTGAGCACAAAGAGCGTCCTTTTTTCGCAGATTTAGTTTCCTTCATGACCTCGGGCCCTGTGTGTGTCCAAGTATTAGAAGGCGAAGGTGCTATCCTAAAAAATCGTGATTTAATGGGTGCGACGAATCCACAAGAAGCTGACGCGGGAACAATTCGTGCGGATTTTGCATCTTCTATCGACGCAAATGCCGTGCATGGTTCAGATTCTGCTGATTCTGCGGCACGAGAAATCGCATATTTTTTCGCGGCAGATGAGCTTTGCGCTCGCAGTTAAGCGCTGGTGTGAGCGAAGCATAAAATTTTAATTTTATGCTGGTTTGAGTTACCGAAGCAGGAACCCTTTGTGGTTACCTGCTTTGTTCGTATTTGAGAGTGGTAATTTTGATGACAAGACCGGTAGAGACAAAAGGTGACGCGCGAGTCAATTTATTGGGATTGCCGCGCGCTAAGGTAGAAGCTTTTTTTTCTGAAATGGGCGAAAAACCGTTTCGGGCAAAGCAGGTCATGCAGTGGATTCATCAGTTTGGGATTTCTGATTTCGACGAAATGAGCAATATCTCAAAGGCGTTGAGAGAAAAACTAAAAACGGTTGCCATTATCGAAGCCCCCGAAGTCGTCTATCAAAATATTTCTAAAGACGGGACTCGCAAGTGGGTTATGAAGATGCCGGGTGGTAGCAGTATCGAGACGGTACTCATCCCAGAGGGTAATCGCGGGACGCTATGCGTGTCTTCGCAAATTGGTTGCGCCCTCGATTGTAGTTTTTGTTCGACAGGTAAGCAGGGCTTTAACCGTAATTTGAGTGCTGAAGAGATTGTTGGTCAAATTTGGAATGCGATTGCGTCATTCGATAATATAGATCGAACGAAAGATCGCCCAGTGACGAATGTGGTATTTATGGGGATGGGTGAGCCACTTTTAAATTTTGATAATGTCATGGACTCAGTCAATCTGATGATGGATGACTTTGCATACAGTATTTCGAAACGTCGCTTAACCATCAGCACCGCCGGCGTTGTGCCTGCGATTGATCGTATGGGTCAGTATACAGATGCCTCAATTGCAGTCTCTTTGCACGCGCCAAATGATGCGCTAAGAAATGAACTGGTGCCAGTGAATAAAAAATACCCAATTGATGTGTTGTTAAAGTCTGTTAAGTCTTATCTCGATCAGTTATCCGATAAGCGCAAAGCAACGATTGAATATACCTTGATCGCCGGGGTGAATGATCGCAAACAGCACGCAGATGAATTAATCGAAATACTCAAAGGTTTGCCTTGTAAGATCAACCTGATACCCTTCAATCCGTTCCCTGGCAGTGGGTATAAAAAACCAAGCAACACTGAAGTGAGAACATTCCAAGATTGGTTGAATAAAGCGGGCTGCTTAGTAACCGTCAGAACAACGCGCGGTGACGATATTGATGCAGCGTGTGGCCAATTAGTAGGTCGCGTAGAAGACCGGACGAGACGAAGCGAACGCTATATCAAATTGAAACAAGTGAGTGGTTAGAAAGAATAGATAATGAGATCGTTTTGGCAGTTAGTAAGTGTTGTTGTTGCAGTGGCTTTTTTGCAAGCGTGCGTAACGACCGAACAGAGCAATTTGACGCGAAAGGCGGATCCTCTTGCTGCGGTGCAACGCTATGTAGATCTCGGCTTAGAATATATTAAACGCGATGATTATAATCGCGCAAGAAAACATCTTTCACGCGCGTTAGAACTTGACCCTGACAACGCGCCAGCGCTCAGTGCGCTGGGCCTTATTTATTCGAATGAGGGTGAGGCTAAACTCGCTGAGGCATCTTTTAAACAAGCATTAGATTCAGATTCAAGTTACACGCGTGCATACACGTATTACGGTGCATTCTTGTTCTCCTCAGATCGTTACAAAGAAGCGTTACAGCAATTTGAAGCGGCGGCGCTCGACACACGTTTTTCCAGTCGTGCACAGGTCTATACCAATATCGCTTTATGTAATATAAAACTTGGTAATAACCCTGCAGCGCTTGACGCTTATAGAAGAAGTTTACAGCTGAATCGATATAGTGGTCGTGCGCTTTCGGGTGCGACAGAATTGCTCTTGAGCGAGCGAGATTATGCGGGTGCGCAAGCCTACTATAACCGTTTGATTAGTCTGATTGCAGAAAACGATATGCAGCACTCGGCGCAAAGTTTATGGCAAGGTATCCGTATTGCCAATTATTATAATAACCCAGAGCAGGTTGAGAGTATTGGTGCATTACTCGGCGAGTTATATCCGGATTCTGATGAGTATCGGCGCTACACAGCAATGAAAGCCAGGGGATGAAATGAGCGAACAAGAAACTATCCCTGATGAAAATGCGGATCAAGTATCTAATCCTATAGAGACGCTTACTCAACCAGGTGCAATACTTGCTGCAGCTCGTCAAGAGTTAAAGCTAACGGTTGAAGGCGTTGCCAATGAGCTGCATCTTCGTCCGAGCGTTGTGATGGATATAGAGGGTGAAAATTATGAAGAGTTTTCCAGCGATGTATTCTTAAAAGGTTATTTTCGGTCCTATTGTCGCTTAGTTGGTCTGCATGAAGCACGCATGGTCGAGTTGCTTGATAAGCAACTGAAAAACTTAGTTGAGCAGAAACTTAGTTCAGAAAAAGCTGAGAGTGACGCGCAACGCAAAGAAAATCAAAAACAGCTTTTTAAACAAGCTGGGATTTTTATCGTTGTGATTATTCTCTGTGCCTTAATGGTGGTTTCGTTAACAGATGACACGAGTTTCGGTCAAAAAGAAGAGATCCCCGGGCCTGATATAAGCGAAGGCGTTGTTACTGAAGCGTTCGAGGGGAAAGCAGACGCTCAAACGGCAGTGGTTAACAGCCTGCCAGAAACCGAGCGCCGATTGAGTGGCGATACTGGTCAGGATGAGCCAGCTCAGTCGAGCTCAGACGAAGGCGCTTTGGATCTTTCAGACAAACCCTTGTTTGAGGAAGATACCAATGCAAAATTGACTAATGCCTCTGAAACGCAACTTGCTGACAATACCCTTGTTGTCCCTGAGCCGGCAGAACTGCAAGCGCAGCCACTAGGGTTAGAAATCAACTTTAAAGGTGAGTGTTGGTTCGAACTATATGCAAACAACGGCAGAAGAATTACGGCGGGCTTGAAGCAAGCAGGTGTCAATTACAGTTATGAAGGTGAGCGCCCTGTGCGACTTGTGTTGGGTAACTCGGCCGCTGCAGAGGTATACACAGATGGTTCCTTACTTGATTTAAGTGTCTATGCGCGCCCAAGTGGGCGAGCTGAGCTGACTATAGAGTAGTACGAGTGTTATGAAATTTGAATCTCCAATTAAGAGACGCAAGTCGAAACAGATTTTCGTAGGGGATGTTCCTGTTGGTGGCGATGCGCCGATCGCCGTGCAAAGTATGACCAACACGGATACCTGTGATGTCGACGCGACCTGCGCACAAATTAAGCTTATTCAAGATGCAGGGGCCGATATTGTCCGTGTATCTGTGCCGAGTATGGATGCAGCGGAAGCCTTTAAGCAAATAAAATTGAAGACCACTATTCCTCTTGTTGCAGATATCCATTTTGATTATAAAATCGCCTTGAAAGTAGCCGGTTATGGTGTCGACTGTTTGCGCATTAACCCAGGTAATATAGGTAAAGAAGAGCGCGTTCGCGCGGTAATAAGTTGTGCGAAAGATAACAATATTCCGATTCGTATTGGCGTAAACGCGGGCTCACTCGAGAAAGATCTGCAAAAAAAATATGGCGAGCCGACCCCCGATGCGCTGGTCGAGTCAGCGATGCGGCATGTTGATATTCTTGATCGTCATAATTTTGAAAATTTTAAACTGAGTCTCAAAGCGTCTGATGTCTTTATGACGGTTGCTGCGTACCGTGCGATCGCACAGCAAATTGAGCAACCTCTGCACTTGGGTATCACAGAAGCGGGCGGTTTCCGCGCCGGCGCCGTGAAATCTGCGGTGGGGTTAGGCATGCTTTTGATGGATGGCATCGGCGATACCATACGTGTTTCGCTTGCAGCAGATCCCGTTGAAGAGATTAAAGTAGGTTACGATATATTGCGATCACTGCGCTTGCGCAGTAAAGGGATTAATTTTATTGCTTGCCCGAGCTGTTCGCGGCAAAACTTTGATGTCATTAAAACAATGAACCAGCTGGAGAGTCGCCTAGAAGATATTTCGACGCCGATGGATGTCGCAATTATTGGGTGTATCGTCAATGGCCCTGGCGAAGCAAAGGAAGCGGATCTGGGTTTAACTGGGGGATCGCCAAATAACCTGCTTTACGAAGACGGTAAGCCGGCTTCTAAGTTGACGAATGATGCGCTTGTCGATGAATTGGAAAAAAACATCCGAGAAAAGGCGCGACTTAAAGCAGAGCAAGACGCATTAATTATTACGAAATCGTCTTAGCTTCGTACTCGAACAAACAGGTATTATTTTGGCAAAGATACAAGCAATTCGCGGCATGAATGACTTGCTCCCTGAGCAATCGAACCGTTGGCAATATTTAGAAGCGACCGTGCAAGGCTTGCTGTCACAGTATGGTTACCGTGAGATTCGTATGCCGATCGTCGAGCAAACGGAATTATTCAAACGCTCCATTGGTGAAGTGACCGATATTGTCGAAAAAGAAATGTATACCTTTGACGATAGAAATGGTGACAGTCTAACGTTGCGTCCAGAAGGAACAGCGTGTTGTGTGCGAGCAGCGGAACAGCATGGTTTGCTGTTTAACCAGACGCAGAAGCTTTGGTATATGGGGCCAATGTTTCGTCATGAGCGGCCGCAAAAAGGGCGTTATCGCCAATTTCATCAAGTCGGGGTTGAGTGTTTTGGCTTCAATGGTCCAGATATTGACGCGGAACTCATTATTTTGACGGCCGATTTGTGGAAAAAACTGGGTATTAGTGAGCACCTTGAACTGCAAATTAACTCCTTGGGTTTACCTCAAGAACGCGCAGCTTACAAAGCGGAGTTGGTAACTTACTTGTCTCAATTTAAAGATAAGTTAGATGAGGACAGTCTGCGTCGCTTGGGCACAAATCCTTTGCGTATCCTTGACAGTAAAAATACGCAGACACAAGCATTGCTCAAGGACGCGCCGGCTTTAACCGATTTTCTTGGTCAAGAAACCACGCAGCATTTTAAAAAATTATTAGCCTATTTGGATGCCGCCGGCATCGCTTACACGCTCAACGATCGCTTGGTGCGGGGGCTCGACTATTACTCGAATACCGTATTCGAATGGGTCACGAGCGCGTTAGGCGCGCAGGGTACAGTCTGTGCGGGAGGGCGCTATGATGGTCTCGTTAAACAGTTAGGCGGCAAAGGTACGCCGGGCGTTGGCTTTGCAATGGGTGTTGAACGCTTGGTCTTGTTGCTTGAAGAGCTGCAGGTGTTACCAAAAGATTTGGCGCGTTTTGCTGATGTTTATATTGTGGCTGCCGGTGAGGGTACGGACATGCTGGCTTTCGAAATTGCGCAGCAATTGAGGGGGATTCCCAATATGCGCGTTGTGCAAAATATGGGTGGCGGATCATTCAAGTCGCAGATGAAAAAAGCTGATAAATCAGGCGCGGCGTATGCGGTGATTATTGGGAGCGAAGAGATTGCAGAGCAAAGCGCATTGTTAAAGCCTCTATTGGATAGCCAGCCACAAATAAAATTGCCTATGCATGAGTTAAACGCACACCTAAGCGCTTTATTTTAGTACACTAGGCGCCGACTTTACGGTGCCAAAAAATTTAAGTAAGACAAAAACACGAAGCGGAGTTTCGAGTGGACGATATCAAAACAGAAGAAGAACAAATTGCAGCAATAAAAAATTGGTGGAAAGAAAACGGTAACTCCCTCTTAATGGCCGTTGTTGCAGCAATCGCCATCATTTTTGGCTGGAAAGCATGGCAAAATAATGTGGAGCAAACCAAAGCTGAGGCATCAGCGCTCTATCAACAACTAATGCAGGGCGCCGCGCGCGAATCGAAGGCATCAAACACCGAATATCTCGCTGGTGAACTAAAAAAGAATTATGGCGATTCTGAGTATGCATTGTTCGCGGCTTTATTCTTAGCTAAAGAGGCGGTAGGTAATTCGGATTATCCAAAGGCATTGGAAGAGTTAGATTTTGTGCTGGAAAATACGGAAGACACCCGCACTACGCATATTGCGTTGGGACGAAAAGCGCGCATCTTATCGCAAACAGGCGACAACGAAGATGCATTGAATTTGTTAGCGAACCCGGCACCCGAGTTTGAAGCGGCATTTTTAGAAATTACAGGTGATATTAAACTGCGACAAGGTGATAAAGATGCCGCGCGTTCGGTGTATGAAAAAGCATATGGATTGGTTAAGGCTGAGCCGCAACGTGCGCCTTTACTCGCGGTGAAACTGTCGAGTCTTGGTGTTGATGTGACAACGCTTTAAGTTGAATTATTTGAATAGAGATAATTAAATTTGCTGTTAACGAGAGTTGTATTATTAAGCGCGGTCCTAACCGCGCTTTTTGCATGTAGTTCGGAAGAAGTTAATCCACCTGCTGAGCTGGAAGCCTTTACAGAAAGCGCATATTTCCTTGAATTATGGGACACTTCAGTAGGAAGTGGCGATGAAGACCTTCGCCTTGCGCTCGAGCCATTTATTTTTAACGATGTTATTTATACAGTGGATGTGGAAGGTGTTGTTTATGCGCTATCGCTCGACAACGGCGAGCCGCTATGGGAGTCGGAATTAGAGTTTCCAGTTAGTGGCGGCTTGTCTGGTGATGGCCGGCACCTATATATGGCGAGCTTTCAAGGTGAGCTGATTGCCTTGAATCGTGAATCTGGCGAAGAGGTGTGGCGCTCGATGTTGAGTTCTGAATCACTTAGCCCTGTCTCTAGTAATGGCGCCCGCGTGGTTGTCCAAACGAGTGATGGCGGTGTCTCGAGTTTATCGGTTGACAGTGGTGAACAACGTTGGCGTTATGCGAGCGTGGCACCACTTCTATCTTTGCGAGGAACCTCAGCGCCACAAATTTCGGGTGATCAGGTCATTGCATCGTTTGCGAATGGTTCCTTGCTGAGCCTTGATTTAGCATCAGGCTTGCGCACTTGGGAGACAAAAATCGGACAACCGCAAGGTCGCACAGAACTAGAACGATTGGTGGATGTGGATGGTTACGCTGCAATTCAAAGAGACCGTTTATATACGGTTTCGTATCAAGGCAAAATGATGTCGCTTGATTTATCGAGTGGCAGTGAAATTTGGTCATTGCCTTTTTCTAGTTATCATGGACCAGCTGTCGGCTTCAATCACTTAGTCGCCGTCAGTGATGATGGCAAAGTACACTCACTAAATAAGCGAAATGCGACCTCTTTATGGGTGAATGAACAGCTTCTTAACCGACGTGTCGGTGCGCCTACTATTTGGGGTGATTATGTTGCCGTTGCTGATTTTGAGGGATACATACATCTCTTAAATATTGAGACCGGAGAGTTCGCTGCACGCATAAGACCAGACAGCGATGGTGTGATGGGTAGAATGCTTGTTTCCAATGATAAGCTTATAGTGTACACACGTTCAGGCGATCTAGTCGCCTACACCCTAAAAAATTAATCGGGACACCTCAATTTAATGTTACCTGTTATTGCTCTAGTTGGCCGTCCTAACGTCGGTAAATCTACCTTGTTTAACCGTCTAACACGGTCGCGCGATGCAATCGTCGCCGATTTTCCTGGTTTGACCCGTGATCGCAAATACGGAGAAGGCGTTGCTGTTGAGCGCGATTTTATTGTCATTGATACGGGTGGTTTAACGGGTGACGAAGCAGGTATCGATGTGGCAATGGCCCAACAGTCATATCAAGCGATTGTTGAGGCCGACAAGATATTTTTTGTTGTCTCCGCTCGGGATGGTTTGACGCCTGCCGATGAAGAAATAGCTCAATATATTCGGCAGTCTGGTAAGCCGTGTGCCCTAGTTGTCAACAAGATTGACGGTTTAAATATTGATGTGGTGACGGCAGATTTCTTCAGGCTAGGTATGGGCGAAATTTTCCTCACCGCGGCCTCGCATAATCGTGGTGTGAGTTCGATGATCAACGAGGTAATGGAGGCCTTTCCCCCCCAAGAGGCGAAGACTGATGACGAACCGACTAGTTGCCATATTGGCATTATTGGTCGTCCAAACGTAGGAAAGTCGACCCTCGTAAATCGTTTGCTCGGTGAGGACCGTGTAGTGGTCTATGATATGCCTGGTACCACGCGTGATAGCGTTTACATTCCTTACGAACGCAGGGATAAACCTTATACTCTAATTGATACGGCCGGAGTGCGACGGCGAAAAAATGTTACGGAAGGCGTTGAAAAGTTTTCGATCATTAAAACGCTTCAAGCGATTCAAGATGCTAACGTAGTCGTCATTGTTATTGACGCGCGAGAGGGTATTGTAGATCAAGATCTTCACTTAATTGGCTTTGCAATGGATGCTGGTCGGGCATTAGTGCTTGCCGTTAATAAGTGGGATGGTATGACGCCTGATGAGAAGAAGTCAGTTAAAAACGAGTTAGAGCGACGCTTAACGTTTTTGGATTATGCGCAAATTCATTTCATTTCTGCAAAGCATGGCAGTGGTGTGGGTGATATGTACAAATCAATAGATGCATCTTACAAATCGGCTTTTGCGAAATGGCCGACTAAGCGTTTGACAGAGCTTCTGCAGGATTGCACGGCTGACCATCAGCCGCCCATGGTGCGCGGCAGACGTATCAAGTTGCGATTTGCCCATCAGGGCGGGTCAAACCCGCCTATTATCGTTGTGCACGGCAGTAAAACTGATGATCTTCCGGCGAGTTATAAACGTTATCTCGAAAATATGTTTCGTAAGGTGTTAAAAGTTAAAGGCACGCCCATTCGGTTTGAATTCAAGTCGAGTGAGAATCCGTTTGCAAAACCAACCAATAGCCTAGCTTCCAAAGATAAAATGAAACTTACGAGAAAAGCGGCCGCCAAAGAATATGGAAGTCGTCGCTCCAAAAATAATAAGCGTGGCTCAAAGGGCAAACGATGAACAAAATAGCATTAGTCACGACAGGCGGCACAATAGATAAGGATTACTTCGACGCGCTCAGTGAATATCAAATAGCCGAGAGTGTTGTTCCTGAGTTAATAGCGCGTATTGGAACGGGAATTGAATTGACGGTTTACCCGCTGTTACGCAAAGACAGTCTTGAATTGACTGATCTTGACCGTGCAAAAATCGTTGATACGGTCGGTGCGTTAACAGAGGATAAAGTGCTGATTACGCACGGTACTGACACAATGGTTCATACAGCGAGTCAGCTTCAAGAGGCTAAATTAGATAAAACGATCGTTATTACCGGGGCGATGAAGCCGGCGCGTTTTCAAGATACCGATGCTGTTTTTAATGTGGGTGTTGCGGTGGGTGCGCTTCAGGCCGCTGAGCAGGGTGTATATATTGCGATGAGTGCTCAAGTATTCGTGCCGAACGCAGTGGTAAAAGATCGGGCGGCGCAGCAGTTTGTGGCAAAGTAAAATACTGCGTATGCGCTTAGCATTGGCGCTCAAATTTATGAACCAATTATCAAACTAGTTCTATGGGAGCGATTACTGAAATAAACCAGTCGATTTGTCCTACTTGTCGGAAACCAAATTTATGCGAGATGGCGAATAAACAAGAAGAACTCTCAAGTTGTTCAGACGATCCTAATTTCTCTTGTTGGTGTTTGCGGGAAAAATCGATAGCACAATGGCAAGGTGATATGTCAGGTTCTGTAAAAGCGATTGTGCCGAACAAAACGGATCGAACGGTCTCGTGCTTTTGTCATGAATGCTTGCCGTGTAAATGAGCAGGATGGACGGCAGTGTCTTGCTATTGCTGCCTTGTTTTGGGGGCGCATTACATTATATTGGGTGTCAATCTTTATTTAATGTGGTTAAAATTTTAGTTTTACAAGAGGCTGAGCCGTCATGAAAACGCTTTTGCTAATCGGTGTTGCCGGCGCAATTGGCGCTTTATCACGTTATGCCGTGGTTTCAGCGGTAGGGATGAAATACTATCCTTACGGCACGCTTCTGGTAAACGTTTTGGGCTCATTTTTAATGGGACTCGCCTTTATTTTTATTGTAGAAAAAGCGCATTTAGACCCCCATTTTAAGCCGCTTATTATGATCGGAGCACTCGGTGCTTTTACGACGTTTTCAGCGTTTTCTTTGGAAAGTTGGGAAATGATCGAACGAGGCGATTTACTCTCAGCTTTGGCTTATATTTTAGCCTCTGTTGTTTTGTGCATCCTTGCTTTAGGTGCGGGTATTTTTATAGCTCGCTTAACATTCTTATAAGTTAGAAAGTAAATATTTAAATTATGTTAGATCCAAAAATAGTTCGTGGTGATGCGGCTGGCGTTGCTAATAAATTACGCGTAAAGAAGTATGAATTTGATCTGGAAAAATTTATGTCTTTAGAGCGTGCACGTAAGACCTTACAGGCTGAAACAGAAACCTTACAAAGCCAGGGTAACACGCGTGCTAAATCAATTGGAAAAGCGAAAGCCGCAGGCGAGGACATTGTACCGTTATTGGCCGATGTTGAGCGCTTAAAAGCGCAGCAAAAAAACAAACAAACAGAACTGAAGGCCTTACAGGATGAATTAAATACCTTGCTCGCTGGCATGCCTAACATTCCGGATGATGATGTACCAGAAGGTGAGGATGAGAATGACAATATTGAGGTGCGGGCCTGGGGTAAACCGACAACGTTTAACTTCGAGGTTAAAGATCATATAGCGTTGGGTGAACAACGGAATTTATTGGATTTTGACGCTGCTACGAAGCTAACCGGTTCACGGTTTGTCGTGATGCGTGGGGAGTTAGCGCGTCTGCACCGTGCTTTGGCTCAGTTTATGATTAATACGCACGTTACCGACCATGGTTATGAAGAAACCTATTTACCCTACATAGTTAATGAAACGTCTCTATATGGGACGGGTCAGCTACCTAAATTTGGGGAGGATTTATTTAAGTTACATGCAGATCGAGATCTCTATTTGATTCCAACAGCAGAAGTGCCGATTACGAATCTTGTAAGAAATGAAATTCTCTCCGAAAGCGATCTGCCGTTAAAGTTTGTTTGTCATACACCTTGTTTTCGCAGTGAGGCAGGATCCTATGGGCGCGATGTCCGCGGGATGATCCGACAGCATCAATTTGATAAGGTCGAGATGGTACAAATTGTTAAACCCGATGAGTCAGATCGCGCGCTCGAGGAGCTAACTGGGCACGCAGAGAAAATACTACAAGCACTAAAACTACCTTATCGTACGGTTAAACTTTGCGGGGGAGATCTAGGGTTCTCTGCAGTTAAAACATTTGACCTTGAGGTTTGGTTGCCCGGGCAACAAGCCTATCGTGAAATATCTTCTTGCAGTAATACCCGTGATTTTCAGGCGCGTCGTATGCAAGCGCGCTACCGTGACGATGCGTCCAATAAGCCCATGCTTGTGCATACCTTAAACGGATCGGGCCTCGCCGTCGGGCGCACCATGATTGCGGTGATGGAAAATTATCAGCAAGTCGATGGGTCAATTAAAGTACCGGACGTTCTCAAGCCTTATATGGGCGGCTTAGATATAATTAATAGTCCAAATTGCTAATATTAGTTTGGTTTAAATAATTGATTAGTAACGGTTAAGGTAAGGCAATATTTGTGGATTTGCTTCCTCTTTTTTTTAAAGTAAAGCAGAAAACTGCTTTGCTGGTTGGTAACGGTGTGTCAGCAACGCGTAAGTGTGAGTTGTTACTTCGTTCCGGTATGGCCGTCTACGCGCTGGATTTTGAAACGGATTTAGAACATGAATTATTTGCCCATGCGCTCAAAGCAGGGCAATTGACGCTGTTAGATAAGGCTGTAAATTTAAATGCAGTAGAGGCGCGTATTTGGTCAAAGTTGTTTGTCTGTGTTGCCGCATCGGAAACTGATGCTGACAATATGGAATTGGTTCGATTAGCTAAGCATCATAATGTGCCTTGCAATGTGCTTTCACGTGAGGATTTAAGTGACTTCTTGTTTCCGGCAATTATTGATCGGTCGCCAATCATTGCGGCCGTTTCGAGCGGTGGTGAGCTTCCAATCATTAGTCGTTTATTGCGCTCAAAAATTGAAACAACGCTTCCTCACAAATATGGTCGACTCGCACAGATTTCGTCTTCGCTAAAAGCTAATGTGTCTGAGCGTATTAACAATAGCAATGCGCGGCGTCGGTTCTGGGAGTCTCAACTTGAGGGACGTTTTGCGGATTTGGTGTTCACGGGTGATGAAAGTGCAGCCCAAAAAGTCTTTTTAGAGGCCCTAGATAAGCAGAGTAGTAAGGCTTCTTTTAGTGGTGAAGTCTACTTGGTTGGAGCGGGGCCGGGTGATCCTGACCTTTTAACCTTTAAAGCGCTGCGTTTAATGCGTCAGGCGGATGTCGTGCTTTATGACCGTCTTATCTCTCCGCAGATACTGTCACTCGTCAGGCAGGATGCCGAATTGATAAATGTAGGTAAAGAGCGCTCGAAACATACCTTACCTCAAGAGTCGATAAACGAGTTGTTGGCAAAACTAGCGAAACAAGGTCGGCGTGTACTGCGACTCAAAGGCGGGGATCCATTTATTTTTGGGCGAGGCGGTGAAGAAATCGAAACCTTAGCGCAACATGGTGTCCCATTTCAGGTTGTCCCGGGTATTACGGCGGCCGCTGGTTGCGGGGCATATGCAGGTATTCCGCTTACGCACCGCGACTATTCTCAGTCTGTTCGATTTATTACCGGCCATTTGAAAACGGATAGCGCTGAATTACCTTGGCAAGATTTTGTGCAAAATAACCAAACGCTCGTTTTTTATATGGGTTTGATGGGTTTAGAACGGATTGCTAAGGCGTTGATGGAACATGGGATGTCTAAAGAGATGCCGGTTGCGCTCGTATCAAAGGGTACCACTCGAGATCAAAAAGTGGTGACCGGAAATTTGGAGACAATTTATGCGGTTTGTCGAGCCTCAGAGATTAAAGCACCGACCATTATTATTGTGGGTGAGGTCGTGAAACTTAGAGATAAATTAGCGTGGGATCAGTAATCGGTTTATTTCGGAGAATGTGGTTTGTCACTACATAAAAAAAGGGCGTTAGCGCCCTTTTTTTGGCTGTAAGGCACTCGCTCAGCGATCTGATAACTTCCCTCTGAGCTTCTCAGCCATCTCGAGCACTGATTTTTCGGTTGCTTCCCAATCAATACAGGCATCAGTTACCGATACACCGTATTCGAGTTCTGAGAGATCTTTGGGAATCGACTGATTACCCCAATTTAGGTTGCTCTCAATCATCAAGCCGACGATTGATTTGTTACCATCTAATATCTGATTAGTTACGTCATGCATGACCAGGGTCTGCAAGGCTGGATCTTTATTAGAGTTCGCATGACTGCAATCAATCATGATGTTTTTTGCTAACTTAGCTTTATCCAGTGCCTGTTCGCAAAGCGCTACATTGACTGAGTCATAGTTTGTTTTACCGCCACCGCCACGTAACACTACATGTGCATAAGGGTTGCCTTTTGTTCGTACAACAGAGACTTGACCTGAGCGGTTAATACCAAGGAAACTATGCGGATGCGCGACCGAACCTAGTGCATTTATGGCAACGCCGAGGCCACCATCGGTTCCATTTTTGAAACCGATCGCAACGGATAGTCCCGAGCTCATTTCACGATGTGTTTGAGACTCTGTGGTGCGTGCACCGATTGCTGACCAAGAGATAGTGTCTTGCAGATATTGTGGCGAAATAGGATCCAGCGCTTCAGTTGCAGTAGGTAGACCAATTTCTGCAATATCAATCAGTAGTTGACGGCCGATATGCAAGCCTTCCTCAATCTCAAATGAATCGTTTAGGTGGGGGTCATTGATCAAACCTTTCCAGCCCACCGTGGTGCGCGGCTTTTCAAAGTAAACACGCATTACCAGATATAGCGTATCGTTTACTTTCTCTGAAAGTTCTTTAAGTTTTCGGGCATACGTTTTAGCGGCATCGACATCGTGAATAGAACAAGGACCAATTACCAAAAAGACGCGATTATCTTTTCGATCTAGGATGTTGTTGATGGTTTGTCGACCTTCTTCAACAACCTGCGTTGCTCTCTCACTGAGCGGTATCTCTTCTTTCAGTTTGCCCGGGGTAATAAGGGGCTCTTGAGCTTTAACGTTTACATTGTCTAATTTGGAACTCATCTTCTACCTTCTTGTTTGGCATTACTACCACTAATTATGTGTTAACAGGCGTCGCCTGAAAGTAAGACGGGTAGTTTTAATCAGCGGAGTATGTTGCTTGAAAGTTCATGCTATTGCAACGGCTAGAGTAGTGTTGCGTGACTTAGTGGTGAATAACGACATAAACGACTATTTCTAATATAAATTATCCTCGATCCGTTCGTTTTAATTCGAACAGAACTACTAAAAAATAACATATTTGGCACTGTTATTTGTTAGAAAGTTACTATAATTGAAACTATTAAATTTTCAGTGTTCCGGAAGTACCTGATAACGTGTCTGAGCAATTAAAACGACTCAAGTCTCTCTCCCTCGAATTAGACATACGCCTCCCTGATTTCCGCTACAGTACCCGACAAAATTCGGACGCGGATCAAAGCATACAAAACTTTTTTAATGTGGCGCTGCTTGATACTAACCAGCAAATTCGTCAGTCGCTTATTAAGTCTATTAGACTCGCGTTTCCTGCGACAGCGCTTGCACCTTCGTTTATTAATTTAGCGTTTTCATTGGACCGTTTAATTGATACTTGGTTAAGAAAAAGTCAGTTAGAAAAAGAAGTAAGTGAGGCATTATCCGTTTTACGAGCTCTACTTTTTGCGGCAGTTTACGGTAAGTCTGATACCGATGCGGCGGCCGAATTGATGCAGCTTGGAGAAGAAATTGCGGGCGATATGTTTGCTTGGCGCATGGACCCTCGACAGTCTGCGATTGATCCGTATGCCTTGCTGTTAAGATTGATTGATGAGCTGTGTGATTACCGAAAGATAAGCCTTAGTCATGTGCAACACGTGAGAAAACTTTGGCGCGACGCTCGTGCAACGCGTCTAGAAAAGTTCTCGAAAGTCACCGAGCGGCTGATTAGTTCAGAACAATTGCGTCTCAAGACACAATCACGCGACGAGACAGAAAAGGATTCTAATCTTGCGGTGGGTAGTCGAGGTTATTTTGACACCAGTTCCGGTAATCGCTTTCTTGCCATAAAACGGTTAGCACAGCCAAGCGCATTGGTGTGTGTCACGTTTTACGGTGTCAAGCATATGACCTTTACTGAAGAGGCGGACGTACGAGCATTAAATCACGCTCCTTTTGTCTTGCAATCTAAATTACTCAGTCTGCAGCAGGTATTAGATGCCACAATTCGTGGTTTCGAGAAGATCTTAGAGACACAGCAGGTAGCGCGTCAGGCGGCGTCTGAAAAAGCAATCAAAGAAGCAGCACTGCTTCAGAGAGAGCATGAAAACGCAGAAAAAGAAGCGCGTTTACAGGCAGAGAAACAAGCCAAAATGATTGCTGATCGCTCGACGCGATTGAAAGCTCAGCGTGAAAAAGCATATGCAGAGGAACTTAATGCTAATGCATGTGCAACGGTTTCAAAATTACGACTTGATGCGTGGATTTTCGTAAAAAGTAAACAGGATAAATTTAAATTAGCGGTTAAATTGGCAAGCGCTAAGAAGTTTGTGTTTGTAGACAAGCATGGTTTGCAGAAAATAGAATTTTTAGAGGAAGAGCTTATTGAGGCTGTTTCCAGACAAGAGGTTGAGTGTTTAAGCTTTGGTGCTGAGTTCGAAGATAGCTTAGAACGTGTAGTTAGCAGAATTAGAATATCCAGCTAGGGTTAACGGATGAGCGAAGAAATGAAAAGATACTTTGATTTAGACGAGAAGCGCGGCGAAGCGCGGGTTTATCAAAGTGGTGAAATGTTTATTGAAGTGGTTTCGGCTGAGCCTGGCGAGAATGATTTGCCAGAGATAGCGCGTTGTGAGGTCGTCGACATCTCTGCTAATGGCGCGCAATTACTCGTTTGTGAAGAACTACGTATTGGCGCAATCCATACATTAATTGTAGATTTAGATCAGCATCACGACAATTATCGTCTGACTGCTGAAGTACGCTGGGTCAAACCATGCAAAGATGATTTCTTAACTGGTGTGGTATTCTACGCATCGGAACAGACGCATATCATTGATTGGAAGCTGTTAATGGCGCGCTTTTTAAATTAACGGAGGCTTTTTCACTTCTAATAAATCGGTTAGGGAAGCGTGAGCTAACCTGTTACGGATTATCATCCATTTCTTCTAGTTCCCCAGCCTCTGGACCGAATAGTGATTCTTGATCCAAGCCTTCGATCGCTTCTTGTATTGTGAAACTGTCGCGGCCAAGTCCTTCAATAGTCGGTAGTGGCTCATCATTCACAAAGGCAATAAAATCATATACCGAATCTTCCGCGTGTTCGATCATACTCAAATGGCCGATATTATCATATTCTACTAGCTGGCTTTCGTTAATCATTTTATTCCAATTGTCACCATGTTTGGCGTCACCCCATTTATCGGTGTCTCCCCACATGAGCAATGTCTTGGTCTCGATTGATGCAAAATCAGCGGTGCTACCGCGCTGCATTAGCTCTTTTACAGCCGTTAAAAACCGCACATTTCCTTCATGAGCGCCATCGGTCTGTGCGAGATGAATTGTCCGTTTCAAGGTTTCAGGCGTCACCTTATTAGGATCGGCGAAGTTATCATCAATGACCGTTGTGATAACTGAAGCAGGTTGAACGAGTTCGGTAATAAAATTGGCGTTGGTTAGATAATTCACCATAAAAGGCACATCTTGCTGTAAACCAAGTGGCGAAATAAGCGTTAAGGATTCGACGCGGTTCGGATTGTTTATTGCGTAGAGTGCGGATAGGTAGCCGCCAAATGAGCTCCCGACCAGATGAAATTTGTCGATGCTTAAGTCTTCAAGTAAGTATGTGAAGGTATGGGCTAAATAGTCGCGCGTGATGTTACTCGCGCAAATATCTTCTGGATCATCAATACAGCGAGGCGTGCCGGTTAAGCCTGCACCAGGTAAATCAATTGCCACGACATGAAAGTCTTGTTTTAAAATGTCGAACCATGCTTCCCATGCATGTAGTGAAGTGAGCTCGCCATGCAAAAGCACAACAGTTGGGCCTTCTCCCGCCTCGCGATAGTGGATGTTTAAGCCAAAGTCATTCTCGCGATAGAAAGAATCGGGATAGCTATATTTTTTCTTTACGTACCAGTCGGGTAGTTCGGAGAAGCCCAAAAAACTAGATAACGATGTTGATGCTTTTGATGCCGCGCCCATGTTCGTGCAGGCAGTTAACCACGCGAAACTTAGCAGAATGAAAAGTTTAATACCAAATTTAGCCATCTCTACCCAGTAGGCATTGCAGCCCGTAAATTGTTAGCGCGTTAAATTGTATTTGAAACGGCAAAAAAATCAGTGACACAGTGCAAAGCATAGGCATTAGTCTTCGAGAGGGCGCATTGCGGTCGTATTAAAGCCACCGTCAACAAATAGAATTTCTCCACTAATCCCACTTGCCAAGTCGCTGCAGAGAAATGCAGCGGCATTCCCGACCTCTTCAATCGTTACATTACGACGTAGTGGCGTTTGTTTCTCGTTTTCGGCTAGCATTTTTCGGAAGCTTTTTATTCCAGATGCGGCAAGCGTCCGAATTGGCCCCGCCGAGATCGCATTAACGCGAATACCGTCTGTACCCAGGCTATTCGCCATATAGCGCACGTTTGCTTCAAGGCTAGCTTTTGCCAAACCCATCACATTGTAATTTGGTAGTGTACGCTGAGCACCAAGATAGGTGAGGGTTAGGAGGCAAGCATTGCGACCCTGCATAAGTGGTCGTGCATATTTCGCGAGGGCAACAAAGCTATAGGCACTGATATCGTGGGCTATCTGAAAGCCTTCGCGTGTCGTGGCATTGACATAATCACCGTCTAATTCACTCGCTGGGGCATAGCCGACTGAGTGTATGACGATATCAATGGCTCCCCATTCGGCCTTAATTGAATCGAAAACAGATTCAATTTGTGTGTCACTGCTAACATCTAAGGGTAGTATTAGGCTCGCGTTCCATTTCTCACCAAAGCTCTCAACACGAGACTTTAATTTGTCATTTTGGTAAGTCAGCGCGATTTCCGCGCCTTCTCGAAAACAAGCCTCGGCAATGCCGCTTGCAATTGAGAGTTTACTTGCCACGCCAACGATGAGCACTTTTTTTCCAGTCAGTAGACCCATGTTTCTATCCTTTGTTCGACGTTATCAAACTTTGTTGCATGAATTTGTCTCTGTTTTATTGAATCGCATCGGTCTGACTATAAAAATAAGCCGCATTGAGTAAGGTTTGAGTGTAGGCTTTTTTAGGGGCCTTAAAAAGTGTCTCACAATCGCTATACTCAACAACCCTTCCTGCTTTCATTACCGCAACCTTGTGACTCAATGCCCTTACGACTGAGAGGTCATGACTAATAAAAAGATAGCTTAGGTTGTATTTTTTTTGAAGTGTTCTTAATAGGTCGATGACTTGGATTTGAACGGTTCTATCAAGTGCTGATGTTGGTTCGTCTAAAATAATAAGCTTGGGTTTGAGCACGAGTGCTCTTGCGATGGCAATGCGTTGACGTTGCCCCCCAGAAAACTCGTGTGGGTAGCGATGGCGGGTCGCAGGATCAAGTTCCACTTCCTTTAATACATCAATAATTGCCTGTTCGCGTTCATCTTGGTCACCCATGCCATGAATAATTAATCCCTCTTCAATAATCTGAAAAACTGACATACGCGGGCTTAAACTGCCATAGGGATCTTGGAAGACGATTTGGATTTGCTTGCGAAGTGGACGAAACGCCTTTTGATTGAGTTCATCGACACGCTTTCCTTTGAAGGTGATGCCGCCTTCACAGTTAATGAGACGCATCAAGGCCAAGCCATACGTTGTTTTGCCACTGCCACTTTCACCGACAATGCCAAGGGTCTCGCCCTCACGAACGTCAAGACTGATATCATCTACTGCTTTTATGAAACTAATCGGTTTTCCCCAAAAATTCTTTTGCTTTGTGAACCAAACTTTTAAATGCTTACTGGCTAATAGCGTGGGCGCATTTTGGGAAACAGGCGCCGGTCTTCCTGCAGGCTCGGCATCAATCAACGACTGAGTATAGTGATGTGATGGGTTAGCCATAATCGTCTTACATACGCCTGTTTCCAGTAGTTCTCCTTGACGCATAACGAGCAAGTTGTCTGCATATTGCCTAACAATAGACAAATCATGAGAGATTAATATCACAGCCATGTTTCGCTTTTTTTGTAACTGCTTAATCAGTTCCAAAACCTGCTTTTGAACGGTTACATCAAGTGCTGTAGTGGGTTCATCAGCAATCAGTATTTTGGGTTCGTTGGCTAGCGCCATCGCAATCATAATGCGTTGTTTTTGGCCACCCGACAATTCATGTGGGTAGGCCGTCATTCTCGCTTTGGCATCAGGTATTGCGACTAATTCAAGCAGTTCAAGTGTTTGCGTATAGATTTCTTTAGGACTGCGTTTCTTGTGTAACCGCAGTACTTCTCCGATTTGTTTCTCGATTGTATGAAGCGGATTGAGAGAAGTCATTGGTTCTTGAAATATCATACTAATTTCATTGCCACGAATCGTACGCATGAATGCTTCAGATTTACCAAGAAGCTCTTCACCTTTATAAAAAATTCGACCTGACTTATAGCGCGTTGTTTGGGGTAACAATTGCATAATCGCGTTCGCACTGACTGATTTTCCTGAGCCACTTTCACCGACTATTGCCAGTGTTTCGCCGGCATGTAGCGAATAACTTAGGTCTTTTACCGCAGCAAATTCATGCTCGCCTTGAGCAAAAGAGATGGCAAGGTTTTCGACGCGTAGAAGCGGCGTGTCGGTCATGTTACATCTTCCTTGGGTCGAAGGCATCGCGCACGGCTTCACCGATAAACACGAGTAATGAAAGCATAATGGCGAGTACTAAAAAGGCAGAAATACCAAGCCACGGGGCGTGTAAATTCGCTTTGCCTTGTGCGATTAACTCACCGAGTGAGGGTGAGCCGGGGGGTAGGCCGAAGCCTAGAAAGTCTAGCGAGGTAAGGGTCGTAATTGAGCCGGTCAGAATGAAAGGCATGAACGTTAAAGTAGCGACCATTGCATTTGGCAGCATATGTTTAAACATGATACCCCAGTTGTTTAGCCCAAGTGCTCTTGCTGCTCTTACATATTCTAAGTTTCTCGCACGCAAGAATTCTGCACGTACCACGTCGACTAATCCCATCCAGCTAAACAGCAACATGATACCTAATAACCACCAAAAGTTTGGTTCAATGATACTGGTCATAATAATTAATAAGAACAGCACGGGTAGCCCGGACCAAATTTCTATAAAGCGTTGAGAGATAAGGTCTATTTTTCCGCCGTAAAAACCTTGTAAGGCACCGAATACAACGCCGACGATCGACGAAAAAAGCGTCAATGCTAAGCCAAACAAGACCGAGATTCGAAAACCATACACGACCCGAGCCACGACATCGCGTGCTTGATCGTCTGTGCCTAACCAATTTTCACTTGACGGTGCGGAGGGCGCCGGTGTGTCTAAATTATAATTATGCGTATCATAGTTGTAGCGCACTAAAGGCCATAACATCCAACCTTTCGCTTCAATTAATTCAATAACATACTCGTCACGATAGTCTGCTTCAGTTTCAAACTCACCGCCGAAATCGGTCTCCGAATAACTCTTGGTAATAGGGGAATAAAATCCTGAGTCGTAATAGATGAGAACCGGTTTGTCATTGACAAATAGTTCCGCAAACAGTGATAAAAAAAATAAGATGCTAAAAATAACAAGTGAATAATAGCCACGCTTATTATCTTTAAAATTAGCTAACCGGCGTTTGTTTAACGGCGACCAGTTTTTTGAACTGAATGCACTTCCTAACGTTGTGGTAGTACGCATCAGTTTTCTCGGCTCTCAAAATCAATACGTGGGTCGATAAAGACGTAGGTTAGGTCGCTGATTAACTTTAAAAATAAACCGATTAACGTAAATATAAACAAGGTACCAAACATTACTGGGTAGTCGCGGTTCAGGGCGGCTTCAAAACCAAGCAAGCCTAAGCCATCTAATGAGAAAATGACTTCGATCAGCATTGAACCGGTGAAAAAAATTCCGATCAAGGCGGCTGGCATACCGGCAATTACAATAAGCATGGCATTACGAAATACATGGCCATAAAGGATTTGGCTCTCTTCTAACCCTTTTGCACGCGCTGTGATTACGTACTGTTTATTTATTTCATCTAAGAATGAATTTTTAGTCAGCATGGTTAGCGTTGCAAACCCGCCAATCACTAGGGCGGTTACAGGTAGTACTAGATGCCACATATAGTCCAGAAATTGGTCGGTTATGCTCATATCCTCAAAGCCTGAGGAGGTAAGGCCACGAAGTGGGAAGAAATCCCAATAGCTGCCGCCTGCGAACAATACAATAAGCAGGACACCAAATAAAAAGCCCGGGATAGCGTATCCGACGATGATGATACTACTTGTCCATATGTCGAACGGCGTGCCGTCTTTTACCGCTTTACGGATACCTAAAGGAACAGACAAAAGGTAAATGATAAACGTCGACCACAGTCCCAGTGAGATTGAAACCGGCATTTTTTCTTTGATCAGATCGATCACGCTTTTATCGCGAAAAAAACTATCACCAAAATCAAGCCGAAGATAGTTTTGAAGCATGATATAAAAACGTTCGTGTGGTGGCTTGTCGAAGCCATAAAGCCGTTCTATGCGCTCAATAAGCTCTGGGTCTAGGCCTTGTGCGCCTCTATATTTACTGGCAGAACCGCTAGATGAGTCATTTGGGCTGCTCGTCGCTTGCATATCATTGCCGCTGCCGAGCCGTGCCTCTAGGTCTGATTCCATGCCCTGCGTTTGAGCGATCATTCGTTCGACCGGGCCACCCGGCGCGGCTTGAACGATGACATAGTTAAGGAGCATGATCCCGAACAAGGTCGGTATCATAAGTAACAACCGCTTAAATATGTAGCTGATCATTGTTTAGGTGCGGCCCACCACGTGTCAATTTGTACGCCCGATTTTGGTGTCTTTTTAGGGTGAGCGAGCGAGTTTCTGAAGGCGATACGGTCGACAGGATTATACCAGTTAGGGATAACATAATGTCCAGATAACAAAGCGCGGTCTAGAGCTCGTGTGCGTTGGATAAGCGCCGCTCTGTCTGGTGAGGTGATTACCGCCTCTACGAGGGCATCAATCGCTGGCGAGTTGATGCCCGCATAGTTACGCGAACCGGGTTGGTCTGCTCGGCTGGAATGCCAGTACTCGCGTTGTTCGTTGCCTGGCGAATCTGATTGACCAAATCCAGAAGCAATCATGTCAAAATTGAATTCACGCAGACGGTTAACATATTGGGTGCTATCGACCACTGTGATTTTTACATCAACGCCTAGTTTTTTTAAGTTTTTTAGGTAGGGCTGTATCACGCGTTCAAAGTCTTTCTGAAAAATGAGGAACTCGAAGTTGAGCGTCTGGCCATTACGCGAGCGCTTTTTGTCTTTTACTTCCCAGCCTGCTTCCGATAATAATTTCGACGCTTTACGCAGATTTGCTCGTAAAGAGGAAGGTTTGTCTGTAGAAGGGGCCCGATAAGATTCTAAAAACACGGATTCAGGTAGTGATGTCTTATATGGTTTGAGTAAACTAAGCTCCTCACCTGATGGCAAGCCTGATGACGCAAGTTCAGAGTTCTCAAAGAACGATTGTGTGCGCGTATATTGGCTGTTGAATAAGTTTTTATTGGTCCACTCGAAATCAAAAGCCAGCGCCATGGCTTGGCGAACTCTATCGTCAGCGAAGATTGCGCGGCGTGTATTCATAATAAATGCCTGCATCCCGGATGGTCGTTGATGTGCAACTTCTTTTTTTACCAACTCGCCGCTGTCAAATAGCTTTCCCTCATATGCGTTTGCCCAGTTGCGTGCTGACGTTTCCATGCGATAGTCGTATTCACCTGCCTTGAAGGCCTCAAGTGCCACCGTATTGTCACTGTAATATTCATAGGTAATTTCCTCGAAGTTGTGGCGCCCTATGTTTACAGGTAAATCTTTTGCCCAATAGTTTTCATCACGTACATAAGTAACGGAACGGCCGGCGTCGTACGATTTAATTTTGTATGGGCCGTTGCCTATCGGGATATCCAGTGTCGCGCTGCCAAAATCGGCTTTTGCCCAATAATGTTCTGCGAGAATTGGCATTTGACCGATAATTAAAGGCAGCTCTTTATTTTTATCATCCTTAAAATTAAAGGTGATTTGGGTCGGTGAATCGATAACGACTTCTCTAACATCAGCATAGTAAGCGCTGTAAAAGGGTGCGGATTTATCATTGGTCGTGAGCATATCAAAGCTGTATTTAACATCCTTACTCGTAATGGCTATGCCGTCACTAAATTTTGCTTTTGGATTAATATGGAAGGTAACCGTCGATCGATCATCTGCGATATCAATTTTTTCGGCAATGAGACCATATTCACTAAATGCTTCGTCGGAAGCGTGCTCTGTTAATGATTGATACAGTATCCCAGTGCCTGCAGCCGGCACGCCTTTTACAATAAAGGGGTTGAAGCTATCAAAATTATTGCTTCTAACAGCTCTTTTCAATTTACCCCCTTTCGGTGCTTGGGGGTTTACATAATCGAAGTGCTTGAAGTCTGCTGGGTACTTTAATTCGCCATGCATCGCGACCCCGTATTCGGGTTTGGCAAAACAGCATGCAGAAATTAGGGACAATGAGAGGGTCAGAGCGGCGGAAAATTTAGATGAATACATAAGTTCGCTGTTAATTTACGTCGTAAACACTGATCCTAAAGGCAAAAAACGATTGGGTCTAGCTTAGAAAATTAAAATTGTGTCGGCCTTAATGAAAACGATCACAACATTATAAAAAGTCGTTTGTCTTGCCGTGCGTAAGCGGTATTCCGCTTTATATGACGAACATGCGTCCATTGTGATGACGTTTAGGCTTTGGCGATGCCTTGAGAGCCGGAATAGGCGACTTCATTCCCTTGGTTACCGTAAAGTTTTGGCGCAGTAGACTGGCCGCGGACGATATTGATAATCTTTTGCGTACGCTGCAAGGACCGCGTGATAACTAACCCATTTACTTTGTTGATTGACTGGCAGTTTTCGAGGTTTTCAAGGGATGTCTGCCAAAGCTCTGTTAGTTCCGTATCAAGAAGCTGCGCAACACCGGCAGAAACCTGCCCGGGGCGAACGCCAATTTCAGGGTGACCCAAAATTTTTGCTTTCGCTTTAGCGCGAATTTCGATGGTATTTACAAGTTGTGATTTTGCTGAGGCCAGCGATTTTATAGATTCCGCATCACGCTGCTTGAGCGCTTCTGTCTCTTCAGTGAGGCGCGTGTTTAATAGGTCTAAATCTGCCAAGTCTTGCCGGAGAAGCGCTTTGAGTTCATTAACAAGCGTGTGTTTGTTCGTGGAACTGTTTTTTGGAGTGTTTTGCGTGCGCATAGTGCTGAATCCGATAGCTAAACGATTGAAACGTTAGATATCAAGGTCCAGCATTTTTTGGGCCAAGTTGGTTGAATCAATTCTATATTCGTTATTTTGTAGCTGCGAACGAATCTCTTCCACTTTCTCTATGTCAACGTCAGAAGCTTGCTTTAATGAAGCCTCTAGTTGGTTCAAGCTCTGTGCGGTTGCACTGAGGCTTAAACTAGCCCCCGAAATTTCAGATTCCGCCGTGTCAGTTGCCAAAGACTCAGCAGGTGGGCTATTTTGAGAGCCAATTTTGTCATCACGCCTCACGCTTTCTTGGCGATTCGGGTTCATGCTGTTTAATTCAATGCTCATAATGCATCTCGCTTAATTTCTATTACTGATAATATCGACCACGGCTAACATATCTTTAATCTATTTTGTTAAATGATGCAAAAGCATCACAAAGGCACTGTTACCATGCCCTGGGAGAGTACTTGTGCCTTAATTATACGCTTCGATTTTAGGTTTTTAACCGGGATTTGTTGTCCATGAACGCCATTTCGCAGCGCCTCGCCTTTCATCTCAATTCTAATGCTGCGATTTTTTGCAACAATAAGCACCTCGTCACCCTTGTTGATAATGCTGGGCGCTACCAGAATAGAAGGGGTAACAATACGATCTGCCTTGACATTGCGCTTCAGCTTCATACCGATGATATCGTCAAGTTTGGTAAATGCTGGATAACGGCTTTGGTTAATGATGACTTCGTCTACGCGCAGATCGCTTGCGTTTAGGCGAGTGCCACGCGCTAAAGGCCGGCTTGTGACGACCTGTGGGCCATATATTTCAACTGAAATCGGCACATAAATCTTCCAGGGCTTTGCGCCCACACAGGAGACTAATAAAGTGTTGTGTTTACTTTCAAAAAAACTTCTAGACGGCTTGAATTTAACGTCTGCCTTGCATGTATTAAGTTGAAGTCGCGGATCAATACTGCCGATTTCATAGGTAATGCGGAAACCCTTTGCCGTAATATTTTTTAGTTCTACATCTAAATAATTTTGGAGTTCGGCCGTTAGCCTTTCCATGTAGGGCAGGGGCGCTGAATGCAGTTGTGCTGAAAACACCAAAAGAAAGCTTATAAACCCTAAAGCTAAGCTATTAAATTTCATTTTTTATCCTATCCTATTGGTCTAAGGTTTTTATTGAACCGTTAGGGCTTGCTGAAACTCTGTCTTGTGAAGCTCTTAAGCAAGCACCGCGCCGCATTTGTTAGCGGTTCTATTTAAAAGGTAAATGCAACTTTTTTATTCGCAATGAGGGTCAAGAATGTCAGGCATTCTAGATAGCGTTAATCAACGAACCCAATTGGTTGGTCAAAATCGTCTCGAACTTCTTTTATTCCGTTTAAGCGGTGCCCAAGTTTACGGCATCAATGTTTTCAAGGTTAAGGAAGTCTTACAGTGCCCAAAGCTAACCAGTATGCCAAAAAGTAGTGCGATGGTGCGCGGGGTGGCACACATTCGTGGTGGTACCATTCCAATTTTAGATATGGGTCTCGCGACCGGGCAGAGGTCTGTTGCCCCTGACGATGCGGCGCTCTCCGAACGCTTTGTTATTATTACCGAATATAATCGAAATACGCAGGGCTTTTTGGTCGGAGGAGTCGAACGTATAGTCAACCTGAACTGGGAAGAAATTCATCCACCACCGAAGGGTTCCGGGCGTGATAACTACTTGACTGCGGTGACTGAGATTGACGGTAAACTCATCGAGATCATTGATGTAGAAAAAATCTTGGCTGAAGTAGCCCCTGTCAATAATGATCTTGCCAGCGAATATATTGAAGAACAGTCGGCAAAAAATTCACAGCATAAGATAAGGATTCTAGTCGTCGACGACTCGGTGGTTGCTCGTAAGCAAATCGAGCACTGTCTTAGCTCTATAGGGCTGGAAATTGAGTTAAAGAATGATGGCTTAGCCGCTTATAATCATCTTCGTGAAATCACAGCTGATGGAAGTTCAGCGAGTGATCACTACACGCTAATGATCTCTGACGTTGAAATGCCTGAAATGGACGGTTACACGCTTACGACTAAATGTAAATCTGATCCCGCTCTGGCTTCGCTATACGTTATGCTGCATACATCGCTGAGTGGCGTTTTTAACCAAGCGATGGTTCAAAAAGTCGGTGCCGATGATTTTATGGCCAAATTTAATGCAGATGAATTGACCGATAATGTGATGGGTGTTGTCGACAGATTGATTGGTCAGCAATAATTCAAGGCGACGCTAAGAGATATTTAATGAGTAAAAGTTTAACGCCGACGAGCTATCAAGCCTTCTGTGACTTTTTAGAGAATGCTTGCGGGATTCTGTTAGGTGCCGGCAAAGAATATCTAGTCTCGAGTCGCTTACGACCTTTGTTTCAGGAAAATGGTCTGGAGAATATGGATCAGCTTTTGGCGAAAGTTAAAGGCTTTTCAGGGCGAGACTTAAAGCAGCAAGTCATTGATGCTATGACAACAAACGAAACCTTATGGTTTCGCGACATGCATCCTTACAATTATTTGCAGGAAACGCTCGCGGAAGAGCTCGTTAAAAAGGCGAAAGGTCGCGCGGTTAGAATTTGGTCCGCAGCATGTTCAACTGGACAAGAGCCCTACTCATTGTCTATTTGTTTGGAAGAGGTCGCTCGACGAAAGCCCGGTATGCTTGCATCGCGTTTTGATATTGTGGCGACGGATATTGCGCCTTCAGTATTGCAGGCGGCAAAAATTGCAGAATATGACTCGCTTGCGTTAAGCCGTGGCATGAGCTCCGAGCGCTTGAATATGTTTTTTGATCCTCTCGATAAAGGAAAAGAACAATGGAAGGTAAAAGAGGGGATTCGTCGGCGTGTGACCTTCAGAGCGTTAAATTTACAAGAGAGCTATATTGGTTTGGGCGGCAAACTCGATTTAATTTTTTGTCGTAATGTTTTGATTTATTTTTCTGCCGATAACAAGAAAAAAATCTTAGAAAAGATGCACAAACAACTAAACAGGGGCGGGGTGTTAATTCTTGGTGCATCGGAATCACTTGGTACCGCGGGTGATTTATTTGAGATGAAGCAATACCCTAATGGTCTGATCTATATTGCCAAATAATACTTCGAAACTGATATGAAATATCTGTTAACGTTTTTTGAATAACAATAAGATATGGATCGTGATTGTATTTAATTATGCAGTCGTAGCGCGTTGCACTGCTTATTAATCTTGGCTATTTTCTCTAAGTCGCTGTACAGAATTTGTGGTAGACCAACCCTCATTTGCTTATTAGTAGGCTTGCATGGCGCGCCATTGTTTATGGGTATCATTAGTCTAAGTATTACCGCAACATGACTGTTTGCAGAATTTTTTGAGTAACGAGAGATTTATGAATTTCCTAGTTTGTTTTACTATCAAAAAAGCTAATTACTTACAATAATCCGAATGCCATAAGAAATTTTCGTTGATCGTAATGTGAGCATATTTATTTTCATAGGTTAATACTAATGAGTACGAGAAATTATAATTCTTTCCTAGATACAGCATTATCTGAGGGATTAAATATAAATAAAGGAATTGAGAGGCGCTGTGTTGACGGTGTTTATGGGATGTATGCAACTAAAAAAATACCGAAGCTAGAACAATTAGTGCGGTTTCCTCTAAACAAGTTATTGGCGACGAATGAGGGTTTAGACTATCCCGAGTCTTTTACCAAGGAGATTCGATATTTTTACACATGTACAAAAAATATTTCTGAATCAAAAAGACCATGGTTTTATTTCGACAATTTTTATCCTCTAAAAGATATTAAAAAATCTCATGTATATTTCGCCAAAGATAGTGAACTACAAGGAATTAGACAAGCATCTCCGATACTCTTTCAGTATATCAAGATCGCTCAAACTCGGATTAATAAACATATAGAGGAAATAAAATCTTTTGATAAAAACATTGATCAGGATGTTTTACTGACAGTTATAATAAATTCTCAGCAGCGGTCATGGGATGATGTGGGTTTTATCCCAGTCTTGGATTTATTTAATCATTCTGAGGTGGATGGACTAGCCAGGAGGGTAGATGATGAAAATGCATACTTAGTAGCTGGGCAAGATTTAGAACCGGGAGATCAAATTTTTATTAATTATGGTCAGAAGGATATGTACTTCCATGCTATTGATTATGGCTATTTCGATCCGAATAGTCTGCATAATATAGACCTTGGCCTGCGCACAAATTTCACGGCACAGACTACCGCTCAAAAGCAAACGTTCCGCCGACTTAATTCAATAATGAATTTGGTATCCAAAGAAAATCCGGATAAATCTATTGATTACAATATTGCTATTGGGGAGGTGTTTCTTGGTGAGACGGCGCCAAACTATTTAGCAATGTTGCTGTTTTATGAAACGTGTTTTCGTTCAGATCAGGATCGAAATAATAAGACGCTACATGGGAAACTAATTAGGAACAGGGCAGAAGGGTTTATTACATCTATGAAGAGCTTCAACAAAATTTATGACGTCATATCAAGCGACATTCCGTCAAAATTTATTTATCTTCGAAAAATGCTAGAAAAAGAGCATGAAATTTTGAATGCGAACATCGCATGGGCAAAACAGCAAAGTGCTGGGCGTTTGTTACGTTGATAATTTTTTTGTATGTTTCTCAGCACTAATTTGTTTACATTGGTTTGCAAAACTTTTGCATACTCATCAAAAAATATCTTTTGTAATTGACGAGACAGCGCTCTGAGTGTCGTTTCGGCATACTACTCGAGGATTCTCTTGCATTTATGACAGCTGTTTATTAAATTAGCGCCGGCTTTATAAGTGACAACCAGTTTCGTTTTGACTGCATTGCACCTCTACAAAGCAAAAGTTTGGTGAGGTGGCCGAGTGGCTTAAGGCGCACGCCTGGAAAGTGTGTAACGGGAAACCGTTCGAGGGTTCGAATCCCTCTCTCACCGCCA
>ENA-OSET01000224-OSET01000224.1-sediment-metagenome-genome-assembly--contig:-NODE-224-length-64886-cov-12.272879_pt1 | contig 64886 bp, 60 predicted proteins | sample MGYA00237882_ERZ534229 | MGnify/ENA primary metagenome ERZ534229 (study PRJEB26408, sample SAMN06266212) | sediment metagenome | isolation source: Hudson Canyon methane seep mesocosm | place... | reverse complement strand
TCTTGTGCCAATAGCGCATCAATATCTACTTCTTCAGCCGCTTCGTCTGCACCTTCTACTGATGCTAATAAATCATCTACATCATCACTGCTGGCTTCGACTGCTGGCTCGGCTTCTTGTGCCAATAGCGCATCAATATCTACTTCTTCAGCCGCTTCGTCTGCACCTTCTACTGATGCTAATAAATCATCACTATCATCACTGCTGCTAACTTGTTCTGGCTCATTTGGTGTAGCTTGTTCATTATCAGCTGAAGCAGTAGAAACAGCTACTGATTCAGCATTAGACTTTTTTGCAGATGACTCGTCATCAGGTTCATCATCATCATCGAGATCTGATAAATCAATTCCTTCACCATCATCAGGTAGATCTATATCAAGTTCGGCTAATAGATCATCAACGTCGTCAGCTTCAACTTCAACTGGAGAAACATCTTCTGCAGCAGTTACATCAACGTCTTCAGGTGCTTGTTCAATTTCCGCTTCAACTACTATTTCTTCTTCTACAACGATGTCGTCACTATTGTCCGCTTCAACTTCAAGCTCAGCAACTGAATCCACCTCCTCTTCAATGGTAAAATCATCGTCTTCAGTATTTACCTCATCAGTTTCTTCAATGGATTTTTCATCAACAATATCCGTGATTGATACTTCGTCATCAGTCGTATTGTCTGATTCATCGCCACTTACTTCTGTCGTTTCATCACTAGGGCTAGCCGGTTGCTGTGAAGCCAGCATTAACTGGTCTAACTTCACATCTATTCCTGCAATTTGTTCACTAATAATTTGCTGTGAACTAGCGCTATCTTCAGCGTCAGGTACACAACCTATCGGTATCAACGCTAAACTTTCATCAATGGCTTTCTCGAGTTGATCTGAAAAAGAAATCAGTGACTTATTATCTTGTTCAACAAATAAAGACAATACTGTTTTATAAATTTGCTGCTCTCTATCTTGCAGCTCAGTTGCAGTCTGATTTAATGCCTCATCTTGCAGATTATATTTATCTGCAAGGAGCTCAGCTAAAGCTTCTATCCGTTTATCTTTATTTCGTTTTAGTTTTTTGACTGCTTTTGAAGCAGCGTCATTAGTTTGTTTATTTTTCTTATTTGCTTGTAACACAAGCCAAATACTTAATACAGCGAAGATGGCCGCTAGCTCATAAGCCAACATTTGTAAAATTGGGTCTGTCATATCCATTTATAACTGTTCTCCTGGATTTTTACTGGCTGAACTTTTACGTCGCCAGAAGAAAATTGCCATCACGACTAATAGAATAATAATTCCGTTACCAATCGCTAATTTCATTGCTGGCTTCATGCCATCATTGCCGTTAATTGAATCGTTCAACTCTTCATCTAAACCAATGACAAGCTCGTCATCAAGTTCCATTAAAAAATCATCACTAGCAGCCATTTCATCCTCAATGGGATCAAGTTCCATGTCATCAGTCTCAGATAAGTCATCATCTTGCTGAGGATCTACTATCGACTCACTATCATCAATAACAGGTTCATCTTCCTCTTGTTTAGGTTCAGACTCAAACACGTCATCTTCTAAAATAATAACATCAGGCTGTAAAAACAAACTACGACCTTTAACTGTTTCACCACGAATCTGTAAAGCAACACTATATTGCTGTCCATCCTCTAACTCAGCTAGTGTTAGCTGCCATTCTGAATCTGTGCTTTTCATAACATCATAAGACCACTCACTACCATCTTCGGCACTTAACAACGCTGCAATTGTAAGTTTGTCATTATTAATCAAATCTTCATCTGGTTTTAAGGTGAGTCTATGTGTACGCGTTTGTTCATCGTTTAAACGCTGCACATCAATCTCAAATGGCGTTTCTACAACATAAATACTTTGTCGACGTTCACGCTCAAATGTCGCACTTTTAAACGTTATTACAACATCATTACGGCCAGGCTGGAATGTTTCTCCAACGTGGCTACGATAGATGCCTTGTTGCTGTGTTTGATGCAACTCTGTTTCAATCAGATCGGCAATTTCTGATTCTTCTTTTAATTGTGCATCAACTAATTTTAAGAAATCTTGACGAACAATTATGTCGCCTTTCTCCGTCAAGTTCGCATCAAAATCAAATGTTTCACCAATCACAATATTATTTGGCAAATCGGTTGTTTGTAGCTTTAAATCCGTTACTATCATGACACGATTATCAGGATCTACATCAGCATCAATCTGCCAATCTCCGAACTCCGGCTGATCAATCGTGATCAAATCATAATTATCTTCATTATGCCAACGAACATTATTAGGTCTATTGTCTAGTGTAATTTGTGACTGGTTAGGCAATATAAGTGTTGTTGCTTTAGCCCCTTCACGACGAAAAACTAATAGCGTCATTTCATTCACACTGCTATCAATCTTAAAGTTATTATCTAATAAGGGAACCGTGTCACGTTTAGCGGCTTTTTCAAACAAATGTAAAAATACACGTTGTAAGGCATCAGCAGTATCAACTTGCTCATACCAGCCATCTGTAGCTAATGAAATTGCACGTAATAATTCATGATCGGCTGTATTAGATAAGGCGATAGTGTGTACCGCGACATTGGCTTTCTTTAAGCGTGGCACAATATCATCAAGAATACGTTGGCGTGAGGTTTTATTGGTCTCAGCATTGGTTGATACATCGACCAAACCATCTGACAATAAAATCACACTGCGGCGAAAATTAGGGTTATCTCTCTTCTGGTTTGCTGTCGCTTTATTGAGTGCTTGTTCAATATTAGTATATAAACCATAGGAGTGTACTTGCTTCGACTGACGCTCAGCTTCCATGCGCCATGCATCATTAACATCACGAAGTGGTACTAACATATTGACGTATTTACCAAACGTCCACACTCCAGACTTTGCTGTATCAGGTAATAAACCAACAATCAGGCGTAATGCAGGTGAACGGAGGTTATTGGGATCGTTCTTTTTCATGCTACCAGACACGTCGATTAAAATCCTGACATCGCTGACAGGCTCAGAACTAGTGGCGTAAACTTGCCGCATTGGCATAACTAATACCAATAGGATCAAGAGACTAAGCAGTTTTCCAAAATGTAGCATAAATGTATAACCTATTGTTTTTGATTACTTACATCTTCTAACCGACTGAAAAATAAAGACGGTTTTCTGACATGTAGATAAATTTAGTTATATTTATGCAGGTTTTGTGCCTATTTATTCAGCACCATTAAAGTAGTGCTAAGCCATGTTGTAAATCAGCTTGAATATCGTGTACCGATTCTAGTCCCACTGAAATACGTAACATACCATCAGTAATACCGGCTTCAGCACGAGCTTGTTCCGTCATCCGGCCATGTGTTGTAGTTGCCGGATGAGTAATCGTTGTTTTTGTATCGCCCAAATTAGCCGTTATCGATAACCATTGAGTTGAGTTAATCAACTTCCATGCACCTTCTTTCCCACCTTTCACTTCAAACGCAATAATGCCGCCAAAGGCAGATTGTTGTTGTTTAGCCAGCTCATGCTGTGGATGGCTAGTTAGGCCCGAATAATACACCTGGGTCACATTTGGTTGCTGATCTAACCATTGCGCTAATGCAAGTGCCGAAGCTGAATGTGCATTCATTCTTAACTCAAGTGTTTCAAGTCCTTTGAGAAAGGTCCACGCATTAAACGGACTCATTGTAGGGCCTGCTGTACGTAAGAAGCCATAGACTTCTTCACCCACACGTTGTGCGTCACCAACAACTGCACCACCTACACAGCGACCTTGGCCATCAATATATTTAGTCGCTGAATGCACGACAATATCAGCCCCTAAAGCAAGAGGTTGCTGTAATGCCGGTGTACAAAAACAGTTATCGACAATCAATAAACAATCATGTGCTTTAGCTAAAGCAGATAAGGCAGCTAAATCTGCCACTTCATTCATTGGATTTGAAGGCGTTTCTAAAAACAGCGCTTTGGTATTAGGTTTTATTGCTTGTTGCCAATCTTCTAGATCGGTCAAAGCAACATAGTCTGTTTCCACACCAAACTTGGCTAAATATTTATCGAATAAAACCCGTGTCGTACCAAAAATACTACGCGATGAAACGATATGATCGCCAGCAGACAATAAAGCCATAAACGTGGATAATATCGCCGACATACCTGATGACGTTGCTACAGCAGACTCTCCGCCTTCTAAAGAAGCTAAACGCTGCTCGAATGTGCGTACTGTTGGATTAGTAAAACGTGAATAAATATTGCCTGGCTCGTCACCAGCAAAACGGGCTGCAGCTTGCTCGGCATTATCAAAGACATAACTTGATGTCAGAAATATTGGTTCTGAATGTTCATTTTCATGTGTTCGTTGCTGCCCTGCGCGAATGGCACGAGTTGCAAAGTCTTGATCTTTATATGAGTCGGTCATGTTTTAGCCACTAAAAGTCGTAATATGCTACGATTTTAAAGTAGTCTAAGCTGTCATGACAGTGTTTTTATTTCAACAAGGGAAATATCATCTGTTGCAGCCGCGGTTCCCATATAATTAATGACCGTATTTCTGATCTCTACAATACGTCCATCTTCACTCGATGCTTTAGCTATAAGTTGTTCAAACTGTTCCTGGCCAAACATTTTCCCAGCGATATTTTCAGCCTCCGTCAAACCATCACTATAGGCATAAAGACAATCGTGTGGCTCTAATCTAACATCCTGACAATGCAGTTCATCACGCTCATAAGTCACCACACCTAAAGGCAAATGATCAGATGAAAAACGCTGTTTTATTTCACCACTTTGATCTACTAACAAAACCTCTGGCAGCCCAGCATTCCACACATGTGCATGAGTTCGATTGGCATCAATATCAATACCTACAATGCAACAGAAAATACCCGTGGGCAATAATGCTTTTAATTTGTTGTTGAGTTCATCCATAAGAATCTCTAATGGTAAGCCTTTTTGCGCCATCGCATGATGAATCGATGATACGGGCACAGCACCAAGGGCTGCCGGTAAACCATGTCCGGTGAAGTCACATAAAACCATCCGCAAGGCACCAGAAGGTAGTAGCGTTGACAACATCATATCACCACTGAATGCACCCATTGGAACACTCCATGATTCCAACTCTGGCAAGGTATCGTTATTTGTTGCAGTGATATTTTCAAATACATGCTGTGCTATTTTTTCTTCTTCTTCTAGTTGAGCTTGTTTATTGCGCAACTCATCCATCGTTTGTTTTAGTTTTTTGTCTGCTTTTTTGCGTTCAGTAATATCTCGTACAATACCGGTAAATATTTTTGGTTCAGATTGAGACACTTCACTCACAGATAAATGAATGGGGAACTCACTACCATCAATACGTTTGCCAATTACTTCTCTGCCAATACCAATAATCTTTTTCTCGTTTGTATTTTGATAACGCTGTAAATAAGCATCATGCTCAGAGGCATAAGGTTCAGGCATTAATATTTTGACGTTTTTCCCTATTACAAAGTTGGCGGGATAACCAAACATTGACTCAGCGGCTTTATTAAATGAATCAACCTTGCCATCGAATGTAATCGTAATAATAGCGTCTACAGTCGAATCTAAAATTGATCGCATTTTCATTTGTTGATTGGACATTAACTGAGCATGTTCAATAGACTCTTGCTCTTTTTGTTGTCTTAAAAGATTATCTTCGGCGATTAATTGAAAGTCTCGATTCACCATGCCTGACACAAAACGATAGAAGATAAAACCCACTATGCAAACTAAAGCCATGATGCCCATCACAAGCACCCACAAAATCATTCTGTGCTCATAGGACTCTTTTTCAAGATAATCATTTAAGTTTTCAATAAACCGTTCACTTTCACGTTGATATTGTTGCACCTTAGGTAAATAGTGTTGATGCTGGGTCATCGCTAGCTGACTATCTAGGCTTTGTTGCTCAATGGCGGCTATAACCTCATTGCTCATCAATAAAATATCGTCAATATAAAGGCTAAGTTTTAGCTCTTGTTCCGCTAACAAGACATCATCATGAGCCATACTTCTCTGTTCAGAATCTATAGCAATATTATCTTGAACAACTATGACTTGTTTTTGATTATGAATAAGCTTATTCACGGTGGCATCTTTCAATACAGTATTCATCGTGTCGACATCGGTCAACAACAATAGATTACTCATTAATTCGGCAACGAGTGAGTTTTGTATTTGATGAGAGTGAATGCGTTTAGCATCTAGATGTTCTTGCTTACGATGAAAATCTTGATACAACTGACCCAATAAAATCGCAATAACTAATATCACAGTGATCGCAATGAAGTATTTTTTCAACTGTGGCTGTTTATTGTAGTCCGACTCTACCGTTGATTTACCCTGGGCCATCTTTTGTCCATCACATCATTATAAAATAGCTTCATAATAGTCCTTAACTAGTAAAAAGTAACTACAATGAAATCCTTTTTGAGACCAAACATGATGTAAGTCAAACTATCTGGGGTGTTTTTCTGTGTTTTGTTTGACTGCTAATGACTATAACTATATAGTTCTCGCCCTTGTATTAGGTGCTCTCTCCATAATAAATGGTCGAGAGATAATCGGGAAATTGGTGCGATAGTTTTTTGCTATCAATGCCAGTACTGCCCCCGCAACGGTAAACGAGTAAATAGGTCTTTAAGTCACTGTGCTTTGCATGGGAAGGCGATCTAAATAGTAAACACTCGTGAGTCCGGAGACCGGCCTGTTACATTTCACATCCATATTGCGGCGGGCAATTGAACTTTCGATAGATCGATCCCCTGCATATGGTTATTTATAATCGCTAGATCCCGGGTGGGAATCCAGCATGTTCAAGGCTCACTATCATGTCATATCGACTAATCGCTTTACCCTTTCTATCACTCCCCTTACTCAGCCATGCTGCAACTGATTTGCAAACAATGGTTGTCACTGCGACTAAAATACCGACTCATATAAATCAATTAGGCAGTTCTGTCACTGTTATTACAGCAAGTGATATTGAACGCCGACAATTTCAAACACTTAATGATGCCCTGCAAGATATTGCTGGATTAAATAGTGTTCAACTCGGTGTGAAAGGGTCACAAACATCCGTTTTTATGCGTGGTAGTAATTCTGACCATACACTTATTATAGTCGATGGCATTGAGATGAATGATCCCAGTTCACCCAATGGCGCCTTTGATTTTGCTAACTTTTTACTAGAAGATATTGCCAGTATTGAAGTAGTCCGTGGTTCACAAAGTGTACTTTATGGTGCTGATGCTATCGGTGGTGTTATTCATATTAGAAGCAAAAATGGCCAAGGTAATTTAGTAGCAAAAGCAAAACTTGAAGCGGGCATCAACTCAAGCCATCATGAAAGCTTGGCAGTATCTGGATCAACTGGACCACTCAGTTATTCTCTAGCCGCAGGCCAGCTAAAAACAGATGGTGATAGTATTGCTACAGAAAAAAGATTAGCGCCTGACAGTTTTATTGATAATGATGGTTATGATAATAAAGTATTTTCAGCTAAATTAGGCTGGCAAGCAGATGAACACCTCACAGTAAATTTAACAACTCGTTATATCGAAACAGAAACAGATATCGATGGCGGTTTTGATTTTAGTGGTAATACGGTTGAAGATGCTGATGCCACTAACGATAGCAAACAACTTTACCTTGGTGCTGAATTTAAGGGTAACTACATCGATAGTCAATGGCAGCCGACACTGACCATTACAAAATCTGATATTGAACGTAACAATCGTAATCAACGTCAAAGCCCTTTTGATACCTTAGATCACACTGACTTTGATGGTGAAAAAACCAAACTAGGTTTACAAAATGATCTCTATTTTATTGACGATCATATTATTACTGTCGGCTTTGAATACGAAGATGAAAAAATGGACTCGACAGGTTTCACCGATTTCGGTGGATTTATTATTGATCAATTAACAGATGCAGAACGACAAACACGATCACTTTATTTACAGGATCACATTGCATTTAATGATCAGTTCTTTGCCACATTAGGTGTCCGCTATGATAAGCCTGATGATTTTGATTCAGAAGTCACATACCGAGCAACAACAAGCTATCAACTAAGCGACAGTTCACGACTTCGTGCTGCCTATGGAACGGGATTTAAAGCGCCCTCTTTATTCCAATTATTTGGTCATACACCGAATAACTTCGCTAGCGAATATCGTGGTAATCCCGACTTAAACCCTGAAACAAGTAAAGGCTGGGAAATCGGTTTGACACAGTCATTATGGCAACATCGCATTACGGCTGACTTGACCTATTTTGATAGCGATATTGATGATTTAATCACCACCGTCTTTTTACCCAGCTTTGATAGCACAACGATGAACCAAGATAGTGTTGAAATACACGGTGTAGAAACTAATATAAACATTGCTGCGACGACGAACATTGACCTAAGCCTAAACTATACTTTTACTCGTACGGAAGATGAAGATAACTCTGAACTTCTACGTAGACCAAAACACAAGACCAGTATCGACATCGACTATCGTGCTACAAATAAAATGACGCTGAGTGGTTCTCTATTACATATAGGCAGTAGAAAAGATGTGGATGGTTTTGGCTCACGTGTAAAAATGGGCGGTTATAGCACCATTAATCTGGCTGCAAATTATAACGTAAACCCAACAACTCGGATTTTCACTCGACTAGATAATTTTACTAATAATGAGTATGAAGCAGCCTATGGTTTCCAATCCTTAGGACTAGCAGCTTATATCGGACTAGAAATTAAAAGTCAGTAGATTTTAACTTAGCATCACATAGCGGTGCTTGTTGAGCTTATTTAGCAAGCACCGGTATATAATGTAACGATGACAGACACAAATAAAAGTAAACGCCATCAACAACGAATGAAACGACAGAAATCACATGTCGATGATTCTATTCAACAAGCGGACAAAGATAAAGGTCTGATAGTTGTGATTACGGGTAATGGTAAAGGCAAGAGCTCTTCAGGGTTTGGCATGGTCGCCCGAGCGCTTGGCCATGACATGCGTGTCGCTATTGTGCAATTTATCAAAGGGCCGTGTAGCACAGGTGAAGAAACATTTTATCGCCGTTTTCCTGATGAAGTTGAATACCATGTTATGGGTGATGGTTTCACTTGGGACACACAAAACCTAGAACAAGACATTGTTTCAGCACAAGCTGCTTGGAAAGTGTGTCAACGCTTATTGACTGATCCTGATATTGATATTATTTTATTAGATGAACTCAATATTGTGCTAAAAATGAACTATCTTGATATCAATACCGTTATTACTGATCTGAACAATCGCCCTACAATGCAGCATGTCATTATTACCGGTCGTGGTGCTCCTGACGCCATTATTGATGAGGCTGATACAGTAAGCCGTATTGACGACGTAAAACATGCTTTTCGAGCTGGAATTCAAGCTCAAAAAGGCATTGAATTATAGGATGGTTGGCATAAACTTTGCCGTGTCATAAAACTGTAAAGTTACCCACATTATCTGTGGATAACTCTGTGAATAACATCGGTGAAAAACTCTAAGTGCCTCATATGATTGACCCTCCTCAAAATGGTTACTTTTTAACCATACCGCAAATACCCTTTTAATTCAGCAACTTACAATATCAATATTGTAAATCAATCACTTAGCAGGCCTTCCTTGAGATTGCATTGATAAGTCAGAGTAATGAGTGAATAACTTTTTAAATTAAGCAAATAATTATTGTTCACTATATGGGATTTTAAGGGGATAGTAGCCACTATCCCCCTACAATGGGGGGGTGCTATGCCGATGCAGTTTCTGTTAGCAGATCGAGTGTTAGTTCACCGTCTCGAAGGACCACTCTAACGTGGCCACCGTCGCTTAATTTGCCGAATAATAATTCATCGGCTAATGGACGTTTGATCTTATCTTGCACCAATCTGGCCATGGGTCTTGCACCCATTGTTACATCATAACCATGTTCGGCTAACCATTGGCGAGCATCATTATCGATTTCAAGTGTGACGTTTTTGTCTTGTAATAACATTTCCAATTCAAGCACAGATTTATCGGCAACACGTAAAATTGCATCCGTCGATAAAGCTTTAAATTGGATAATGCCATCTAAACGATTACGGAATTCTGGAGTGAAGGCACGTTTAATTATTTCCAAGCCATCTGTTTGGTGATCTTGCTCAGTAAAGCCCATTGATGAGCGCCCCATTTCTTGAGCACCGGCATTACTTGTCATTACCAGCACAACGTTACGAAAATCAGCTTTACGGCCATTATTATCCGTTAGTGTGCCGTGATCCATGACCTGTAATAATAAGTTGAATACATCGGGATGTGCTTTTTCAATCTCATCTAGTAATAAAACGGCGTGAGGCTGTTTTGTGACCGCTTCGGTGAGTAAACCGCCTTGGTCATAACCAACATAACCTGGAGGCGCACCGATTAAGCGTGACACGGTATGACTTTCCATATATTCAGACATATCGAAACGAATCAATTCGACCCCTAAATTATGGGCCAATTGACGTGTTACTTCCGTTTTACCTACACCCGTTGGACCTGCGAATAAGAACGCACCTGTTGGACGTTCTGGATGACCTAAACCTGATCTAGCCATTTTGATTGCAGACGATAAGGTTGTTATCGCCTCATCTTGACCAAAGATGACATGTTTGAGGTTGGTATCGAGACTACGTAAATTATCTTTATCGGTATTATTAACCGTTTTTGCAGGAATACGGGCTATTTTTGCAACGATATTCTGTACATCTGTAATACCAATCATTTTTTTACGTTTAGATTTAGGCAAAATGCGTTGTGCAGCACCAACTTCATCTAAGACATCAATCGCCTTATCAGGTAAGAAACGATCATTAATATGACGATCAGCAAGCTCTGCCGCTTGTTCTAAGGCAGCCTGAGTATAACGAACATTATGATGCTCTTCTAAACCAGGTTTGAGGCCTTTTAATATTTGTACTGTTTCAGTAACTGAAGGTTCAGGCACGTCAATTTTTTGGAAACGACGCGCTAAGGCACGATCATGTTCAAAAATACCTCGGTATTCTTGGAAGGTAGTTGAACCAATACATTTCAGTTCACCACTAGCCAATAATGGTTTTAATAAGTTCGCTGCATCCATTGCACTATTACCGGCTGAACCCGCACCAATTAAGGTATGAATTTCATCAATAAATAAAATGGCATCTTGTTGTTTACTGATTTCGCGTAATAAGGCTTTTAAACGTTTTTCAAAGTCACCTCGGTATTTGGTACCGGCAACTAAGGCGCCCATATCAAGCGAATAAATAACAGATTGAGCAAGTATCTCTGGTACTTCTTGATGAACAATACGACGGGCTAAACCTTCGGCTAATGCTGTTTTACCAACACCCGCTTCACCGACAAACAAGGGATTATTTTTACGTCTACGACACAAAATCTGTAAGGTTCTTTCTATCTCATCGGCACGACCAATAAGCGGATCAATCTTGCCTTCTTGAGCTAATACATTAAGGTTACTAGCATATAAACTCAGTGGATTTTTACTTTCTTGCCCTTCATCTTGTTCAATCGCTGCATCCTGTGAAGGAATCTCAGATGATTCATCAGCACCGCTATGAGTGATGGCATTAACCACATCTAAACGAGCGATATCTTGCTTTTGTAATAAAAATACCGATTGAGATTTTTGCTCAGAAAAGATGGAAACTAAGACATTAGCACCGGTCACTTCACGACCATCTGAAGATTGAACATGCATTACAGCGCGCTGTAAAACACGTTGAAATGCGAGTGTAGGCTGAGTTTCTCTGTCACTGTCTTCTGCTAATGTACTGACATTATCTGACAGGAAATCACTTAATTCTTGCCGTAGTCCGGCAATATCAGCATCACATGCATTGAGCACGGCTAATGCTTGACCGTTTTCTAATAGAGCCAGTAATAAATGTTCCACCGTCAAAAACTCGTGGGAACGTTTTCGAGCATAGCTAAATGCATGGCTTAAGGTTTGTTCTAACTCTTTACTTAGCATTTTTCTGTCCCTTTTTCCGACAATGGGTTGAACTCAGTCTTTTATTCTTCTTCCATTGTGCACTGCAATGGATGTCCATGTTGTTGTGCGTAACTATTTGCTTGTTCTACTTTTGCTTCTGCGATCTCAAAGGTAAATAGTCCACATGGCGCCTGACCTTCAGTATGTACTTGCATCATGGTCTTAGTCGCACTGTCATGACCCATACTAAATAAACCTTCTAACACCTCAATAACAAAATCCATCGGTGTATAGTCATCATTCATCATCAGCACCCGATATTTCGGAGGCTGTTTTAATTCGGGCTTTACTGGCGCAACGGTTATTTCGTACTCACCGCCGTGCCAGTCGTGGTCGTGATCATCACTCATCTTGTTACTAACTCGCTGTTTGATCAATCATTGTTTTTAAATCACCATTTTCAAACATTTCCATAATAATGTCACAACCGCCTACGAGCTCACCTTTGATATACAATTGTGGAAATGTAGGCCAATCAGCATAACGGTGTAAATTAGAACGTACTTCTGGTTCTGCTAATACATCAATGTATGCAAATTCAGCACCACATTGTGCTAATGCTTGAGATGCTCGCGATGAAAAACCGCATTGTGGAAATTCAGGTGATCCTTTCATAAACAAGATAACGTCGTTACCTTCGATTGCTTGTTTGATATGATCCATTATGTCCATTGTAAAACCTCTTTAAGTATTTATATAATCTGTTTATATCGGGGTGTTGATTACATATTTCAAGTATTTATTTTAACTCAATTGTAATAAACCTAACACACCGTCTAATCCACAATAATTTAATGCTGTATCTGCTTGTTGTTGAACTTTTGGTTTAGCGTGGTACGCGATGCTTAGTCCAGCTTCATCCATCATCAACAAATCATTAGCGCCATCACCCATTGCAATGACTTGAGCAGGTGAAATCGCGAGCTTGTCACAATGAGTCAATAAGAAATCTGCTTTTGCTTGAGCACCACAGATATCACCATCAACCTCACCGGTTAATTTACCTTTATGTTCACCCAAAACATTGGCCATCGTATAGTCTAAACCTAAGCGCTGTTTTAAACGCTGCGTAAAAAAGGTAAATCCACCTGATACTAAGGCTGTTTTAATAGTCTGCTGCTGTAAACCTTTTAACATCAGTTCAGCACCTGGGTTCAACTGTAAGCGTTCTGCATAAACACGTTCTAAGGCAGTTACGTCTAGGCCTTTTAATAATGACACGCGTTGACGTAATGAAGTTTCAAAATCAATTTCACCACGCATCGCTGCTTCGGTGATTTCTGCTACTTGTGGTTTAACATTAATAAAGTCAGCGATCTCATCAACACACTCAATATTAATCAGTGTTGAATCCATATCAGTGACTAATAATTTGGCTGACACTGGTTCAAAACCAGCAGGCAGTAGATTAATATCAAACTCATGAGCTGATTTCAGTGTAGTTAGATCAATATCTGATACTGACTGACAGTTAATAACAGCAAACAGTGAGTTATAGTCCAATTGACCTTCTACCAGTGCTGCAATATGTTCAGCTACATCACGTGTCAATGCTGCGCCTTGTAAAACTAATGTCGTCATTTATCTACTCTGAAATTAAAATCTAATACACGCTTTAGATACAATATCGGCGAGTCTGGTCAGTCAACCAGCTCGCCGATAAAAGCAATGTAATGTGTTTTTCTAGAACTGAGGTTTAATAGGCTCTGCGTTAAAACGTTCTAAACTTGTCATAATTTCAGCATGTGCTGCTTCTTTATTAACCCAACCGTCAAGCTTAACCCATTTATTTTTTTCTAGATCTTTGTAATGTTCAAAGAAATGAGAAAGTTGTGATAATAAACGTGGTGATAAATCATCAATATCTTTAACATCGTCATACATAGGATCATGGGGTACAGCAATCACTTTTGCATCTTCACCAGATTCATCAGTCATTTGTAACATGCCAACAGGACGGCATTGCACAACTGAACCACTAATTAATGCATAAGGGCTCACAACCAAAACATCAACCGGATCACCATCATCAGATAAAGTGTGTGGAATATAGCCGTAGTTACATGGGTAAAACATAGCTGTATTCATGAAACGATCGACAAATAATGCACCTGTTTCTTTGTCTACTTCATACTTCACTGGATCAGCATGAGATGGGATTTCAACGATAACATTAATATCGTTAGGAAGATTTTTGCCAGATCCGACGCGGTCAAGATTCATAAAGGAGTGACTCCACAGAGTAAAAACCATCAATTATATAAGAAACTGGACTTTTAACAAATAGTTGAATAAGTCTATTGCCCTCTATTCACTGTTCTACTGGATATTTAGTGATTACAATCGAATAGTATAAAAACTGTTACGGTTTCCTCTGCGCAACTATTTTAATAGCATCATTTTAAAATTCGCTTTTCCTACGCCACAATCGGGGCACTTCCAATCATCAGGAATATCATCCCAGCGAGTTCGAGCTGGGATCCCTTCATGGGGCAAACCTTTTTCTTCATCATAAACAAAACCGCATAAAAGACAGATCCACTTTTTCATTACAATTTCCTGCCGTTAGTTAAATTAAATAGAGAGCAACAGCAAATAAGACAATTGAGAATACTCGTTTAAGCACTTTCACCGCTAAAGTCTTGGTTAACTGCGCACCTAGTATCGAAAACACAATGCTGGTGCTAATAATACCTAGAAAGGCCTGCCAATGTATCTGTCCTACTAGCCATGGATTATTAAGCTCCTGCTCGGCCGGGCCAAAAACAATAAAGCCAATTACCGCTGCAACAGCTATAGGAAAACCACAGGCTGCTGAAGTACCAATAGCATTTTGCATCGATTGTTTTGCCATTATTAAATAAGGCACGATCAATGTGCCACCACCAATGCCGACAATGGCAGAAATCGCCCCAGTAACTAGACCAAATACAGATAATATTTTTTTATTTAGTAACTGCGAGCTACCGGATGGTAATAGTGGTAACCACATTCTAATCGCCACGACAAAGACATAAAGTGCAAAACACAGCTGTAATACACTACGTGAAAATAAGGTAGCAAAATACGCCCCCAATAATCCACCTATCAGCAAACTCGGAACTAAGCGAATGAACAGCGACCAGTTGATATGCTGATGTTTATGGTGAGCATAGGATGACGATAAGGATGTGATAGTAATGGTCATCAGGGATGTGCCTACCGCAATATGCATCAATTGACTTTCAGGCAATGCCTGCAATGTAAATATGGCCATCAAACTAGGCACCACAATGAGCCCGCCCCCCAAACCGAGTAAACCTGAAAAAAGTCCAGTAAATGCACCAATTACGGCATAAATTAACCAATCAATCATATATTTCCAAAATTAAGCCTTATCAACGATAGCTTTACAGCTACTGACAATACAGGTATAAAAACCATAGCACCACAGGTTTCAATTTTATGAGTTCCACCGTTACATCTGTTATTTAATTTTAAATAGTGAGGTTTAGCCTATGTCATCATTAAGTTACCTTCCCGTTGCATTAGGGATTTTTGGATTATTTTGCGCCTTTTTAGTTTATGGCAAAATGAAATTAGCACCAGCTGGTTCGGGAAAAGTGGTTGAGATAGGTGATCAAATTCACCTGGGAGCCATGGTCTTTATGAAGGCCGAATACTCTCGTCTCGCCATTTTCTGTCTTGTTTGTATTGCTGCACTTGGTTTTTCTGATCTTGGTTGGAATACAGCCTTGGCCTTTCTCCTCGGCGCACTTTGCTCAGGTAGTGCTGGTTATATAGGTATGTTTGCAGCTACCCAAGCCAATGTACGCACGGCAACGGCAGCTCAAAACGAGGGGGCATCAGCCGCCCTCACCATCGCTTTTTTTGGTGGTTCCGTGATGGGGCTTACCGTCGCCTCAATGGGTTTACTTGGCTTAGGTCTTTTATATTTAATATTTGGTGGTGATCCACACACAGCTCATGTATTACATGGCTTTGGTATGGGTGCTTCCTCTGTGGCTTTATTTTCTCGTGTTGGTGGTGGTATTTTCACTAAAAGTGCCGATGTCGGTGCTGATTTAGTCGGCAAAATAGAAGCCGGTATTCCTGAAGATGATCCTCGCAACCCTGGTGTGATCGCAGATAATGTTGGTGATAATGTCGGTGATGTTGCAGGTATGGGTTCAGATATTTTTGAATCTTATTGTGGTTCAATGATCGCCAGTATCGCTATTGCATCCACCATGAGTGTAGCGGCGATAGCAACACTTGCTGATAGCCAAGAAACATTGATGTTTATGCCCCTAGCATTAGCCTCTATCGGTTTACTTTGTTCGATTGCTGGTATTTTTTCTGTTAAGATTTTCTCCGCAAAAAGTCCAGAAGTTGCACTTCGTATCGGTACCATGGGTGCCTCTGTTTTATTTATTGCCGTGGCTTATTTACTCATCACGCAATTAGGCGGTACAACTGATTTATGGGTAGCAGTTTTAGTGGGTGCTGTCGGCGGTATTATCATTGGTTTAGTCACTGAGTATTACACCGGTGGCGCACCGGTCAGAAAACTGGCTAAAGATGGTGAAACAGGTCCTGCCACCGTTCTTATTAGCGGTCTAGCTTTAGGTATGCAATCTGTAGCTATTCCCGTTATTACCATTGCAGCAATTATCTTTGTTTCAAGTAATTATGCTGGTTTGTATGGTGTAGGTATTGCCGCGGTGGGCATGTTAGCAACCGTGGGAATTACTATGGCTATCGATGCATACGGCCCTGTTGCCGATAATGCAGGTGGTATTGCTGAAATGGCTGAAATGGGCGAACAAACCCGTGAAATTACCGACTCTTTAGATGAGTTAGGTAATACCACTGCTGCTATCGGTAAAGGCTTTGCTATCGGTGCCGCAGCATTGGCTGCATTAGCCTTAATCAGTGCCTATATTGAAACAGTTAATGTTGAATCGATTAGGCAAGGTGGACAAGCAATGCAACTAATGATCAATGACCCTATTGTATTAGTAGGTATGTTTCTTGGTGGTATTTTTCCATTTTTAGTCAGTGCGATGACAATGACAGCGGTAGGTGATGCTGCCTTTGATATGATCCATGAGATTCGTCGTCAATTTAAAGAAATTCCTGGTTTATTAGAAGGAACAGCACAGCCTGATACGGCACGTTGTGTTGATATTGCGACTAAAGCAGCCTTAAATAAAATGATCATGCCAGGTGTTTTAGCGGTTGGTGCACCAGTAGTGGTTGGTTTTGGCCTCGGTCCTGAAGCTTTAGGTGGTTTGTTAGGTGGCGCATTGATTTGCTGTGTAATGATGGCTTTAATGATGGCCAATGCCGGTGGTGCTTGGGATAATGCCAAGAAATTTGTTGAAAAAGGCAATTTAGGCGGTAAAGGTTCTGATGTTCATACGGCAGTTGTTGTTGGTGATACTGTTGGTGATCCTTTAAAAGATACCTCTGGACCAGCAATGAATATCTTAATCAATGTGATGGCAATTGTGAGTTTAGTAATTGCCCCACTTCTCGTTTAAGTATCATTTAATATTTCAATAACAAAAGGCCACGATCATCGTGGCCTTTTTTTTATATAAACCGAATGACAGCAGAAAATAATATTAATCATAAAACCATATTAGACTTAGCAGGCCCAATGATTCTTGCCAATATCTCCATCCCGCTATTAGGCATGGTTGATACTGCAGTCATTGGTCATTTAGACTCGCCTCACTATTTAGGTGGTGTGGCTGTAGCAAGTTTGATCTTCAGTTTTTTATTCTGGGGATTTGGTTTTTTACGCATGGCCACTACAGGTTTAACAGCACAAGCCCATGGTGAAAATAATCAACAATTATCTTTAAAAATACTCCAGCATTCACTGTTGCTGGCGCTAGCCATTGCTAGCGGAATTTTACTTTTACAATCGCCTATTGCCGATCTTGCCTTGTCTATTATCGATAGTAGCGAACGGATTACCAATGCAGCAATCATCTATTTTGATATCCGTATCTGGAGTGCGCCAGGCATCCTCATCAACTACGTTATCTTAGGCTGGTTGATCGGCAAGGGTTTAACAAAACAAGCACTGTATTTAGTTCTTTCTGTCACCATCAGTAATATAATTTTAGACCTTATTTTTGTCAATGTGCTTGGCATGAATGTCGATGGTGTCGCGCTCGCCTCTGTCATTGCCGAATATATCGGCCTGCTAGTTGGTCTCAAAATCCTCATCCATAACGGTATTGATCCGCGCTTATTGATTGCCAATCATCAAACACAGCTACAAGGACAAAATTGGTTTCATTTGCATGGCAATATTTTTATTCGTAGTTTGTGTTTGATCTTCAGTATTGCGTTTTTCACCACCCAAGGTTCAAAGCAAGGAGAACTGATACTGGCGGCAAACTCGGTATTAATTAACTTTATTGTATTAATGGCCTTTGTATTGGATGGTTTTGCCAACGCTATTGAAGTCATTGCTGGTAAGGCAATAGGCAGTAAAAATCAGCAACAACTATCACAAGGTTTGAAACTAACAGCCCTATGGATGTTTGCTATCGCTTGTTTGTTTAGTGTCAGTTATATCCTTTTAGGTTCTACAATAATTACTCTTTTAACCACAATCCCTGATGTAGTCAGCATTGCCAATGACTACCTTATTTGGCTGATTATCATGCCTGTAATTGCAGTCTGGAGCTTTCTATTAGATGGTCTATTTATTGGTGCAACTCGTAGTGTAGAAATGCGCAATACCATGCTATTTGCCACCTTTATCTGTTACTTACCAGCGTGGTATTTTCTCCAGCAATATGACAATCATGGACTTTGGTTTGCCTTGCTCATCTTCTTTGCCGCACGAGGCTTAGCTCAAGCGACCTATCTACCCAAAATACTGTCCTTTAAATAACCATAGTGTTGTTGTGTTATCAATGCAAAACCTATATGATAATCATTATCATTTAGATTTGAGATTTAGTATGACCTCTTTATTCAGCTTAACATCACTTAGTCCAGGGCAATCTGCTACTGTGCAAGCCATACATGTCGATTCAGGTTTTCAGTTTCGTTTGAATGCTTTGGGTTTCAGAATTGGTAAGCCACTCGAGCTTATCAGAAAAGCACCTTTTAATGGTCCGCTTCATTTAAGGTTGGGTAATACTGAAGTGATGTTACGCCAACAAGATGCGATGAATATTGAGGTCTTAATGTGAAGCGTATTGCGCTGATCGGCATGCCCAATGCGGGTAAATCAACATTATTTAATCGCATGAGTGGCGCTAGTGCCAAGGTCGCTAATTGGCCCGGTGTCACCGTCGATCTACTTTCTGCCAAGTTATTACTCGGCGGAGCAATGGCTGAACTGGTTGATCTACCAGGCATTTATGATCTGCATGGTTTCTCGGATGACGAGCAAGTTGTCAGACATTTTTTATGTAATAACACGGTTGATCTGGTGCTTATTGTTGCTAATGCAACACAAGTAGATCGCCAACTTACCCTTGCACTACAGTTAAAATCACTCGGCATGCCAGCGGTATTACTGCTTAATATGGCAGATGAGGCCAAACAGCAGGGTATTACCATCAACACCCAACTGCTTGGCGATGAATTAGGCTATCCAACGGCCTTATTAAGTGCCAAATATGGTCAAGGCTATGGTGAGGTTTATAAACTTATTGAAAGTGAACTACAAAAAAGCCAAGCAACACCAACACTCTCTTTAGAACAAGACTTTGCCGTCGATCAAGCGGTTGAAAATGAATTAGAACAAATCATTCGCCATAGCGTCGATGTACCCATTCGAACCAATGACTCAACCACTGAAAAAATAGATAAAGTCATGTTACATCCTGTATTGGGATTGCCATTATTTTTCACGGTGATGTTTCTGATGTTTCAGGCTGTCTACACCTTAGGTGCGCCATTACAGGACGCAGTAGCTTGGTTGCTTGAAGGTTTTCGTGATCTTGCCCTAGCACCACTATTATCAGGCTTACCGGCCCTATTAAACAGCTTTTTACTCGAAGGTGTATTTGATGGTGTGGCCACGGTTGCTTCCTTTGTGCCCGTCATCATTCTGTTTTTCTTATTTATGGCCATTATCGAAGACAGTGGTTATCTGTCCCGTGCCGCCTTTTTAATGGATGCATTAATGACTAAAATGGGCTTAGATGGTCGAAGTTTTGTTATGTTATTAATGGGTTTTGGCTGTAATGTGCCTGCATTAATGGGCACACGTACCATGCGTAGTCGTGGTTTACGTCTACTTACCATGATGGTCATTCCCTTTTCACTGTGTAGTGCACGGTTGCAAGTTTTTGTCTTTATGACCACCGCTTTATTTGCCCCAAGCCAAGCACCACTGGTGTTATTTAGCCTTTATTTGATGACGTTTGTGACTGTTATTATTACGGCTTTGTTATTCAAAGGTCAGTTCAATAGCCAAGAACCGTTTGCACTTGAATTACCCCCTTACCGTTTCCCGACCACTCGCCAAATGGTATTACGTGGATGGCACGAAATCCGTCACTTTCTTCGCCGTGCAACAAAGTTCATCACTATCGGTGTTGTACTCGTTTGGATATTAACGCATATGCCATTTGGTGTTGAACCTGCGAGTGCAGCGAGTTGGTCTGGCTGGATTGGTGAGTTTATGTCGCCTATTCTATCACCAGCAGGCATTAATCCTGAACTCACCGTGGCCCTTATCTTTGGTTTTGTCGCCAAAGAAATTGTCATTGGTGCTTTAGCCGTGATTTATGGCTTGGAAGGTAGCTCCTTAATGCAGGGTATTGCCCAGCAAATAGACTGGGTGCAAGCGTATAGCTTTATGTTGTTTACCCTGATCTACACACCGTGTTTAGCTACAGTTGCCACACTCAGAGCAGAAGCAAAATCAGGATGGTATACCGCGCTATCATTAGCATGGCCGCTGACCTTAGCTTGGTGTGTTAGTACTGGATTTTATCAAGCAGCACGTTATTTGGGTTATTAATCGCTGACTAAATGAGGGCGTTACTGCCCCATAAAGCATTTGATACACGTCGATCCTTACCACTACGTCTATCTATTTTTTCCAGTTCAAAGCGAATCATGTCACGTTGGTCATGCCCTGATCTGCGCTGAGATTTACGTCGTTCTTCGACATTTTCTGGACGTGACTGTAAATCATCATTTGCAAGTGAATCACTCATCATTTCTCCCCTAATTAGCGATTTTTAATGCTTTCACTAAGTCTATCAAAAATGGGCAAATCATAAAATAACTTTCATTGTATGATATTTTACAATAATAACGCATATAGCAGTTCGTCTTGCCGCTTCACGTTATTCCACGCTACTCGCTTATACTTTTGACTCTAGATCATTCTTAGCCATACTTGCCTCCTTGCAAGTTTGTTAAAGCTAAACTAGATTACAATTTTACGCTTATCACTGTCAATCTCAAATAACTAGCAATTATGACGTTACTATCGCAACGCGTACAGCATCAAGGCTTAGTTGAGCCGACTGAAGATAATTGGCCAATAAGGTCTGAGACTCTTCAATATAAGTAATTTCATCTTGACGAATATTTGAATTCACTTCTGCTAAGGCTTTTAAACGATCTTGTTCTGGTTGCAACGATGCTCTCATAGAACGCACAGCGTCATCTACAATAGCTGTTTGTTGCTGGTCTGCTAATTTCTGTGCTTGTGTAATCAACTCAGTAATTTTTGGTCTTGCATGACGAATAAGTTCTTGCGCTGTGGCTTTTGGAATACGGCCAGCGAGACTATTAAATTCTCCTTCATCCAGTTCAGCACTGAAATTATGGCCATCTTCATTGCTTACAATACGCAGATAAGAGGTATTCAAATAGCGACCTAACTGTAATGAGCGTGGTGCAGGACAGTTGAGTGTAAAGATAGCTTCCAATAATAAGGTGCCGGCAGGAAACTGGTCGGCTTCTAGCGTACAAAAAGCGCTATTACCAAAGTCACTATTAATGACCATATCAAGGCTACCCAATACCATTGGATGCTCCCAAGACAAAAATGACATATCTTCACGTACTAAGGCACGGTGACGATGGTAGGTGGCCGTCAAACCATCTTCTGGCAATTCTGGAAACTGATGATTTAACATATGGTTTCCAGGTTCTAAAATAATACTATCAGCACTATGGAGCTGCTGTTCAACACCATATTGATCAAATATTCTATCCATAAACAGTGCTAATTCAGAAGCCTGACTCGCCTCTTCTAAGTCTGCAATCACTTCATTAGCCACCGGTAGATTACACGAGTTCAACTCTAGTAATCGATCACGGCCTTGCTGAAGACTGACTATCGTTTCAGCAGTTAATGTCTGTGTCTGTTTAATTAATGAGGCAATAGCAGCCTTATCTGTTGGCTTTATCAAACACTGATGTAACTCTACTTTCACCGCTTGATAAATGGTACCTCCGGCCGGGAAAACCTGCTCAAAGGTATTCATGCCTTGGTCATACCACTTAAGTAACACCTCTTGCGTAGACTGTTCATAATAAGGCACATGTAATTGCACATTATGCTTTTGACCAATCCGATCTAAACGCCCGATACGCTGTTCTAGTAGATCAGGGTTGAGTGGTAAATCAAATAACACTAAATGATGAGAAAATTGGAAGTTTCGACCTTCACTACCTATTTCAGAACAAATCAGTACCTGAGCACCCTCTTCTTCATCAGCAAAATAAGCGGCTGCACGATCACGGTTTACTAAACTTAGACCTTCATGAAAGACTGATGTGCGTATGCCAACTTTAGTTCGCAGATACGTTTCTAATTCTTGCGCCGTTGAGGCTTGGGCACAAATGACTAACACTTTAGATAGTTTATTTTCGGCTAAGAAATTGGCTAACCATGTGACACGGCTATCGTGTTCAAGCCAGTTATCGCCAATGCATGTTTCAGCTTGTAATAAACCTAATATATCCTGTGTTGGTGCATTTTCTAAATACGCATCTGGAGCTGTTAACGCATAGCTATGCATTTGACGCTCAGGGAAACCCGTCACTGCATCACGTGTATTTCTAAACAGAATTCGTCCGGTGCCATGGCGATCTAATAAGGCATTAATAGCTAAATCACGTTCAGCTGCAAAATCATCCGACTGGCTTAATTTTGCAAAAATATCTTTGCCCAAATACTGTTCGATATCAGCCTGTAAGTTAACTAAGTTCTGCTCTGCCTGATCCGCTATTAACTGACTGACTAATTCACTAATCGGCTGGTAACTCGCTTCTTGTTGGCGGAATTGTGCTAAATCAAAATAACGATCAGGATCAAGTAATCTTAAACGTGCAAAATGACTTTCTATGCCTAATTGTTCTGGCGTTGCAGTCAGTAGCAATAAACCTGCTACTTCACGAGCCAAACCATCGATACACTGATATTCTGGACTAGCATTTTGTTCATCCCAACGTAAATGATGGGCTTCATCAACCACCATCAAATCCCACTGTGCATTCAATGCATCTTCATAAATATTAGGATATGAGGTCAACATTGATAGGCTACACAGCATCAGTTGGCCGCTTTCAAAAGGGTTAAGTTCGCCGGCTTCTAATAAGGCATCATGGCGTTCTTCATCCATAATCGTAAAGGCCAAATTAAAGCGGCGTAGCATCTCAACTAACCATTGATGAATTAAACTATCAGGCACCACAATTAATGCCCGCTCAGCACGGCCAGTAATCAATTGCTGATGGAGTATTAAACCCGCTTCAATTGTTTTACCCAAACCCACTTCATCGGCTAATAAAACTCGGGGGGCATGACGTTGTGATACTTGATGGGCTATATACAGTTGATGCGGTAATAACTGTACACGTGCACCCATCAAACCAAAGACAGACGAAGACTGAAGGCGGTGTTGATGTGCTAAAGCATCGGTGCGTAGTTGAAATTGACTGTTTTTATCCACTTGGCCAGCAAATAAACGATCTTGTGGCTGACTGAACTGAACAAAACTATTCAGATCCATCTCATGAATACTAATTTCATTACCGTCGTCATCGTCACCTTGATAAATCAAACAGCCATTCAAGTCATGACGTGCCGTGATAAGGAAACTCACATCTTCATTCGTTTTGACACGGTCACCAACAGGATATTGCACTCGACTTAATGGTGCAATTTTCGCAGCATAGGTACGTTGTTCACCCGCGGCGGGAAAGCTGACCTCTAGGCGACGACCGGTATTGTCTTTGATAATGCCTAAACCTAATTCTGCTTCACTGTTACTAACCCAGCGTTGTCCAATTTCAAACTCTGTATCTGCCAACTTGTTAAACCTTTAATCTATATTATTTCGCTTCGTCATCCTCGCAAAGGCGGGGATCCAAGAGCTGTTCAAATAAGCACACTCATTAGATTGCCAGCTTGGTGGCAATGACGACATAATTTTGTCTATCTATTTAATCTTGCGAGCGCGAATGCTACGCCCTTTTACTTTGCCTTCGGCTAAATAATTTAATGCTTGTCTTACCGCTGAACTATCAAGCGCCACATAACTCGACATATCAAAGATATCAATCTTACCGATATCTGATCCTGATAAGCCGGCCTCGCCTGTTAGAGCACCTAATATATCACCCGGACGAAGTTTGTTTTTACGACCTGAATCTAATTGAATCGTTACCATCGGTGCTAATAAACTATAACTCGATAGACGATCTAATGATTCCGGCACATCACAAATACTCGGTTTCTTTTGATAATCGGCAATGGCGTTGACACGAACTTGCTCAGACTGAGTGAATAGACTAACGGCGATGCCTTTTTCACCTGCTCGCCCTGTTCGACCAATTCTGTGGATATATATTTCGGGATCACGTGGTAACTCATAGTTAATGACCGCTTTCAGTGATTTAATATCCAAACCACGTGCAGCCACATCGGTAGCGACAAGAACAGCACAACTATTATTAGAAAAACGTACTAAGACTTGATCTCGTTCACGTTGATCTAAATCACCATGGATCGCCAAGGCATCAATTTGATAACCACGTAAGAAATCAGCGACTTCATCACATTGAACTTTGGTATGGCAAAAAACGATGGCATTTTCCGGCTGATAATGTTCAAACAAACCTAATAAGCTGTTATTTCTTTCATGTTTTTTAACTTCATAAAACAGTTGCTCAATCACACTTTCCTTATGTTCAGATTCAACCGTCACTCGGACAGGGCTGCGTTGAATCGAGCGACTCATTTTCTCAATCGTGTCAGGATATGTTGCTGAGAATAATAAGGTCTGACGTCGCTCTGGTGTGTAAGAAATAATGTCATCCATCACTTCAGAAAACCCCATATCTAACATACGGTCAGCTTCATCTAATACTAAGGTTTTAAGCCCCTCAAGCACTAAAGTACCTTTGTGTAAATGATCTTGTAGTCGACCTGGTGTGCCCACCACAATATGAGCGCCATGTTCTAATGAGCCAATTTGAGGGCCTAAAGGTTTACCACCACAGATTAAAACAAGTTTTATATTTGGCGTCGAGCGGGCCAATCTGCGCAGTTCTTTACCGACTTGATCGGCTAATTCACGGGTAGGACAAATGACTAAAGCTTGCACACCAAAAAAGCGAGGATTAATATTATTAAGCAGACCGATACCAAAGGCAGCCGTTTTACCACTACCTGTTTTTGCCTTAGCAATCAAGTCCTTACCTTTTAACACTTGCGGTAGACTTTGCGCCTGAATCGGCGTCATTTTTTTGTAGCCAAGCGATTCTAAATTGGCAATTTGGGCTTTCGAAATCGAAAGTGAGGAAAAGCTGTCATTAGCCATTTGGAAAATACCGCTGATAAATTGGATAATCATACCAGAGGCGGGTATTTGATGGATGAGAAAACGTAGCAGGAATAGAAATTTTAATGTGGCGATTGAAACTATTTTTGTCATTCCCGCTTGCGCGGGAATCCATGGACGGTGTAACTATTACGATCGTTGGATCCCCGCTTTCGCGGGGATGACAGACTTTATCTAAATAAAGATTGTTAGCTGTGTTGGTAGTGCTTTTTCAATGCTGTTTTAACTTCCCACGAGCCTTTCCAACCTAATGGGAACACCACTAAATCACCCGCTTTAAATGTCGTTTTTTCGCTACCATCTTCAGGTGTCATTTCACACTCGCCTTCTAAGATGAAAGCAGTTTCTGTTGTTACAAAATCCCAAGGGAATACAGACACTTCTTTTTCCCATGTCGGCCAGCTAGGCACGCCCATTTTGTTTAGAAGGTCTTGGCTTGGGTTGCTATCAACGGTAATTTTTGTCATTTTCTTTCCTAAAGATTAATATTTGCCCCAAATACATATTGATTCGGGATGCGACATTTTAAATCCTTAGCACTGTTTTTCCTATTAAAATTTACTCTACGGGTAAATTAGCTTTCTGCCAAGCAACAAGACCACCATTCATATTAGAAACATTACTAAAGCCGGCTTGTTGCAATATTTCTACCGCTTTACTAGAACGTCCACCCACTGCACATTGCATAATGAGCTGCTTACCTTCAAATGATTTAAGTTCTTCCATGCGCCCTTCTAAATCAGCTAAAGGAATATGTAGCGCACCAGGGATGCGTTGATTATTCCATTCATTATTACTTCTAACATCAATGATAACGGCAAAGTCATTACTCTGTAGGCCAGCAGATTCCATCGCTGATAGCTGATTTATTGCGCTAGTATCAGATGGTGAACATGCCAGCAAAAACAAACTCAGTACACCTATTGTGATTAACTTTTTCATCGTTTTAAATTCCTTATTATTAATTAGCTTAAATATACTTTAGATACGATATATACCCAAGTGAAATTAATTTGTAGATTCTACTTACCCGCCCGTGGTGAGCCTTATTTAATCCGTTCGTAGTGAGCCTTATTTAACCCGTTCGTAGTGAGCCTGTCGAACCATAGGCAAGTCTGCCACCCTTCGACAAGCTCAGGGCGAACGGGATTTATTTTCTAAACACTACAAATTGAATGGTCACGGGTATAATGTCTCCAATCTTATGAATAAGCAAACTACTCACAATATCATTACACAGTCCTATTCTGTCGAATATGATATTAAGAAATCTCATTTTATCGGTGCCATTATGCCTTGTGCTAATGAGCGTGAAGCCTTGCAACATCTACGACAGCTCGCTTCACAACATCCTAATGCCAACCACTTAGCCTTTGCTTGGCGAATTAGACAGGAGGATGGTTTCATTAATGAACGTTGTCATGATGCCGGTGAACCCTCTGGCACAGCAGGTCGACCTATTCTTGCCCCCTTAGAAGGTGGATCGATTATCAATGCTGTGGTCGGTGTCATTCGTTATTTTGGGGGAGTAAAACTAGGCACGGGAGGTTTAGCTCGAGCTTATGGCACTGCGGCTAAATTAGCCATTGAAAGTGCTGAGTGCAGTCCATGGGTAGAACATACTAATTTTGAGATGACACTCGATTATTCACAATTGCAATTATTGGAATATCACCTAAAAAAGTGTAAGGGTAAAATTATCGAGCAAGAATTTACCGATCGTATTCGAGTGACAATAAATATGCCGGTGGCTGAAAAAGAGCAAATCCTACAACTTTTTCCCAACTATTAATCTCCTAGTCAAAATCAAACTCGACTGCAAAGCCGTGTTTATCAATACGCACAATGATTGAAGGAATAATAGGTGCATCTTCGATTTCTAATGTTTGCACCTCAACATTACCACCCATTTCAACAATGCTTGTATCATCGGTTTCGACATAGAGACCACTTTCAGAAAAGTCACGCATTTCTAACTCATAGACTTGTTCAGGGTGTGCTAACACTCTGATTTTAGCTCGATGCTTGATTCGATCATGCCGTCGATTGTTGATTCCGCTCATAACTTTATCACTGTAGTAATTTAGGTGTGAAACAAACTATACCTTAATTTTTTCACATTTCCAACAAAATCATGATTTTACGAATAGAACCTAACCTAAACTAGTAGGTAGTTAAAGTGCTAACTGACTGGTAACTAAACCAATTAAACCACCAAATACACCGCCCCAAACCACCAGCCAACCTAGGTGTTGGCGAATCATTGTTTGGATAATTTCTTTCACCATCTGGGGTGTTAGCTCGTCTAATCTGGCATTAACGACATGTTCAATTTGTTGATGAATATCTTGGCTGACAGGGCCGCTACTGAGTTTATCTTTGACACTTTGTTGAAATGAATCACTATGCGCCATGTCATTAAGCGAGGCCTTCATTTTGATGATAAACGGATCTTTCAATGGGGTCAGTGCATCTGCACCACCAAACATGCCTAACATGCTACCAAAGGAAGATTCCATAATGGTCGTCACTAAACTGTCAAAAGTGGGACTAAGGTCGGTTTCATCAATCACATCATGAAAGTCTAAGTGATGATTATCATCTTCTGTCACCATCTCAGCAAAAAACCGATCCAAGTTTTCCTTGCTAAAGAACTGCTCCATCACCAAAGTATTAATACCCATTTTGAAATCTTCAAAACGGGCACTAATCACACCAGAACCATAGAGTCCAGGTACTTTTTCAAATAACATATGAATAGCAAGCCAGTTGGTTACACCACCAGCAAGGGCAAACATTCCTGTTGTTAATACCGGCTCTCGTAGAGGTGACTCTAAGGCCAAACCGGTAGCAACTAAGCCCGTTGCTATTACATTTGTTATCAGACTTTTGTTCATTGTTTAAACATCAACCCATTTACTTAATGCTTCAATTATTTTTGTTGCTTGGTCTTTGCTAGAAATATTGAACTTCGAACGTTGGCTATATTCACCATTACGTTTTTGGTAACGACGAATGGTATATTTTTCAGCACCAAAGTCACCTGTTTTACGATCAAGATCTTGGTAACGATACAATAATGTCGCCCAAGCACCTTTTGTTAGAACCACTTTATCCAGTTCTTTAACCGTCATTTCATCGCCTTCCATATATTCAACGGTTAGTTCATCTACTGTTTCAGCCATTTGTTAGTTTCCTTTAAAATGTAAAATTGTTGATCATTATTTATAAAATTGCGTCAGTACTTTGTTCAACATAAACGCATCTTGGCTGCCAGCCAACTCACGAATAGAATGCATAGCAAAAGTGGGTACACCAATATCTAAAGTTTTAACCCCTAATGTACTTGCGGTAATGGGACCTATGGTACTGCCACAGCCCATATCTGTTCTAACCACAAAGTCCTGTACCGGCACTTCAACTAGCTCACACAATTGGCGAAAATAAGCACTGGTATCACTATTGGTGGCATAACGCTGGTTTGCATTAGTTTTGATAACGGGACCATGGTTTATTTTCGGGCCATGATCGGCATCATGTTTATCTGAATAATTTGGATGTACAGCATGTGCATTATCAGCAGAGATCATCATGGAACGTTGTAACATGCGATGATGCTGTTCAATATCAGGGCTTAAACGCAACAAAACAGATTCTAAGAAGGAACCTTGTGCACCCGACGTAGACACACTGCCCACTTCTTCATGATCACTACACACTAATAAATTAGACTGTGCTGAGTCACCATTCAGTAAAGCTGTTAGTCCAACATAACAACTCAATAAATTATCTAAGCGAGCACTACTGATAAAGTCCTCATCTAAACCCGTAATGGCAGCAGCCTGAGTATCATAAAGAGATATTTCATAATCTAGCACTTTGGCAATATCTAGCTCAGGTGATTGTTTTTGAATCTGCTGTAATACTAATTTTCTGAAATCAATACTGTCATCATCTCCTAGCTGCATCACAATTGGTGGTAAATGGTTCTGGGGGTTCACTGTGCGATCTTTATTTGCCTCGCGATCTAAATGGATCGCTAAACTTGGAATAATCGCTACCGCTTTATCGAAGTTAACCAAGGTATGTTTAAGTTCATGCTGAGAATCGATATAACTCACTCGACCCGCCATTGATAAATCACGATCAAACCATGGGTTCAATAAAGCGCCGCCATACACTTCAACGCCGAGTTGAAGTAAATTATGTTTAATTCTCTCAGGCAGTGGTTTCACTTTTAGACACGGACTATCCGTATGTGCCCCGACCATTTTAAAGCCGGTTTCAGCTAACGGATTTTCACCTAGGCTAAAGGCAATTAATGACGATTCATTACGCGTAATATAGTATTTACCCGCCGATAATTGTCCCCACATCTCTAACTCATCAAGTTTCTGAAAGTCATTTTTTTCCAGACATTCACTCATCGCGGCAACCGCATGAAAAGGCGTTGGCGACTTATCTAAAAATGTCAGTAAGTTTTGATTAAAATCAATGATGGGAGGCTTATCCATATTAATATTTTCTCAGTACAAAAACATCATCATACCTAAATTTACTTGCTAGTCACCTTCTTTTATTGCGTTTACGTTACAATTAATTCAACTTAAATGATCTGTGTCACGATGCAAAATAAGAAAAAAAACATAAGACAAAAATTAAAACAATGGCTTAGCTACAGCTTATTATTTTTCACAGCGAGCACATCACTGCTGGTGATTATTTTAGGCTTAGTCCCTGTACACACATCAGCTTTCATGATTCAACGGCATATTGCCGATTTCCAGGCCAATAAAGGCTTCGTCGCTATAGAGCAACAATGGCTAGTCACTGAGGAAATATCACCCCATATTTTTTCTGCTGTCATTGCTGCTGAAGATCAACTTTTTTATCAGCATATTGGTTTTGATCTACATTCAATTTACGCTGCCTTAAAAAGTCATTCATCAGGGGGGAAACTTCGTGGTGCTAGCACCATTAGCCAACAAGTTGCTAAGAACTTGTTTTTATCACCATCACGTAGTTTATGGCGCAAAGGCTTTGAAGCTTGGTTTACAACGCTTATTGAATTGTTCTGGAGTAAGCAACGTATCTTACTGGTATACGTTAATATTGCTGAATTTGGTGATCACCTGTTTGGTATCGGGGCTGCAAGCCAATATTACTTTTCAATTCCTGCCAATAGCCTTAGTCCTCAGCAAGCAGCCTTGCTCGCTGCAAGTCTGCCTAATCCAATTGTGTTTAAAGTTGACCAGCCCAAGCAGAAGTTAATTGATAAACAACAATGGATATTACGGCAGATGAAGAATCTTAATTATCTGTAATAGCATCGATTCAAGATCACTGTTAATTAAGCTTATCGCTAAAAGTCTTTATTCCGATCAATTCAATTAATTCAAATCGCCCTGACAGGGACAGTTTTATTATCTAAACACATTGATTAGAAAAGCATATTTATGATGAACGAATTTGAATTTAGTTAAATTTAAATAAAGGCTTGCTTTAGCTTGTCGCTCTATATAAAATGCCGCTCTTTCTTGGGGTGTTTAGCTCAGCTGGGAGAGCATCGCCCTTACAAGGCGAGGGTCGGGGGTTCGATCCCCTCAACACCCACCAAGATTATATCTCAAGCCTAGTTTTCACTAGGCCTCAGCCTCATCAGCAGGCTGAAAATCAAGCCAAATACTTAAATACCAAGACTTTTAAGCCCTTCTCTGCCAAAGCATTGACAAATATGTCTGGCGCTTCAATTTCATCCATATACTGGCAAGCTGGACATTCATCGGCAACAGTTTTCATTAAAAATTCCATATCTAAATCGGGTGAGTTCAAACACAATAGAACTAAACCGTTAGGGTTCATGAATTCAGCTAGTCGCCTGATGATTTTTTTATAATCACGTTTGATATCGACACTACCTTGTTGAAATGAAGGCGGATCGGATATCAATAGGTCATAAGGTCCGTGTTTTTTGATCCGTCCAAATGATTTAAATATATCTAGCGCTGCAAACTTCACCCTATTAGTATCTTGCTCATTTAAGCGATGATTATCACGTCCTGTGGTCAGTGACACTCTGCTCATATCAATATTAAACACCTGCTTTGCTCCCCCTGCTAATGCCGCAACAGAAAAAGCACAGGTGTATGAAAACAAATTGACTACATTGGCATTTTTTGAGTTTTCTTGCACCCATTGGCGACCATTTTTCATATCGAGGAATAAGCCGGTATTTTGAGCGCGACCAAATGTGATTTGATATTTCAGCCCATTCTCTTCCACCACGGTCTGGGAATACGCTTCACCTTGTAACAGCTCAAATGGTGTCTTGGCTAAATAACGATACTGCACTTGTACAGAACGACACTCTGCAATCGTTGCAAAGAGCTGTTGGGCTAGTTGCTGTAAATCATCAGTGTCTACCGCCTTGTGAAGGGTAATCAAAACCACAGGGGCTAACCAGTCGACTAAAATATGTTCGTAGCCTGGATAATGATGCCCTCGGCCATGAAATAATCGTTGCGCTTGCTGTGATGATACTTGTTCAAGGGGGAGCTGAGTTAATAACGGTGGCGTTGTATTATCTAGGTCGTCTGTCATGACTATTCATCTTCAGTTTTATCTTTCTTTTTCCTAACACGTCGTGATGCGCCACCATGCATACGACAACGATCTGCTAATGCCCCCATATCCCAACCTTCTGGCTGTCGAATAACGACACTCATTTTACAGCGTTTGCCATTGGAGAGTTTGGCACCACACTCTGGACGATAACGTTTAACTTTTTCCCAGCTATCTAAGACCTGACTGGCCTTGCGAATCATTTTGGCTTGTTTAGGAGACAAGTCACGATCGGCAATTGGTTCTTTAGTTTGATCTTCAACATTACGCCACCAGTAACGAACTACAGGCACTGGCAAACCGAAACGTCGGGCTAAATCATCAGGCTTACGGTAGATATCCAGTTTTAACAGCATGATGGCCGCTTTTTCGAGCCGCGCCGTTAATTCTCGACTTTCTTCAGGTCTCATCTGAGTCTTCTTTAGTCCCATCAGATAAAGAGATGATGTCATTAATTAACATCTCAGGATCACAATCATCTTTAGCTATATCGCGTACTGAAATACCCGCTTTAATCACACTGTCAGGATCGCCGCTGATCAAAGGATGCCATTCTGGTAGAGGTTCACCTTCTGCCAGCAAGCGATAAGCACAGGTCTCAGGTAACCAATCAAAATATTGCGCATTATCCACACTGAGTTGAATGCAATCAGGCATTAATTTTTCTCGATTGGCATAATCTTTACAGCGACATGATTTTATATCTAATAAAGAACAAGCGGCGCGAGTGTAATAAATTCGCCCATCTTCTTCATCTTCCAGCTTATGTAAACAACAGCGTCCACAGCCATCACATAAGCTTTCCCATTCTTCATGATTCATTTGACTTAAACGCTTCTGTTTCCAGAATTGGGTAGATGTTTTATCCTGTTTAGTCATGACCACTTCTTCAGATTTATCAAAAATACTCTCGCCGTTAATTGCACAGTCTCACTGCAAGTCCGTTTTGCTTGCCGGTGATACTGCTATTAATTCATGTAAAGACTTGCAAGATACCAGATCCCACGTTTTGACAACACCGTTTAGTCTCGCACAACTCAATGATCAAGCCCGTATCGATCTGGCCATTATTAGTGATCTGATTGAATCAGTGCCCAAACTAGAAGCCATTCAGTGGTTAAGCATGGTCAGAAATCGTCATGTCCAACACCTTGTGCTTATTATAAATAGTGAGGCCGCAAATCAACAAGATTGGCAAATAGCGGATTATTTAGCGCTGGGCTTTCAACAACATGGCAGCGAAGGTGATTATGACTTATTTAGTTATAACATCGAAAGTTATCGCCCCAAACGTGACTGGTTAAATAACCGTTTTTGGGCTAATCCTGAGAATTATGATAAATACCGTTGGTAAGGTTAGTTATCTCCGTTCGTAGTGATATTCGTCTTTTCCGTTCGTAGTGAGCTTCCTCTTTTCCGTTCGTGGTGAGCTTCCTCTTTTCCGTTCGTGATGAGCTTCCTCTTTTCCGTTCGTGATGAGCTTCCTCTTTTCCGTTCGTGGTGAGCTTCCTCTTTTCCGTTCGTGGTGAGCTTCCTCTTTTCCGTTCGTGGTGAGCTTGTCGAACCATCCTTCGACAAGCTCAGGATAAACGGGCTTTTTACTTACAAACCTGCCTTTAAGCTAGTTTGGGAATAGTTATAGCAATATGTTAATCTCGTACAGATAAATGTAATACTCCTGTCACACATAAACACTAAGATTTGAAACTATGGAAAATATCGAACTTAACAGCCCTGAACTCTACCTTAACCGCGAACTCAGCCTACTCGAGTTTAACTGGCGGGTTTTAGCACAAGCCTTAGATACGGATGTTCCTTTATTAGAACGCTTAAATTACCTCTGTATTTCATCGACTAACTTAGATGAATTCTTTGAAGTGCGTGTAGCTGGGCTAGTACAACAAATAGAAATTGGCGACCCGTATATTGAGGCTGATCAGGTCAGTGCTCAAGAAACACTAAGGCTTATCTCTGTTCGAGCTCATGAGCTTGTTGAAGAACAATATCGTGTACTTAATGACGTCTTACTGCCCGCCTTAGCAGCAGAATCTATCGAAACCTTACCTCGTGCAAATTGGACTGATGAGCAGCGTGCCTGGTTACGTAATTATTTTCGTGAAGAAGTTGCGCCGGTATTAAGTCCGATGGGATTAGATTCGGCTCACCCCTTCCCTCGCTTGCTTAATAAAAGTTTAAATTTCATTGTCTCATTGGTAGGTAAAGATGCCTTTGGACGTAACCGTAGTTCAGCCATCTTACAAGCACCTCGTGCGCTTCCTCGTATTATTCAGTTGCCAGAAGAGTTTCGCCAACAAGGCGAATATAAATTTGTCTTTTTATCTTCCATCATTCACGCCTTTGCTGATGATCTGTTTTATGGCATGAAAGTAAAAGGCTGTTATCAATTCCGTGTGACTCGTAATAGTGATTTAGCGATTGATACCGAAGAAACTAGCGATCTTCTCGAAGCAATTGCCGATGAGCTTACCCACCGTAACTACGGTGATGAAGTGCGTCTAGAAATTGCCCATAACTGCCCAGAAGAAATGGTTGATTTTTTACGTAAACAATGTGGCATGCATCGCGATAATGTTTATTTGGTTAATGGTCCTGTTAATGTCAGCCGCCTGCAAGAAATTCATTCGCTTGTTGAACGGCCAAACTTAAAATTCAAACCTTTTACCCAAGGCCGACCTTCAGGGCTTTCATCTGACAGCGATGTATTTGCAGCAATTCGTAAACAAGATATTTTATTGCACCACCCTTACCAATCATTCTCACCTGTTATCGACCTTCTAAAACAGGCTGCATCTGATTCGTCAGTACTCGCTATTAAACAAACCTTATACCGTACCGGTGCAAAATCACCTGTTGTTGATGCGCTTGTGGCAGCCTCAAAAGCAGGTAAGGAAGTCACTGTAGTAATTGAGCTCCGTGCCCGTTTTGATGAGGCAGAGAATGTCGCCTTAGCCGCTCGTCTACAACAAGCTGCTGTGCATGTTGTATACGGTATTGTAGGTTTTAAAACACATGCCAAGATGCTGCTTGTTTTGCGTCGTGAAAATAATAAATTACGTCATTATGTGCATTTAGGCACAGGTAACTACCATCGTAGTACCTCTCGTATTTATACCGACTATGGTTTTTTAAGTGCGGACAAACAAATTGCTGAAGATGTTAGCAATATGTTTATGCAATTAACCAGTCTCGGTAAGATCCCTAAAATGCACAAATTATTACATGCACCATTTACTTTGCATGACGGTTTATTAACTCGTATTGAGCGTGAAATAACTCACGCACAAGAAGGCAAAGCGGCTCATATCATTGTTAAAGTAAACTCACTTGTTGAGCCTGAGATGATCCAAGCCTTTTATCGAGCCTCTATGGCTGGCGTTAAAATAGATCTGGTTATTCGAGGTATTTGTTGTTTAAAACCAGGCGTTAAAGGGCTTTCTGAGAATATCCATGTTCGTAGTATTATTGGCCGTTTCTTAGAACATACTCGCGTATTTTACTTCGAAAATGATGGTAAGTCAGAAGTCTGGGCCGGTAGTGCTGACATGATGAAACGTAATTTATTACGCCGTGTTGAAACATGCTTCCCTATCGAAAATAAGAAGCTACACAAACGTATTGTTGATGATCTCACTCTTTACCTTGCAGATAATTCACAAGCATGGATTTTGTCTGATACAGGTCGTTATGAGCGTGTTGAAAGGCCTGAAAATGAAGAAATAATTTCTGCTCAAATGAGTTTATTAGGTGACTTGGCTAAAACGTATTAAAGCAAATGGGTAAAAAACCAGAATGGCCAGAAGAGTTAGTTCAACAAATACTCACTGCCTATGTTAAAGAGTATCTTGAATGGTCAGATACGACTCATGGTCCTAGTTTAATTGGCACACGCAATGATCTATATCGTTTGCAAATGCTGGTCATGGACAGTTACGCTGAGGAAAATTCTGACCTTGATTATTATTACAAGGAAATTATTTCCCTATTCGATAATATTAACTTATCGGAGTATAAATCCACCGATGACATTAAAAGATTTTCTATATCCCAACCTGTCATCATTGATGAACACAGCAGTGCAAAAGAAAAACTGAAAATGGCCGAACATTTTAGTCAGCAAGAGCTTACTTTATTTGACAAAATAATAGCTTCAATCTCTGCCGTGATTTTTTATGGCATAAGCTTCGCTATAATTATCTATTTACTTTTTAATCTTGATAAATGGTAAAACTAACTTTGTTTTTTCCATAACAAATAAAAGAAAACTGCCATCGTAGCCTTTGTCAGCATCCAAACTATTGCATTAAATAAGCCCAGAGAGGGTGCCGAATGCAATGTATGTGTCACAATCTGAAATAGTGAATAGAGTGTTACTAATCCCCATAAGACAGCAGCTAGTCCTGTAACCGTTTTCATGTTTTATCCTTAAAGGGTGAATTTATCTAGATATTGTCCAGCAATAGTGGATCTTAGGATTACGTTCAAAATCTTTTGGCAGTGTTGCTCGGCTAATTTCTTTAATAGTGAGCCCCTTCAGTGCTTTTTCATCCATTTTAAAGTCACGACGATTAGTCGAGAAATACAATACACCTTCTTTAGTCAGCAGATTAGCCGTCATAGTGATCAATGACACATGATCTCGTTGAATATCAAACACACCTTCCATTCGAGTTGAATTTGAGAATGTTGGTGGATCAAGGAAGATCAAACCGTACTTTTCTGGTGCTTGCTGTGCTGTTTGTAGCCACTCCAAACAGTTTGCTCGTACATAGCGATGTTTCGCAGCCGTAAGACCATTTAAGGCCATGTTTTCTTCGGCCCACTCTAAGTAGGTATTCGACATATCCACGGTAGTAGTTGATTCTGCCCCAGCTGCTGCAGCATATACTGTTGCTGAACCTGTATAGGCAAATAGATTAAGAAAGGCTTTGTTTTCTGCCTGTTGACCAATCATTTGCCGAGTAGTGCGATGATCTAAGAATAAACCGGTATCTAAATAATCGGTAAGGTTTACCCAGAAGTTTAAATCTGACTCCATCACTTTTAGTCGTTGTTTTTGCGAGCCATGTTGTTCATATTGCTGTGTACCACGTTGTTTTTGACGTAGTTTCAACGCGATATTACTGGCTGGTATTTCTAATACTTGAGGTATTACCTGCATGACATCATTTAAACGTTGAATGGCTTTTGTTGTATCAATCGTTTTTGGTGGAGCATATTCTTGTACATGAACATGATCACCATAAACATCAATCGCTACGGCATAATCTGGTAAATCCGCATCATAGAGACGGTAACATTCTGTTTTATTTTTCCGTGCCCATTTAGCAAGATGTTTCAGATTCTTTTTAAGACGGTTAGCAAACATTTCAGCATGTTCTGATAATTCAATATCTGGCTGAATAATATCAACAATCTGTTCCTCTTCTAACTCAACTTCTTCTACTACTTCTTCTGTACGTTGCGCTCGAGTAGAAACAGGGCGAGGGGCGCGGTAACAAATGACCTGACATGGAATTGGCCCATTATCAAACGGTGTGCTATCAAAGACAGTTAAACCAGTGAATTTACCTAGGCTTTCATTATCAGTAATCATGGTAGTGCGCCATGCAGGAAAGGCTTCACTAACAATATTACCTAAACTCTCATAAAGGTAATGTAATTCAGATACATTGCCCATACGCTCTCCATACGGGGGATTGCAAACCACTAATCCACTTGTTGGCAATGATTTAGCGTGTGAAGGCCAATCTAATAATTCACGATGTTCAACTTGAATACGATCAGCTAAACCTATTTCAGCAAGGTTAGCATTAGCAGCATCTACGGCTTTTTCATTTGCATCGCCACCCTTGATAACAGGTAGTCGTGCTAAGCCACTGTGACGACGACGTTCAGCCTCTGCTTTTAAACCTTGCCATGCTTCTTTATCATGCTGTTTCCAGTATAAAAAACCAAAATACTCACGATGAATACCGGGTGCAATATCGGCGGCCATCATCGCGGCTTCAATAATAATCGTGCCTGAACCACACATTGGGTCAATTAAACCCCAGCCTTGTTTTGCTAGTCGTGGCCATTCTGCTGTCAGCAAAATAGCGGCGGCTAAATGTTCCTTTAAAGGCGCAGCTGTTGTCACAACACGGTAAGCACGTTTATGTAAACTTTCACCAGAAAGATCAATGCTCACTATTGCTTGGTTATTTTTCAAATAAACATTAATACGTAGATCTGGCTGATGAAGATCAACGGATGGTCGTTCACCTGTTTGTTCACGAAAACGATCAACCACACCATCTTTTACGCGCTGAGCACCATATTGGGTGTGATGAATCTTGGAGCGGAAACTATTAAAATCAACGGCAATGGTAGAACCTTCAGCATCAATATGATTTTCCCATGGCAGGTCATGAATACCTTGATATAACTCATCGGTTGTTTTTGCGGAAAAATGAGCAATCGGCATCAACACCCTAATAGCCACGCGTGACCAGAGACAGACGCGGTAAGCATCTTCCATCGTGCCGATAAAACGAATATTGCCTTGCTCTTCTTTTGTATCTTTAATGCCCATTTCAGCGAGCTCTTTTGCCAATAGCGGCAACATGCCACGAGCCGATGTCACAGTAAACTTATGTTTTGTCATCAATCTATCCTATATAATGAAATCATTTTAACCTAGATCCCCTCCTTGAATACGAATAAAGACAGTAAGTCTTATTACAAGGAATCTAGAATCCAATACAGGTAACAAAACCATGGCTATAAATGATCGACAAAAACGTTATTTAAAAGGCTTAGCGCATCCCCTTAAACCCGTTGTAATGATTGGTAATAAAGGTTTAACTGAAAATGTGATCGCTGAGATTGATAAAGGTTTAGAACAACACGAATTGATGAAAGTACGTGTTTCAGGACTAGAAAAAGAAGATCGTCTAGCAATGATTGACGAGATTGCTAATAAAACAAGTGCAAACTTAGTAATGACAATTGGTCATATCGCCGCATTTTACCGTCCAGCTAAAGAACCAACCATTTCCTTGCCTAAAAAATAACTCGGTTTGTCTATTCCTTAATACTATTGGAAAACAATCATGATTGAAAAACCAGCCATAACAGACCAAAAGATCGATAAAGTACTTGCTGAACGATGGAGTGGTCGCGCCTTTGACCCAACAATGCAAGTAAGTGATGATACCGTTGAATCCTTATGTGAAGCAGCACGTTGGGCGCCCTCTTGTTTTGGCGATCAACCTTGGCGCTTTATTGTTTGGAATAAATTTCAAGATGAACTGAGCTGGCAAAAAGCGATTGATACTTTGTCACCAGGCAATCAAGATTGGGCTAAAAATGCCCCTTTATTAATTCTGGCTGCTTCAGTGAAAACATTTAGCCATAATGGTAGCGATAATCGTTGGGTGGCTTATGATACTGGCGCAGCAAGCATTAGTTTATGTTTGCAAGCTACATCAATGGGTTTGATGAGTCATCAGATGGGTGGTTTTGATGGTGATAAAGTTAAAGCTGAATTTTCTCTGCCTGATGACATTGAATTGTGGGCAATGATTGCTGTTGGCTATCCGGCTGGCTTAGATGGCTTAAATGAACAACAATTAGAACGGGAACTAAAAGCGCGAGAACGCCGTCCCTTATCTGAACAGTTTTTCAGTGGTGCGTGGAACACCCCGCTTAATTCCGGAGAATAAAAAATGAAATCAGTGTTACTTCTTGTCGGTCTATTAATGGCAACAACGGCATCAGCAGTTGAACAGCTCTATCTCGATCGTTTAATGACTTCGGGGATTTGTCATCATTGTAATTTAGCTGATGCTGACTTACAGGGACAAGACTTTAGTGGTGCAGATATGAGTGAAGCACTACTTAAACGAATTAATTTAAGTGGTGCTAAATTAGTCGGCACATGGTTTACTCGCTCTAGAATCCATAATTCCAACTTCGAAAATGCTGATTTATCAACTGCATTATTAGATTATTCATTACTGATTGGTGCCAACCTTAAAGGCGTTAATTTTAATGGTGCCAAATTAAACTTTGCTGATTTAACCGACGCAGATTTAACCGGTGCAACACTGGAAAATACTAGTATTCGTGGTGTGAAATTTTGCAATACAACCATGCCTGATGGCAGTATAAATAACAGCGGTTGTTAACATCTCTAAATATCAAAGGAACTGAATATGGCCGATGACAATAAGCCTGCTCAACAAATTATTATTACATCAACAAAAAGTGTAGCAATATCGCTTATTCTCACTTTTCTATTTGGTGCTCTTGGCATGCTTTATAGCACCATCTGGGGCGCAATAATAATGATCATCGTATCGATTATTGTAGCAACAGTAACACTAGGCATGGGACTATTTCTTGTTTGGCCAATCTGCATGATCTGGGGCGCTTTAGCGGTCGCATCCTATAATAAAAAACTGTTCGCTCAAGTGGGCCAATAAACGCCTTTTTAATTTTGTACGCCTAGCTTTATAAACCAAACTCTATTTTGAAACAAAAACTACAACAACTCGAACATCTGCTAAAACAAACCATGTTAGCCGACCAATTTCCTTTGCGTCGTCGCTTACAAAATCTACGCAGAAATTCAGACATTAAAGCTGAGCAAGTCGGTGCATTAGAAAAGCAGATTAATAAATCAGTCGCGCTTAGATCTCTGCGCCAGCAGCAAATTCCCAAACCAACATTTGAAAATGATTTACCTGTTATTGATCGTCGTGAAGAGATTGCCAAGGCGATTGATGACAATCAGGTCATTATCCTCAGTGGTGAAACGGGTTCAGGTAAAACGACCCAGTTACCCAAAATTTGTCTTGAGCTAGGCCGTGGTGTAGCCGGTCTTATTGGCCATACTCAACCACGCCGTATAGCCGCTCGTACTGTAGCCACCCGTATTGCTGAAGAACTGAAAAGTGAATTAGGTGAAGTTGTTGGTTATAAAGTTCGTTTTCATGACCAAGTCAAAGCAGATAAAAGTTATATCAAATTAATGACTGATGGGATTTTGCTTGCTGAAACCCAAAATGATAAATTCCTCAACCAATATGACACCATCATTATCGATGAGGCTCATGAACGTAGTCTTAATATCGATTTTCTTTTAGGTTACTTAAAACAATTATTACCCAAACGTCCTGACTTAAAAGTCATTATCACTTCGGCAACTATCGATACCGAACGTTTCTCCAAACACTTTAATAATGCACCTGTCATTGAAGTCAGTGGTCGAACTTTCCCGGTCGAAATTCGTTATCGCCCCCCAGCTGGTGACGATGACGAACAACGTGATTACGATATGATTCGTGGCATTGTCGAAGCCGTTGATGAACTCTGTAAAGAAGGCCAAGGTGATGTCTTAGTTTTCTTATCGGGTGAACGTGATATTCGTGATGTATCAGAAGCATTACGCAAACATCATCCACCCAAAACTGAAATATTACCCCTGCTGGCCAGACAATCAGCCGCTGAACAAAACCGTGTCTTTAAAACCGGTGTGCATCGTCGTATTGTTCTTGCCACCAATGTAGCTGAAACATCATTGACTGTTCCGGGTATCAAATACGTTGTTGATCCGGGTTTTGCTCGTATCAGCCGCTATAGTGTTCGCAATAAGGTGCAGCGCCTTCCTATTGAGAAAGTATCACAATCGAGTGCAAATCAGCGCTCAGGTCGTTGTGGTCGTGTCTCTGCCGGTATCGCTATTCGTCTCTACGACGAAGATGACTTTAACAACCGTCCAGCGTTTACCGATCCTGAAGTATTGAGAACCAATCTAGCATCTGTTATTTTGCAAATGGCATCACTGAAACTCGGTGAACCGGCAAAATTTCCCTTCATTAATCCGCCTCCCGATAAGATGATTAATGATGGTTTCCGTTTATTAGAAGAATTAAATGCGGTAAACAAACAACGTAAGCTCACCGAATCAGGTCGCCAACTAGCTAAATTACCGATCGATCCGCGTATCGCTCGCATGGTATTGTCAGCTCAACAACGAAACTGTTTAACTGAAGTGCTGGTCATTGCCAGTGCCTTAAGTATTCAAGATCCGCGTGAGCGCCCGATGGACAAACAACATGCGGCAGATGAAGCGCATAGTAAGTATAAAGATGAACGCTCTGACTTCTTAGGTTTTATCAAGTTGTGGGAGCTGTACCATGACAAGAAAAAACACCTAACTCAGAATAAACTGCGTAAATATTGTAAAGAACATTTTCTCTCGTTTATTCGTCTACGTGAATGGCATGATATTCATCAACAGCTTCATGTACAAGTGACTCAAATGGGTCTAAAACCTAATCAAGTACCCGCTGAATACCAAGAGATTCATCAAGCACTACTGTCAGGTTTACTGAGTAATATCGCCATAAAAACCGATAAAACGGAGTACACCGGTACACGTAATCTTAAACTCAAAATATTCCCCGGTTCCGCCTTACATAAAAAAGGCCCGAAATGGATTATGGCAGCTGAGTTGGTTGAGACCGGCCGTTTGTATTCTCGTATCGTTGCTAAGATTGAACCTGAATGGGTTGAATCTGTTGCAGGTAATTTAGTGCGTAGACAATATGCTGATCCGCATTGGGAGAAAAAACCGGCTCAAGTCGTTGCCTTTGAACAAGTTTCATTATATGGATTGCCTATTGTCGCTCGTCGTCGGGTGCATTTTGGTCCTATTGATCCTGTCATGTCACATGAGATTTTTATTCGTGATGCCCTTGTTCAAGGTGATTGGTTCTGCCGTGGGCCCTTCTTTAAACATAATATCGAGCTGATTAAGAGCATTGAACAGCTGGAACAAAAATCACGTCGCCGCGATGTATTAGTGGATGATGAAGTGCTGTTTGAGTTTTATAAACAACGAATTCCTGGCCACATCATTAATGGAGCAGGTTTTGAAAAGTGGCGTAAAAAAGCGGAACAACAACAGCCACAATTACTATTTTTAGACCGTGATGAACTAATGCAACATCAGGCTGAACATGTCACCGGTGATTCATTCCCAGATCAAATGTTGGTTAACCTTGTGCCGCTGTCCTTGGAATATCACTTTGAACCCGGTAAAGAACATGACGGTGTTACACAGTCGATTCCCTTATCATTGCTCAATCAAACCAATGCAGACCGTTATGAATGGTTAGTCCCCGGTTTATTACGCGATAAAGTTATCTTTTTAATTAAAAGTTTGCCTAAATCACAGCGTCGTCACTTTATTCCAGTACCTAACTTTGCTGATAAGTGTTTGAAAAATATGTCACCTGAAATGGGACCACTGCTGCCCGCTTTAAGTGAACAATTACGTAAACTAACCGGCGTGTCGATTGCTTTATCAGATTGGAATCTTGCCGACTTACCCAATTACCTGCAAATGAATTTCCGTCTTGTCGATGAACAAGGTGATTTATTAGAAGAGAGTCGGGATTTAAATCAGCTCAAACAACAATGGGCAACCGAAGCGGCGGCTAGCTTCAGGCAAATGCCAGATAGTGAATATGAACAACAAGGTTTGACTGCGTGGTCATTTGGTGACTTACCCGAGAGCATCACTTTACAACAAAATGGCCTTGAAATGACCGCTTATCCCGCCTTAGTGGATAAACAGGATCATGTTGACTTAACCTTGATGGATACCCAACAACAAGCAAGTAATTTTACTGCTAAGGGTTTACGCCGTTTATTTATGCTGGCTCAAGCAGATTCAATTAAATATCTGAATAAACACTTACCTAATATTAAAACCATGTGTCTACATTATGTCAGTGTGCAAGCCTCACCTTTTGGTGATGCTGAGGAAGTTTCACAAAGCCCAAGTAAACAACTTAAAGCCGATCTCATTGATGTTGCTTTTGATCGCTGTTTTATTCTCGATCAACACGCAATTCTGTCTAAAGATGACTTTGAACAACGCTTAGAACAGAAACGCAGTGAGTTAATTTTAACGGCAACAGAACTTGCCCAACAAACAGCAAAACCATTAGCTGAATATCATGCCATTGCCAAACGTTTATCAGGCAATATGCCTATTACTGCATTAGATGCGATTAAGGATATTCGTGTGCAGCTTAATCACCTTATCTATCAAGGTTTTGTCCATCATACCGCTGATGATGCTCTGAAACGTCTACCAATGTACTTTCAAGCGATTGGCCAACGTTTAGATAAAATTAAAACCGACCCAACACGTGACAGGCAATGGATGAATGAAGTGACACCTCATTGGCAACGTTACTTAGCTAATGTCAATAAACTCAGCTCGGCTGAATTTGAACATTACCGCTGGATGGTTGAGGAATTTCGTATTTCACTATTCGCCCAAGGCATTAAAACCACATATCCTGTTTCAGCTAAACGCCTTAGCAAACAATGGGATTTATGCTAAATAATTATGATTTCGCTGTAAATATACCTGATGACAAACTGTCTTCTAGCGATGAAATGCTGTTGTTATAGCACTCTTCTATATCTGTTGTAAGTTTATCTATATCGCTATTATTTATATCTTCAAGGTTTAATGTCTCGCAGTGACGACATAATTCAGCTAATTTCATCGCGCCGACTTCTGCTGCAGATCCTTTTAAACCATGACAACTGTCACGGTAGCGAGTGAAATCAGCCAAATCAGACTGTTTTATAATAGCAAGGTGTCTACTGCCATCCCTTTTGAAACAGTCCACAAGTCGTTGGATAAATTTTTCTCCCCCACCCATTTTGGCCAATTGATAAAGAACACTTTTATCTAAATAGTCTGACTCATTATCCTCCTGCTGTACGGGAATAATTTGCTTTGGTTTATCTGGTGACAAGGCCGCTATTTGATCAAGCAATACTTTGGCATTAATTGGTTTTGTTAAAAAAGCATTTGCCCCTGCTTTCATACTACTTTCTTTTGCCTCAGGTGTCGCATCTGCAGTCAGCATAATAATAGGGATTTTATTGCTGCTATCCATATAACGTGTCGCTTGGGCCACTTCAATACCATTTTTTTCTGGCATATTGATATCAAGGACCAGCATATCAATAATATCCCAGTTTTCAGCTAGAATATCTAGCGCTTGCTCCCCTGTTTCTGCCAAGTAACTTGTATGCCCTGCATGCGCTAATATTCCTTCAATGACCTGTTGATTAACAAGATTATCTTCTGCAACAAGAATGTTCAGTCCTGTAGCATTTTTTCGTTTAGAAAAATGATCGGCCAGCGTGGTTATTTTTGAATCATTGTCGTCAACATTATGTCCGATATGAATAGCATTGAACAATAATCGTTGATCATTTAAATCATTTAGCACCGTAATGTAATACTGCTTAATTAAAGCATCATTTTGTTCATTATCATCACGCTTTATCAACACTAAAGACAGTGATTCTAACTCAGCTTCCGTCTTAATCATTTGAGCAAATTTCACTGCATCAATATCAGTGAGACACGATTCATCGACTAGAATAGTCTGATATTTATTGCTTTCTAACACCGCTTGCATTAATAAAGAGAAGGTTCGACGCGTGGAAGTGGCTCGATCATAATGTACCGACCACAAATCAAGTAAAGGATAAATACTTGCTGTTATTTTATCGCTAGCGAGTAAAAGTATATTTTGTTCTATCATAGGAAATCTCTCATCTGGAACAAATTTAAACGGTATTTCAAACCAAAACGTACTGCCTTCACCTTTAGTACTTTTGACACCTATATTCCCGCCCATTAATTGTACTAATTCTTTGGAAATAGAGGTGCCTAGCCCCGTGCCTCCTCGACTATAATTGAACGTCGTATTAAGCTGGGTGAAATCATCAAAAATAACGTTCATCTCTGCAACAGATAAACCAATACCAGTATCTTGAACTTCAAAACGAATGTCAGCATTAGTTAAGCCATTATCAACCGGAAATATTAATACTTGTATTAAACCATCATCCGTAAATTTAATCGCATTACTAATAATATTAACTAATACTTGGCGTAAATGCTGTTGATCACCTCGCACTGAGAACGGCGTAGTCACATCAATATGACAACATAGTTGTAGTGATTTTGTTGTCGCCATCGGTCTTTGCATTTCTATAATCGTATTAATTAATTGATGCAAATCAAACTCTTCATCAGCAATGTTCATTTTACCTGCTTCAATCTTTGATATATCTAATACATTCTCAATTAAAGCCAATAAACTATTTGCAGATCGTCTCATAATGCTAATAAATTCATGTTGCTGCTGTGTCATGTCGGTTTCACCAATTAAATCGGTCATGCCGATAACCCCATTTAAAGGTGTTCTTAATTCATGTGACATATTGGCTAAAAATCGACTTTTAGCTTCATTAGCTTCTTTTTCATTACTGATCGATGAATGAAGTTTTTTAATCAGAAAAGCAGAATATAATGGCACTAGCACTAAGATAAGCAACATACTAATTGCAATAGGTTTATAGTGTGGAAATTGCCAATATGTTCCCCATGTAATTGCAATTGAAAAACCAATCAGTGCCACAGCTAAAGAGAGATATAAATAGGGGATGCCATAGCGAAACCCATTACCTAAAATCACCCATATATAGAGTGCAAATAACACCACTGTTTCACTACTTGCCCAAAACATCAGGATTGATAGAGACACTAAATCTAGACAAATTCCTGCTACGCGTCTAAGTGGTGAATTTTGGGGATTTAAAATAATGGCCGTAACAATTAACAGCGCTAGGGCATAATAACTAATCGTAACAAGGCTGGAAAAACTAGTGACTGCCTGTAAAAATGATTCATCTTTTGCCCAAGGTAGGCAAAGATAAATAAGTAAGGCCATACCAATTGTTAAACGTAAATAGATCGCTTGTTCTATCTCAGCATTATCCACATTTGCCAAATGTTTCTGTAACTGATTAGACATTGATCGCTTATTGTACGTATTCTCAGACATAACTAATTACACTACTCCAAAGTACATTTGTTCATCAGAATATTGTCATAAGTAATAATGCTCATCTCATTCCATTCAGATGTATGAATGATTATCTCGTTTGCAACAAAAGATGTCCAATTTACATGCAATAAACAATATCGTTTTATAAATTCAAACATCTTAAATTTATTCAATATATAAACACCCCTTATTCAGCTTTAGTTCAGTTTTGTTTGGTTATGGTGTAATCAACAGCCAATAACAAAAGGAGTGCTGTCATGAAAACATTATTAATCACTGCAAGCTTGGTTTCTGTATTAGCTCTATCATCCCCATCTGTTTTTGCCGGCAAACAGAATCATAAACAAGATCGTCATAATAATAGTTTTAGAGATACTGCTCGTGTCACTCATGTCGAGCCACTTTACAGGTCTGTTCGTGTTTCAACGCCACACAGAGAGTGTGGTTACCGTAATAACCGTCACAATGATCGCCACTCAAAGTCATATACCAGCACTATTGCCGGTAGCATTGTTGGCGGCGTAGTTGGTAACCAATTTGGTGGTGGAAGTGGTAAAAAAATCATGACCGTGGCCGGCGCTTTACTTGGCGGTTCTGTTGGTCGCGATATAGGCTACCAGTCTCAGGCTTATTCCAACTATGATCGTGGTGAAAAATGTCATATGACCGAGCGTTATCACCAAGAAGAACGCATGGATGGTTACCGCGTAACGTATCGTTATCAAGGGCAAACCTACACCACTAGAATGGATAGACACCCTGGAAAACGACTTCCTATTGAAGTATCTGTGCGCCCTAGCCGTTCTTACTATTAACGAATCAATGGCTAGAGTAAGTTCATTCAGTTTACGTTCAGTTTGTTTTAGTTATGGTAGCTATCAACAACAACGTCTTCTGTTAGATAGTTAACAGTTGCAATTAATTTTAAATAGACAATTTTCATTCTGGAGAGAGAAAATGAAGCTTAATAAAACCGTTATTATATTAGCTAGCGCAGTGACATTAACATTCAGTGCTTTGTCACTACCAAGTTATGCTGATGACGCACCCTACACGGTGACTAACGGCACCCATCTTGATGCCAACAGCTACAAAGGTTTTAAATTGTTTCGTAACTGGTGTGCTCGTTGCCACGGTACTTATGGCCAAGGCATGGTAGGTCCTAATCTAGCAGATAGTTTGAAGATCATTTCTAAAGATGAATTTACCGATACGGTTATAAATGGTAAATCAGGCACTATCGGCAGCATGCCTGCTTGGAAAAAGAATGTAAAAGTTGTCAAGGGAATGGACCAGCTTTATGCCTACTTAAAAGCTCGTTCTGATGGTGCGATAGGTGTTGTTAAACCTAAGAAAACAAAGTAATCTCCGCGCGTTAGACTCTTCTGCCTACTCTTTCGGGCAGAAGAGACTTGCACTCTCAGTCAATACCGTTAAAAATAGCCCTATTCTTAAAAAGGTTAAACCATGTTCCCATTGCGGTATTTATTAACAATCATCTTATTCATACTACCACTGTCCGTGTTTGCAGCTCATTTAGCAGATGATATCGAAGCTGGTGACAGTGTTAATGAAATTCAACTACCTTTAACGAAAGCCTCCGCCGCAGAACTTATTCGCATAGAATCTAAGGGTAAGATATTATCAGTTGATAAAAAACAGCTGAAAGGGAAAAAGATCTTTCGCATAAAAGTCCTGCACAACAATGGCAAAATAAAAATATACCGACTTGACCCCATAACAGGCCACCGACCTCACTAAACCACAATAAAAATGATTCCAGTGGGCAAATAAGGCATTATGTAATTATGCGTATTTTACTTATTGAAGATGAAGTTCACCTCCGTGAACAAATCTCACAACAACTGTCACAACAAAACTTAACTGTTGACGCTGCTGCTGATGGAGAAGAAGGCCTTTATCAAGGTTTGGAAGTTCCCTATGATGTCGCAATCATTGATTTAGGTTTACCCAAGTTATCAGGCATCGAGGTCATTCAGCAATTGCGTGCACAAGGAAAGGATTTTCCTATTCTCATTCTAACTGCACGAGGCCGTTGGCAAGACAAAGTAGAAGGTTTAGAAGCGGGTGCTGATGATTATTTAGTTAAACCATTCCACTTTGAAGAGCTATCAGCTCGACTCCATGCATTAGCTCGACGCTCTTCGGGTTGGGCCAACGCCACCTTAGCCTGTGGGCCGGTCACACTAAACCCAGCAAGTCAGGAAGTAAAACTCAATCAGGCTACTGTTGATTTAACAGCATATGAATATCGTCTTTTACACTATCTGATGTTGCATGCGGGTGAAGTATTATCCAAAACAGATTTAACCGATCATATTTATGAACAAGATCACGATCGTGACAGTAATGTCATCGAAGTATTTATCAAGCGTTTACGCGATAAACTTGACCCCAATAAAACGTTAAATCCGATAGATACACTTCGTGGCCGTGGCTATCGTTTAACATTACCCCGTGACCATTAAACAACTTTCACTTAGCAATCGGCTACTCATCGCTGTTAGCCTTGTGCTGACCGCATTTCTGGGATTATCCGCGTTTAGTTTAAATAATGCCTTTCAGGCGAGTGCTGATAGTGCACAACAAAAACAATTACGAAACACGATTTATAGTATTTTGATGGTGGCCGAGTTTGCTGAAGATGGCACCATTAGCCTGCCGGAAGATCTGGCAGAACCCAAGTTTGGCATTCCCAATTCAGGTCTATATGCTCAAATCACCAGTGGCCGTGACATTATCTGGCAATCCAAATCAATGTTGGGTATGTTTGTCGCGCTGCCAGAACATCCTGGTGAAGCTAATGAGAAATTTTCTATTGTTGAGCTTGATGATAACGTGAGTCTGCTCAATTTTGCTTATGGAATTGTGTGGGAAAATGACCCCGGTGATGAGTTCAATTACACCATTAACATTGCAGAAGATCTCAATACGATTGATCAACAAAAAACCGACTTCCAACTTAGATTATGGTATTTATTGGGTGGTACTGGACTGATGTTATTGATTGCCCAGGCCTTTATATTACGCTGGGGTTTACGTCCCTTACATGATGTTGCCATTGATCTTCATGCTATTGAAAGTGGTGACCACAAACGTTTATCCAAAAATTATCCAAAAGAGTTAAATCACCTAACACAAAATATTAATACCTTACTGGATCACGAACAATTTCGACGCCAACGTTATAAAAACTCACTGGCTGATCTGGCACATAGTTTAAAAACACCGCTTGCCGTTATGCGCGGTGAACTGGAAACCAATCAACAAGTCGATAGCTTACGGGTAACGGCTCATGAACAATTAGATCGTGTTTCTGAACTACTTGATTATCAATTACAAAGAGCGGCTACCGAAGGTCAAAATAGCCTACAAGCACCCGTATCACTTGGCAATATCATTGATAAAATTCTTAGTTCACTTGATAAGGTCTATCAAGCTAAAAACATTCATCGTCAATTTGAAATCGAACAGGATGTATTCATTCATGCTGATGAAGGTGATATGTATGAGCTCCTAGGTAATTTGCTTGAAAATGCCTATAAATATTGCCAACAGAAAGTTAATATTTTTGTCGCTAGTCACTCATCAAGTATCGAAATTCATATTGATAATGATGGCCAAGGTGTTCCCAAATACTCACTAGATGACATTCTCAAACGCGGCAAACGTATGGATACACAAGCCGAAGGTCAAGGTTTAGGATTAGCTATCGCCAGTGATATTGTTGATGCCTATCAAGGTGAAATAGAGATAAAAAGTAGTCATCTCGGGGGCGCTCGTTTTATTATTCATCTGCCTAAACATTAAGCACACGCTATGTTAATAAATTAAATACTTTTTGTTGCTTAGAATAAGGGCATTTAAAACTTAAATAATAAGCCGTTAATTGTAAATCTTCCTTATCATCAGCCTGGCCATGAAGACGATCCCCGACAACAGGAAAACCCAGATAAGCACTATGGCGTCTAATCTGATGTTTACGCCCCGTATCAATCGTCACTTCTAATAAAGATCGGTGCTGATTTTGGTCATATTTAAGCAATGAAAAATAACTTACTGCCGTACGCTCATCGATATTCACATCCACTTTGATTGGATGGTCAATTGTTGCTTTTTCACTGAACTGACCATGAACCCAAATTTGATAATGCTTTTCTACTTGTCGGTCATGGAATAATTGTGACAATGCGGCCGCAGCATTTTTTTCATGGGCAATAATAATCACGCCATTGGCTGCTCGATCTAAACGATGCACAACAAAACTGACTCGTTGCGGTTTTAAATGCTGTTCAGCCCAGCGAGTAATGGTGCAATGATCGCCCCATTTGGAACCCTGTGACAATAAACCATAAGGTTTATTCCACACACTATAACGCCCCTCATCGGCTAATAATGTCGGCTCATTAGGTTCTCTAGCTAACACCGCTTGATCATAATAAATATGAACAGTTTCGCCCCGTTGAAGCGTTTTTTTTGCTCTCCGCAGGCGTTGCGTTTTTTTGCCTTTTGTCACCCATACTGCGCCCTTTTGCATAATTAATTTAATCTTTTGCTTTGATATGCCCGTTTGTTGCGATAATAGATCAACGGCAATAAGCTCATTAGTCGTCACTTCAATGTGTTTTTCAAACCGTGAGGCAATATCAGGCATTTTATGATTCTCTGCTTTGGCGTAAAATAGGTGTTTTCTTATAGGAGTCTTTTATGTTTATACAATATCTACGGCTTACTTGCCTGTTTTTTGTTTTATTTACCTTAAATTCGACCTCTTTTGCCGATGTCTATAAGTGGATTGATGACGAAGGAATAACACATTATTCCCAACAAGCCCCTAGAGACCATCAGGCCAAAATAATTAAAGCGCCACCGCCACCGGCTAGAGATCCTAATGAGGCACAAAAAGAACTCGATACTTTGATTGAAAAACAATCTGGCACCTTTGAAGAAAAAGAACAACAACGTCGCTTAGCAAGAGAAGCGGCTAATGACAAAGCTGAAAGAGATGAATATTGCCGTGTTAAAAAGCATAATTTAGAACAATTTCAGAATAATCCAGGCCGACGCATGGTCGATGCTGATGGTGTGGTTACTGAACCCAATGAAGAACAACGTCAGAAAAAAATTATTCAAATAAAACAGCAGCTTGCTGATAAGTGCCCATAATTTCAGGAGCCCCAAATATGCCCTATCTAAATATCGTTACCAATCACACCGTGCAAGATGAATCAGCGCTATTAACCGCGGCCAGCCAGACCGTTGCTAAAGCTGCTGGCAAACCAGAAAGTTATGTGATGGTTGCCGTTGAAGCCAAAGCGACTATGTTGATGGGCGGCAGTGATGCCCCTGCTGCATTTTTAGATTATCGCGCCTTAGGTTTACCTGCTGACCGCACAGCATTCTCTGATGCCTTATGTAGTTTGATTAGCGAACAACTGGGCATTGCCGGTGATCGTATTTATATCAGTATGACCGATTCAGAACGTCAAAACTGGGGCTGGAACCACAGCACTTTTTAACCTTACCCAAATATTTACCAACAAGAACAACAACAGGATTACAGCCAAATATGCGTGCTTCACAAATTCTTATTGCCACACTAAAAGAAACCCCTGCAGATGCAGAAATAATTAGTCATCAACTCATGCTTCGTGCGGGTTTGATTCGCCGTCTTGCCTCGGGCCTTTATACTTGGTTACCCATGGGTTTAAGAGTATTAAGAAAAGTTGAAGCCATTGTGCGAGAAGAAATGGCAACAGCAGGTGCACAAGAATTATTAATGCCGACTATACAACCAGCGGCTTTATGGCAAGAAAGTAAACGTTGGGAAAAATATGGTCCTGAATTACTACGCGTGACAGACCGTCATAGTAATGAGTTTTGCTACGGCCCAACCCATGAAGAAGTCATCACCGATGTGGTACGCCAAGAGATCCGTAGTTATAAACAATTACCGATTACCTTCTATCAAATTCAAACAAAATTCCGTGATGAAATTCGCCCTCGTTTTGGTGTAATGCGTTCACGTGAATTCATCATGAAAGATGCTTATTCATTCCATATGGATCAACAATCACTGCAACAAACATACGATGATATGTTTGCTGCCTATAGCCGTATCTTTGACCGCATGGGCTTAAACTTCCGCCCAGTACAAGCCGATACCGGTAGTATTGGTGGTGAAGCATCACATGAGTTTCATGTGTTGGCTAGTTCAGGTGAAGATGCGATTGCCTTTAGTGATGGCAGTGATTATGCCGCCAATATTGAGCTCGCTGAAGCAATAGCACCAGCAGGTGAACGCCCTGCAGCAACGGCCACAATGACAACGGTCGACACACCTAATCAACACACTATCGAACAAGTGAGCGAATTTCTTAACGTGCCAGCACTGCAATGTGTCAAAACATTATTAGTTGAAGGTAGTGAAGAAGGAACAGTTGTTGCCTTAGTACTTCGTGGTGATCATGAGTTAAATGAAATTAAAGCTGAAAAACTATCTATTGTTGCTGAGCCCCTTACCTTTGCAACACCAGATCAAGTATTAGCTGCTTGCGGTGCAAACATCGGCTCTATCGGACCAGTTGGTTTAAGCATTCCTGTGGTAGTTGATCGTGCTGCCGCTCATCTTGCCGATTTTGTCTGTGGTGCTAATGTTGATGATAAACACTTAACAGGCGTTAACTGGGCCCGTGATTTAGCTGAAGCGGATACGGCTGACCTACGTAATGTTGTCGCTGGTGATGCCAGTCCAGATGGTCAAGGTAAACTTGATATTGCCCGTGGTATTGAAGTCGGTCATATTTTCCAATTAGGTGATAACTACAGCAAAAATCTTAATGCCAATGTCTTAGCTGATACTGGTAAATCACAAATCCTAACCATGGGTTGTTACGGTATTGGTATTACCCGTGTTGTCGCAGCAGCTATCGAACAACACAATGATGATAATGGCATTGTCTGGCCAATGGCACTTGCCCCCTTCCAATTGGTATTAGTCCCTATTAATGCCCACAAATCTATACGTGTACGTGAAGCTGCAGAAGCTATTTACCAAGAGTTAACAGAAGCGGGTTTTGATATCTTATTAGATGATCGAGGCCTACGTCCTGGTGTTGCCTTTGCTGATATGGAATTAATGGGTATTCCACATCGTTTGATGTTAGGTGAGCGTGGTTTAGATAAAGACATGATTGAATATAAAAACCGTGCAACCGGTGATGCAGATGAATTTGCCATTGCTGATATTGTGACTGAATTACGCACTCGCATGGCACAAAAATAAATAAGGAACGATATCCAAGCAATGACTGTAATTACTGAAAAAGACTTCATTGATAGCATCGCTGATGCCTTGCAGTTTATTGCTTGTTATCACCCTAAAGATTTTATTCAAGCGATGGCGACTGCTTATGATAAAGAGCAATCACCCGCAGCTAAAGATGCCATTGCTCAAATTCTAGTTAATTCACGCATGTGTGCTGAAGATAAACGCCCTATTTGCCAAGATACTGGCATTGTTAATGTGTTTATCAAAGTCGGCATGAATGTACAGTGGCAGACTAGTCAAAGCCTTGATGATATGGTCAATGAGGGTGTTCGCCGCGCTTATATGCATCCTGACAATGTGTTGCGTGCTTCTGTTGTCAGTGATCCACTTGGCAGCCGTACTAATACTAAAGACAATACCCCTGCAGTCATTCATACCGATATTGTATTAGGGGATAAAGTTGAAATACATATTGCGGCTAAGGGTGGTGGATCTGAAAACAAAGCTAAGTTTACCATCCTCAACCCAAGCGACAATATAATCGACTGGGTATTAGAGACGGTACCTAAAATGGGCGCTGGCTGGTGTCCTCCCGGCATTATAGGTCTTGGTGTCGGCGGCACTGCTGAAAAAGCGATGTTAATGGCCAAAGAATCGTTAATGGAATCTATCGATATTCAGGACTTAATTGAACGTGGTGCTGAAACATCAGCAGAAAAACTGCGCATTGAACTATTCGAAAAAATTAATCAACTAGGCATTGGTGCTCAAGGTTTGGGCGGTCTGACTACCGTGCTTGATGTCAAAATTAGTGACTATCCTACTCATGCAGCGTCATTACCTGTGGCGATGATTCCAAACTGTGCAGCAACACGTCATACGCACTTTACCTTAGATGGCACAGGCCCAGCTCAATTTGAACCGCCTAACAGCTCAGACTGGCCTGATGTCACTTGGCAGGCGGCGGAAAATACCCGTCATGTCGATTTAGATAAATTAAACCCAGCAGATATTGAGCAATGGCAACCCGGTGAAACCTTATTATTAACCGGTCACTTACTCACTGGCCGAGATGCTGCCCATAAAAAGATTGCTGATCTTTTTGCCAATGGGGAATCACTGCCTGATGGGCTCGATTTTAATAATCGTTTCATCTATTATGTTGGCCCTGTTGATCCTGTTAAAAATGAAATTGTCGGTCCTGCAGGCCCAACAACAGCAACTCGCATGGATAAATTTACTGACATGATGCTTGCTGAAACAGGCTTGTTAGGCATGATTGGTAAAGCTGAACGTGGCCCTGCTGCTATTCAATCAATCAAAAAATACAAATCAACTTATCTGATGGCTGTAGGTGGCGCTGCTTATCTAGTGTCAAAAGCCATTAAATCATCACGGATTGTGGCCTTTGAAGAAATGGGCATGGAAGCAATTAGAGAATTTTATGTCGAAGATATGCCTGTCACTGTTGCCGTTGATAGTCGAGGTGGCTCGATACATCAGACTGGCCCTCAGGAATGGAAACAGAAAATTGCCGATATTCCATTTCACAACGATCCCAATAAGACACTATAGGAAATAATATGGCTTTAGCAATTCTCTTACATATGCTCGCCGCTGTCATTTGGGTCGGCGGTATGTTTTTCGCCTATATCGCCCTTCGTCCAGCAGCATCGTTGCTTGAGCCAGCTATTCGACTCAGTCTTTGGGCACAGGTTTTTCAACGCTTTTTCCCCTGGGTTTGGGCCGCAATTTTAGTATTATTGACTACTGGACTGTGGGCAATATTTTCTGTGTTTGGTGGCATGGCAGAAATTGGCCTACATATTCACCTCATGCTGACACTGGGCTTAGTGATGATATTACTGTTCATGCACTTATTTTTCAGTCCATATCAACAGCTCAAGCATGGCGTAGCTGAACAGCACTGGGAATTAGCTGCGACAGCACTGAATAAGATTCGCCGTCTTATCGCTATCAACCTTAGTTTAGGTCTGATAGTGACAAGTATCGCTGCGGCGGGTCGCTGGATTTAAGCCATGACTCTGATCGTCAGCTTGTGCCTATTCATTGCAGTCTTTTTCGCTGCACAGGCCTCATTTGCGGCCGATATTGAACGTTCAAAAGATAATAATGGCATAGTTGAATTTTCAGATGCTAAAAAATCCGCTAAAAAAACCATTATTTATAAATACCCACAATCGGCTGGTGACATCACTGTTTTCACCGATCAGAAACCGACTCATACCTCTAACTATGAAGTGTTGAAGTTTGATTGTTTTGCCTGTAATCCACATTCAACTATCAATTGGAATAAAGTCTCTTTAAATCTCACCGCCTATGCTGACACCATTAATAAAGTAGCGAAGTCTAATCGTGTTGATCCGGCACTGGTTCGCGCCCTTATCCATGCTGAGTCGGCATTTAATTCAAAAGCGACCTCACGTGCAGGTGCACAAGGTCTGATGCAGTTAATGCCCGCCACAGCTAAAGAATTAGGTGTGAAAAATGCCTTCAACCCAAGCCAAAACATCAACGGTGGCGTAAAGTACTTAGCCCAATTACTTCGCCAATTTGGAGGCGATACACGGCTAGCGACAGCGGCATATAATGCAGGGCCAAATGCAGTCAAAAAATATCACGGCATCCCCCCTTATCAAGAAACCCAAGTATATGTTGAGCGTGTTGCTATTCTTCATCGTCGCTACCAAAAGCTTATTTAAATCACATGAAGAGTTTAAAAAACTACCTTGCTGAAAATAAGCAATTAATTCATGCAACAATGAAAAAAGTCGAATCTCATGTGCAACGTGAGGTAGGAATTTGGATCCATAATACCGTCTTGCTCGAAGACTATGAGGTGCCCTTTAAATACAAACGGCAGAAGAAATACCGTTCACTTCAAGGTGCCCGAGTTGATCTTATTTATTACCCCAGCACAGAGCAGGTCGCCGGTATGGATTTTGAAGTGATGAATGTTGTTAAAATCAATATATCCTAATGAATACCGCTAATTTAGAGTCACTATGTCCATGTAAAAGTAGACAAATGTATCAAGCCTGTTGCCAGCCATTACATCAAGGTAAACTCATTGCCAGTAGCGCTGAACAACTGATGTGTTCACGTTATAGTGCTTTTGTGCTTAAAAATAGTGCCTATCTAATTGCCACACTACATCCGAGTAAACGTGAACATGATGATGACATCGTGCTCAAACAAACAATGGCACAAACGCACTGGCTAGGTCTCAAAATCATCGATCATTATCAGCAAAAGGATACAGCTACAGTTGAATTTAGTGCTTTCTTTCAAGGTGATTCTACTATTGAACAACACCATGAAAAATCGCGTTTTATCTTAGAAGATACACACTGGTTTTATCTCGATGGCGATATTTTACCTGACGTAAAATTGAGTCGAAATGAACTGTGTTTTTGTGGCAGTGGCAAAAAAGTAAAAAAATGCCATAGTGGCTGATAGCGTTAACTATGGCCTGGCTGCGATTGCCATGCTTTCGCTAAACCTTCTGCTTGTTCAATTTCTTTTTCAGTCATTTTATCAGCTGCTGCCTGCTTATTATGGCTAATATCTTTGGCACCATTGCTTTCGGCAAGTATCCACCACATATAAGCTTTAACATAATTCACTTCTAAATCATCACCTTGATAATACATATTACCTAGACTGTATTGAGCATCAGCATAATCTTTTGCCGCTGCAGATTGTAACCACTTCAGTGATTCAACCAGATCTAAGTCAACACCTTGACCGAGCTTATACATAATGGCCAAATTAAATTCTGCTGCAGGATAAGCTTGTTCAGCCGCCTTTTTAAACCACTTTACGGCCTCTTTATAGTCACTCACCACACCTTGACCATTAAGATATAAAAAGCCCAGTGTATTTTGAGCAATCACATTGCCTTGTTCCGCTGCTTTTTTACATTTGATAACATAGTCATGTTTTGAAATTTGTTGTTTCTCGCTCACGCTGCTTCCTCACTATTTGATAGTGACAATTATCTCATATCTAATGCGTAAACCGCCTCATTCTGTGGATTAATTATCTCGCCAGACTTTTTATTATCCCAATGTGATTTTATAGCGACTATTTCATCTTTAATAGAAATAAATAACTTTATCAGTCGTTCATCAAAGTGGCTGCCGACATCAGCCAGCATAACGTCTAATGCTTTATCCACAGACCACGCATCTTTATAAGGCCGCTTCATGGTTAATGCATCAAACACATCTGCAATAGCCACTATCTGCGCTGATTCAGGGATAGCATTGCCCTGCAAGCCTTGCGGATAACCACTGCCATCCCACTTCTCATGATGCGCTAATGCGATTTCAGCTGCTAATGAAAATAATGGCATTTTACTTAAACTCAAAATACCATGACCTACTTCTGAATGGCTTTTCATAATTGTCCATTCTTCTGTTGTCAGCTTTCTTGGTGCTTTGAGTATGGAGTCAGGAATGCCTATCTTGCCCATATCATGCATAGGCGCAGCTTTTGACAACAGATCAGCCGCATCTGCCGTCCACTGTGCTGCTCGTGCTAAAGCCTTGGCATATTCAGCCATCCGCCAAATATGAACACCAGTATCAGTATCATTAAAATGGCCAGCTCGAGCTAACATCATAATGGCATCATTCTGACTTTCTACTAATTCTTTTGTTCTAAGAGCCACCATCATTTCACAGGCCAAATGTTGATCTGCTAATTCAAGCTGCGCTTTAACCCTTGCGATAACAATAGCCGGTCTAATTGGTTTAGTAATATAGTCCACTGCACCCAAATCAAAACAGGCTTGTTCATTATTTGCCGCTTGTTTAGATGTCACAAAAATAATGGGAATTTTTGCTGATGTTTCATTTGATTTTAGCCGTCGACACACCTCATATCCGTCCATATCAGGCATGATAATATCTAGAATGATTAGATCTGGTGGCTGTTTATCGACAATTTTTAATGCTAATTCCCCATTGGTTGCAATCTTGATTGCATAATGGGGGCAAAGAACTGACTTTAAAATATCTATATTAACTAAAGTATCATCTACAATAAGTACTGTTTGCTGATTTTCTGCCATCTTATATCCTTATATTCAGCGCTCACTTTATTACCCTTCCTTTTCTGGATAAAGCCGGTTTAGCTCTTGTAGCGCTTGTTCAAAATCATATTTTTTAATCGCATCGCCAACACGACTGTCTAATGCCTGTTGTTCTTTTATCGATGCCATACTTGTCACTAATGTTTCAAATGAAGTCTCTGAAACCGCGTCATAATTTTCTAAGCCATCACGTAATAATCTCAGTAAACTCTCTTTTCCTATAGCTAGGTCACCAGCCTTGTTAGTATTTTTCACTTCATGACCATCAACTAATAAAACATCATCAATTGCTTCAATCACACCAGCCAGCGAATCCTCTAATTCTCTCACTGCCTGCTGCGTCATCTGATGATCATTGTTATGACAATGTTCTTCTAAGCCAGCCGCAATATTATGTAATCTTATAGTGCCAATATTCGATGCAGCGCCCTTGATTGAATGAGCTAGACGTGAGGCATCAGCAAATTCTTCAGCGTTCAACAGTTCAGTTATTTTTTCATCACTTTGATAAAAACTAGCTTTGAAGCTTCGTAGCACCTGATGATATAAAGCCTCGTCTCCAGCTAACATGTCGAGTCCTAAGGCTCTATCAAGATGCTCATTTTTTATTGCGTCCATTGTCAGCTGTTTTTTGGCACCTGATTTAATACGCTGATGTTGGCCAAGCAGGTATTTGCTGATGGTGCTAATCATCAAACTAATATTAATAGGTTTAGCTATCACATCATCCATTCCAGAATCTTTTGCCCGTTGCACATCTTCAGTCATTACATTGGCTGTCATCGCAATAATAGGCAGTTGCGTACCGTACTTTTGGCGAATTAATTTTGTTGCTTCATAACCATCCATTACCGGCATTTGGCAATCCATTAACACCGCATCGTATTGTTGCAAAGCTACTTGTTCCAATGCTTCTTGTCCATTTTCTGCTAAATCGACTGTCATGCCATACATGTTTAATAGGGATAAAGCGATTTGTTGATTAACATCATTGTCTTCAACAAGTAATAGGTGATATCCCTGCAATACATTTTGGTTATTTTCAACATCATTATTCGCATTAGTCACTGTTGCTGAACTAATACGTCGTTCAGCCCCATGATCGAATATTTGATGAAATGTTTCCCATAGTGTTGATGCACTCACTGGCTTTGTTAAGATTTTATCTACAGATACTTTTTGTTCTACTAGTGCATTTGATACCAAACTTCTTTTTGTTGCTGTCGCCATCACCACAAGCGGTGGACGAGTCAGTTTATTAAGTTCAATATTAGCCAATGTTTCGATACCATCCATGTCTGGCATTTTCCAGTCGATGAGCATGGCATCAAAGTATGTATTGTGTAACGCTGTTAATGCAGCCTGTCCACTGGTGACGGCAACCACTTTAAATCCTTGAGTTGTCAATTGTTTGTCCATAATGGTACAGCTCAATTCACTATCATCTACGACGAGAATAGTGCCATTCACTTTAGCTGTATTGTTTATTTTTCTTTGTTGGCCTGTACGACGATCATCCTTCACCGCTAATGTGACAATAAAACTAAATCGACTGCCTTTATCAACCACACTGTCAACGTCAATATGGCCGCCCATTAGCTCAATTAGTTGAGCTGTAATTGCCAAACCTAGTCCGGTTCCACCGTATTTTCTTGTGGTTGAAATATCTGCTTGGGAAAACGCTTGGAATAGACCTTGTTGTTGTTTATGAGTCATGCCAATACCAGAATCACTTACAGAAAATTCAAGTGTGACTTCGTCGTTAGTCATTTCTTTTAGTGCAACTCTAATAATCACTTCACCTTGTGGGGTAAACTTAATAGCATTATTAGCAAAATTAATCAGTGCTTGGCGTAGTCGCAAGGCATCGCCCATAATCACTGCCGGTATTGCGTCATCAACATCCAGTAGTAATTCCAAGTTTTTCTTACTAGCAGGTAAAATAAGTATATCAATCACATCACGTAACATATCATTCAGTGAGAAAGGCGCTTCCTCAAGTTCTAATTTTTGCGCCTCAATTTTAGAAAAATCTAAAATATCATTTAATAAAGCCAATAATGCATCAGCATTTTTATTGACCTTATCTATATAGTCTCTTTGTTTCGGACTGAGATCGGTCTGTAATGCCAAATAACTCATGCCGATAATCGCATTCATAGGGGTACGAATTTCATGACTCATATTAGCCAAAAACATACTTTTAGATTCATTAGCCTGTTCAGCTGTTTGCACAGCAAGGGCCAGTGTTTGTTCTTGCTGTTTACGTTCTGTGATATCTTGGAATGCGACCACCGCACCTTTGAACTCTTCAGCTATATAAATCGGTACCGCTGAAATATATACAGACACAGCCGTTCCATCACGACGCCAAAATACTTCATCCTCAGTATAAAAAGCTGCTTTGTCTTTTAACGAATTATAGATTGGGCAATCATCTTGACTTAATTGCCCGCCATCCAGGTGCTGATAACGGATCATTTCATGCATATGCTTACCTAAAACATCATCAGCTTGCCAGCCTAATATTTGCGCTGCTTTAGGGTTTATATAGGTACATATACCATTTTCATCTTGTGAATAAACACCCTCTGCCATGGCGCCTGTGAGACTAGCGTGAAACTGTCTTTCCTCTTGCAGAATTTTTTCAGCTTGTTTACGTGCAGTAATATCAGTACGAATAGAAATGAATTGGAACGGCTCTTCATTGTCATCAAGGCAAGGTACTATGGTGGAATCAACCCAATAGTCTTTTCCTGATTTTGCTTTATTTTTTAATTCACCATGCCAAACTTTACCGGAGAAAACTGTTTGTAGCATCTCCTTGTAAAATAAATAATTATCCTCATCCGATTTTATTATTCCTTGCCACTGGCCTAATAATTCATCTTCACTATAACCAGAAACCTGACAGAATAAATCATTAACATAGGTGATCGTGCCTTCATTATCACTAATCGATACAATGGCATGTTGATCCAGTGCATATTGCTGAAAATTCATCTTTTTTATCGTGTCATTCAACTTATTTCTAGTTCTAAGAAGATGATAAAACATCAATAAGACAGCAAATAACATAAACACTGTTAATGCAGCCCACCACTGTTTATATAGGCCTATAATAGCCTGTTCGGCGACATAGTAGTCATTATACTTAGTTATTAATAAGCCGACTTGTCCAGCCACATCAACCGCTAAAATCGACTCAAATAAGTTATATACTTGCCGATGTTTTTCACTGAGAGTTTCAGCCTGAGACAGCAAAGTATTAAACTGTAACTTTAACTGCACGGGCACTATTGGAGCTAGTGATTTTAATTCGCTGATTTTAGAATCTATTTCTAATTGTGAGTGATCTTTATTCATCATCACCATTTGAGAAAGTCTGTCAAGCTGCGTAATTAATGGATTACCATGTCTTGAATAGGCAATACTTGCCACCTTAATTTTAAATTCGTCAGCAACGATGGGAAACTGATGCCATAAAGAATTTAGTTCGGCAGATGATTCCATATAACGTTCAATATACTGCCGCCTTAATTCAAGTAGTGCTGCAATATGAATTAAAGGATCATCAACTATCAGTTTGATATCTTCAGTTAAACCCTGACTATAGTGTGTATGAACCTTTGTTAGATTATTTGATGTTTCGACCAACTTATCAGGATTGTTCTGCAGCCCCATATGTGTTGCTAGAATGGTTTCTTTAATGGAGGCATTTAAACGTAATAAATTGGCATTAGAAATAATAATTTTCGTGTGTATCTGTTGCGGAAGTCCTGTTGATTTGTGGTACAAAACCGTCATCAAAAGAGCTGATCCTATAATCGTTATTATATAAGCCCATGAAATGCTTGTTTTAAGCCAGCGACTATTCATTAATTTTGCCAGCTAATGTCTGTAAAAACTGACTAATTTCAACGCTATCATTAGTTAAAATATGTCTGCCTACTAGATAACTTCCCATCAATGTCACAAGGTGTTCTACGGACGCAATTAATCCGTTACGTACGTAAATCACCGTTTTATCAATATTGCCTAAACTGGCTTGAACATAGTGTGGTGAAGGAGGCGGCTGGTAATACGATTTGAAAGTAAGCAGGTAACTCAGGTCTAAAGCAAAATAAGTTTGCCAGCTAGATCTTGAAGTATTTATTTCTTGTCCATGAATGAAAGCGTCTGATACTCGTGTGGAATTAATTTGGTTTAATTCTTCAGCATTTACAGTTAATAATAAACTGTAAATTAACAGACTATATTTGATATAAAACATCATTGCATCCCTTCTGACTATCCTACTTCCTGAGGTCACCATAGCCTACTTAGAACAGTCAATCAACTTTAATAAACAAATATTACTTTAAAATCAAAGCAAACAAACACATTTTATAAAAAAAGATCAAAAAAAAGGGCACACTTACAATGTAAGTATGCCCTTTTAATTCGAAATCAGATTATGCTAATAGTGCATGAATCTCTTCTAATTCAGCCAGAAGTTCATGAATTAGCTTGTGTTTGTTTGTAACAGTTGCTTCAGGCTCATCTTCTGTTTCTAATCGTTGACGTGCGCCACCGATAGTAAAGCCTTGTTCATACAATAACTCGCGAATTTCACGAATTAATACAACATCATGGCGCTGATAATAGCGTCGATTCCCACGACGTTTTACAGGCTCTAATTGTGGAAATTCTTGTTCCCAGTAACGTAATACATGAGGCTTAACACCACATAACTCACTTACTTCACCAATAGTGAAATAGCGCTTTCCAGGAATAACAGGTAATTCGTTATTATTACTCGCTTCTAGCATAGCTATCTACTCGTGCTTTTAGTTTTTGTCCGGGACGGAAAGTCACTACTCGACGTGCTGAGATAGGGATCTCTTCGCCAGTTTTAGGGTTTCTACCTGGTCGTTCACTTTTGTCACGTAATTCAAAATTGCCAAAACCTGACAATTTAACGTGTGAGCCATTTTCTAATGCACCACGAATTTCTTCAAAAAACAT